>JGI24708J26588_10000774_pt1 | contig 26108 bp, 28 predicted proteins | sample BioPla1DNA2_FD_26588 | JGI IMG/M metagenome (IMG submission 26588) | reverse complement strand
GGCGACAACCATTACTCACTTTCACAGGGTGGCCTTATTCGATCGGAATACTCACTATGATCATGGTATCTATTTGCCTGGTTTCAACCTGACAAGTTCTAGCAACGACCAACCAGATTTCTAGGTTAAGTTGTAGATTCTGCAATACCTCTATATACGTCGAGCCCGGTCTTAGCTGCAGAATTTTTGCTAATCATATGCTAATGAACTCCCCACAAACAGGCATAATTGGACGGACTGGGCAACATGCCAAAAATGAAGTGATCCGGCTATCGTAACAAAAAGGTACCCTTGCAGGTGACTCGTTTTCTCCATACCAAGCAGCCTCCACATCAAGCAATTGAGGTACTTTAGTGTGTCACCAACGGTCGAAAACTATCAAACTTTCAAGAATGCATATTAAGGCAGTGTTGATTGACAGCTTTGAAACAAAGCACTCCGTTCTTACGTCACATGCATGCTCCTTTGTGCAGAAATTCAAATAATCAGAAACTGTCACAATGAAACTACGACGGATTTCTGGGATGAGCAGCCCAGGCTCTATCGTTTCAGTGAAACCCGACTCCCGATATCCTTGACGGATTATTTCCAGATATATTCGGGAGTTCAAAATACTTTAATTCAGCGATCATCCTTGCGTCTGGATCAATGGATCCCCCGGAACGAAAAGACCACTCACTTGCAGCATAACTGAAGTAAGTGGTCTTTTTGATTCCCAACATATGCACTTTGTGCTACATTACTAAGCACATTCCATGGTTATTGAAACAAACTGATCAGCCAATCATATAAATTGTACTTAGCGAATACTGCAACTGCGATCAAGGAGACAACAGACATGATTTTAATCAGAATGTCTAAGGACGGGCCTACAGTATCCTTGAGAGGATCTCCTACTGTATCGCCTACAACAGCAGCGGCATGAGTCTCACTGCCTTTAGTGTGCCCGTTTATAGCACCCGATTCCACAAGCTTTTTGGCGTTATCCCAGGCGCCGCCGGCGTTTCCGGTAAACAAAGCCAGCATGACCGAAGATAGGATTGAACCAATTAATGCTCCGCCTACAAAGTCGGGGCCAAACACGAACCCACTTACTATGGGGAAGGCGACCGCCATATAGGAGGGCAGTTTCATCTCCTGCAGGGCGCCCTCAGAAGCTATGGCAACACAAGTATTGACATCGGGCTCCTCAGTTCCTTCGAGAATACCTGGTTTTTCTCTAAACTGTCGGCGCACCTCGTCAACCATCTTTCGGGCCGCTTTGGTCACAGACTCAATTAGGATACCAGAGAACATGAAGGGCAGCGCGGCACCTACAAGAGCACCGACCAGGGCCATGGGATTAATAATGTTTAGGATCGGCTCTACGTCTGGAGGTGAAAAAGAGAAAATGTAGGCAACCATTAGTGATGTGGCAGCTAAGGCCGCAGAGCCGATGGCAAATCCCTTGCCGATGGCTGCGGTAGTATTGCCAACCGAGTCCAGCTTATCTGTAATTTCCCGAACTTCATGATCCAGCTCACTCATTTCCGCAATGCCGCCAGCATTGTCGGCAATAGGTCCATAAGTGTCAACTGTAACAGTAGTAGCAACAAAGGAAAGCATGCCGACAGCTGCCATGGCAATCCCATACATTCCAGCAACATTATAGGCAGCTAGAACTGTTCCGCCCAAAATTAGCACTGGGGCCATCGTCGAGCGCATGCCAACGGCCATACCCTGGGTGATAGTCAATGCTGGACCCTCAATGCTCGCAGCAGCAATGCTTTTGGTAGGTCCGTAATCGTAGCTCGTAAAATACTCAGCGACAAAACCAATAGCGACACCTGCCACAATCCCTAAACCGGAAGCAATCCAAGGGGATAAAGCCCCGAGGTAAAAGTTGAGACCAGTTAAGTCCTCTCCCCGGAACATAAACCAGCTCATAAAGCCGGCAAGCACTATGGTCAGTCCAGCTGATAACCATGTAGATATGTTGAGTTCTCGGTGGGGGTTTTCAGACAGCTCCTTCGATAGAACGTAACCGATTCCGATAACACATGCCAGGACACCAAACCCCGCCAGAACCAGCGGATACAGATACATTTTCTGGAGTGCAGACTGAGTTATACTTCCACTAGTTGCCTCGCTGGAGAGAAACAAGTGAAAAGCCAGAATCACAGCAGAAGATATGGCTCCAACAAAACTTTCCAGCAAATCCGAGCCCAGTCCAGCAACGTCCCCTACATTGTCACCAACGTTATCTGCAATAGTTGCAGGGTTGCGGGGATCATCTTCAGGGATACCGGCTTCGGTCTTGCCAACTAAGTCAGCGCCCATGTCGGCTGCTTTAGTGTAAATACCGCCGCCGACCCGGAAAAACATCGCAATAATCGAGCACCCAAGGGCATAGCCGGACAGTGTCATAGTAAATGGGGAAAACTCGATCCCCAGCCAATTTCGCACAAGGTATACGTTTTCAATCGACAGTTGCTTAAATAAAATGCCAAAGACCACATACACAATGACAAGGCCAAGCAAGGCAAAGCCACTCACACACAGCCCCATTACCGAGCCGCCTTTTAATGCCACCTTTAGCGTTTGACCCAATTTTTTTGTGGTTCTAGCAGTATTGGATACGCGCACATTGGCATAGGTGGCAATACGCATGCCGATCAAGGCTGGCAGCGAACTCATAAGAGCACCTATCAAAAAAGCAGCANCTACATACCAGCCGACTACCAGAAACAGCAACACGGCAATGGCGACAGCCGCTAGCGAGATTATGCGGAACTCAAAGTTTAAAAACGTGAGGGCACCCAGGCGAATGTGGGACGCAATTTTCTTCATCAAAGGCGTTCCTTCATCAACCTTTTTAACCGAACAAAAGTTCAGGCGAGCGTAAGCTAAAGCTAGTATACTTGCAAAAAAAACTAATACAATCCAACTCAACATTTGCGACTTCCTCCCTTGGAACATTGAAGACTCTCTAAATGCCTGAGGCAGAATGAGATCCCTAGATTGAACTTGTATTGAGAGATGAAGGATCGCGTGTCCCATCATCGTAAAGAATGTGAGCACGAAAGATGCTGCAAGCAATTGACAAGTTAGGGGCAAAAAAGACATAACAAAAAACACGTCTGTGCAGAGCTTGACAGCGTCTAAGTGTCAATAAACAGTTCGCATGCGAAAGGCCTAGTATACAAACATTCGTTAACACTACAGATAATATTCTAACACTGAATACACTAAACTCATAGAGGTTAGTTAAACAAATAACAATGTTTTTACCCAATGAACCGATTTTATCCACATATGTGTCTGTATGCCAAAGAGTATTTAACAAATGCTGAAAATACTAGCGTCTGCCAAGTTCTACCCTCAGGAGACGACTACAAAATACCCACCATCTTCATTAAGTACTCTGCATTGGTTGTCGTTGACCCGGCTTGATCTTGTAGTCAAAGCAGAGCTGATCATCGGTGTAACTCTCGGAATCGGCTCTGCCTGAGAAAGAGTGGATTGATTGTTGGACTGTACTCGTCACACGCGCAACAGTGCCCGAAATCCTCGTACAGCGTAAAACGACCTGGGCTCCGTTATGGTAGATGAACACATGTCCATAGCGGCGGTCACCAAATAGTGCTCCGCCCAACTTGCGTATGTCTGGCGGCGTTTGCAGCCAGCTCGATGTTTTCTGATCGAAACTGCCAAGCTCCTGGAGCTTACGGTACTGATCCACTGTCAAAAGTTCAATACCCATTTCCTCCGCCATCTCCACAGCATTGCCTTGGGGATACACACCCTTCTTTTCCCTGGCATCCTGGCCCTTTCTGTCAAAGCAGATGCTTCTCCGCCCTGCAGGAGTCTCGGCAGAACAATCACAAAAGATGTACTCTCCTGTCAAGGGATCCTGTCCTATTACATCCGGTTCTCCGCCAGTATTTTCCATATTCTGGAGAGACTGGAGTTTCGCATGGTTCTTATCCAACCTGGCCTGTATGTCGCCCCATTCTAAGCCTTGGTGCCTCTGCCTGTTTTCTTCAAAACGAGTCTTCAAGATTTCCAGCATTTCCTTTGCCAACTCGCTGCACCTCCTTTTAGTCGAACTTCCCTTTACTACGCTTAGCAGGAAATGTCCCCGCCCCCTCTCCACATCTCCCCCGCTTTACTGATAAACTCTTCCAGTCCTGTGCTGGGAATATCAATGGTCTTTCTGATTCTGATGCATCCCTTGCCAGTGTTAAACGGTTCCAACAGTGCATCAGCACCCTCGATCTTGTCAATGGAGCCAACATATAAGCTGACGTATCCCTTTTGGGCGTTAAGGCCGAAAAGTCCCTCGTCACCTCGGCCATAGCTTAGCATTTTATACTTGATGCTCTCTTCAAGTTCCGGGACGTGCCTAAAAATGAGCCTTCTGACTTCTAAGAGTTTGTCCTTTCTCCAATCATTGTCAAGTGCTGCTANATACTCTTCTGGACTTTNGACATCGTACTGCATACCGATCCCCCTCTCCAATTTAGCGTGCATCATTTAACTGCCACAAGGCGCCGGTATTCCGCAGTTCTGGGTTTTCCCTTGCGGAGGAAAAGTTGTCTTCCTAGACCGTAAACCGCGTTTCTGAACCTAGCAAAGTATAGACCCACCACCTCCAATTACCATGAATGCAATTAGAGTTGGGGCAATGCACTGAACATATCTTTTCATGTTGTCCATCCACGTCCCGTCACAATGGGGCGTCAACTCCTGTGCTGATCGACCAGAATGGGATTTCCATCAGGATCAACGATGACGAAATGTCCTGGCCCCTCAGAGTTTACATCCGCTTCGCTGACAAACTTGATACCCTTGGCTCGCAGCTTTTCCTGGAGAATGCGTATGTCTGTAAATGGGTTCACTTCTTCAACATTACTGTTCCAACCTGGATTAAAAGTTAGCATGTTTTTCTCAAACATACCCTGAAACAACCCGATAATGCAGTCACCATTTTTCATGATCAGCCAATTTTGCCCAATGTCACCGCCGAAGTCCGTGAATCCCAATTTTTCATAAAAATCCTTCGAGGCTCGTATGTCCTTCACCGCTAAACTAATTGAAAAAGCTCCTAGATCCATCCAAAATCCTCCTCCCGTTGCACCTGTCTTCGTCGCAAGGTTTGTAACTCCTGTGCAGAAGACCACTCTCCAGACAATAAGAAAACCATATAGAACCCTCTTGGCCGTTCCGTGGAACGCTTACGCACTGTCACTGTACAAAGCCGCCCGCACCAACTCTTCCCAACGATTGTTTAAATGGGGAGGGCTCCATTCGGGGCTGCTGCAAATAAACACCAGTTCATAAGCTTCGTCAAATGCCGATGTTATATCAGCATCATGCTCGTAGGGGAACTCCCCCTCCAGGCTGTAGATTTGTGAGTCACCCCTGCGTATCCATTTCACTTCTGTCTCCGGTCTCTCCTCCACCAGTCTGCGCAGCCAGTTTCCGCAGTTACAGTAGTTCTCACCGCTGTAATAGTGGTAAAAATCATGGTGGAAATCAATATTGACAATTCTCAAGGGTAAGTGCTCAGGTATTGCATCTATGATGTCCTTAATGCTCTTATGACTGTTGGATTTGAAGAAGTTCTCTTCTTTGATCCGCAGCAGGGTCAAGAAGTTTTTCACAGCATAAAACTCGTCGATAACTCCGATGTCCTTAAGCTGCGGGTATTTAAGATAGCGTGCTTGCCAATTCGATTGAAGCTTGTCCATGGGAATCCCATCTCCACCCCGGGGAAAATACAGATCCCTTTCAGCAGCAGAAGCCGCAATGAAGTAGTCACAGTCAATGCTTAGTATCCTCACCATCATTGTGCGCCTCCTTGCCTTTATTCTATCAAAATAAGGCGTTGCTGTTAATTTATGTCATAGGGCGGGGAGGTCCAAGACCTTCCTCCTTAAAGCAAAAAACCCTGTAACTGCCTGAGTTCAGCTGGTCCAGAGATTTTTTCACTGTTATTTGAAGGGTATGACTCCTGCCCGACCANCATACATTTTAGCTATTTGTGTCGTAAGACAAGTCAGGAATTTGACCTTATGCGAAAAGGAAGACATCATCATTGCCAAAAACGGGAAGAGTGTGGCCAAGCTGTGAAAAACTCACAGCGAACAGCATCCCGGACGTCAGTTTGGATTTGACCTAGGTATTTGCTTGAGATCTTTGAGCAGATAAGCTAGGAGCTCCTCCACTTTTTTGTATATACTATCATCTTTGATGTTTCGCTCCTGCCGAGGCTGATCAACCGTTATTTCCTGACAAATCTTCGCCGGTTTATCGGAAAACACGAGTACACGATCGGCAAGCATCACCGCCTCTTCAGGATCATGGGTTATGAATAGGACGGCGAACCCTTCTCTCCCGTGTTCAGCAAGTGTAAGGTACGTTAAACGGTGCTTTAATGCAATGTCCAGGGACTTAAAGGGTTCATCCATTAGAAGCAGATCTGGCTTTACAGATAAAGCCCGGACTATCTCCAGTCTCTGCTTCATCCCCCCGCTTAGCTCCGCTGGATATGAATTCTTGTATTTCGCCAGGCCAGCGCCGCAAAGTAGAGTTTCCCTAATTTCTTCAGCCTCTGCCGGCTGCAAGAAATTGCCTTGAACAAAGCGGATATTATCCTCCACTGTTTTCCAGGGCAGCAGCCGCGGTTCTTGAAAGGCAAAGGCCAGGCGTAGTCCGGCTGGTTTTTCCAACCCGCCGCGGTCAGGTGCGGTTAACCCCGCAACGATATTCAGCAAGGTTGTTTTCCCACAACCCGAAGGACCTATCAAGGCGACAATTTCGCCTGGGTATACCTGGAAGGAAACATCCTGGAGCACCCTGAGGTTCCCATTATTGTTCCGAAAGCTTTTTTGAATCTGGTTGAGTTCTAGAATAGGCTTATTACTTTCCATCCTGTTTCCACCTTGTCACCCTTTTAGTCAGGGGAGATAAGATCCCATATTCGAATCCAAACATCAGCACGATCAGCACAATTGCCCAGGCAAACAGCTTCTCAGTCTCTAGATTGGCATTGGCCATGCTGATCGCAAATCCTATGCCGCTGGAACTGCCAATAAACTCAGCAAAAATGGTGGATTTCCAGGCAAAAGACAGTCCTAGACTGATTGCAGAGACAAAATGAGNCACTAGGGCCGGCAGGTAGATGTCAGCAATAATTTTGGCTTTCGGGCAGCGATAAAGCACAGCCATTTCCACAAGCCTGAGGTCGATGCTCTGCAGGCCAGAGAAGAGGCTGACAAAAACTACAGGAAAAGTGACAATAAAGATGAGAAAGATGGGGGTTATATCGTCTGCGATACCAAACCAAACCACGGCCAGTACAACCCAAATTACCGGCGGTATAACCTGCGCGACTGTGATCAACGGTCGGATCAAACTCTGCAGAAAACGGCTGGCACTTACCAGCAAAGCGGTAACCAGCCCGAGTAGAAGTGCAGCAGCATAGCCCGTGACAGTCCTGCGAAAGGTGATTATGGTATGCCTGCGCAACTGTCCAGACTGCCACATACCCTGCAGCGCTGCGTATGCTTCCTTTGGCGATGGCAGAATTAGCGAATGGTAGTTTTCAGAGAGGCTGTGCCACAAAATAAGCACTGCCAAGATGCCGGCAGCGCCTATTAACCCTTTCTGAAATGCAGCATTCGCTTTAGAAGTAGAAGTCTTCATCGGGAAGTTTACCGCCTATCATTTCTGGATAGATTGCCATGATGGCATTAAAGTACCGGTCGATCAATTTCCGCTGCTCATCATGGGGATAGAGATTAAGGTTAATTCTTGCAAAGGACGCCTCTACAACTGGAGAGGGCTGGCCGAAATACTTCTCCGCAAGCAGAGCTGCCTCTGCTGGGTTGGCCTTAACCCAGGCAACGCCTTCGTGGTAGGAGACTTCAAGTTTATCCATCAGCTGCGGATTGGCTTCCGCATAGTCTCCCCGGACAAACAGCCCTACAAAAGGAATCCTGCTGTCACCTTCATGCAGCTTACCCCACTCTTCCTGCAAATCCATGGACAGAACTGCCCCATCAAAACTGTTTAGGGTAATAGTGACCATTGGCTCCGGCAGGACAATTGCATCAACTTGCCCCAGCTGAAAGCTTCTAGCACCGTGGTTTGACGGCGAGTAGACAAATTCCACATCGGAAGGGTCTACGCCATTTTCCAGGAGAAAGTAGCGGACTAGAAAATCTAGCGGACCGCCTAAGAGGGGCAGGCTTAAGGTCTTGCCCTTAAGATCGAACCAGCTTTCTGCTGTAAAACCATTGGTTAACAGATAGTCGATGCCCCAAATATTGGTGTTGACAAGCCTCACATCAATTCCCCGATTGTATGCTTTTGCCCCCACATTAACCCCTGTGACCAGCATTTCAATATCCTTTTGAGCAATGAGGGACAGTCCCCTTTGATGATCAGGAGAAACCCGAATGTCTAAGTTGACTTGATCAGCTAAAATCCCCTGCTCGTGAATCCAGAGCAATGGTAAAGCCCCTGCTGTGGGCGGAGTTTGCAGAATAACTGTCTCAACTCCTGCACCCACAGTCAGACTGCCAGATAGAACCAGAAATGCTGTACATAAAAGAATTGCCAATCTTCGACTTGCTTTCATAATCAAAACTACCTCCAAAGCAAGATGAACTAGCGGACTCGATAACTGGTATGGAGAAGATGATGCGATTTTCCGCCTAAAGGTTCACCTAGATATTCTTCGTACAGCTTGAGCACATCCGGATTCTCGTGGGACTTACGGATGGTGTTGGTCTGATCAATACTAGCCAGACCCTGAGCGCGTTTTCTCTTCTTCTCCAAAGTACTTGGTATGGGTTGTCCGCCGCCGCCTACACAGCCATGGGGGCAAGCCATAACTTCAATCCAGTCATACTCGCACTTGCCATCCCTAACCATGTCAAGTACCTGGGCTGCATCGGCCAGGCCGCTGACAACAGCGACTTTATAATTTCGGCCTGCGATCTCTACCTCCGCCTCCCGGACACCTAACACACCTAGGTTGAGTTTGCTTAAGGATTCACCGGTTAAGACCTCTTTCACCGTTCTTAAGGCAGCTTCCGTTACACCGCCTGTGGTGCCAAAAATGGTTGCGGCACCGGTGGTTTCACCCATTATTTGATCGTACCGGTCCTCTGCAAGGTTCACAAAATCGATGCCTGCCTCTTTGATCATCCGGGCTAGTTCCCGGGTAGTCAACACCGCATCAGTATCCTGAAAACCGCTGTCGCGATGTTCCTCTCGGGCTGCTTCAAACTTTTTGGCGGTACAGGGCATGATTGAGACGGTGAAAATATCTTCTGGGTCTAGTTGGGCCTGCTCAGCATAATAAGTCTTTGTTATTGCAGAAAACATCTGCTGAGGCGATTTTGCGGTAGACAAGTGATTCAGCAAATCTGCATAATTTTGTTCCGCGTATTTGACCCAGCCCGGACAGCAGGATGTGATATGGGGCAGGTTTTTGTCGGCCTGGATTCGGCTGATAAACTCGTTGCCTTCCTCTAGAATAGTAAGGTCTGCACTGAACTCAGTGGAAAACACTTTCTGAAAACCAAGCCTTCTTAGGGCGGCAATCAACTTACCTGTCACAACGGTGCCAGGCTGAAGCCCAAATTCTTCACCAATGCTGACTTGGATGGTAGGGGCTGTTTGTACAACCACATGTTTCGCTGGATCCTCTAAGGCCGCCCAAACCTGGTCAAGCGAACTGACCTCAGTAATTGCGCCCACAGGGCAGACCGCCGCACATTGGCCGCACTTGGCGCAATTAACCTCNCTTTGAGGCAGGTCAAAGGCGGTGGTTACAATCGAGTCGAAACCTCTGCCTGAAAACTCAAGTGCCCCCAGTCCCTGAATTTCCTCACAAACACGCACACAGCGTCCGCAGAGAATACATTTGTTAGGATCACGTTTCAGTGCAACCCCACTGGTATCAAGGGGCAAATCGCGCTTTTCACCTGCGAATCTCTCCACTGCTTCCCGGGAAATTCCCAGGTTATAAGTAAGTTCCTGCAACTCACAGCTGCCGCTGCGATCACAGCCAAGACAATCGGCAGGATGGTTAGCTAACAGCAGCTCAACATTCATTCTTCTTGCTTTGCGTGTCTTGGCACTCCGGGTGCTGATTTTCATCCCCTCTCCGGCAGGTACCGCACAGGATGCAAGCAGCCGGTGGGAGTTCAGATCCTCCACTACACAGACACGGCAGGAACCATGCAGAGACAAATCAGGGTGGTAACACAGGGTTGGAATCTCAACCCCCACTTGCCGGGCTGCGTCTAAAATGGTGGTGCCAGGCTCTACCTCCACTACTTGGTCATCTATTGTTAAGGTGATCTTGCTCATCAACCCATACTCCTTTCCTTAGCCNGTTTACTAACCCTGTGCAATGGCATGGACCGGGCACTTGCTGGCGCAGATTCCACAGCTGATACAGACCTGGGGATGGATTATATGCGGTTTCTTGCGTTCGCCGCTGATCGCCCCGGTCGGACAGACTCTCACGCATGCTGTACATCCGATACAGAGCGCTTCATCAATTACGTAAGGAGCAGCCATGCCTGCGCACACATTTGCCGGGCAGCGCTTATCCTTGATATGGGCTTCATACTCTGCCCGGAAATATTTTAAGGTGCTGAGCACTGGATTAGGCGCAGATCCCCCCAGCTGACAAAGGGAAGTTGAAATAATGTGTTCTCCCAGCTCTTCTAAGAGCTCCAGGTCCCCTTCTCTGCCTTCACCAGAGCAAAGACGATCCAAGATCTCCAGCATCCGCTTGGTTCCCTCCCGGCACGGGGTACATTTTCCACAGGATTCACTCTGCGTGAACTTGAGGAAAAAGCGGGCCACATCTACCATGCAGGTTGTGTCATCCATGACCACCATACCGCCGGATCCCATCATTGCCCCAACTTCTCGCAATGATTCATAGTCAATCGGCAAGTCCAGCAAGTCTGCTGGAATGCAGCCACCGGAAGGCCCGCCGATTTGGACAGCTTTCAGCTCCCGTCCATCGCTCACTCCTCCGCCGATATCGTAGATAATCTCCTTTAAACTCATGCCCATTGGCACTTCTACCAGGCCGGTATTGTTTATCTTTCCGGTTAGGGCAAAGACCTTCGTTCCAGTGGAGTGTTCGGTGCCGATTGCTCTGTACGCCTCAGCCCCTCCCCGCATGATGTCCGGTACGTTTCCGTAGGTCTCCACATTATTGATATTAGTAGGTTTGCCCCACAGCCCAGATACAGATGGGAAGGGCGGCTTGGGTCTAGGCATGCCCCGCTGACCTTCAATTGAGGCCATCAAAGCAGTCTCCTCACCGCAGACAAAGGCACCGGCGCCTTTTTTTATCTTCAGATCAAAATTAAAACCGCTGCCGAAAATATCTTCCCCTAGCAAGCCATACTCTCTCGCCTGCTGCAAAGCTATCTCCAGGCGGCGAATAGCCAGAGGATACTCGGCACGGACATAAATATAGCCCTCGTCGGCACCTATGGCGTAAGCTGCAATAATCATTCCCTCAATTATTCTATGGGGATCCCCTTCCAACAAACTCCGATCCATAAAGGCGCCTGGATCGCCTTCGTCAGCATTGCAGATCACATACTTCTTTTCCCCTGGGCTTTGTCTGGTGAGCTCCCATTTCAGACCGGTCGGAAAGCCTGCTCCGCCCCGCCCGCGCAGTCCAGACCCTTTAATCTCGGCGATAACCTCCTCCGGTGTCATCTCTGTTAATGCTTTGCCGCAGGCCTCGTAGCCGTTGACTGCAATATACTCTTTGATACTCTCCGGATTGATTCTGCCGCAATTGCCGAGAACGATGCGGTGCTGTTTTTTATAGAAATCGATATCGCTATAAGCGGGGATCCTTATTTCTGTCCCCTGTTCGGTATAAAGNAGCCTGTCCACAACTCTGCCCTTAAGGAGATGGTCTTCAACTATGTCAGTGATGTCGTCAGTCTGTACCTGACAATAGAAAACTCCTTCTGGATAGACAATTACAATTGGTCCCTGCTCGCAAAAACCGTGGCATCCAGTTTCCACAATTTTGATTTCGTCTTGCAGACCAAATTCCTCAAGCTTTGCCTCCAAGTTATCCCTAACATTACTGGCACCGGAGGAAACACAGCCTGTACCTGTACAAACTAAGACATGAGAGCGGTAAAACTTTGGATTCACAGCTAGATTCCCCCTTCCTCAAGCCGTGCTATTGCCAAATCTTTAACCGCATTGCCGTTGATTAAATGCTCAACAACAATGCGTTCTACATCGCCAGCAGTCACTTTTCCATAGGTAATCCTGTCTTGCCCCGGCAGCTGCACGTCCAGCAAGGGTTCCTGCTCACACATGCCGATACATCCCGTTTGGCTTATGTTCACATCTAGATTTCTCTTGCGCACTTCTTTGGTTACCGCCTGAAGTATGTCTCTGGCTCCGGCAGCAATGCCGCAGGTACCCATGCCGATAATGATCTTAGGCTTACCTTCGCTGTTTCTGGTGGAGATCTCTTTCTCCAGTTCTGCCCGTAGTTTTCTTAACTCTTCAAGTGATTTCACGAATCAGTCACCCCTATACAGGTCATCTATTTCCTCTCTTATGAAGCACTCCAGCCAGCTGACTACGGCTGGATGGTTGATTGCAATATCGCCTAGTTCATGCTTTATTTCTCTGGTATCGATGGAAAGGGTTCTTGCACAGTAGTTGTGCCGATAGACTACTTCAACGCCTGGATTGAGCGCGATNATCCCGAACAGAGTGCCGGCAAGATCGCCTAGCGGAGCCCGATCAAGATGGCTATGCCGAAAAGAAGCCCTCACCTTGGTACCGATACCTGCCGTGGAGTCAATCAGAAACTCACCTTCTGCCAATTCTGCAGCCCTGGAAAATAGCGCAAGCCCTAAGCCTACTTCCCGCGTTTTTCGTGAAGTAAAAAACGGATCCGTAACCTGGGTTAACTGTTTTTTGGGAATTCCGCAGCCGTTGTCTCTAATCTCAATGGTCAATAAGTCCCGTGCCGGGTCTTCATCGATCAGGATCGTAACCAAGGAAGCTGAAGCGGCGATGGAATTTTGCGCAATATCCAGGATATGCAGTGATAACTCCCGCATAGCTTGAGTCGCGACTAAACAGCGGTTGCCGCCACAGCGCCATGTTCTGGCACGGCTCCTGCCTGCTTCTCTCTGTAAGAATCCAGGATGGCTGCAACCTTGTCAGGACTGAGCCGTCCGTGTGTATCGTCGTTGATCATAATAACCGGAGCTAATCCGCAGGCCCCAATACAGGCTACTGTTTCTAAAGTAAACTCCAAGTCTTCAGTAGTACCTCCGCTTTCAACGCCCAGTTCATCTTCTATAGCCTTGAGTACTTCGGCTGCGCCCCTGACGTGGCAGGCTGTTCCTGTGCAGACTCTGACCACATTCTTGCCCCGGGGCTCTAAGTGAAACTGGGTATAGAAAGTCACTACGCCATAGACCTTGGCTAAAGACATTTGGAGACTGTCAGCAATCTCCCCCAAGATATCCTTGGGTAGATAGCCATACTGTTCCTGAGCCTCCTGCAGAATGGGAATAAGACTAGCCTGTTCAGGACTGTAACAGGCCAAGATTTCCCTCAAAGGTTCCAGATACTTTTCATAACTTTCCTTGCCATGACCACAGACACAACCCATGCATAGCCACCCTTTCCGTTTTGTTAATTTATTAACTTCCTCGTGATACTTTTCACATAACAGGCCATAAAATTAACCCGTTGTCACCGAGGGTTTGTTAGTGAATTCACATTGCTTTTTGATTATACCTTTCCCCCGCCAGTAATGCAATAGTTGCCTAAACTTTTTCAGAGTACAGCAGAGAGTATGCGGCGTAGGCCTGCATCCACGGCGAAACCCTTTTCACCCCCGCAACAGCCGATTTCCTGCAGATAGTGGCTGTCAGAACCTTGGACATATCCAAAATGGCTTAACTGGGGATGAGTGCGCAAAAAGCCTGCAAGCTTAGCATTGCGAGAGATTTCAATAGCCTGAATACGCCCGTCAGAGGGAACAAACCCCAATTGGCCGAGGACGCTGTTGACAGGACGATCGACGTGGGCAGGAATCACTATCCCGCCGAGATTGGTAACCTGTTCCAGTGTTTCAGACAGGGAGAGGCTTGTTGCCAGTGCCAGCAGCCGGCTTTCTTTGGCAATATAATCGTCGCTAAGATCAGTAAGGAGCTGATAGCCGAAGAGCTCTTCGTCGTTTTCCAGATCAGGCAGGTGCTGACAAACAACGTCCTCCCATGCCAGTAGGGCATCCAGGCAGGAAAAGTAACAAAGCAGGTGCACTTCCTCCCGGGTCTCAACTTCCATAGCAGGGATGAGCTTAAGCCCGCTTTTTCGGGCTAATTCAATAGCGACCTCAATATTTCCGGCGCTGTTGTGATCAGTGATAGCGATATAATCCAATCCCTGGTTTACCGCTTGCCGAATAATATTGCCCGGGGTCATCAGCAAGTCGGCACANGGCGATAAACAACTGTGGATATGCAGGTCACATCTGGGTCCATTTTCGCGGTTCATTCACCTATCTCCCGTTTTTGCTATACTCCCAGCTCTATCAACTTACGCAGCAAATCAACTGCAGTCAGGGGTGTACGCAGGATCGTCACCTGGTTTGTCTGTGCCTTTTGAACTGCTGCAGATTCGATGGGAAAATCCTCTACCACAATAACCGCTGCAACCTGGGTCAAGCTTGCTACTGCCACAACATTTACGTGACCGTGCACAGTTATCCACAAGTTGCCTGCTGCGGCCTTGGCCATTACATTGCTGAGCAGATCGCCGATATAAACGCCGTTGATCTCCTTCTCAAATGGTCCTGANATTACTTCCAGCTCAAGTTTATCCGCTAGCTCTCTCACTTTCATGCTGCTTTCACCCAACCTTGTCATCAACTTTTTCCTTTTTCATAACCGGCGGCAGTTCCCGGAGCAAACCTGACAGAGTCTCCGCCAAGTCCCCCATCTGCTTTCTTAACAGAAATATACAGTCACTGCGACTGGCCACTCCAGTTACGATATCTTCCGCTAAGGTTTGGCAGTCTGGGGCTCCGCAGGCGGCACAGTCCAAACCTGGCAAAACCGCAATTTCCTCTTCGAGCTGGGCCAGCTTCTCCATGGCCCTCTCCAGATCCCCATCCAAACGGCCAATCTGCAGCGGCTCAAATCTCCCGGGCAAATCAAAGTCATACCCTTCATTGTGCTCAATCATGCTCTTGCCCCTTGACCTTAAACGGCGCAAATCAGAACGGGCCTGAAAGGGGTTGACAACATTAAAAACGCCGCCGACACAGCCAAACTCACAGGCTGAGAGCTCAAAGTAGCGTACGCCTTTGATGTTGTTGCGAGAAAACTCATCAAGGAGGGCTTTAACTCTATGGATACCAGACACAGATAGGCTGCTGTCTTGCATCTGAGCAAGCAGAAGCTGCAGTTCACCTCCGCTTTGTCCCCAACCTATGCCTAAGTACGGTACCTCTAACTCCCCTTCATCCACATCTGCAACCTTTTCCAAGACTGATAAGACTGCTTGATAGACTAAGCTTACGGCAATGGTCTTATCGATGGGGCTGGTTTTAACACCTACCGGATCGAAGACAGTGGTGTTCTTGCCGGGACAGGGTGTCAGCAGGAAGACGCCAAGCTCTTCCGGTTTGATGCCCTTGGCAAGGGCATCCGCTCTGACCTTTTCCCCCATGGCATCTGTGGGTGCCTTGAAGGGAATCAAGTGCTCTGTTAACTCTGGGTATAGGATCTTAATCAGCCTAACCACCACAGGGCAGGAAGAGGAGATGTAAATGCCTGAGTTGCCCATTAGAAATTCACAGGTCTTTCTGCTGAGGGATTCCGCTGCTAAGGAAACGTCCTGTACTTCTTCAAAACCCAGTTTGAAGAGGGCCATTCTAACCCGAGCAGGGTTCACTCCCCTAAACTGGCCGTAAAAACTGGGGGGAACTAAAGCAATGGGGTATTTATAGTCTGACATTTCTTCAAGTTCAGCGGTTTGTGAGTGCTTGGCATGTTGGGCACAAATGCGAATGCATTCAGCACAGTCGATGCACAGTTCATCTCTGATCATGGCCTTGCCGTTGTGGACTCTAATCGCCTTGGTAGGACAGTTTTTAACGCAATTGGTACACCCTTTGCATAGTTCTTCCCTGAGCAATACAGAGTGTTTTTTCACACTAATCACTCCCATCGGCTTAGCGGTCGCAAAAACTACAAACATATGATAGCAGTAAATTTGCTCTTCTTTCCCTGGCCTGTCTCTACCGTAAGTTGATCTGAATAATGTTTAATATTATTTAAACCCATCCCCGCGCCAAAGCCCATACCGCGTACAAAATCATCTGCCGTTGAAAAACCTGGCTGAAAGGCCTTTTCTACATCAGGTATACCTGGGCCCCTGTCAGTCGCTACCACCTTAATTTGTTCAGAAGAAATGAGAACCTCAATTTCTCCGCCAAGAGAATGGATAATGATGTTCATCTCAAGCTCATAGGTGACAATCGTTACACGGCGACTGGTCTCAGATTTGATTCCCAGTTTTCTTAGAACATCCTTCAGACTGCTGGAAACCTCACCGCCCCTTGTAAAGTCGCCCTGTTCAATCTTGCTTTGTAAGAGAGTCTGTTCCTGCATCCAATCCCTCCACCCTAATCTATGCGGCGCATAGTCTCTGAACCAAGCCCGGCTTGATACAGGCGGCCGCAGCACTCAAACATGGATAGCGGAGACAGATACAAGTTGATGCCTCTCTCTCTAGCCAGATCAAGGGTGTCTTGGGGTGGCCTTTTTCCCCGGACAAAGATGATAAACTTGATGTCTGTCATCTCGCATGTCCTGACTACATGGGGATTTGTTAAACCGGTCAGGAGCATCGTCTTTTCCTGAGAAAAAGCCAAAACATCGCTCATCAGGTCACAGCCGCAAACGGTCTCAACTTGAAAATTAGGTTCATCAATCACTACCAATGGTTCTAGCTCAATTAGTGGAACGATCTCAGACAGTCTCACCTAGATTCTCCCTTCAACACTACCGCCACTGCTTTGGATTTCATTATAACATTACTTGAGCTTTTTTTCACAAATATAGTGTGATTCTTGCCTTGCGGACAGACTGAATCTAGAATCAATCTGCAAACCCTAAGCAAGAAAACGCTGCTTAATCCTGCTCTAAAACCTTCATTAGGTGAAGTCCATCGAGTGGCTTGTCTAAGGGGAGCTCCGCTGATTCAAACAGCTTNTCCAGCTTTTTAGTGTAGGCTGGATAGCGCTCTTTGATCTGATCAAAGATAACATGTCCAGGCCGAACATATCGCTTAAGGGACATGTAATGCAGGGCAAAACAGACTTCCTCAATCCTCCCCTGTTCAAATACTGTGGAGATACCCTTTTTCGTCAAGTAAGGGTCTTTTTTCAAGAGTCTGATGCTTCCCGCGTAAGGATCAGCTGACCCAACGACGATTTTTCTAATCTGAGACATTGCGACTGCACCTAAACACATTGGGCAAGGCTCAACGGTCGTATACAGTACTAGTTCCTGATCCCTCTGCCTTTCCGGAACCAGATTATGCAAGGCATTTATTTCTGCATGGGCCACCGACGTCATTTTAATCTGATTGCATGACTCAAGATTGTCACTAAGCTGGTTTCGTCCTTTGGCAAGTATATTGCCTTCCTGGTCAGCTATGGCGGCAGATATTCCTAAAGACCCTGCGTTGTATCCCTCCACAGCTAAGCTGATCAATTCTTCCCAGATGCCCAAATTATCTCCCACTGCCTATCCCCGCTTTCNATTAGCCTTGTACTTACTGCATGTCCTGATAGTGAATTCTTTATCGAGAATGGATTCACCTTGTTTACATGGCAGGAAATTACATTATTTCAGCTATGATCGGCATACTTCAAGACGGCAACTCCCATTGCTGTGCGCATAGANAAAGAAGGCCCAAGAGCTTTATCCAANGCCTTCTTGAGTCCTTCCAGGTTACAGGTTGTTTAGAGAAGTATAAGAGTCAATATGAGCAGCGCAAGATGGGAGTTTGCAGTGCATTGATTTGCTCATCAGCAGAAGGTTCAAGCTCTGATCTAATAAACTCTTGAAGCTCGGCATCGGTATTGTGCCCAACGGGCCTTTTCACTTGATCGTTCGGAGTCATAATCTCTCACCTCCTCTCAGGCAACGGTCTTGTCTCCTTGCCTATCATTAATATGCAAGGGGCCGGGAAGGAGCAATGGTAGCAGAGTTGCATTCTGCCTTCTCTATGGTGCTTTGGATCCTGTTTACACAAATAACCCCGGCACTTGTCCTGTTCGCACCGGAGTGGGGGATACTCTCTTGTTTAGGTGAGCTTCAGCCCGAGTCAGCTCAGCATGTTCGATCTTCAAATCTCTAACCTNTCGCCAAGTCGTTTGGGCGACAACGACGCTTCAACACCGAGTACTCCCACCAAACCTGTTTGGGCAACCGTATCAAGAGGCCGCAACATTAATCCAAAGGTTTTATGGGGGACATACCCAGGTTCAGGCTCATTTAGCTGGATGCTAGGTTTTCCAGCCATCCTTCGTAATCATCGTCTGCCAGGTAACAACCTAAGCCGGCGTAGCCCTCTATGCCTCCGTCAGCACTCAGGTGTGGTTCAAGCAATCCGTACGCCCTCGCTCTATGTTTGACTTATTGGTTTTTTCGGACGGAAATTCATAGTGGCATCCTATCGCTGATGCTGGTCGCACGTCACTCTAGGACAACAGATCACGCACAAACTCTGACATTCCGCCATAACTGGTAACTGCAGCTGTCTCCTTAGCCCTTGTTAAGGCCACATAGAGCAGACAGCGTTCGGCCTTGACTGCCGCTTCCCTTGCCACCTGGTCGTCATGTTCGATGGCAACCTGGAGGGGTACAATACGACGATTGGCTGCCACAACCATGACATGCTTGAACTCAAGTCCCTTCACCCTGTGCATCGTGGCAACTCTAACGCCCTTTTGACTGCGATCATCCACTTTACTTCTCCGGATTTCATAAACCCGTATTTGCTCGGAATGCAAGCGCCGAACATAATCTTGGACAATGCTGTTTGTCCTGCCCACCAGGCAGATGTTCTCTATAGCCTCCCCTTGATCAGCCAAGTCTTGAATTCGTTCTAAGACAAAGGCAAACTCTTGATCTGCTGTAGGAAAATCTCTAACCACAGGTTCAGTGCCGTGAGTTAAAGAAATACAGGAAGCACCATCATCGGTGCCATCATCCAGATTATCAAACGTAAGCCCCTTGAGCAGACCAAAGGACCACCTGCGGATCTCTTCAGTAGTGCGATAGTTAATGCGTAAGTAGCTGCTCCGGCCGCGAATGTTGATTCCACAACTGGATAATGAGGCATGATGCCGGTAGATCCGCTGGTGGGCATCGCCCACAATAAAGAGATCATTTTTATGTTCTTCCCCCGCCATGGTGCGCAGCAGCCGATAGGCACTCACACTTAAGTCTTGGCCTTCATCAACGATGATGGAGGAATAGAGGGGTTTACCCTGCCTTTGGGCTATAACCTGCCGGCATTCATTCATAGCCGTTTCTATATCCCGTACCCGGCGTTCAACTAAGAGACTGCGGTACTCTTCAAACACCTTCCACAGGGAAATGCGCTTCCGCCTATCCAGCCGCACTCCCCTGCCAACCCGGGCAGCGGACACGTAATCTTTTAGCGATAATATTTCTTGGGCACAGATCACCTGGGACCATTCATCTTGGAAAAAGCTGACGGGGTAATCTAAGGGTTCGCCGCTAAGGGCTATGGCCTCACTCCAGAGCCTGTCCAGATCGTCGCCGTAAACAAGCTGACAGTCAAACCCGGCCTCCCTCAAGCACTTGGCTACCCAGGCATCCAGATGGGTTACCTCTATGCTTCTAAATTCTTCTAAAGTACAAATCTTGCGCAAGTTGCTTTTGATGTCAGCGGCAAGATTAGCAGTGAACGTCGTGAACAATATCCGCCCGTCCTTTGGCAGCTGGCCTGCTAACCTTTTGGCGCGGTGCATGGCCACAACTGTCTTGCCAGTGCCCGCCCCCCCTGTAACCCTCGCCGGGCCGTTAAAATCTCTCTGGACCACTTCACGCTGGGCAGGATGGAGAAATACGCGCCATTTTTCGAGCGGCGCCCCCATCATGGCCTGCAGCTCTGCTTCTCCGTCTACAATGGTAAAGTTCCGCTGACTGCTGGGTTTGGACAGTGCCGCCGAGAAATCTTCGGGATCAATTGCCTGTGCATCTGCTTGAACTTCTGCCGCAAAGAGCTCGAAGACTTCCTGGAATTCAAATCCATTAGCGAGCCACTCGAGCCGCTCGTAAGCATCTTCGGGAAATGTCTCCTTCATACTGTGAAACTCATCTAAAGATGCAATGGCGCGGATCTCTCCTAGCTTCTCCTCTGGAATTCCAAGCTTCAATAACTGCTCATCACTCAGCCCGCTGAACAACAAGTTTTCTGCGGGGACTTCCCTTCTAACCTCAACTTCAACTTCAGTCACATCAAAGACCTGTACCGAGCCAGTCGTAGGGTTTATTTTGCAGCGTTTTCTCTCGGCCCATTGATAGGCACGGTCATGGTGATCCACCCAGAGCAGCAAATACACACCGCTTCTCTCCTGGCGCACTACGATGCCCCGATAGGTATCATCAATTCTGACCGACCGCATGTTAGGATCATAGGCATTACGAATCTTCTCATAGTTGATGCCGGGAGAGTTTGGATCAGCACGAAACTTCTCCATAAAATCCAGCACCCGGCTTTGCCTTTGCCGGGGCAAAGCCGCAAATGCGGTGAAAAAGTCTGCAGATATAGCAATGAGAGGGGTATTCATTTCCTAAGCCTCCTGTTTCAAAACTTCTATGCTAGGGATCTCATCCCCCGCGTATACTTTCCAGCCCTGGGCTTGGAAGTCTTCTCTGAAGTCTTCTTGACCGGGCAGTAACCATACAACTTTTTCCGACTCCCAGGCCATTTCAGCCTGTCCAATTATTCGCCCCTTTTCATCCACAAGTTCATAGCCTATGCATGACGGCGGCGGCGAGCCTGTGCGTTCCAATTCAGTGGCAATAACTCTGGCTAAATCATCAAAGATAGCGTCATAAACCTCCTGCCACGGCTCGCTGGGAAGGTCAAGCTGCCGCTGCTCTCCAGGCGGCAAAGCTGACAGCGACCCGTAAACGGCTGCCTGAACGCCTTGCTCGGTGACTCCCGCAAATTTGGGCAGAAACTGCATCACATTGGCGAAATGCCAAAAGGCATTCCAACTCGCTTCAAAGACACTGTCCGGCTCCAGGCGGTCATCAAATACGCTGTATACGAAGGGAGCGGTGTTGTGCTTGTCCTTGACCATCTCCGACCTGGATACGCCCGCAACAACGGTCAAACCCTGCGTGCGCACAGGATACCACTGACCAAAGATCACATCGCCATCAATGTATCCATGGAAATTATAGTACGATCATAAAAGTAAAACGGGTTGTGGTTAGCTGGAATCTGGGCGCGAATCCGCTGTATCCGGTTGGAGTCTAAACGGACGAGAGGTATGGTGAAACGGTTCCACATCTCTTTCTGAAACTGGGTCATCATACTCTTGACCGTTACAACCAAAATGCGTTTTCCTTTGCCCCGGGCAATCAGNTCGCTCATTAAGACTCCAGCTTCGAGGGTCTTGCCCAGGCCTACCGCATCAGCAATCAAAATGCGCTGCCGAGGCTGCCTAAGTGCAAGCCCGGCGGGCTCCAATTGAAAAGGCACCATATTCATGGCGGCTTCATGTCCAATATGCAAATTGGTGTGCGTAGGCACCTTCTGGCGCCATTGACTTTCAATAAACAGCCTGGAACGGCTGAAAAATGGGGAATCGTCCACAATCAGCTGGGTTTGCAGAGGATCAACTATCTGAATGTCGGCTTCAAGATCCACCAAAAATCTTGCCGGTTTGTCTTTGACAAGTGTGGAAAGCCCAACCGCATGGATAGTCTGATTGCCAAAACTATTGGTCTCTACCTTCTTGATTGCCCATTCTTCACCGCGTATCACAACACGCATGCCAGGTGCATATTGCTTTGCTGCTTTTTTCATGTAGTTCACATCCCGGGACCCTATTCTTAAAGAAAACAACGACAAATGTGCAGTTTCCTCACTTATTTGACACAAAACCAGAAAAACCCTGCCTAAACCGGGAAAGCGCTAGTCTGGAGCATTATTCCAAGTTGTACCAGATCATAATTGTTAACCTGGCCTGCTTCATTTGCTGTCCAAGATTTTTCGGTGATACGATAGTTTTTGACCAGAAAAAGTCGAGTCTATCACCGATAAGTCTGGTATGATGTACTTGCTAAGGAGGGAGAACTGTTGCTCATCGAATTAAACCGGGTGATTGAGTATATCGAAGATCATCTGACTGATGACCTGTCATTAGAGGCGATATCAGAGTACGCCGGGGTATCCGACTACCATTTCAGAAAGATATTTTACTATCTGTCCGGCATGACACTGAGTGAATACGTGAAGAACAGGAAGCTGTCGGAAGCTACCTTAGATCTGCTCAATGGCGAGCAAGTGACTGATGTTGCTTTTAAGTATGGGTACCAGTCCCTGGATGGTTTTTCCCGTGCGTATAAAAAGTGGAGCGGAAGTCTGCCCTCGGAAGCCATAAGAAAAGGCCTGGGAAAATCCTTTCCCAAGCTGTCGCTCGTTATTTCTGTCAAAGGAGGAGAAGACATGGAATTTAGAATCGTTGAGAAGCCGGCCTTCAACTTGGTCGGAGTAAGCAAACGGGTGCCCATGCAATTTGAAGGCGTCAACCAGGAGATTGTCAAACTAGCGGAAAGTATTACCGAAGAACAGCGGAGGGAAATGCGCTCATTACAAAACATTGAGCCCTTAGAGATCGTTAATGCCTCCTACGAAGCAGATGCTAAGTTCATGAAGGAAGAAGGAGACTTGACTCACCTCATCGGGGTGTTAACCACAGAAGAAAACGTCAGCCCGATCCTGGAAAAGGTCCCGGTTCCCGCCTACACATGGGCAGTTTTTCCTAATGAAGGGGCATTTCCTTCCACTTTGCAAAACACTATGGCCAGTGTGTATGCGGAGTGGCTGCCAACATCGGGCTATGAAGTAATCGACGCACCAAGTTTTTCATTCACAAAGATGGATCCGGATAAGGGAAGCTGGGCCTACAGCGAGGTGTGGGTGCCGGTTCGTAAGAGGTAGACTGGCTAATCAAGAATTGGCGAAGGCAGGTGAGCTCTCGCCTCACCTGTCTTCNGATACCTCGATCAAAATCTCCAACACCCGCCTGGAACTGGTTTTGGAAATAGTTACAGCAAGATTTTCATACTCAAACTGATCCCCTTCCTGAGATATGCGTCCCAGTTTTTCCACAACCCAGCCGCCTACAGTAACCGCCTCTGTATCTTCGTCGTAGAAATCAAGCTCCCGAAAAACTTTCTCCAGATTGGCTGATGCCAGCACCCTATACTTACCGCCTGGCTGATTCTCAATTTCTTCGACGATATCATCGTGTTCATCCCAAATTTCGCCGACCAGCTCCTCAATAATGTCTTCCATAGTTACAATCCCAAGTGTCCCGCCATATTCGTCCACCACTACCGCAAGATGAGATTTTCTCTGCTGCAGCAGACTCATCAAGGTATTCAGCTTGGTGGCCGCGGCTGCGAAAATGGCTGGCTGCACAATACTTGCCAAGGGAACGCTGTTTTGCACCACTTCGTGATGGAAATCCTTTTGGTTGATGATCCCCACAACTTCATCGATGGAGCCTCGGTAGACAGGCAGTCTGGAGAAGCCAGTTGCCCGGAATATTTCTAAAACTTCCTCATTGCTGGCATCGACGGGGATGGCAGTAACATCAACCCGGGGAGTAAGAATGTCCTCTGCTTCCAGATCGTCAAATCTGAATACGGAGCGAATCAGCTCACGTTCCTGTTCCCNAATGCCTNCCTCACTTCTGGCGTCGTCCACAATTGTCAANAGCTCTGCTTCTGTGATTCCGCCCTCCTGGGATAGTTTAAATCTCCTGGCCAAAAGCTCCTTAGCCCAGGCATAGAAACGGCTNAGGGGAGCAAACACCACGATTAATACTCGCACAAAGGGGGCCGCAAACATGGCAAACCTGTCTGCAGTCTCTTTGGCNAATGTCTTGGGGAATATTTCCGAGAAAGTAAGTACCAAAACAGTAACAACTACCGTTGATACAGTTACCCCCACCTCACCCCACCGCCGGGTAAAAATCACAGTCCCAACCGACGCGGCTGTGATGTTCACGATGTTGTTACCGATCAGGAGTGTTGTTAGGAGCCGATCATAATCTTCAGCCAGCCTTAAGACCAATCCGGCCCTCTTGTTCCCATTCGAGCTTGTGTTTTTCATGCGAACCATATTGAAGGATGTGAAAGCAGTTTCTGCTGCTGAGAAAAGGGCAGACAAAATCAGCAGTGCACCTAAGGATATGATTAGCGTTGTGCTGCTGGATGCCATGTCTATCTCCCCTACTGTAATTTTGTCAGAAGCGGCCTCCTGCTACTATCTTTCACTAAACCCTCGCTATAAATGACGCAACCCTCCACATCGGGAGGGTTACATTTTCTGCGGACTTGCNTATTNTCTTATCTTGACTTACAGGTACTCAAAGAACTCCAGGCGTTCACCGCTGGGACCGTGGAAAAAAATGTTTTTCGCCCCATTCTTGAGATCCACATTTCCCGGCTCCTTTGTTTCATAGGTGACTCCTTTCGCTTCGAGCCTTTTCACCAACTGCCCAATGTCTTTGACTCCTAAGGCAATATGATCAATAATTCCGGCTTGCCGGCCGGCAGCAACTTCTTGACCTGGATTATGAATTAGTTCGATTACGCAGCTTCCCTGTACCAGGAACCCTAGCTTCACCGCGCCTCCACGAATTTCGGCGATGTGATCAACCGCGAAGCCTAAGACGTCTCTGTAAAACTCAATAGACTCCTCCAGATTATCAGTATGTATGCCGATATGTGCCAATCCTGTAATTTCACCTTGAGTGTTCAATCTGACCCCTCCACTTTCAGAAGTTTTCATGATTATCCCAGCGCGCCTAGATTTTCAGCAGCTTTCAACCAACACTTTCAGCCGCTCACAGACCTCGCTGATTCTTGCCTCAGTTGTATCAATAGTGATAGTCGCCCCTTTTCTAAGCAAGGGTAAGATATTCTTATAACTATCTATTATTTCCTCCCTCTCCCTAGGACTTTTGCCATAGTCATGGGATGTTCTGTGCTCGATCCGCTCCAGCATCACCTCCAGTTCAGCGGTTAACAGCACAACTTGGTCAAAGCAATGATAAAACTCCCCCTGATTCGAATAGCAGCCTGAGATGAACAGATGGGAATCTTGATGTTTATGCAAGAGGGTACTGATCTTGGTTCTATCCCAGATTACTTCGTCCTCGCCGTCTTCTGTCAGTTTAATTGTATAGCCGTAATCTGTGTCCACGGCATTATAGCCTTGGGCTTTTAATCCCGCCAACACGCTGGACTTGCCGACGCCGGACAAACCAGTGATAAGTATTGCAGCCATATCATATCCTCCTCAGCCGCCCATCTTACTATACTCTACTACTTTCTCCAGTAGTTCTTCTCAGAACCAGATACTCCTCTAGAATCAAAAAAGGCAGGCTCAGAACATCCTGCCTGCCGTAAAGATCCTAGACGAACGTTGATTCAATCTTCGCACTCGCCATGGAACTTATGTTCATGGCAAACCGAACCTGTGGTCTTAAGGTTCCCCGCAAGATAGTCCTGGACCGCTTGTTCTGCCCTTCCCTTAATCCCTACAATCACCTCAATATTATTCCCGTTAAACAGCTCAACAGCTGAACCGCCCATGCCGCCAGAAATGATCGTCTGCACACCAAGATCGTGCAGAAAGCGAGGCAAGAAGCCAGGTCTATGCCCAGGGTTGGGCACCGCTTCGGTTTTCACAATCTGTTCGTTCTCAGTGTCGAAAACCATAAAAGTTTC
>JGI24708J26588_10000765_pt1 | contig 26254 bp, 25 predicted proteins | sample BioPla1DNA2_FD_26588 | JGI IMG/M metagenome (IMG submission 26588) | reverse complement strand
CGGCCAGGATAAGAGTGGCACGGTTTTCTTTGTTTTCTTATATTACTTTCCGATACAAAAGTTCTTAAAGATGTTTCCCAATATCTCGTCAGTAGAGATCTGACCAGTGATTGAGCCTATATGGTGCAATACTTCGCGGATGTCCTGGGCCAGGAAATCGCCTGAGATACCTTGTTCCAGACCCTGTTTTACCCGCATCAGACTCTCAAGAGCATGGCTCAGCGCTTCGTGATGTCGCACGTTTGTAACTATCACCTCGTCACTGTCAATGGCTCTTGTATCAACGGTCTTGAGGAGTTCTGCAATCAGCTTATCCAGATTTTGCCTATATTTTGCTGAGATGGCTACCAGTCCGTCGCTACCGCTTAATTCACTAAACTCAGAAAGCGCAAACCGTCTGGCGATAGTCTCTGTATCGCTCAGGTCGCACTTGTTAATTACTACAAGCAATTGCTGACTGTTACTGTCTATGAGGCTCTTGATATGCTCAACGGCCTTGTGAAGCTTCTCGTCACTATCGCCTGCATCAAGCAATAACAGCACTATGCTTGCCTGCTTGATCTTGTTGTAGGTGATATTGATCCCTATACTCTCAATCTTGTCGGCTGTTTCCCTAATTCCGGCAGTATCTATAAAGCGGAAACTAAAGCCTCCAAGGTTCACAACATCCTCAATTGCATCGCGGGTGGTNCCATGAATGTCTGATACAATGGCTCTTTCCTCATTCAGCAAGGCATTTAGCAGNGTGCTCTTACCCACGTTTGTATGCCCCACGATAGCTACTGGAATACCATTTTTGATAGCATTACCCAGTGAAAAGGAGTTTACCAGTTTTCTGATATGAGCTTCAATCTCGTCAACCAGAGCCCTAAGCTGGGAACGGTCGGCAAACTCCACATCTTCCTCACTAAAATCTAGTTCCAGTTCGATAAGCGAAATAAACCAAAGCAAACGATCCCTCAGATTCATNAACTCATCCGAAAAACCACCCCGCATCTGTTGCAAAGCCACCCTCCGGGCGGCTTCGCTTCTAGCTGCAATAAGGTCGGCTACGGCCTCAGCCTGGCTAAGGTCCATCTTGCCATTAAGGAAGGCGCGCTGGGTAAACTCGCCCGGCTCTGCGAGACGGGCGCCACTGCCGGTTAGCAGTTGCAGTATCTGCTGCTGTATGTAGGGGGCTCCGTGACAGGCTATTTCCACAACGTTTTCTCCGGTAAAACTGTGTGGTCCACGAAATACACTTACCAGAACTTCATCAATATCTTTTTCTCCATCATTTATTCTGCCGAAATGGATCGAGTTGCCCGGCTGGTCAACAATTTTTTTGCCTTTAGCTGCGGCCTTGAATATCTTGTCGCATATTTCGAATGCCTTTGGTCCTGAAAGCCTCAGTACTGCTATTGCTCCCATTCCGGGCGCCGTTGAAATGGCGCATATAGTGTCGTTATGATTCATCGCTCATAATTTCCAGCAAAATTAAGCTTATTTTTCTTGTGAACTATTAGACTTTCCCGGTGTTGTAAATAATGTTAACTTTAAGAATATACGAATTCTAACAATCAGTTAATATGAGTGTATTGATCGACCAGAATTCAAAGGTTATAGTTCAGGGCTTTACCGGTAGCGAAGGAACATTCCATGCCGGACAGATGCTTGAATACGGTACTGATGTTGTAGGTGGGGTTACCCCCGGAAAAGGAGGGATTGTTCACCTGGGACTGCCTGTATTCAATACAGTAAAGGAGGCAGTGAATGCCACCGGTGCCGATACTTCAGTTGTATTTGTGCCGCCTGCCTTTGCGGCAGACGCCATTATGGAAGCTGCCGAAGCCGGCATATCTGTTATTGTTGCCATTACAGAGGGTATCCCTGTTGGCGACATGGTGAGGGTAAAGTACTACCTGCGCGACAAAGAAGTCAGACTGATAGGTCCCAACTGTCCCGGGGTGATTTCTCCAGGTAAGGCCAAGGTCGGTATTATGCCGGGCTTTATCCATAAACAGGGAACGATTGGCGTTGTAAGCCGCTCGGGTACTCTTACCTATGAGGCAGTTGACCAGCTTACAAAACAAGGTCTTGGTCAAAGTTCCTGCATCGGAATAGGTGGTGACCCGGTAATTGGCACTTCAACTCTTGAAGCGGTCAAACTGCTTATGGAAGACCCCGATACCGAAGGTATTATTATGATAGGGGAGATCGGTGGAAGCATGGAGTCGGATGCAGCTGAGTGGATCAGGGATCATGGAACCAAGCCTGTGGTAGGTTTTATTGCTGGACAAACAGCTCCTCCCGGACGCCGTATGGGCCATGCCGGTGCGATAGTTGGAGGTGCTGCTGACACAGCGGCGGCCAAGATGGAAATCATGCGTAAATGCGGTATCTACGTTGTTGAGTCGCCTGCCGAAATCGGCGTTACTATGGTCAAGGCCCTCCAGTCCAGAAAAGCTGTGTAGCTCCGGAAAACTGTAAATGCTAAGCTAGGCAATAAGTCTGTTCAAGGTCTGATANTTTTNGCTAATTTTAAGGTCTTCTTGAAAGCTATCAACAATGGATAAAGATTTATTTATTGAAGTTGCCTCCCTGATCAGGAAAGCCAGGTATTGCATGGCTTTTACAGGTGCCGGTATCTCAGTTGAAAGTGGTATTCCTCCTTTCAGAGGAGAAAACAGTATCTGGTCCCGCTATGACCCGCANATACTGGAACTAGATTATTTTAGGACCNGACCCGAGGAATCATGGCCTGTGGTACGGGAGATTTTTTACGATTTTTTCGGAAAGGCTAAACCCAACAAGGCGCATCAGGTGCTGGCACGTATGGAGGCTGCAGGTATGCTCAAATGCGTTGTTACCCAGAATATTGACAACCTCCATCAGGAGGCCGGTTCGAAGGTGGTTTACGAGTTTCATGGCAATGCCCAAAAACTGATTTGTCTGGGATGCAAAGACCGAATCAGTGCAGCAGATGCTGATTTCAGTGTAATGCCCCTGAGATGCAAGAAGTGCGGAGGCCTTATGAAGCCGGATTTTGTCTTTTTTGGTGAGGGTATTCCCGAGGAGGCTTACGCCGACAGTCTGGAAGCGGCCCGCAAGGCGGATGTTTGTCTGATCATGGGCAGTACCGGAGAGGTGATGCCGGCTGCGCTTATTCCGCAGGAGGCGCGAAGAAACGGGGCGGTGGTTATTGAAATTAATCCCGAAGACTCGCTTTTTACCCGGGATGTTACGCATATTCACTTAACGGGTAAAGCCGGNGAGGTAATGGCTGCGCTGGAACCTTTGTTGTTTGATGCTTAAAAAAAGTAATTATGCTACAGGAATGGATGACGGAAGCAGGTTGGTGGTCGGAGCTGCTGGTTGCGGCATTGATGTTGCTGGCTGGTTTTGTGGCGGCCATTTGGTTGTTTCGCCTTTTTAAACGGGTGCTGCGCCGTTACAAAAACCCGGCATTGCGCAGGGTGGCCGGCTTTGTGCAGTATCCTTTAAAGGTATTGGTGCTGTTGGTTGCCCTTAATTTTGTGCGCTTGCGTTTTCAGGGGGTGCTGATGGAGGGACTTGATTTGGGACAGTTGTTTTATGTCTTGTTTCTTGCGGTGCTCAGTTGGCTGGCCATAGCGGTGGTTAAGGCGGTGAAGGAGGTCATTTTGTTGAGCTACGATTTGGGGGTGGCCGATAATCTAAAGGCGCGTAAGATTCATACCCAGTTAAAGGTTTTTGAGCGCATAGTGGTGTTCTTAATTCTCTTCTTTTTTGTGGTCACTGTTTTACTCAGTTTTGAGTCCATTCGACAGATTGGGGTAAGTCTGCTGGCTTCGGCGGGTATTGCGGGCATCATTATTGGTTTTGCCGCACAAAAAAGTATTTCTATGCTGCTGGCGGGTTTTCAGTTGGCCATAACGCAGCCCATACGACTCGACGATGTGGTGATTGTTGAGGGGGAGTGGGGACGCATTGAGGAAATTACCCTGACTTACGTGGTGGTGGCGATTTGGGACAAGCGGCGCCTGGTGGTGCCGGTAAATTACTTTATAGAAACGCCTTTTCAGAATTGGACGCGGCAAACGGCGGAGATTTTGGGTACGGTTTTTATTTATGTGGATTATGGTTTTCCGGTGCCGGCCCTGCGTGAATTCATGACCCAGGCCCTGGCCGACAATCCGCATTGGGACGGTAAGGTGAATGTGTTGCAGGTGACCAATGCTACGGAAAATACCATGGAGTTGCGGGCCCTGGCCAGTGCTAAGGATTCGGGTACGGCCTGGGATCTTCGGGTTAAATTGCGCGAAGACTTGATTGAGTTCATTCGTGTGAATTATCCGCAATTTTTGCCCCGAAAGCGGGTGCAGATGGAGGAGGGAGGCCGCTAGCTTGTTGCAAAGGCATTTTTTTCTAACTTTGTGGGGCCCAGCGGGGCCCAAGCTAAAACTTATGTAAGATGCGATGCCCTTGGGTATGTGCACATTAACTAAAAAAGTAAAGAGATGAAATTACTCGAAGGAAAAACAGCGATTATTACCGGCGCTGCCCGGGGTATTGGAAAAGCCATTGCCGTCCGTTACGCGCAGGAAGGCTGTAATATTGCTTTTACCGATTTGGCCATCAACGAGTCGGCGGAGCAGACCGAGAAGGAAATTGCCGCTTTGGGGGTTAAGGTAAAGGGTTATGCTTCCAACGCCGCCAATTACGACGACACCATGCGTGTGGTGGAGGAGATTGTGAAGGAGTTTGGAAGGGTTGATATATTAGTTAACAATGCAGGGATCACCAAGGACGGTGCCCTGAAGCGTATGACTGAAGATCAGTGGGATGCCGTGATCGCAGTTAACCTGAAATCAGTTTTCAACTTCACCAAGGCGGTGCAGCCCATTATGTGGAAGCAGGCCGGTGGCAGCGTCATCAACATGAGTTCGGTGGTGGGTGTTTCGGGTAATGCCAACCAAATCAACTATTCGGCTTCAAAGGCGGGCATCATTGGTTTTACCAAGTCGGCCGCCAAGGAAATGGGTGTACGCGGAATTCGTCACAATGCAGTAGCTCCTGGCTTTATCATCACTGAAATGACAGGTGTATTGCCCGAGGATGTTAAGAAGGCATGGGAAGCTCAAATCCCGATGAAGAGGGGAGGAACTCCCGAAGATGTAGCAAATGTTTGCGTGTTCCTGGCATCAGACCTGTCGTCGTATGTTACAGGTCAGGTAATCAACGTTTGCGGTGGAATGAATACCTAATAAGGTTCAACATAATTATATTATGGAAAGGGCATCCCTCGTGGGATGCCTTTTCTTATGGTGTTATCAGAATGATAATATAGCCCCAGAGGGTGCGCNTAAGGGAAAATCTTAGTACTTTTATATGTAAATAATAAACACTGATTCACAATGAGAAATTTTACGTATAGCATTCCTACCACGATTTATTTCGGTAAGGATAAGCTNGANGAGATCATTCCGGAGGTTAAAAGGTATGGTAAGAGGGTTTTGATTACCTATGGAGGCGGTTCGATTAAACGTATAGGGCTGTACGACAAGCTTACCGCTCTGTTTAAGCAGAACGATATCTTTTATGTAGAGCTCGGAGGTATTCAGCCCAATCCCCGCGTGTCTTCTGTTCGCGAGGGAATAGCCCTTTGCCGTGAGCACAAGGTGGACTTCATCCTTGCAGTGGGTGGCGGTAGCGTTATCGATGCTTCCAAGGCTATTGCTGCAGGTGTTACCTATGACGGAGATGTATGGGACTTTATGATTGGAAAGGCCACTGTTAAGGATCCGCTGCCACTGGGTTCTGTCCTGACCCTGGCTGCTACAGGGTCTGAAATGAATGGCAGCGCTGTTATCAGCAACGAAGAAACTCAGGATAAGCGTCCAATGGGCGACCCGGCACTGCGTCCTGTATTCTCTGTGCTCGACCCTGTTTACACTTACAGCGTAAACAAGTGGCACACAGCAGCGGGAACTACCGATATTATGAGCCACATTTTCGAGGCTTATTACACGGTTGACAAGGATGTTGAAGTAGCCGACTATATGGCTGAAGCTCTGCTTAAGGTCTGTATCAAGTACGGTCCCATTGCAGTTGAAGAGCCGGAAAACTATGAAGCACGTGCAAATCTGATGTGGGCCGGTACTTTAGCTATCAACGGTTTGATCAGCTATGGTAAGGCTGGAGGCGACTGGGCTACACATATGATTGAGCACGAAGTGAGCGCTATTTACGACCTTACACACGGTGCTGGACTGGCAATTCTCTTCCCTGTATGGATGGAATACGTTTTAGATGAAAGAAATTCCTGGAGATTTGCACAAATGGCCCGAAATGTGTGGGGAGTTTCTGAGATTGATGATATGAAGGCAGCCCGCTTAGGTATCGCAGAGATCAGGAAGTTCTTCTCAAGCCTTGGAATGCCGGCCACTCTCAAGGACGTCAATATCGACGGCCAGCATATTCCCGTAATGGCTAAGAAAGCTACTATCTTCGGTGCTCTGGGCAATATCAAAAAACTTCAACAGGCAGATGTTGAAGAAATTCTCAGAAGAGCATTGTAGAACTTATTTGCAATTACATGGGATCCATTAAAAGAACATTGATGCTATTGGCCTTGGGGCCAATAGCATTCTATTCCTGTACATCGGTTTCCACCGTTTCACTGGATGTGATGAGACCAGCTGAGGTTACTATCCCCCCGGAAATCTTGTCTGCAGTCGTTGTGGACAATTCCTATCACTACTCAGGTGATAGTCTTCACCTGTTTGTCTCAGGTGCTGACACTCTTATTGTTGATTCTATCAGGGTGGATGACTTTGGGAATCGGCTTGTGCAAGCTGCAACCAAAAGTCTGCATAACAGGATGTTCTTTGATAATGTGTATATGTATCCCGAACCGCTCTACAAAGTCCTCAATGCTAAGGCCGGCCAATCTCTGAGTAGGGAGCAAATCAACGAACTACTTGACAGTTTCAACGCTCAGGTTGTAATATCCCTTGAGCAGGTTAGCTACCAGACTATTACATCGACCCTGCAGTTTGAGAATTTCTTGTATTTGACCGTGGATGCTCAAGGAAGTGCTCTATGGAAGGTTTATAACCGCGATGGCGGGATGCTTGATGTCTTCCTCCAGAGGGATTCTATATACTGGGACAATGAAGGACGCCCTCAGAGTAAGGAGGATCCAAAGATGCCCTCACTACGCAGTACTGTGTATTCACTGGCAGATTTTATGGGTGACTATTATCCTGACAGGATAGTTCCATACTGGGAGAAAAAAAACAGATATTACTTCTCGTCCGGACACTACTTATACGGCAGGGCTGATGACCTTGTGAAGGCCAATAACTGGGAGTCGGCTGCCAGAGTGTGGTACTATGTATTTGAGGAAGGCAACAAGAAGCAAAAGGCTATGAGTGCTTTCAATATTGCCCTGTCTTACGAGATACGGGGTGATTACGAAGAGGCTGCTGCCTGGGCAAAGAAGAGTGTTGATATAGTAAAAGATCGAGGTCACTTTCTGGCTGCGTCCGGGACTATGGATGAGACTATAATTTTCGAGTATTACGATGATTTGGTAAAGAGGGCCAAGGAGGCTAAAAAACTGGAAGAACAGGTGGGATTGGGTTATTAAATTTAGACTGTGAGTGAGGAACTGAACATATCGCTAGTGCAGTATGATATTGCGTGGGAAGATCCGGAAGCCAACTATGAGAGGGTTGAAAAACTGATCCTTGAACGTGAGCTTAGGAGCGATATTATTGTCCTTCCGGAAATGTTTAATACAGGCTTTACTATGGAGCCGGCAAAGATAGTCGATGAAGTGGTGTGTAGCCGAGCTTTGGATAAAATGAAAGCCTGGGCGGAAAAAACCGGAGCTGTGATTGCCGGATCTATCGCATTCCCGGAGTCTGGCAGGTTTTACAACCGCTTTGTTGCCATCTTTCCTTCCGGAAAGATGGTCCATTACGACAAAAGACATCTATTCAGAATGGGGGATGAGCACAAGACCTATTCCCCGGGTTTCGGACAATCTATATTTGAATTAAAGGGATGGCGCATTGCCCCCTTTATCTGCTATGATCTGAGGTTTCCCGTGTGGAACCGCAACGTCAATAATAGCTACGACCTGGCTTTATATTCGGCTAACTGGCCGGAAAACCGAAAGTCTGTCTGGTTTACCCTTCTTAATGCCAGGGCTATTGAAAATCAGTGCTATGTGGCTGGAGTAAACCGGATTGGTATGGATCCGGCTTGCACCTATCCGGGAGGCTCAATACTTATTGACTACAAGGGCAATGTGCTTTCTGAAGCTTCCTCTTCAGATGAAGGACTCCTGGAACAGACTTTCAGTCTGGAATCGCTGCGACGTTTCCGGGAGAAGTTTCCCGCATGGATGGATGCTGATCCGTTTGATATCCTGTAAAGACAATCTAATCATCAGTTTATTGTTGTATTAAACATCAATTCTGTTCCTACTTAACAGAATCTTAGCCTATTTAACTGCTGCTATTTTAGTTTGTCTAAATCAATGATTTATTTGTGTTTGTCCTTATTAATCTGTCGCATATCAAAATTTGGAACGATATAGTATAAACTTTCACCCTGATTTAATCTTTTTTTATTTAAAAAATCATAAATTGAGATAAAGCGCTTATTCAAAGAGGTGCTTTAATGGAGTTTTTTGACATAACTTACTGTGAGGCAATTTGGTAGTCCCCCAAGTGTAATAGTGGAAGTGATTGGCTGAGGCTTTGCAGCAAAATGTAGTTGTAGTGAATATAATTTTAATACAATTAACCTTGACCCGTGAATATTGAGTGAGTTTACTTTTTAATTGCGAGGTATGAAGAATTACAGAGTAAGAGTGACGGAGGAGAAGATGGCATTCTTCGAGGAGTTGATGAGTTATTTGGATTTCTGTGATTACGAGGGGATCGAAGACACAGTCGAGTCCGGAGCATTCGGTGATGTTAAACATTCAAAATCAGGTAGAAAAACACTATCCAAAGACAAAATAAAACCTGGACCCAATGTTGGTGATACAGAAAGTAAGTTTGCTAACTTGCGTGAGGTGATGGCTAAGATTGAGGCACTTAGGGATAAAGACAAAAAGTGACTCCGTTATTCTTTCCTTTCATTGTGTTAAACCGTATCACCGGTTAATTTCCTATGGGCATCCCGATTCCGGGATGCCTTTTTTTTGTAACAAATACCAGTCACTTGCTCTCCCTCTGTTACTATGCATAACTTTCTGGGGAGGTTCTGTCCAATGATACCTAAATGTGTCTAGAATATTGAAACTTACACCCTGATTTGGTATGATTATTGCGCCATAAAGTTTATAAACCAGCTCATAATCCTAGTTGCCATGAGAAAGATATTTATCACTTCATCCAAAATTGCGATTGCACTGTTGTCAGTCGCTTTGCTGCCGGCATTTGTAATGGCAGAAAATCCCAACTCTGTAGTAAACGATTCAGTTTACACAGTGGTGGATAAAGCACCTAAGTTTAACGGCAAACCTTCTCGAATTGACCGTTTTATCAGGGAGAACTTAATATATCCTGATGATGCCTGGATGGAAGGAATTGAAGGTGTAGTCACAGTCTCTTTTGTAGTGACTCGTGAGGGACAACTGATGGATGCTAAAATTGAGTCGGGTGTTGAACCCCTTCTTGATATGGAGGCTCTAAGGGTAGTCGAACTGATGCAGTCATGGACTCCTGCTAAGAAAAATGGTCAATTGGTGCATTCCAGAATGGTGGTACCTGTTTCTTTCTCCCTGACTGAAGATGAAAAGGCATTTGCAGAAACATTGATAAACCACGGTCTTGAGAAAAATCCTCCGCTTTTTGTGCTTGACAATAAGATAGTACGCAGCAGAGTTCACCTGCCTTCATACAATGTGCAGTCAATCAGAGTGCTGAAGGGGGAAGAGGCTGTTAAACGCTTTGGTGAAGAGGGCAAAAACGGGGTTGTTATAATTACTACCAAGAGGGGAACTCCTCCAATCAGGTAACATTATTTTTGGCCGCTAATGCTTGGTCAATAATTAACTTCAGCATTCCAATCCCAGAGGTGACCTACGACGAAAAATTGGTTTATAGGGCATTTGCTTTCAATTTGTAAGTTTGGTCCTTTGTCAACTTCTGAGAAATGGCTTCTGCATAGGCTTTTCATTTCCATGTTGTAATCCCGGGTGCCTCGCTCGAGCGAGGCACCTTTTTTTGAAATATTTAACCTTTTAGGATGTGATTGTCCGATATATAGCTGAAAGATCTGCAAATATAGGCTTTACATTCCACGACGATTTTTAGCTGCTTAAGCATAATAATACATTAATAGACTTTTTTAATATGTGCAAATCCTTATTTTTTGGTTAATTTTGACGCCTGAATCCCGGACAAACTATCCCATGAATGTTTAAATCTCTTGGCGACTCCAACAAATCTCGCTTCTGATTGTTGTAACGGTATAGTTTGCAACACTTTAGTGGTGTCGAACCGGTTTCGTATTAACTAAAACATTTACTGAATAAATGGATTTTATTGAAGGATTGAAAGCGAAGGCTCGTGAAGGCAAGGCAAGGATAGTATTGCCAGAGGGACTGGAGGAGCGTACGCTTAAAGCTGCTGATGTGATTTTAGCTGAAGGTTTTGCTGAAATCATCCTTATAGGTAACCCCGATGATATCAAAAAGTCGGCTACTACATTTGACCTCAGGAATATTGATAAGGCTAAAATTGTTGATCCAGACAACCACGAAAAACTTGAGGCTTATACCCAGTTTCTGTATGAACTGCGTAAGAACAAAGGCCTGACAATGGAACAGGCTGCCAGACTGGTGAGGGATCCTCTGTATCTTGGCCCCCTGATGATCAAGAATGGCGATGCTGATGGTGAGGTTTCCGGTGCTGAAAATGCTACTGGTGACGTACTGCGTCCTGCATTCCAGATTGTAAAGACCCTTCCGGGCATCAGTGTAGTTTCCGGTGCTTTTATTATGATTCTTAAGGATAAGGAATTTGGTGACAACGGCATTATGATATTTGCCGACTGTGCTGTAAATCCTGATCCGGATGCTTTACAACTTGCAGAAATTGCCGTATCTTCTGCTATCACTGCAAAAAGCATAGCAGGTATCGATCCCCGCGTCTCATTGCTGAGCTTTTCTACCAAGGGTAGTGCAAAGCACGCTCTTGTTGACAAGGTTGTTGAGGCAACAGAAAAGGCAAAGGCAATGCGTCCTGATCTGATGATAGATGGTGAATTGCAGGCTGATGCTTCGATAATCGAAGCAATTGGCAAAAAGAAGGCTCCTGGAAGCAAAATCGCAGGTAAAGCCAACGTCCTTGTATTCCCTGATCTACAATCAGGCAATATCTGCTACAAGCTGGTTCAGCGCTTGGCACATGCTGAGGCTATCGGCCCCATCCTGCAAGGTATGGCAGCACCTATCAACGACCTTTCAAGAGGTTGTTCGGTCAGCGACATCGTCAACCTGGTAGCAATTACTTGCAATCAGGCTTTAGGCTTGAAATAAGCAGAGAGACATAAACAAAACATATATAGATAAATGGCAGAAATAGTAGTTGAACCCATTGAGAAATATGCACTGAGCAATAAGAAGCGCGAGAAGACGCTTTTCTCCAAGATCGGTGTTGTGGGTTGCGGTAAAGAAGGACAGAGCATTGCCAGAATAGCATCCTGGCATGGTATGGAGGTTGTCTTTATTGAACTCAGCCTCGAGAAGATCGAAAGTGCAATCCAGGGTATCAGTAAGGAGCTTGATCAGCGTATTGAAAACTGGGGTTTGACAGTTAGTGAAAAGAGAGCTATTATGAGTCGCATCCGAGGGTCCCTTGATTACAAGGACCTTGCAGGTTGTGATTTTGTTATTGAAGCCATCCGTTCGGATGAGAAGACAGGACGTCGCAGCATTGACCAACGCAAAGAGGTTTTCAAGGCTATCGAGGCAGTAGTTGACCGCGATGCAATCATTGCTACCAACGCAACAACAATTGTAATCTCTGAATTGGCTTCCGAACTGGTTTACCGTGACAGATGCGTAAGCCTGCACTTCTTTGTTACATCCTCTGAAGCTAAGATCATTGAGGTTGTAAAGGGACTTTATACTACCGATGACGTATACAACAAGGTATGCACCTTCGTGAAACTGATCAACAGGGATGTAATCCCGGTTGAAGAATCAGCTGGTCTGATCAGTGTACGTCTCTATGTGACCCTGCTCAATGAGGCATGTCAGGCCCTTATGGAAGGTGTTGCTAAGATGGAAGATATAGACAAGACCATGGTAATAGGTCTCGGTATGAGATTCGGACCTTTCCATATGGCTGATATTATTGGTCTGAACAAAGTCATTAAATGGATGGATAACCTTTTTGAAGAGTTTGGCGATTCTAAGTACAAGGCNGCTCCGATTATCAAGAGAATGGTTAGAGCCAAAAGACTTGGAGTACAGACAGGCGAAGGTTTCTATAGATATGACAGCGAAGGCCGCCGCTTGAGCTGATCAGCCTTCAGAAAGGAACTTATTATCAATACACAGAAGACAGTTTAAAATGAAAATATTAGTAATGAACTGCGGAAGTTCATCCATTAAGTACCAGCTTTTTAACATGGACTCCAACAACTGGAGTGTCATGGCCAAGGGAGGGGTCGAAAAGGTAGGTCTTAAGGGTTCCTTCCTCAAACACGAAAAGGAAAACGGAGAAAAGGTACTGCTCGAAGGTGAAATCATGGACCATGCAACAGGTATCGACTACATACTTGGTGTAATGACCAGCGAACGCCACGGCTGTATCAAAAGCCTTGAAGAGATTGATGCTGTAGGACACCGTGTTGTACACGGAGGTGAGACCTTCAACTCAAGTGTATTCATCACTGATGAGGTGATTACTAAGATGAAGGATTGTATCGAGCTTGCCCCATTGCATAATCCGCCGAACCTCAAGGGTATCTTCGCTATATCGTCATTGCTGCCGCATGTGCCTCAGGTGGGTGTCTTCGACACAGCGTTCCACCAGACCATGCCTAAGCATGCATATATGTATGCGATACCCAACTCACTGTACAAGAAATATGGTGTACGTCGCTACGGATTTCACGGAACCAGCCACCGCTATGTTAGTAAAAGGGCTGCCGAAATCCTGAATGAGGACTATGCAAACCTGCGCATTATATCCTGCCACCTTGGTAATGGTGCTTCAATAGCAGCCATCATGGGAGGTAAGTCTATCGATACTTCAATGGGTTTTACCCCGCTTGAAGGTCTGATGATGGGTACCCGCAGCGGTGACCTTGATGTGGGCGCTGTTACCTATATCATGGAAAAGGAAATGATCGGCACCAAGTCGGCCAGTGTATTGTTCAACAAGCACAGTGGTATGTTGGGTGTAACCGGTATCTCTTCTGACATGCGTGAGATTGAGTCCGCCATCGAGAAGGGTGACGAGCTGGCCAAGATCGGTATGGAAATGTACACCTACAGGGTTAAGAAATATATAGGAAGCTACGCTGCTGCAATGGGTGGTGTTGACGTGGTTATCTTTACCGGTGGCGTGGGTGAGAATGGAGACGATACTCGTGCTTCAATCTGCCAAGGACTTGAGTTTATCGGTGTTGAAGTGGATCCTGCAAAGAACAAGAAACTCAGAAGCAAGGAAGCTGTAATCTCTAAGGATGGAGCAAAGGTTAAGGTAATGGTTGTTCCAACCAACGAGGAACTTGTAATCGCTCAGGATACAATGCAAATTGTTGAAGAACTGGTGAGGAAATAGTTATAATTTTGACTATGAGCAAAAAGGGGTGCTTTGCAGCGCCCCTTTTTATTTTAAACCAAACCCCTTAGTATGATTTCCCTATCACCATACAGGTAGTCGATTGGTGCAATTTCGGGCATTGTATAGGCACCGGGCCTTTGCCTTAGTACTGCACGGGCGCATGATACAAGTATCTGAGCTGTCAGAGCGGGGTTATTGATCTTCATCCTGAATTCAAACAGCTGATTTTGTGTCTTTCCTGAAACACCCTTGTGCTCAATAAGCACACCGTGTCCCATATCCTTCAGTTCATCGACACTGGGTACCAGCATAACATGGGTCTCGTCATGGCAGAAGTATGAGTCGGATTTTATTTCATTTTTTACAGCCTCAAAATTGGCACCTGGTTCGAGTTCAACGTAAACCATCCTGCGGTGAATTCCGGTACCTACTGGAATTGTCATTGAGAGGGCGTCCTTTACACCTTTCTTGCCTTTGGCAACAACAGAGTGTCCCATGCTCATTCCGGGACCGAAGTTAGTGTAGGTAATGCCTTTGGGAGCCATAGCTTTCAGAAGGCATCGAACCACAGAGTCGGAACCAGGATCCCAGCCGGCAGAAATAATAGAAGCCGCCTTATGTTTTTTGCCTAGTTCGTCAAGGTCACTGCGAAGTTTCATCAGCGCATCGCCGTGTATGTCGAAACTGTCAACTGTTGAAATTCCTTTGGAGAGAATCTTTGAGGCCACCTCCGGGATGCTTCTGGAAGGTGAGCAAAGCACGGCTACGTCAACCTTGCCTAATTCGGAAATATCACTCACCACTTTTACATGCTCCAGTTCTGCCGGCATCTCAGCCGCTACTGAGCGACGGACTATTCCCGCCAGTTCCATGTCGGGCGCGGCATTTACTGCATCAATTGAATAGCGACCTATGTTTCCATAGCCAACTACAGCTACTCTGATCTTGTTCATAGATTAGGATGTTTTTTGGATTGATTGAGGGACAAATTTAAAAAAGTTTAAATCCCGGTTTGAACATTTGGGGTAAATAATAGCAACATTAACAAGGCAAGGCTCGCCAAAATTGCTTATTTTTAAGGTGTGAATTTACCAGAGGCCCCGGCGTTCAAGCGCCGCAAATAGTGTATTGAACCAGGGTGTCAGCTTGTTAACAGGGGAAAGTTTATCATGATAGGAGTTTTAGGGATCAGTCATAAGTCTGCACCGGTAAATATCCGTGAAAAACTGGCTTTTGCAGCCGATGAGCTTGATGCGGTAAGTGAAGCCCTCATTGGCACGGGTTTCTTTAAGGAACTTGTGTTTCTTTCGACCTGCAACAGGTCAGAGGTTTACTTCGTGGCCAACGAGATATGCAGTGCAGGTGCTGCCAAAAACATCAAGAGGGTTCTTGCCGAAACAAAGGGAATCGACGGTGACCTGGATCCCTATCTGTTTCAGAAATTCCATACTGATGCGGTAAAACATCTTTTCAGCGTTGTTGCTGGTCTTGACTCCATGATTCTTGGCGAATACCAAATTGTGTCCCAGGTCAAGGGCGCATACAATGATGCCGACGCCCGCGGGGCGGTCGGCAAGGTCTTCCACCGCCTGTTTACAAAAGCCCTCGAATGCTCCAAGCAGGTAAGGGTAGAGACTCCCTTTAACCGTGGTGCACATTCGGTTAGCTATGCCGCCGTCACTAAGTGTGCAGAACTGTTTCCCGACCTTACAGAGCGCAATATCCTGATAATTGGTGCCGGGGATACTGGTGAACTGGTTCTCAGAAACTTTGCAAAGAAGGGGTGTCGAAATATTACAATCAGCAATCGCACGGAGGAGAAGGCAGTCGAACTTGCTCAAAGTTTTGGTGCCAGAGTATTGCCATTCGGCGATATGTTCAATGGAATCCATGATGCGGAGATAATTGTCAGTTCGATAAGCTGCAAGGAACCACTGCTTGATGCTGCCAGAGTCATGCCCGCTATGAACGGGCATGAGAAGGTAGTGATGATAGACCTTGGGGTGCCTCGCAATATTGACGATGATGTGAGCACAATACCTTCAGTAACCCTTTTCAACGTGGACGATCTGGAAGAGGTCGTTGCAATGAACGAAGAACGTAAACAGGAATATATATCAGTTGCTCAGGACATAGTAGACCGCAAGGTTGAGGAGTTCGGTCAGTGGCTCGACGAGCAAAGCCTTTCACCGGCAATAAGCAGTATCAATAAGAGGATAGTTGCTATCCTTGACGATGAACTGACTGCTGTCAAGGGCATGATTAGCGAGGACGAGTACCTTAAGTTGGAGAAGTACAACCGCTTTATAGCCAGAAAACTGAAAAACAAGTTTGTCAAAAGGCTTAAGGAGCTTACCGACAACGGCCGGAAATCCGAGTATGTGAGCATTATTAACCTACTCTTTGACGAAGAAAACGATGAGCAAAATTAAGATCGGAACACGTGGCAGTAAGCTTGCAATGTGGCAGGCTGAAGAGGTGAGGAGAAAGCTATCAGAGGTTCATCCGGAACTTGAAACAGAACTTGTTGTAATCCATACAAAAGGGGATAAGATACTTGATACTGCTCTTTCAAAAATAGGCGATAAGGGCTTGTTTACTCGTGAACTGGAACAGGCGCTACTTGATAGTGAAATAGATATTGCAGTGCATAGTCTGAAGGATATGCCTACCGAACTGCCCGAAGGATTGATGCTCGGAGGGGTGCTGGAACGTGGTGAGGTTCGCGATGCCTTTATCTCACGTGACGGTCGCAGGTTATCAGAGCTTACTGCTAACGACAAAGTAGCCACCTCAAGCCTTCGCCGTAAGGCTCAGCTTCTTGCCTTATTCCCGCACCTAACTGTGGTTGATATCAGGGGCAATGTCGATACCCGTATTCAAAAGATGCAAGACGGTCACTGCGATGGTCTTGTTGTGGCAGGAGCCGGAATGGAACGCCTGGGCTTGTCCAATCTGATTACTGAATATCTGGATCCGCAAACTGTACTTCCTGCTGTATCTCAGGGCGCCATAGCAATTGAGATGCGCGAGGATGATGAAGATATATACGAACTGGTTGACTTAATCAACCACTTTGCTACCTGGCAGGCCATAGTAGCCGAAAGGGCCTTCCTGAGAACCATGGAAGGCGGTTGTCAGATCCCGCTTGCCTGCTATACAAGCGTAGTGGAAGGCAGGTTTAGGATGGATGCCATGGTTGCTTCACTGGATGGTACCAAACTTATCAAAGACTCCTTTGAATGTAATCCGGAGGAAGCAAGTGAGGAAGCCATTATGCTTGCACAGAGGATGCTAGAAAACGGAGCAGAAGAAATCCTGAATATTATTCGCGGAAATGAATAAGGAGGACCGGCATAGAGTCCCGGTTGTGATCCGGACTTTTAAAGCCGGGCCGGATGGAGATGAGTTTGCTGATATAATACAGCAAGGAGGGATGGCACTCGTCGAGGCTCCCATGACCGAGATACATTTTCGAAACCCAGAGCCTAATGTCAATCCAAAGGAATACAACTGGCTCATCTTTACAAGCCGAAATGGGGTAAAGTCTTGGTTTGCTACACAACAGCAACTCTCCGGACAAAAGATTGCAGTTATAGGCCCTTTGACTGGCGCAGCATTAGCTGATTTTGGAGTTAGTGCCGACTTTACCGGTAGCGGTAAGACAGGCAGGATCTTTGCCATGGAACTGCTGCCTCAGCTAAATGCAGGTGACAGGCTGCTTCTGGCTGTGGGAGACCTGGCCTCCAGGGATGTTGAGGATGTTATTACAAAGGCTTGTGAGGGACAGGTGACAATCAAGAGGGTAGAGGTGTACAGCACATCAAAACCAGCTTCGATAAACCGTGATGCGGTGAGACAAATCATTGACGATAATTATACTCTGGTAGCCGTTGCAAGTCCTTCGGCTGTTCATAATCTGATGGATGAACTGAGTAGTGAGGCTAAGGTGACAAGATCAGCAACAGACCTCCTGCCTTCATCGCAGCTAAGTTATGGCACAGGAAAAGGTTTTGGTGTGCCACGCTTTGCAACAATTGGCAAGGTGACTTCGGCTGCAGTCTGCAGTTATGGCGGTGAACCGGTTATCGAATCTGCGGTCCAGAGCTTTAAAGCTCTGGCGGAATCTATTGTGGACTATATTAAAGGAACTTCAAAATAATAGAGAAATGGCTTTTCCTGTAACAAGACTTCGTCGTTTAAGGCAAAATGAGATATTTCGCGCCATGGTGCGTGAGACTGAAGTGGACTGCGATGACCTGATAATGCCGTATTTCGTATGTCCGGGTACCGGGGTGAAGAACCCGATAAACTCAATGCCGGGAAACTATCAGTGGTCGGTTGACCTGCTGGTGGAAGAGGTAAAGGATCTTGTTGAGAAGGCAGGTATCAACAAGATTTTGCTCTTTGGTATTCCTGAGCATAAGGATGAAACGGGTGAAGTAGCTTGCCATGAGGATGCAATTGTACCACGGGCAATAAGGGCGCTGAGAAAGGAGATCAATAACCTGCTTATTGTTGCGGACGTATGCAACTGCGAATATACTACCCACGGACATTGTGGTACTATAATCGACGGAGATGTAAACAACGACCTAACCCTTAAAACTTTAAGTGAGCAATCTCTTACCNTGGCACGTGCAGGGGCTGATATTATTGCACCGAGCGATATGATGGACGGAAGGGTGGCTGCAATACGGGAAATGCTTGATGAAAACGGATTTTCCAACACCCCAATAATGGCCTATTCGGCCAAATTTGCTTCAGCTTTCTACGGTCCCTTCAGGGATGCAGCCGAGAGTGCGCCTAAGTTTGGNAACCGCAGAACCTATCAGATGGATCCGGCCAATGGCAATGAGGCACTGCGCGAAGTGGAGGAGGACATTGNTGAAGGTGCCGATATGGTAATGGTTAAACCTGCCCTCAGCTACCTGGATGTGATACGCAGGGTAAAAGACAACTATAATATGCCGTTGGTCGCTTATAACGTTAGTGGTGAGTTCTCCATGGTTAAGGCCGCTGCTGCAAACGGATGGATTGACGAAAGTAGAATAATAAACGAGATACTAACTTCAATCAAGAGGGCAGGGGCTGATGTGATAATCACCTACCATGCCAAGGAATTTGGTTTATTGAAAAGAGCAAAGAAATGAACAATATAAGCAGGAGTATAGAAGCTTTCAGCAAGGCTAAGGAACTTATACCGGGTGGAGTTAACTCCCCTGTAAGAGCCTTTAAGAGTGTAGGGGGCAATCCCTTGTTTATTAGTGAGGCAAAAGGCAGCAAGGTATGGGATATTGACGGAAACTGCTACATAGATTTTGTAGCTTCCTGGGGACCTATGATACTTGGACATGCCCGTGAGGAGATAGTTGAAGCTGTCAGGAAAGCAGCTGAAAAGGGTACCAGTTACGGTGCACCTACTCTGTATGAGAATGAGATGGCCGAACTGATAATATCGATGGTCCCGTCAGTTGAAAAGGTGCGTATGGTAAACTCGGGAACTGAGGCTACTATGAGTGCGCTGAGGTTGGCCAGAGCTTATACAGGACGCAGCAAGGTGATTAAATTTACCGGTTGCTTCCACGGCCATGCAGACAGTTTTCTCATCAAAGCCGGTTCAGGAGTATTGACCCTTGGTATACCCGGCAGTCCGGGAGTTACAGAGTCCGTTGCAAAGGACACCCTAACTGCCGAGTATAATGACCTTGAGTCAGTCAGTAAACTCTTTGATGCATACGGTAAGGATATAGCAGCTGTTATCGTGGAACCTATTCCCGGAAATATGGGAGTGATCCTGCCAAAACAGGGCTTTCTGCAAGGACTTAGGGAACTGACAAGCAAGTATGGAGCCTTGCTGATCTTTGATGAGGTGATAAGTGGGTTCCGTGTAGCGCCCGGAGGTGCCCAGGAACTCTATGGCATTATGCCGGACCTTACAACTATGGGCAAGATCATAGGTGGTGGATTGCCGGTAGGGGCCTATGGAGGAAGGAAGGATATAATGGATATGCTTGCTCCTGAAGGACCAGTTTATCAGGCAGGTACACTTAGCGGAAATCCACTGGCAATGTCAGCCGGCATCGCTGCATTAAAGATTCTTAAGAATGAACCAGGTATCTATAAGGAGCTGGATAGGAAGGCCGCAAGGATGGAAGCCGGACTGAGAGAGAAGCTGGCTGAAACCGGTACAAAGGGAGTAATCAACCGTGTCGGTTCTATGCTTACCTTGTTCTTCACTTCAGCTTCTGAAGTCTGTTCATTTGCTGATGCCATGACTTCTGATACCGACAGATATGCAAGGCATTTCAATAAGGCCTTGCAGGCGGGAGTCTATTTTGCTCCGTCACAGTTTGAGGCTACCTTTATCTCTACAGCTCATACTGACGAGGATATAGATAAGGCTGTAGAGTGCTTTAAAAACTAACTATGAACTCAATATTACTCGATACAATACAAGGGAAGGCTCACAAACGCCCTCCAATGTGGTTTATGCGCCAGGCGGGGCGAGTACTGCCCAATTACAATGCACTAAGGGTTAAGCACAGCTTCAGGGAAATGATGGCAGACAAGTCTCTTGGTGCAAAGGTTACCCTTATGCCTGTGTATGACCTGGGAGTGGATGCTGCAATCCTCTTTTCTGATATCCTTGTAATACCAGTAGCTATGGGTATGGAATTAAATTGGACTGATAAGGGACCTGTATTTCCTGAACCCTTAAGCAGTTTCCCGTCTCCAGTGAGCCGTCTGCAGCCTGATCCTGCTAAACTAGAGTATATTTACGAAGTGATTGATGAGGTTATCAGACTGAGACCTGCTGATATCCCATTGATTGGTTTTTGTGGTGCTCCGCTAACCACCCTTTGCTATATGCTTCAGGGGATTAGCAGCAATGGTAATTTTCCTGATGCAGTGAAGTTTTTATACAGATACAAGGCAGAGGCGCAGAAGCTGATTGATGCAGTTACAGAGTTGTCTGTCCACTATGCCCGCAAGCAGATAGAACATGGAATAGAGATCTTTCAACTGTTTGAGACCCATGCAGGACTGCTTCCCGTTGAGATGTACATGGAACTGTTTATGCCTGCAGTTCAGAGGATTGCAAATGCCGTCAGAGCTGAAGGAATACCCTTTATTTTCTTTCCCAAGGGATTTGGTACCGGATTGCAATATATCACTCCCGAGTTGTGTGATATGGTAAGCATAGACTGGCAGATGCCTTTGGTACATGCAAGGAAGATGGTCCACCCCGAGGTGGGCCTGCAAGGCAATATAGATCCAAGGTTACTCTATGCAGATCAAGAGCTTATTGCCAATGAACTGGAGAATCTAAAAACTTTCTTTGCTGAGAATCCAAGGTGGATACTCAATCTTGGCCACGGTTTCCTTCCAGATACTCCTTATGAGAATGCCAAATACATGACTGATTGGGTGAAAAACACAGACTGGTCAAAGTAATTGCTATATTTGCGCTATGCTTAAGGTAGTCAAAGATATGGCCTTTCAGATGCTGTTGCTGTATCTCCTCACTATGGGGATATACGGGCATGCAAGTATGTCTGTGCATTACCCAGTAGTGCATGATAAGAATACTGAAAGCAGGTTTGTTGCACCAAGCTTAANTCCATCGCTATATGTAGGCAATCTGCAGCAGAAGGATGCTGACCTTAAGAATGTCAGACCCATCTCAATCAAGCTTGTACAGAAAGCATTCTCAGTGCATTCTGCAGATGCTGATGAGATTGTAGTTAACAAAGTCTCAAATTATATAGGGAGATACTCGCTAATCCTTATAACTCCAAGAATATCGGATATTTTATATCCCTTTCACTACCATCTTTGATTCTTTCCTGTTTCCATGGCAGTAATGTCAATTGACAACACATACAGGTAAAGTAGCGACGGTCGACCTAAAGTCGTCCCTCTCATACTTATATGGTCTGATTATGATGCGGCCATATTATAAGCTTGTGTCCGAATATTTTACAAAACTTAAAAACAGGATAGAATGAACAGTATTATATTTATTATAGTTATTGTAGCCCTTTTTATTGTACCCTTCTTTGTTTTTGGAGGTGGAGCTAAAGGAAAGATTAAGAAAGCACTTACGGCTAGCTTAATAGAACTAGCTCAGAAGAACAGTTGCACGATTTCGCAGACCGAGTTTTGGAACCATAATATTATGGGACTGAGCAAGGATGGCAACAAGCTCTTATTTGCTACAAGTAGTGAAAACCTCAAGAAGGAAACAGTAGTAGACCTGAACACTGTGAAGCTAAGCAGAGTCAATATTACATCCCGCTCAGGTGAAGGAAAAGCTAGCAATCTTAGGGTGATAGAGAAAATCACTTTGGTGCTTGAACCAAACAACGGTAATTCTCCTACTATCGAGTTGCGTATTTACGATTCTGAAGTTGACGGTATAGTGTTGGGCAACGAGTTGCAGATTGCAGAGAAGTGGGCTGTTATGACAAATGAACAGATAGCAGCAAGCAACAGATAGTCCGACATAGTGGGAGAGGCATCCGAAATTTGTACTTTTGTGCAATAACGGATAAACATGGCTTCAAGACTATTCTACTTCAATCCCACATGCGAGATGGCTGTGTTAAACGGTTCACGTACCTATACGCCANCAAGGAATTTGCGTGATTTTGAAAAAGAATTGAGTCTTATTCCCATGTGGCTGGCTTCAGCCGAAGATATAGTAATTACGGAAAAGGGATGTTCCGCAGACTTTATCGATACAATNAGGAATTGGGGTGTCCAGCCACCCCAATTCTTATTGTTTTCAGAAGGGGGTGCTGATTCAATCCGGAATATAGGAACAAGTAGCGTTTTGTACGGAGATACCAAAGGAGCTGCTAATCTTCCTGAGGATTGCGCTGAGGAGACCCTGGCAGCGGATGATATAAGTCACCTACGGAAAAACCGAGCATGTCTTAGTGCAGGGAGTGGCATAGAACTGCACCCCTGGGGCTGGAGTCCTGCAGTTCACCGTAAATTGGAGCCCTTCAAAGCTTCCAATTGGGATCACCCTATGGCTGAATGGAAGGAGGACCACAAACTTCTGTTGAGTCGCTTTACCTGCAACGAACTACTAGGTGCAATATACGAAGAGGCAAAGAGCCTATCGCTCATTGAGATACCTTCAATCCCAATAGAGATAAGGACTTTAGATGAACTAAGACGTGCAGAGGCAGAGGAGGAGCTTCCCCTGCTGCTCAAGACCCCATGGAGCGCATCGGGCAGGGGCCTGTTTCGTATTCGCAGTCGGGCTGAAAATGCCGCCGGTAATTCCTGGGTGCTGGGCAAGCTCAGGCAGCATGGAGCATTGCTAGCCGAACCCATGCTCGACAAGCTTCTCGACCTTTCATTTCACTATTGGTCTGGCCCTGATGGCATTGAGTTTAGAGGTATCAACCTGTTTAATACAGATCCTGCCGGACAATTTGAAGGTTGCCTGGTCAACCCACGTAAGGTAGTTGTACCTGAAGGCTTTCCATTTGATGAAGCTGTGGAACAAGCAATATCGCTTTTATTAAGAGGACTACAGAGCATCGACCTGCATCATAGATACCACGGCCCCGTGGGCATTGATGCCCTGATATATCGAAACAAGGATGGGCAGGTTAAGCTTCATCCGGCCATAGAGATAAACCTGCGCTACACAATGGGGCTTGTCAATCTAAGACTGGCTGATAAGATCTCCCCACAGTCTGGTGGCTCATGGATTATCAAAAGGTTAAAGGTTTCAGAATGGCAGAATCTGGTTAGAAACAATCCTCCCCAGCTAAGACATGGTCTGTTTTATTCAGGAGTCTTCCACCTTACACCTCCACCCGAGACCGAAGGCTTCATGGCCATCCTGACACTTGAAGGACAATAAAAAAGGCTGCCGTTGTGGGCAGCCTCCGTCCTAATCACTATTTCCCTTTTATGCAGTTTTGTACACCAGTAATGCTGAATAGGTGTTGATACCACCGCTTGAATGAGCAGCATAACTCACATTAATGATTTGCTCAGGCTTAATGCCGTTTTCTGAGATGAAGTCATTCATCTGTTCATCCAATGATCTGTCATAGTCGTCCAATCCTGTGTATTGGAAGTGTTTAGTAACAACTTTATCCATCTCTAATATATTTAAGTGATTTGATACATATGCAACTATCATTCTATACGAATGATAAGNCAAATAGGTTCACAAACTCCGAATAATTTCGGAGTTTGTGAACCTATGAATTTAATAATGTATTAAGCTAAGTGCAACAGNATGTCGCCCAGATACTTTGTGAATTTCTCGACGCTTGGAATATGTATCCTTTCATCGGGTGAGTGAGCCCCCCTGACAGTAGGACCAATTGATATCATGTCAAGGTGCGGATACTTCTTGAGGAAGAGACCGCATTCAAGTCCTGCATGGATAGCCTTTACCTTGGGTTCAATACCAAAGAGTCTCTTGTAGGACTCAATAGCCACTGCAAGCATAGGACTTTTCCTGTTGGGTGCCCATCCCGGGTATCCGTCAGAATGAACTGTATTAGCACCGGCCATGTCGAATATAGATTCAACCATGGCAGCTATGTTGTCACGTGCACTTTCTATCGAACTTCTCTGGCTGGTTGAGATCACCACCTGGTCATTGATCAATTTGATTGAAGCCAGGTTTGTAGAAGTTTCTACAAGACCCTCGATCTGACGGCTCATTGCCATAACACCGTGTGGGAGGGCATAGAGTGTGTTGATAAGAGTTGCAGCGAAGTCAGATGTAAATACCTTTTCAGGCATATCGGCAGATTCAAGCTGACACTTGATACCTGGTTCAACATCCTTGTACTCAGCTTCCAGATCTGCAGCAATGCAGTTGAAAAGCACCCTCAGGTCTTCCTTGTATTTTGCAGGTGCCACGCCCCAGGTGAACGCCTCACGTGCGATAGCATTGCGCAGGTTACCACCGGTNATNGNNGCAGGTCTGAACTCGTACCTTATAGCAGCCTCACGCAGGAAGCGGGTAAGGAACTTGATAGCATTACCCAGTCCCCTGTTGATATCCTCACCTGAGTGACCACCCTTCAGTCCGGTAACACTTGCCTTGAAAGCAAAGCTTCCGGCAGCAGGCGTTTCATATGATGGAGTGAAATAACCCAAGGAGTCGATACCTCCTGCGCAGCCGATAAATATCTCACCTTCGTCTTCAGAGTCGAGATTGATCAGATACTTTCCGGTCAGAAGGTCAGACTCAAGAGCAAAGGCTCCGGTTAGTCCGGTTTCTTCATCAACAGTAAAGAGGCATTCTACAGGACCGTGCTGCATATCATCTGAAGCAAGAAGTGCAAGCTGTGCAGCCATACCTATGCCATCGTCAGCACCGAGGGTAGTACCGCTAGCCTTAACCCATTCACCGTCAATCACGGGCCGAATTGGGTCAGTAAGAAAATCGTGAACAGTATCGCTGTTCTTTTCGCACACCATGTCGACATGTGATTGTAATACAACAGTTGGCAGGTGTTCAAAGCCGGCAGTAGCCGGCTTTGTGATAAGCACATTACCGGCCTTGTCTTGTTTTACAGGCAGCTTGTGGTCTGCTGCAAATTTTAGCAGATATGCCAGTATTTNTTCCTCCTTCTTTGAAGGACGTGGAATTTGGCATATTTCTTCGAAATAATGCCATATTGCAGTTGGTTTTAAGTCTTTTAGCTGGCTCATATTACATGTTTATTTCCCTGTCTCTGAAGCCCAGCAGATATAGGATTGCATCCAATCCGATGGTAGAGATGGAATGTTTGGCAGATGCTTTTACTTTGGGTTTAGCGTGGAAGGCAATGCCAAGTCCGGCAAGTTTGAGCATGGGTAGGTCGTTGGATCCGTCGCCGACGGCAATAACTTGTTCAAGATGTATATCCTCCTTAAAGGCAATAAGTCTGAGCAGTTCGGCTTTCTTTTCACCGTCTATTATCTCACCTACATGCCTTCCTGTGAGTTTGCCATCCTTAATCTCAAGTTCGTTGGCAAAGACATANTCAATATCCAGNTTGNTCTTGAGATAATTTCCGAAATAGGTAAATCCCCCTGAAAGGATTGCTGTTCGGTAACCATATTTCTTGAGGGTACGAAACAGTCGCTCGGCACCTTCAGTAAGCGGCAGGTTTTCAGCTATCTCTTTCATAACCGATTCATCAAGTCCGCTGAGCAGGCTTACCCGCTGTCTGAAACTTTCCTTAAAGTCGATATCACCACGCATAGCAGACTCGGTGATGGCGCTTACCTTTTCGTAAACTCCGGCCCTTTTTGCAAGTTCATCGATAACCTCGGTCTGGATCAGGGTGGAGTCCATATCGAAGCAGACAAGGCGGCGGTTGCGTCTGTAGATATTGTCTTCCTGGAAGGCAATATCTACGCCTGTCTCACCTGAGATTGCAATAAAGCCACGCTTCATTGCCTCTATGTCGTGAGGTGTGCCTCTGAGCGAG
>JGI24708J26588_10000762_pt1 | contig 26293 bp, 29 predicted proteins | sample BioPla1DNA2_FD_26588 | JGI IMG/M metagenome (IMG submission 26588) | reverse complement strand
CCCCCCACCTATTTCCTATATTTTATCAAAACCTCCCTATTTTTTCTATTTCTATTTTACGATTAATCTGTTTTTTTGTCAATTCTCATTCATTATTTATCCAATATTTAGATATTTCAACTTTTTCCTTTAAAACATCATAAAGAGAACTAATAGGCAATCCAACAACTGTATAATAGTCACCCTCAATCTTTTGAATAAAAGCAGCTCCTTTACCTTGAATACCATAAGCTCCTGCTTTATCCTTCGGTTCTTTGGAATTAATATAGTTCCAAATTTCTGTTTTTGTTAATGATTTCATATATACTTTTGCTGATTCCATAAAACAGTAATGAGAAAATTTTTTTATAGAAAAACTTTCTAATACAGCTACACCTGTATAAACCGTATGTACTTGTCCNTGAAGCATTTGCAACATAGAATAAGCATCTTGAGCATTTTTAGGTTTACCTAAAATATGATTATTATAAGTCACCATCGTATCTGCTCCAATAATAATACAAGGTTCCTTCATTTGTTTTTGAATAGCTTGTGCTTTATTAAAAGCTAATTTTTTAACTTGATCCTCAACGGATAAACTTGCATCTATTTTTTCTGAAATATGACTTGTCATCACTTCAAAAGAAATACCTATTTGATGTAAAAGTTCTTGTCTCCTTGGAGATTGAGATGCCAAAATAATTTTTTTCAATCTTTCACCTTCCCATATCATATATTCACTCTACTATAAATTTCTATATATTACAATCGCTAAGATCATTCCTATTATACCTGCTATATTTAACTTTATACTAATACCTAGCGTTAATACTAAAACCTTTATATCGAATACAAAAGGTTGATCGAACCCAAAATGAAATCCATAGCGTAACCATTCAAAAGCAGGTTTCATTCCAATCCATTCACCAATAGCACCTCCAAGTACAATACCAGCTAATAACANTAAAAACAAAGCCCATCCATTCTTTTGTTTTTTTAAATACACATTTTCTCCCCCTTTGTAAGATAAATAAAAATTCCATTTTATGCTTTTTATTGTATCATAGAACTAATTTTTTGTATAGAAAAAAGGCGATGAATTAATTCGCCTTTTCTTCTACTTTTACTTCTTGTAATCCTAAGATGGCATTTGTTGGACATTTTTCAACACAAGCCTGACATTGGGTACATTTTTCATAATTTATATGAGCCAATTGATTATTAAAATCGATAGCATCATATTCACAAGTCCTTACACACATACGGCAACCAATACAACCCACCTCACAGTTAGAACGAACTTCTTTTCCTTTATCTTCTGAATTACAAGCAACACGTANTTTATTTTTTAAAGGAACAATTTCGATTAGCCCTTTTGGACAAGCCTCTACACAATTTCCACAACTAGTACATTTTTCTTCTATAACAACAGCTACTCCATTTCGAATCTCTATAGCATCAAAAGGACAAGCTTTCACACAACTCCCTAGTCCCATACATCCATAAGAACAACTCTTAGAACCTCCACCTGGTAATAAAGCTGCTTCATTACAATCTTGAATGCCATAGTACTTATAGTGATTTTGACTGTGTTCACAAGTTCCATTACATTTTACAAAAGCAGTTGTTGGATCTTTTTCTTCCACTGTTAATCCTAAAATATCTGCTACTTGTTGTGCCACTTTAATACCTCCTACTGGACAACCCTCTGGATTGGCATCGCCTTCTGCTACCGCCTTAGCAAAAGCATCACAACCAGCATATCCACATCCCCCACAATTGGCTCCCGGAAGTACATCTCGAATTAAAGGCACTTTAGGATCAACAGGGACTGCAAATTTTTTAGAGGCATAACCTAATCCAATACCAAAAAGTAAGCCTAATCCACCTATACTAGCTATGGAATATACAATGGTCATTATATTCATCTTTACAACCTCCTTATTTATACTTTTATAACAATCCTTGAAATCCTAAAAAAGCAATCGACATTAAACCTGCCGTAATTAAAGCAATGGGAAATCCTTTAAACGCTTCTAGAATATTATTTTTTTCAATTCTTTCTCGTATTCCTGCAAATAACACAATAGCAAGAGTAAATCCTAGAGCTCCCCCTAAACCATTAAAAATAGATTTTATTAAATTATAACCTTCATTTTTATTAATAATAGCTACACCTAAAACAGCACAATTGGTTGTAATTAAAGGAAGATAAACTCCTAACGCTTGATATAATGTAGGACTTGTTTTTTGAATTACCATCTCTACAAACTGTACTAATGAAGCAATAACTAAAATAAAAGCAATCGTATAGAGATATTCTATTTCTAAAGGTACCAAAATCCAATCATAAACAATATAAGACATAATAGAAGCTAATGTCATAACAAAAGTAACCGCTAATCCCATTCCTGTTGCTGTTTCTACTTTTTTTGAAACTCCTAAAAAAGGACAAGTACCAAGAAAACGAGATAAAACAAAGTTATTAACAAAAATAGCTCCTAAGAAAATTACTAAAATCTGTGTCATCTTTTTTTCCTCCCACAAATTAATTTTTAAACCTATTTTTATCTTTCTTAGGCTTCTATAATAAAAATTTCTAATTTATATCTTTAAATTTAATTTATATCTTTAAATTTAATTTTTCCCTTTTTGAAGTCTATATTGGTTTAATAAAGCCATCAAAATACCTAAAGTAAAAAAAGCACCAGGAGCCATAATCATAATAATGGCAGGCTCAAAAGAAGCAGGTAACAATGGTCTACTGAAAAATTTTCCTGTTCCCAATAATTCTCTTATAATCCCTATCATAGTAAGAGATAAAGTAAACCCTAAACCTGTTCCTAATCCATCAAATAAAGAAGCTATGACAGAATGTTTAGAAGCATAAGCTTCTGCTCTTCCTAAAATAATACAATTTACTACAATCAAAGGTATAAAAAGACCTAATGAATCATATAGCGAAGGTGCATAACCTTCTAATAAAAATTCAATTATCGTTACAAACGTAGCAATAATAACAATAAAAGAAGGAATTCTTATTTTAGAAGGAATTAATTTCCGTACTAAAGAAATAACCATATTCGAACAAATCAAAACTGCTGTTGTAGCAAGTCCCATTCCTAAACCATTTTTAGCCGATGTTGTTACTGCTAACGTTGGACACATTCCTAGCACTTGTACAAAGGTAGGATTTTCTTTAATAATTCCATTTTTTAAACGTTCTCTAACAATATTCATCTACATCATCCCCTTTATTTTAACTTCTCCTTGAATAAGGTTAATGCATTATTAATTCCACTTGTAACAGCTTCTGTTGTTATGGTTGCTCCTGTTATTGCTTCAACTTCTTGATCATTTGTAGGTGTTGATTTGGTAACCCACAAAGATTGTTCAGCAGATTTATTTACATATTGATTTAAAAAAGATGGTTCTTTTGCATTAGCACCTAATCCCGCAGTTTCTGCATGTTGTACAATTTTAACACCTTGAATAATGCCTTCTTGATTTATACCTACCATCATTTCAATTTCTCCACCGTATCCTTTAGTAATGACTTGCATTACATATCCAATTATTTGAGTTCCTTTATATCCTATTTGAATTTCTTTTATTCCATATTGAGCACTAAAGTCATCACTTTCTATAAGTTCAAAAGTCTCTACTTCTGGTAAAACGGCTTTCATCGCCTCTTGATGTGTTTTTATTTTTTGTTGTGCAATAGGTTCTTTCGTAACTTCATAAACCATACCTAAAGAAAAACCGGATAATACAGTAATCAAACATAAAATAAGTCCCATTTTTAATGTCTCATTCATTGGATTTCACCTCCCCAAAAACCTTTGGATGAGTATATCGATCTAATAAAGGAACTGCTAAATTCATTAATAAAATAGAATACGACACACCTTCTGGATACCCACCAAATAAACGAATTAAAGTAGTAATAAGTCCACATCCAATTCCCATGATCCATTGTCCTAAAGGTGTNACAGGTGAAGTTGTATAATCTGTAGCCATAAAAAAAGCTCCTAGCAATAAACCACCAGTAAAAATTTCATAAAANGGATTTGCTTGAAACATACCATTTCGACCAAAAATCCAAGTAAGTATAAAAACNGTACCNATAAAACTAGCAGGAATACGCCAATGAATAATTCTTTTATAAAGCAAATAAGCTGCACCAATAAGTAANGCAATNGCTGATGTCTCTCCTAAACAGCCTCCTATATTTCCAATTAATAATTGAGAAAATGCCGGAGGTGCTGCTAAGGTTGCTGCACTTACTTCACCCATACCTGCCTTTAAAATACCTAAAGGAGTAGCGGTAGTAACGCCATCTAATGTCCAATTCGTCATATGACTAGGCCACGAANCCAATAATATTGCTCTTGCTGCTAAAGCTGGATTCATAAAATTTTGCCCTAATCCACCAAAGATTTGTTTTACAATAACTATTGCAAAAGCTCCTCCTATTATAGGAATCCATAAAGGAACCGAAGCGGGTAAATTAAAAGCTAAAAGTAATCCTGTTACCACAGCACTATAATCATCAATCGTAATAGGGTTTTTTGTTAGCTTCTGCCATAGAGCTTCTGACCCTACACAGGATAAAATAGAAAATATCATAACCCATAATGCTTCCCACTTAAATATATATAAAGACATAATAACTGCTGGAAGTAAAGCAATAATCACATCTTTCATTATACTATCAATAGTATGATCTGCCCTAATATGTGGCGATGAAGACACCGTATACATTGTCTGTTCCACGAAAAATCCCCCTTTATTATTTTCTTTTATTCGCTAATATAGTCTTCTTACCTCTTCGAATAGACTGCAATAAATGTCGTTTAGCTGGACAAATATAAGAACAACTACCACATTCCATACAATCCATGCCATGTTCTTTTTCAAAATCATCCCACTCATGATGTAAAGCATGAACATTCAAAGATAGTGGAAGTAAATTCATAGGACAAATATCTACGCACTTTCCACATCGAATACATGCTTTTTCTGGTGGCAAAACAGCTTCTTTCTCTGTTAAACATAAGATAGCAGAAGAAGTTTTAATTATGGGCACATCCAAAGAAAATAGAGCTATTCCCATCATAGGGCCTCCGGATATGATCTTGGCAGGTTTTTCTATAAATCCACCAGCTGCTTCTACTAATTCCCTATAGGTTGTACCAATACGTACTTTAAAATTTTTCGGTTCTTTAATAGCTCCTCCACTTACTGTTACAATTCTTCTCATTAAAGGGCGACCTCGTACAATAGCTCGATGTATTGCAACTACTGTGTCAATATTTTGCACAATACATCCTACATCTGCCGGTAATTTTCCTGAAGGCACCTCTCTCTTCGTACAAGCATAAATTAACTGTTTCTCAGATCCTTGAGGATATTTAGTTTTTAACACAAGAATTTGAATATTTTCATCATTTTTTGTAGCTTCCCTCATTTTAGCAATAGCCTCAGGCTTATTATCTTCAATGGCAATATACCCTTTAGCTTTAGGAAAAAGATGAAGAATAATTCGAAGTCCTTCTGCTACTTTTCCTGATTCTTCTACCATCACTCGATAATCAGAAGTCAAATAAGGTTCACATTCTGCTCCATTGATTAATATAGTATCAATATTTTCGATAATTGGAGGAGATAATTTAATAAAAGTAGGGAAACCAGCCCCTCCCATTCCTACTACTCCTGCTTCTCGAATCTTATTTATAATTTCCTCACGAGACATTTTTTTATAATCTTTTGATTGATTAATAGAAGGATCTTCTTCATATAAACCATCATTTTCTACAATAACAGACATAACTTTTGTCCCATTAGGATGTAACATAGGAGTCACATTTTTTACTGTTCCTGATACTGTACTATGAATAGGAGCTGACACAAACCCTTTAGCCTCTCCTATTTTTTGTCCCAAAAGAACACGATCCCCTTTCTTTACTAAAGGCTCACAAGGTGCTCCAATATGTTGAGCCATAGGATAAATCAAATCTCCTTTGGGCATTAAAACTTCAATCGGTTTATTTTCTGTATAATGTTTACCGTGGGGCGGATGAATCCCACGCTTAAATGTTAAAGCCTTCATTCGAAATCCCCCTGTCTACTATATATTATTTAATACTCTACTATATATCATAGTATAATTTAATCACAGATACAATCATTGATATTTTTTGTACAAACAATAAACATTTCAAAAAGTATATCATTGTATGGTGTATACAATATATCCAATCAATAAGAATTTTTTCTTCTTCTATCTTTCCTTTATAATCTCTATTTAAACAGGAATTTTTGTTTAATTCTTATCAACCTTCATTTAGGTTCATTGAGTTAACTTCATCAACTGATCATTTACATATTGACGAATCCATCGTAATATATCTGGTTGTTGCAAAACAAGAGTTCCTAAGTCTTCTTTTAGCTCTTTTGTATCTAAAATAAATATTTGATCTTGGTATTGATGTTTATATCGAAAACGTTGATGATCTAACGATAATAAAACAGAAATAATAGTCGAAGACATATCTCCTAATGGTGGACGATCTATATGATCGTATTCCATTATAGCTTGTATTATAGTTCCTTTCCCCATTTGACTTTGTATTTTTAATTCCCCATTACATTGTCTACAAGTCGCTTCTAGTAATGGAATTCCAAGACCTACTTTTCGAGTAGTTCGAGTTGTATAAAAAGGATTTTTTACTTTTTGTATAAATTCTTTAGTCATACCCCTTCCATTATCCTGAACATAAAAAGAAAATAAATTATGCTTTGGATCTTCTTGAATAAAAAGTTCAATAAAAGTCCCTTCTGCATAAATACTATTTTGAATAATGTCTAAGATATGTAATGCAATTTCCTCCATATTTTATCCTTTCTTCATGTAAATGATCGACTGTAAAAATTTTTTAATAATCTTTCAAATACAATTATATTTTTATATGATTTTACTACTTTATGTATTCTTTTAAATTATAACATAGAAATTATGTATATCTTATTGAAAATATATTTCTTTTATTATGAATTTAAAATATAAACTAAATAAAATTATTTTACCTCATAAAAAAATAGAAGATAAATCATATATGATTTATCTTCTACTTTTTTATTCTCCCCTTTTAGAATAAAACACATTAACTTCTCTAAGATCTAAACCTGACATAGGTTCTCCAAGATCCGTTGAGATATCTGCTAATATCTTTGAATCTTTATAATGAGCCACTGCTTCTACTATCGCTTTTGCTCTTTTTTCTGGATTACCAGAACGAAAAATACCAGATCCTACAAATACACCATCACTACCTAGTTGCATCATTAATGCAGCATCTGCAGGAGTTGCCACCCCACCTGCTGAAAAATTAAGGACAGGTAAACGTCCTAATTCAGCTACTTGTTCAATTAAATGATAAGGGGCACCTAATTCTTTTGCAAAAACCATTCGTTCTTCTTTTGCCATATTTTGAAGTTGTCTAATTTGAGCCATCATCATTCGCATATGAGAAACCGCTTCTACAATATTTCCTGTACCTGCTTCACCTTTGGTACGAATCATACTAGCCCCTTCACCAATACGGCGTAAAGCTTCACCTAAATTCCTAGCACCACAGACAAAAGGAGTATTAAAATCTCTTTTATCTATGTGAAATTGATTATCTGCAGGAGTGAGAACTTCACTTTCATCAATATAATCAATCTCTAAACTTTCTAAAATTTGAGCTTCCACAAAATGACCAATTCGACATTTTGCCATAACAGGAATATCGGACACTGCTTGAATATCTTTTATTAATTTGGGATCAGACATTCTAGCTACTCCGCCTTCTTTACGAATATCTGATGGAACTCTTTCTAAAGCCATAACAGCTACAGCCCCTGCTTCTTGTGCAATTTTCGCTTCTTTCACACAAGTTACGTCCATAATGACGCCACCTTTTAATAATTGATCTACACAATTTTTATTCATTCTTTTTTCTCCTTTACTTCAAGCATCATCTGTTATAAAATAATGTATGGATACACTTTATAATTTTTCATTATAATAAAATCCATATCTTATTGATGAATAAATGATTTTAGTATATTAAATTTATTCTTATTATACTCATATATAAAATAAATTCAATAAAAATTAAAGGAGTTTTGATAATGAATTATTTTGTATCCATACACATGGATAAAAATTCAAAAAAGCCTATGTATAAACAATTAGGGGACCATCTTTATGAATTAATCGAAAAAAATATTTTAAAACCAAACACACAATTACCACCTATTCGTTCTTTTGCAACCCATTTAAAAATCAATCCTAGTACTGTAGTAAGAGCTTATAACTATTTAGAAAACAGAGGAGTAGTTTATTCACAAATGGGAAGTGGTACCTATGTAGCTCCATTACCATTAGATATTTTACAAAAACCGATCGTTTCTAAATTAAAATCTACTTCCTTCCCTACTTCCATACCCATAACTGACTCAACTATTAACTTTGCTAGTATGTCCCCTTCTACAGACTTGTTCCCCATTGATGCCTTTAAGAAAGCTCTTAATGAAGTTTTAGATCGAGATAAAGGGAATGCTTTTTCTTATCAAGATACTCAAGGTTATCTACCTTTAAGAAAAACAATATGTAATTTTATACAACAATCCAATATCTATACTACACCAGAAAAAGTGCAGATTATTTCTGGTGCGCAACAAGGTATTGATCTTATTTCAAAAGCTTTACTTCACTATGGTGACTTAGTTTTTATCGAAAAACCAACTTATAATGGAGCTGTAGCTGCCTTTCAATCTCGTGGAGCTAAAATGATTGAAATTCCACTAGAAAAAGATGGTATAGACCATAATACCTTAGAAATTTATTTGAAACTATATCAACCTAAATTTATATATATGATGACTTATTACCAAAACCCAACGGGAATCTCTTACTCTACAGAGAAAAAAAGAATCTTATTAGATTTAGCAGAACAATATGATTTCTATATTATTGAAGACGATTATTTAAGTGATCTTTATTTTTCTTTAGAACCTCCTATTCCACTAAAAGCATTCGATCATAAAAATAGGGTCATTTACATCAAAAGCTTTTCTAAAAACTTTATGCCAGGACTCCGTCTTGGTTTTATGATTTTACCTAAAGCTATATTTCAACATGTATTATCAGCAAAACAAACAACGGATATCGCCACTTCTGGTCTTTTACAACGAGCTTTTGAACGATATCTATCCTTACATCTTTGGGAAGAACATGTAAAAAAAATAAGAGCAATATATAAAATACGTTATGAATATCTCATAGAACAAATTGAACATAATATAAAAAATTGGATAGATTATATTCCACCAAAAGGTGGTTTAAGTCTATGGTTACAATTAAAAAGTGATATTCCAATGGATACTTTTTGTAATACTCTTTTACAAAGAAAAGTGATTATTGCTCCTGGTTCCTTATTCTCTCTTAGCCCTTATTATAAATCCTATTTCCGTTTAAGTTTTGCTAATATTACCAAAGAAGAAATTTATGACGGAATTATTATTATGAAAGAAACCTTACAACACTTAGAAAATAATCCTCATCAATATTTACCCTTTTTGTAAAATAAATCTTTCAAAAGACCATTCAGTAAATTTTGTTATATACTTCATTGAATGGTCTTTACTAAAACTTCTATCTTATTTTGTTAAAAATTGCTAGTCACCAATTCCTATCTTTAATAATTTTTGAACTATTTTATAAGAAGAATCGGATGTAGTAAAAATAGGAATTTGTTCTTCATTTGCTTTTTTAATAGTATCAAATGGAATAGGAATATCTTGTACTACAATAATACAAGATAAATGAATTAGACTTGCCACAGCTACAATATTTAAATGTCCTTGTACAGTTATCCATACAGAACCTTCTTTAGCATGTGCTATAACATTACTTAATAAATCCCCTACATATCCAGTAGTAATATCTTTCTGTAAGCCTTTTTGTCCTGCTATTAATTTTAATTGCAACTGATTCATCATTTCTTGTACGATCATCTATAATATCCTTTCTTATAATAATATAGATTCATTTTGTACTATTTTTTATTTTTTCTATTAAAATATATGCTAAAATTTATGATACCAACTATTGCAAATATGCAAGTTTAAAGTAACCTTAACCAAAACAGATATAGCCTATGCCTTACTTTGTTATAAGGCATAGGCTATTATTTATTCTCTACTATACTGTACTTTATGCTTCATTTGGTTCTTTTTCTATTTCCACTTCAGGTTCTTCTAATTCTTTGAGACTTAAACTAATACGTTTTGCTTCTACATCTAAATCCAGAACAATAGCTTCTACTTGTTCTCCAATACGTAATTCATCTTCTACTTTCTCTACATGCTTATTAGCAATTTGAGAGATATGAATTAAACCATCTACACCTGGTTCTAATTCTACAAAAGCTCCAAAAGATACTATTCTGACTACAGTTCCTGTAACTTTATTACCTACTGCATATTTTGTTTCTGCTATATTCCAAGGATTATTCTCAGATGATTTTAATGACAAAGAAATTCTTTCATTTTCTTTATCTACTTCTAAAATTCGAACTTTAACTGTTTGTCCTTCTTCTAGTATTTCTCTAGGATGTTTTACATGACCCCAAGATAACTCAGAAATATGCAATAATCCATCTGCGCCTCCTAAGTCAACAAACGCACCAAAATTAGTTAATCGTTTTACAACGCCTTCCACTATATTTTCTGGTTCTAAGGTTTCAAAAAGTTTTTCTTTTTGAGCAGCTCTTTCTTTTGCCATAATTTCCTTATGACTACCAATTACCTTTCTTCTACGTCGATCAAATTCAATTAATTTAAAGGTAATATCTTTGTGTAAAAATTCATTTAAATCATGAATAAAATGGTCTGATAATTGAGATGCTGGGATAAAAACACGAACTTCATGAAGAAGAACTATAACTCCTCCTCGTACTACTTCAATAACCTTTCCTTCTAATACTTTTTGGGATTCATAAGCTGCTTGTAAAGTATCCCATCCTTCTTGAAAGGCAAGTCTTTTTTTAGATAGTAATACTTGTCCTTCTTGATCATTTACTTTCATAACATAAACTTCAATTTCATCACCAGGTTGAACTTCTTTTTTTAAATCTACGTTAGGATCAGAAGAAAATTCTGCTTTAGAAATAATACCATCTGCTTTATATCCTAAACTTACAATTACTTCGTTTTCATCTACATGTATAACTTTACCTTGAAGAGTTTGACCTCTATAAACTCGACCTTGGCTTAAGGATTCTTCTAATAATTCTTCAAAACTTGCTTGATTTTCTTGATTGTTGTGCATATCACTCATAATCTTAATAACCTCCTCAATTGTCTTTTTAGGAGTGGATGCCCCTGCAGTTATTCCAATTTTATCATTAGGTTGAAAAAGATTCAACTCTAACTCTTGTGGTACTTCAATATAATAAGTTTGTTCACACCACTGTTTACAAAGCTCATATAATTTTCTAGTATTTGAACTATGCTTACCACCAATAACAATCATTTTATCTACTTTTTTCGCAATACGTATAGCTTCTTCTTGCCGTATTGACGTGGCATTACAAATAGTATGAAAAACCTTTATTGTATAACCCCTAGACTCTAATATATCAATAATATCATTATATACCTGGGGTTTGTAAGTAGTTTGGGCAACAATACAAATAGGAATTTGTTTTGATAAGGAACAAATTCTTGCTTCATTTTGATTTTGTAAAATAATACCCTGGTTCTTACACCAACCATTGATACCTTGTACTTCTGGATGCGTCGGATCCCCTACAATCACAATCTGGGCTCCTTGTTTTGAATACTTTTCTACAATTTTATGGATGCGTTTTACATAAGGACAAGTGGAATCAATATAGGTTAATCCTTGTTTTTCAATTTCTTCATAAACTTTTTTAGCTACACCATGAGAACGAAGTACAATCGTACCTACCGAAAGATCTGATATGTCATAAATGGCCTGGATTCCTTGATTTTCTAAAGAATCTACCACTTGTTGATTATGAATAATAGGTCCATACGTATATAATTTTTCCTTGTTCATATTTTTATATACAGAATCTACAGCTCTTTGAACGCCAAAACAAAAACCTGCTGTAGATGCTACAAGAATTTCCACTTTACATTCTCCTTTATGGAATTAACGCTAAAATTCGTTTCACCACTTGATCTATAGTAAATCCTGTTGTATCTACCTCTACTGCATCTTCTGCTTTTTTTAATGGTGCAAAAGTACGAGTTTTATCTTGTTTATCTCTTTTATCGATTTCTTCCTTTATTTCTAACAAGTTACACTCTATACCCTTTTGCTGCATTTCTAGATAACGCCTTCTTGCTCTTTCTGTAGATGTTGCTGTTAAAAATATTTTAACAGTAGCTTTTGGAAGTACATTAGTTCCAATATCTCTACCATCCATCACAACAGATTGCTTTTTTGCAATCTCCTTTTGATATTCTACTAATTTATCACGTACAGATGGAAAAGTAGCTACATAAGAAGCCATTTGAGATACCTTTGACGTACGAATTTTATGAGTTACATCCTGACCATTTAGGAAAACTTGTTGTTCGTTACCTTCGTATCTTAATTCAATGTTAATATAATCCATGACATTTGCAATTTGGGATTCATCTTTAATTCCATGTTCTATACAGTAAAGAGCCACGGTTCTATACATGGCTCCCGTATCAACATAAATAAAATGTAAAGCATTTGCTACAGCTTTTGCAATAGTACTTTTTCCAGCACCTGCAGGACCATCAATAGCAACGCTAATATATTCCATAGGATTTCCTCCTAAATCTTACAATATCATTCTTATAATACTCATTTTTCAACTAAATCAGGTCGTAATGTAGCCGCCTGTTTCAAATAAACATGTTGAATATCAGCTTGAGCAGATTCAGTTTTAACTTGTATCATTACCCGAATGCATTTTTGTAAGCTGTTTATTACTTTCATTTCTTGAAAACACATCAAAGCGGCTTGTGTAATTCCTAATTGCCTAGCTGCTACTGCTGGATAGGCTGCATCTAAATCATCCGTAGCCGTAAAACAAATAGAAATAATATCCGATATAAATATGTGATTTCTTTTTATTATCTCTTGTAAAAGATATGATGTGTCTTGAATAATTCCATCTGGGGTATTTTCTTGTACCGTAATAGCCCCTCTAATGGCACCTATATTCATTATGTTCATTCCTTTATGATTGTGATATTAAAACTCTCACTTATCTATTATAAAATACTATTGCTAAGAACACAAGAGTCTTTTTAATATATATGAGAGCCTGCTACATATCCTGTAGAAAAAGCAATTTGTAAATTATAACCCCCTGTGTATCCATCTACATCCAAAACCTCACCAACAAAATATAATCCTTTCATATATTTTGATTCCATCGTCTTAGGAGAAAGTTCTTGCACTTTAACACCACCAGCAGTAACAATTGCTTCTGAATAACCACGATTACCTATAATCGTTATTTTCATTTCTTTCAACACATGAATTAATCTTTTTCTTTCTTCCTTCGTAATTAAATGAGTTTTTTTATCTGGAGAAATCTCAGAAAGTTGAATCACTATTGGAATTAATGCCTTTGGTAATAAATCATATAATGAATTGTTAAAATCTTTCATCTTAAACTTTTCTAAATCTCTAATAATTCTCCTATCCAAAGTGGGTATATCTAAAGATGGCTTTAAATCAATATATAAATCAATGGACTCTTTATAAGGTACAATACTTCGACTGGCACTTAAAATAATAGGACCTGATACACCATAATGAGTAAACATCATTTCACCAAAATCTTGATAAAGTATCTTTCCTTTTTGTGTTTTCATCGTTACCTTTACATTTTTAAGGCTAAGACCTTGTAAATCAGTAACCCATTTTTCTTTTGCAACTAAAGGAACCAAAGAAGGAAAGCATGGTGTAATAGAATGTCCAACTTTTTTAGCCATTATATACCCCTGTCCAGTAGAACCCGTCTTAGGATAAGATAATCCTCCTGTAGCTATAATAACTGCCTCTCCCGATTCATATGTCCCATTTTGAAATAGAATTCCTTTTAACTGATCATTCTCTACCCATAGATCTTTTACTTCTGTATTACAATGAATATGTACACCTGTTTGAATTAAAAACTCGATAAATGCTTGAATCACATCGTATGCTCGATCTGAAACAGGAAAAACACGATTACCTCTTTCTACTTTCGTTTTTACCCCATGAGTAGCAAAAAAATTCATCACATCTTTAGGTTTCCATTGATAAAATGCACTATATAAAAATTTCGTATTTCCATTTATTTGTTCCATAAAATTTTCTATATCACTATCATTTGTTAGATTACATCTACCTTTACCAGTAATTCCTAATTTTTTCCCTAAACGTGAATTTTTTTCGAATAGATGTACTTCATGTCCTTTTTGAGCAGCAACACCTGCTGCCATCATGCCTGCTGGTCCGCCACCTACGACTAATACCTTTTTCATGTCTATAAATCCTTTCTTGTCTAATTGCTTTTTATTCTATTCATAGATTTATTTTTTTATAAATGTCCCATATCATTTAAATGCGCTAATATATGCTTTCCATTTTGTTTTAACTGAATGGTAGAAATAGATGTATTCCCTAACCAAAATTGTTTATAAAAGGATATATCCCATCCCAATAATTCAATTATTATTACTTTTAAAATACCTCCATGTGCTACAATAGCTATATTTCCTGTAGAATGATTTTTTTGAATTATTTCTATTGCTTTTTTTGCTCGTTTTTGCACATTGTTTAAAGAGCCTTCTCCTGGAAAATTATATGCAAAAGGTTCTTTTGAAAATTGTTCATATGATTTCCCATATTTCTTTTTTAGTTCTTCAGCTGTGTATCCTTCCCATTCTCCAAAATTAATTTCTCTAATTAAATCTAAAGGCTGAATGGAAAGATGATGAGAAAGAGCAATCGGTTTAGCAGTTTTATATGCACGCTGTAAATCAGAAGAATAAATAGCACTTAAGGATATTGAAGACATTTTCTCTTTTAATTTTTCTGCTTGCTGTATTCCTTTTGAAGATAAAGGAATATCACTACTTCCTTGGTATTTACCAAGAGTATTCCATTCTGTTTCTCCATGTCGAATTAAATACCATTTTGCCATACCTACACATCTCCTCGATTACGATTTAAAGAATACGTTAAATTTGAATCTTCATTTGTATCATATACTTGATACTTTGTCCAAATCTTTTCTAGATGCTCTAAAGATTCCTTAATTTCTGTCTTCTTTTTCATACTTAAGGCTACAATTAAAGCATTAATGAGACTCATAGGGGCTACTAAAGAATCTACAAAAGAAGCCATATCGCTTCTTGCTAATAAATTATAATCTGCATATTGAGTCATAGGAGATAGAGGACTATCTGTGATAGAAATAACCGTTGCTTTTTGTGTATGTGCAAACTCTATAGCCTTTAAAGTTCTTTTTGAATATCTCGGAAAACTAATGCCTATTACTACATCTTCTGGCCCTAACCGATGAATTTGTTCAAACATCTCACTAACACTATTTGTATGAATTAACTTAATATTATCAAACATTAAATTCATATAAAATCCTAAAAAACTAGCCAATGAAGCAGAACTTCGAACGCCTAATATATAAACTCTTTTTGCTTCTAAAATAGCATCTACAGCCTTATCAAAATCTTCTTCATCAATTTCTTCTAAAGTTAAACGAATTTTTTCCGCATCGGATTGTAATACAGATTTTAATACATGTTGATTTTCTAAACGATCAGAAGTGACTTCAATTCGTTGAACAGATGTTAATTTCGTTTTAACTAACTCTTCTAAAGCTCTTTGTAATTTAGGATATCCATCATATCCTAATTCATTAGCAAAACGAACCACCGTTGATTCACTAACTCCCACAATTTTCCCTAACTTAGAAGCCGTTAAAAATACAGCTTTTTCATAATGATTTAAAATATAATTAGCTAATAATCTTTGTCCTTTACTTAGCCTTGGCATATTTTCATTAATGCGTTGAATTAAATCATTTTGATTTTTCACTTTTATGGCATAAACCTCCTAACTATATTTCTGAGGAAACGCCTTTCACCTGCCCTTTTCTATTTTCCTTATATTCTTTATTAATTATAAGTAATTCTATTTTATACTTCTTATTATATCTTATATTATAGCTTTTACAACGTTAGAAATACTCTACTAAAATTTTTCTTCCATAAAATTATCAAATTTCTTTCATATAAACATAAAACAAGCCCGTATATACGGGCTTGTTTTATACCTTTATACAGGATAAACCTTATTTTCTTGATCCACTAATGTAGGATCCACTTTTGTTTTTTGTGCTTGACGATATTTGAAAAAATCTTCCGCTACTTGAGGGAAAAGGGCATAAGATAGTACATCTTCCTCTTGTTCTTTATATTGTTTCATTTGTTTTTCAATTTCTTTTAATTCTGGTTTTAGTAAATCCGCTGGACGACAAGTAATAGGTTTCTCATCTCCAATAATCGTCTTTTGTATTTCTTTACTAATAGGTACAGGAGTTCTTCCATATTCTCCCCTTACTAAAGCTTTCGATTCTTTAGTAATCATTTTATAACGTTCACCTGTTAGTACATTCAATACCGCTTGAGTACCTACAATTTGACTACTAGGTGTAACAAGTGGAGGATATCCAAAATCTGCTCTTACTCGAGGTATTTCTTGTAATACATCATAATATCTATCTTCTGCTCCCTGTTGTTTTAATTGAGAAACTAAATTAGATAACATACCTCCTGGTACTTGATACAATAAAGTTTGAATATCTACTCCTAATACCTTAGGATTAAGAAGCCCTTCTTCCATCGCTTTATCTCGTAATGGTCTAAAATAGCCTGCAATTTCACTTAATAATTTTTGATCTAAACCAGTATCATAAGGGGTTCCTTTAAACGTTTCTACCATTACTTCTGTAGCTGGTTGTGATGTTCCCATAGAAAAAGGTGATATAGCAGTATCGATAATATCAGCACCTGCTTCTATCGCTTTCATATAAGTCATAGCTACTACACCACTAGTATAATGTCCATGCATATTAATGGGTATTTTTACTGCTTTCTTTAATGCAGAAACCAATTCATAAGCGGAATAAGGGAGCAATAATCCAGCCATATCTTTAATACAAATAGAATCAGCACCCATATTTTCTAATTGTTTAGCTAGTTTTACATAATATTCTAAAGTATGCACTTCACTTAATGTATAAGAAACAGCTACTTGTGCATGTCCTTTTTCTTTTTTCGTTGCTTTTACTGCTGTCTCTAAATTTCTTGGATCATTTAAAGCATCAAAAATTCGAATAATATCAATTCCATTAGCAATACTTTTTTGTACAAAATATTCCACTACATCATCTGCATAATGACGATATCCTAATATATTTTGTCCTCGTAATAACATTTGAAGTTTTGTATTTTTAGCAACAGCACGAATTTTACGAAGTCGCTCCCAAGGATCTTCTTTTAAGAAACGAAGGCAAGAGTCAAAAGTTGCTCCCCCCCACATTTCTAATGCATGAAAACCCACTTGATCTAATTTTTCTACAATAGGAAGCATATCTTCCGTTGTCATTCTTGTTGCAATTAAAGACTGGTGCGCATCTCGTAAAATTGTATCTGTGATTTGCACTGGTCTTTTTTTGATTTTTTCTGCCATCTGTGTGACCTCCTTATAGATTGTTGTTCAAATCCACTATGTCCTTAAATTCTCTATTTCTTTTAAGCACCATATAATGTGAGGAAAATACCAGCTACAATCGCAGAACCAATAACCCCTGCCACATTAGGTCCCATAGCATGCATTAATAAGAAATTCGTTGGATTTTCTTCACTACCTACTTTTTGAACCACTCGCGCTGCCATAGGTACTGCAGATACACCTGCAGCTCCAATTAAAGGATTCACTTTTCCACCACTAACTTTACACATAATTTTACCAAAAAGAATACCTGCTGCAGTTCCTACTGAAAAGGCAGCTAATCCTAATGCCAAAATTCCTAAAGTTTGTGGATTTAAGAACGCTTCTGCACTCGCTGTCGCTCCTACCGTCATTCCTAAGAAAATGGTAATACTGTACATTAATCCATTAGAAGCTGTTTGAGCTAAATTATGTGTGTCTGCACATTCTCGAATGAGATTACCAAACATCAACATTCCAACTAGTGGAGCAGCACTAGGTAATAATAAAACAACTAAAATTGTAACAACAATAGGGAAAACAACTTTTTCTGTTTTTGAAACCGGTCTTAATTGATCCATTTTAATTTGTCGTTCTTTTTTTGTTGTTAAAGCACGCATAATTGGTGGTTGAATAATTGGTACTAATGCCATATAAGAGTACGCAGCTACAGCAATAGGTCCTAGCAAATGAGGCGCTAATTGACTTGTTAAGAAAATAGCTGTTGGTCCATCTGCTCCTCCAATAATTGCAATCGAAGCTGCTTCTTTCAAATTAAATAAACCTGGGAAAATCATATTTAAAATAATGGCACCAAGAAAAGCAAAGAAAATACCAAATTGAGCTGCCCCTCCTAATAATACGCTACGAGGATTTGCAATTAAAGGTCCAAAGTCAGTTAAAGCCCCCACACCCATAAAAACTAAAGGTGGAAAAATCCCCAGTTTATTTCCAAAATATAGATAATATAATAATCCGCCTTCTTCCATTAAACCGTTACCAGGCAGATTAACTAATAACATACCAAAAGAAATAGGAACCAATAGTAATGGCTCATATCCTTTTTTAATAGCTAGATAAAGAAGGATCAAGGCCACAATAATCATAATAATATTATGGTACGTTAATCCCATAAAGCCTGTACTTTTTACAAAACCAGTCAATGCATCTAATAATGCATGTATAAACGCCATATTGGCTACCTCCTTGTGTCACATTTTTTATCCAATGGAAACAATCAAATCTCCTGTTTCTACAGAAGCCCCTTTAGACACATTAATTGAAGCAATAGTACCTGCTGCTGGAGCTACAATTTCATTTTCCATTTTCATTGCTTCTAATATAGCAACTACATCTCCTTCTTTAACTTTATCGCCTTCTTTAACTCGAATATCAAGAATAACTCCTGGCATAGGAGCTTCTACTTTTGTACCACCCACTGCCCCAGAAGATTTTTTAACTGCAGGTGATTTTGCTGCAGGTTGAGGTGCAGACACAACAGGTGTTGGTGTTACACTAGCTCCTCCTGCCAATTCTTCTACTTCTACTTCATATACATTTCCATTTACGGTCACTTGAAATCTTTTCATGACTTTTCCTCCCTTTGAATCTTGAATGATTCTCTATAGTTATTCAATGATTTTTAAATTCTCTTGTTTAGCTGTACGACTCCAAGTAGAACCTTGGACTCCTACTCTTCTAAAAGATCTCACTTGCAATTGATCCGTTGTTGTATTTAAACTAGCAGCAATGGCAGCTGTAATGACGGCTACCAATTCTAAATCATCTGTTTCATCTACCTCTTCTATCTCTTCAGATACCTCTGGAACTGGTTGAGCTTTTGCTTTGGGCTTTGCTTTACTGAACGCTCCAAATATATCTAATATATAGGATAAAGCTAGTAAAGCTAACAAAGTAATCCCCATACCAACAATGGTAACGGTTAAGCCTTCTGCTAATGCATTCATTTTATCACCTCATTTATTGAATCCACATTATAATACTGTGCTTTGTTTTTTAGCTGGTCGAGGATCTCTTTTTGTATATAACATTTCTAAAGCTGCTATCACTCGTTTACGAGTAGCTGCAGGCTCAATGACATCATCAACATATCCTCGACTTGCAGCAGTATAAGGACTAGCTTGTAAACGTGAAAATTCTTCTATCTTTTCAGCTCGTAACGCATTGGGTTGCTTTGCATCCGCTAATTCTTTTTGATACATAATGTTTACAGCAGCTTCTGCGTTCATAACAGCCACTTGTGCTGTAGGCCATGCAAATACAATATCTGCTCCAATATGTTTACTATTCATCGCTACATAAGCACTACCAAAAGCTCTACGAACCAATACATTTACTTTTGGTACTGTAGCATGAGCAAAAGCATGGATAAGTTTAGAAGCTTTTTTAGATAATCCTTGATTTTCTTCTTCCATAGACGCTTCAAATCCACCAGCATCTGTAAAAGTTACGATAGGTATGTTAAAAGCGTCACAAAGTCGTACAAAATTAGCACCTTTTTCACAAGCTACTCCATTTAACAATCCATCTTTCTCCATGGATTGATTAGCAATAATTCCTACTGTCATACCATTTAATCGTACCAAACCAGTAAATAAATTTTTCGCAAAGGATGAATTGATTTCTAATACTTCTTTTTGATCTGCAATCGCTTGTACTAATACAGTCATATCAAAATTATCCTTTGCATTATCTGGTACTAACGTATTTAATTCTTCTGATACTCGATTTAAATCATCTTGAGTTTCAAAGCATAAAGCCTCTTCCATATTATTAGCAGGTAAATAGTTAACTAAATTTCTTATAGCATGAATACTATCTTCTTCTGTTTCATGAACAAACTGTGCAATACCTGTTTGTGAGGCATGAACTTGACTACTTCCTACATTTTCAAAATTTGCTTTTTTATCCATTGTATTAGGACTATTCACAAACAAACGTGCATTCTTAGATGTCATAAAAACAAAATCAGCTAATCCAGCTGAAAAAGTAGCTCCACCTGCACAATCACCGAATACTCCTACAATTTGAGGAATCACTCCAGAGGCTAATGTTTGTTGCAAAAAGATTGCACCATATCCTTCTAATCCATCCAATCCTTCTTGCAAACGTAAACCAGTAGAATCTAATAATCCAATAATAGGTGCACCCATTTTCATTGCTTGCTCATAAGTTTTTACAATTTTTTTTGCATGCATTTCTCCAACCGATCCACCTAATACAGTCGCATCTTGACTGTATACAAAAACCAGACGTCCATCAATGGTTCCATATCCAGTTACAACACCATCCGCTGGTGTTTCTTTGTCTGATATGTTAAAGTCTGTATTACGATGCTTTACAAAAGCACCAATTTCTACAAAACTATTATCATCTAACAAAGCATGAATACGTTCCCGAGCTGCTTTTGTCCCTTCTGATTGAATCCCTGTTTCAATCGATTGTCGAAGGTGATTGAGTTCATTGATCTTTTCCAGTGTACTCATTTGGTTCCCTCCATATTTTAAAATTATCATTGTTGAAAATACAAAACTTTCACCTATTTTATTCTACATTATGTTTTACAGAGTTGCAAGCTTTTCTTATCATTCCTTATTTTTTTACTTTTTTCTATTCTTTCTCTTTTCTATTATGTATAAAATTGGCGGATAATGATGACGATTTATAAATGAAAAACATCCTACTGTCATTTCTTTTTCATTTATATTTTTTAAATATTGATCTACAGCTTTCTTTTCTTCTTCNCCTCCATCATGTCCATAATAAGAAATAACCGTAATAATTCCTCCAGGTTTTAAAAGAGAAATAGACTTTCTAAGAGCTTGTAAAGTCGTTTCAGCAGTTGTAATAATAGTTGAATCTCCCTTTGGTAAATAACCTAAATTAAACATAGCACCATCAATAGGATCTTTAATATAACAATCTAATTTAGAATGACAATCATGAATCAAAGAAACACGATCCTCTACTCCCTCTTTTTTAATTTTCTTTAATGCTTCTTCTAAAGCTTTTTCTTGAATGTCAAATCCAATAACTCTACCATTTTCACCCACCNATTGTGCTAAAAAAAGGGTATCATATCCATTTCCTACTGTAGCATCTACAAATATTTGTCCCGGTTGAATATATGATCGTAATAGTTGATGGACCATCGTTGTAATCGTATTAAAGAACATAATCTTCCTCCTTTTAAACACATTGTCAAATAATCAAGTTGCCCTATATACATAACATTACTTGTCTATTTTAAAGCTACTTTATATATTTTTTCAATAAATTATAATTATATGAAAGTTACAGTATACAAAATGCTACTATGCATATGAAAGTTTCTCTATTATAAAATTTATAACTTTTTTAAATATTCCACTTCATTAGAAGTTAAATGACGGTATTCACCTTTTTTTAAAGTTCCTAATGTTAACTTTCCTACCTTTGTCCTTTCTAACCGAATAACTGGATGTCCAATNGCTTGACACATTTTCCTTACTTGTCGATTTCTTCCCTCATGAATTTGAATTTCTAAAACAGACTGATTTTTTGTTTTTCGTAACATCTTAACAGAAGCAGGAGCCGTTATATACTCTTCAATAGCTATTCCTTTTCGCATATGTTCTAATTGATCTCTAGTAGGGATTCCCTTTACAGTCGCTATATAAGTCTTTACTATTTCATATTTGGGATGCATAATTCGATATGCTATATCGCCATCATTGGTTAATAAAAGAAGACCGGAGGTATGATAGTCCAAACGTCCAATAGGATAAACTCGTTCTTTTACCTCCGATAATAAATCCAATACAGTAGGTCGTTGAAATTGATCTTTCACAGTCGTCANATATTTTTCTGGCTTATACAACATAAGATATATTTGATGTTTTTCCGGTTTAATAATTTCTCCTTTATANCGAATTTCATCTCTACATGGATCTACTTTAGTACCTAAAGTACAAGTTGTTTCTCCATTTATTTGTATTTTCCCTTGTACTATTAATTCTTCCGCTTTTCTTCTTGAAGTAATTCCACAGTCTGCTATGTATTTTTGAAGTCGAACTTTCAAAATAAAATCCTCCTTTATCGAAAACTGTATCACTAGGTTTATGATAAAATAGATGAAATTCCTTGCATTTCCATCCAATTTTTAATTAGTTTTTGAAATGAAGTAAAAAAATCATGACGTTCTACTGTAGATAAAGTTTTTAATTCAATCTGTTTACATTCCTCTCCATTTAAAAATACCTTAGCATATCCTACAACGGTTCCTTCTATAATAGGTGCTTCTAATATCGTAGGAAGATATAAACGGGTCGTAATCTCATCCTCTTTTTTTAATGGATATATAAAATTTTCTGTATATCCCACTCCTACTTCTTCAACCAAACCATATGTAATAGGAATAGTTGATACTTGTGTTCCCTGGTGAATAATTTTTTCTGGTTTAAAATTTGTAAAACCATAATCCATAATAGTTTTTGTATCAATCCATTTTTGATTTCGCTGTGGATACCAACCACTACCTAAAACAACAGAAATCAAATGCATATTATCTCTTTTGGCTGAACCAACAAAACAATAACCTGCTTGACTCGTAAAACCTGTTTTTACACCTGTAGCTCCTTCATAATCTGCTAAAAAGCGATTCGCATTAGATAGATAAAAGGAACGATAAGATCCTCCAGATTTAGGAATAGTAATTTCTCTAGTAGTAATAATTTTAGCAAAAGTAGGGTTTTTAAGAGCATAGGCTGTAATGAGAGCTAAATCATACGCTGTAGAATAATGGTCTTCTGCATCCAGTCCATTAGGTGTTTTATAGGAAGTATTTATAGCTCCTATTTCTTTTGCTTTTTGTGTCATCATATTACAAAATTCTTCTACACTTCCTCCAATATGTTCTGCAATAGCAACCGCAACATCATTAGAAGATCGAAGCATCAAGGCATATAATAAATCTTCAAGTCGATAAACCTCACCTGGTTTAATATATAATTTTACTCGCGGTGCTGCCGCAGCCCTGGCACTAACCTTCACTTCATCTTGTAAATTCCCTTTTTCCAAAGCCAAAATACAGGTCATAATTTTTGTTGTACTTGCTATTGCTCTTTTCTTATAAGCATCTTTTTCCCATAACACCCTTCCACTATCTAAATCCATAACGATACCAGATCGAGCTACTATTGAAGGATACTGTATCTTTTCTTCTCCTTTTATTAGCGAACTCGTTCCTAAAAAAAAGAATAGGACAATCCAAACTTGAATTTGTTTTTTTCCTTTCATATTTTTTCACCCTCTTTTGGATTCCTATTCTCATATATAGACTCTTTTTGCTTGTCTCATTCTATTTTTTCATTTTTTTATTCTTTATCTTTCATTTTTTCTTGATCATGTTCTATTTTTATATTTATTTCTTCTTCTACCTCTTCATGAATTTGTTCAATGGTTCGTTCTTCTAAATTGGGTAGTTCATCCAAAGACCGAAATCCAAAATAACGCAAAAACTCCTCTGTCGTTCCAAATAATAAAGGTCGACCTGGTGCTTCTAATCGACCCACTTCACAAATTAAACCATATTCCATAAGACGATTGACTACATGATCACAGTTAACTCCTCGAAGATCTGCAATTTGAATTTTGGTAACAGGTTGTTTATAGGCAATAATAGCTAAAGTCTCTAATAATGCTTGAGTAAGAATAAATTTTTGTGGGGCTTGATATAATTTCTGTATATATTCAAAATACTGAGGCTTCGTACACATTTGAAAAGCTCCATCTAATTCAATAATTTGTAATCCCTTACCTTGTTTTTCATACTCCTCTTGCATTCTATATAATATATTTTTAGTTGTTCTCCTATCATGTTCAATTACTTCACTAATCTTCTCTAAGGGAATAGCTTCTCCTGCTACAAACAATAAAGATTCAATAATGGCTTGTATTTCTGTCAAAATCATAGCATCCTTCCTGATTCTGTTTCTTTATATCTTCTAATTTGAATAGGATCAAAAATTTGTTCTTGACTAATTTTTATTTTTTTTTGCTTTATTAATTCTAGCAATGCTAAAAAAGTAACAATTATTTCAACACGATCTGCATCTGCATAAAATAAATCTTCAAAATATACTACTGGTGTCACCATAAGCAATTCATAAATCCATTCCACTTTTTGTTCTATAGTATATACTTCCTTTGAAATAGATCCAAAATCATGACGAATAGGATCTATTTTCGCTTGATTTCTTTTGATAACATCTTGAAAGGCATTATAAATTTGCTGTAAACTAATATGATCTAATATATCATTGGGAGATAATGGAGTAGCTTCCAATTGTAATCCTTCTGGATAAGTTGGTGGTTTATAAAGAACCTGTTGCCCCTTACTTTCTCTTTGCTTAAGTAAAAGAGATAACTGTTTATACATTTTATACTCTAATAACTTAGCTACTAGTTCTTCACGTGGATCTTCTTCCTCCTCTTTTTGAGGTAAAGATACAGGTAAAAGCATCCTTGATTTAATCTGAAGCAATGTAGCTGCCATAACTAAAAATTCACTCATTACTTCTAAATCTTGTTCCTCTGCTTGATGTATATATTCAAGGAACTGATCCGTAACCTCAGCAATCGGAATATCATAAATATTCATTTTATTTTTTTCAATTAAATGGAGCAAAAGATCCAATGGACCTTCAAATACATCCAAATGCACTTTTATACTCACAGTACATACTCCTTTTGTCATTATAGCAAATGAAAAGCACTAAAAATTAAATTTACAATAAAACGAACTAAAGGCATTAATAAATTAGGAATTACTCCCATTAGTAATAAGAGAAGCAATAACATATGTAATAATTTTTCATATTGTAGCATTTTAAAGTAAGAACTAGGTGATAATAAACTAAATAAAAGTTGTGATCCATCTAAAGGTGGAATGGGTAACAAATTAAATAACATAAAAATAACATTAAACTCAACACCATATCTTAAAAAATTCAAAAAATACATATGGAAAGAAGAACTAGATAAAGGAAGTAATAAAAATACCTTTAAAAGAAAACCAAATAAAAAAGCCCCTATTAAATTACTTAAGGGTCCTGCAGCAGCCACCCATAGTCTTCCCTTTTTATGATCCTTAAAATAAGTCGCATTCACTCTTACAGGTTTTGACCAACCAAAATGAATAAGTACAAAAAGTATTAAACCTATAGGATCAATATGTTTTAAAGGATTTAAAGTCAAGCGCCCTTCATTTCTAGGAGTTGGATCGCCTAAAAGAGTGGCTACTCCTGCATGAGAAAATTCATGAATAGAAATTACTGTTAAAATAGCTAACAACATTAATATATACGATATCAAAATATTCAAAATCTCCACCTTCTTTTCTTTTCACTGTACTCCTTATTTTACTAATAAAACTTCTAAAATTCAAGTCACATCGAAAAGTTAAAAAAA
>JGI24708J26588_10000761_pt1 | contig 26318 bp, 25 predicted proteins | sample BioPla1DNA2_FD_26588 | JGI IMG/M metagenome (IMG submission 26588) | reverse complement strand
CGTGATGGTGGACTGGCCATTTATGGCGGAATAATTGGTGCATTTTTAGTTGGTACTATCGTGGCACTAATTAAAAGGATGAAGATTTTACCGCTTTATGANATTGCNGGNGTAGGNATTTTGCTCGGGCAAGCCATAGGAAGATGGGCAAACTTTATAAATCAAGAGGCTTATGGTGCTCCAACAGCAGGTGATTTGCCATGGGGAATGACAGGCACTATTATCAGCAAAGAAGTTGGTAATGAAGTTTTAGTTCATCCTTGCTTTTTGTATGAGAGTCTTTGGTGCTTAATAGGCTTTATTGCACTTTATTTTTATTCAAAAAAGCTGAGGTCCTTTGACGGTGAGATGATCTTGCTATATATATTCTGGTATGGAATGGGCAGAGGCTGGATTGAAGGGTTAAGGACGGATAGCCTTTACTGGGGGCAATTCAGGGTTTCTCAGGTTTTAGCAATAGCAAGTGCAATTTTAGCTTTAGCACTGTTTATATTCTTTAAAATAAAGTTTTCAAGAGATGAAAATTATCTAATGTATTGTGATACAGAGGAAAGTAAGAAAAAATTAGCTGAATATGAGGAAAAAATTCGTCTTGAAAAAGAGGGAGAAAAAGCACCAAGTATTCTGGCTGAAGAAATTGTTGATGATGAGTCTGACGCTTTAGGCGAAAATGATGATAATAATAAAGAGTCTGTTATTGATAAAGAAGCACTCGATGAAATCAGTAGTGATGAGCCTTTAGGCGATACAGATAGCGAAAACCTTAATCAGGAGGAAAACAATGGCGAAAATAATTGACGGAAGGGCAGTTTCCCTTAAGGTAAAGGACAGTGTAAAAAATGAAATAGCAGAGAACAAGCTAGATGTTTCTTTAGCTGTGGTTATTGTTGGTGATAATTCAGCAAGCAGAATTTATGTAAATAATAAGAAAAAAGCTTGTGAATATTGTGGGATAATTTCGCATGAGTATGCTTTACCCGAAAGCACTAGCGAAGATGAGCTTTTACAGTTGGTTGAAGCATTGAATAATGATGATAAAATAAATGGTATTTTAGTGCAATTGCCTTTGCCAAAGCACATAAATGAGAACAGAATCATTGAAAGAATATCGCCTATAAAAGATGTTGATGCCTTTCACGCTGAAAATGTAGGAAAGATTATGATAGGTAATTACAGTTTTCTTCCTTGTACACCGGCAGGCGTAATGGAGCTAATTCATAGTACGGGAGTTTTAGTAAAAGGGAAGGAATGCGTAGTAATAGGTAGGTCGAATATAGTGGGCAAGCCCATGGCTATGCTGCTTTTACATGAAGATGCTACTGTTACTATTTGCCATTCCAAAACTGAGAATTTGGCTGAAGTATGCTCTAGAGCTGATGTCTTGGTCAGTGCTGTGGGTATTGCTGAATTTGTTAAGCCTGAAATGGTTAAACAAGGTGCTGTTGTCATTGATGTAGGCATGAACAGGAACGCTGATGGTAAGCTTTGCGGAGATGTATGCTTTGATGAAGTTGAAAAGAAAGCATCATTTATAACTCCTGTGCCGGGCGGAGTAGGACCTATGACTATTGCAATGCTTATGAAAAATACACTTATGGCTAGAAAAATTCAAAAATAATAAGAAATAATAAACACAGCGAATATTTTCGCTGTGTTTAAAATTTATTTACAGAAAGTATACGGAAGAAAAGAAATTTTTAGTTACCATCACTTATTTTCCTGCACAACTTGTACATTGGCATCACTTCCTCTTAATGATACAACTAAAAGCTTTTTATGTAAACACTTTGCGTCATAAATTAATCTTAAGATTAATTTAGTAATAACTATATAAATAGCGTTCAGTCGTGTTCTTATGCACTTTCTATTAGTGAAGGTTGAGGCTTTGTGACAGAAAGAGAGAAAAGGTAGGACAAGTGACTTTTATTAGCTAAAGGCTTTCTTTTGCAAGTGGAGTTCAATCTTAAAAATTATGGTACACATAATTTATTACAACCGTTAGAGTTGTTTAAGATAACTCTCAAAACTCTGCATTATTACACAGTCACTGAGTCACAAAGCTTTTCTAAACCCTCAGTGGATGAACTAACCATTGGACTCACATTCCTTTCCCGACGGATTTGTTAAAAACATTTTAATTTATAATTATAATAAAATCGTGCTTTAATATAGTGAAAGTAAATTTATTAAAAACTATAAATTATATGTCGTAGGAATTACGAATTATTAATAATATCTTTTCCTTGATTAAATAATACCACATAATTTAGCGAATGTCAATATATTTTATCAACATTTAGCGTTTAAATTTGTACAAAATTTTGAATAACTTATTAAGCATAATGACAAATTTTTAGTGAAAAATATAATAAACATGAAGAAATCAAATTTTTATATTGACATTTTGGAAAAATTAATGTATCATAAAATGTAGCGGTCTGATAATAATATATTTAGAAAGGTAATTATAATGACTGATAAATTTGAAAATGAAAACTTGGAAGAATTAGATGAAATGGATTCTGTTGAGCTGATTGACCTTGAGGATGAAGACGGGAATACAGAAACCTTTGAATTTATCGATTCTCTTGAGTATAAAGGAAATTCCTACTTTGCTCTTGTGCCATATAATGAAGAGAAGGAGCAAACCGGCGATGCTGATGAATTTGTTATTTTAAAGGGTATTGAAGAAGGTGAGGAGTTAAACCTTGTGTCAATAGACGATGATGACGAATATAATGCAGTAGGAGCTGAATTTTTAAAGCAATTTGAGTCCTATTTCTCCGAGGAGGAATAAGCTTAAGTTTTCTGCCTTGTTTGTTTAAGCACAATTTTTATAATCCAACACATTTAAAAAGGGATTTCGACTCTAATGGCGGATTGCAGACCTCCCGTTTTACGGACGAAGGGAGCGTGAACCCATAGGCGATTTTACCCACCCTGCCTAGTGCGGGTTTTATAGTTGTGCCACGGCAAGGCGGTTAATAATAAAAATTGCGGTGCTTCACCGTTGTTTATGATTGAGGAGAGTTTCTCCTCAATCTTTTTTTGCTTAAAAAACTTTGTATATAAATGCTTTTTACTCAAATACTATTTTAGAATAAAAAAAGGAGGTGTAAAAGTGGAAATAGTTTGTAATTGTACGGACAAGTATCAGAAGTGTATAGATGCATGTAATAAGTGCTTTCAGGCGTGTCATGAATGTGCTAAGCTGTGCCTAAATGAGCCTGATGTAAAGGCTAGAATACAGCATATTTCTATGATGCATGAGTGTGCTTCAATTTGCAAGCTTTCGGCTTGCTTTATGATTATGGATGCAAAGCATGTTAAGGAAGTTTGCGATATTTGTGCTACTATTTGTGATGAATGTGCCAATGGCTGTTCGCAATTTAAAGATGACCATTGTCAAAAATGTGCCGATGTGTGCAAGAACTGTGCTGATGAGTGTAGAGCAATGTAAGTGATATAAAAAAATTGCTTGCCATGACGGCAAGCTTGATAGGGGGAGCGATGCTCCCTCTTTTATTCTATTTTCCAAGCTCATAATCCTTAGTCATTTTAATTGCTAGATTGCTTAAAACAGTTAAAGCTAATAGATTTGGTACAACCATAATTCCATTAAATAAGTCGCCTAATTCCCATACAAGTTCTACCTTAAGAGTGCAGCCCATACCTATAAATGCAGCAACTGCCATAGCGTAAATTGGGACAAATCGTTTTCCAAAAAGATATTTTACATTAGAAAGACCAAAATAATACCAGCCTATAATAGTGGCAAAAGCAAAGAAAAGAACACATATTGCTATAATACCATACCCCCACGTTTCACCAAAAACACTCGCATATGCCGCTTGAGTAAGCTCTATTCCGTTTGTAATATTATCTATATCATCAATATGAATACCCTTGTTTAATCCCATAACACCGGTTGTTAATATAGCGAATACTGTAAGAGGTAGTAAAACAAATGTATCTATAAAAACACCCATCATTGCTACAAGTCCTTGGTCACAAGGGTTTTTGACATTTGCAACAGCATGAGCATGAGGGGTAGAGCCCATACCTGCTTCATGTGTGAATAGTCCTCTTGAAATTCCAAATCTAATTGCTTGTTTGACAGTGACGCCAATAGCACCGCCTACAATTGCCCTTGTAGAAAATGCACCGGCGAAAATTGATACAAATGATGAGGGAATCTGCTTGAAATTAACGCCTATAACGATTAAAGCTGATACGGNAAAGAATATTGCCATAATAGGTACTATTTTTTCAGCAACAGCTGCAATTCTTGTAACTCCTCCTCCAAAGACTAAAAGTGCTATTAATCCTAAAACTATTCCTGTNACATATGTAGGTATATTAAACGCATTTTCCATAGCCAATCCAATGGAGTTTGATTGTATCATATTTCCTACTAAACCGAGAGCTATTATTATAGCAACTGAGAAAAAACCAGCGATAAACTTGCCAATTTTCCCTTTAAAAGCAGCCATAATATAATAGACAGGACCACCAAGCACCTCACCATCTTTAGTTACTTTAAATTTTTGTGCTAAAATAGCTTCTACATAAATAATTGCCATTCCTAAAAATGCACTTACCCACATCCAAAAAACAGCTCCTGCACCACCTGCTACCATTGCAGTAGCAACACCCGCAAGGTTTCCTGTTCCAATTTGTGCAGCTATTGAAGTAACTAATGATTGAAATGAAGTCATTCCATGAGCGCCTGCTTTTTTACCACTTAGGGATATTTGCCCGAAAGTAGATTTAAAGCTTTCTTTAAATTTTCTTACTTGAATAAATTTAAGCCTGATTGTAAAATAAATTCCAATGCCACATAAGGCGAATATGAGAATATAATCCCATAACACTCCATTAATTAATTCTACTATTCCTAATAGTTTACTCAAAACATTCCTCCGTTTTATATTTATCTACACTCAAATGTGCGGTTTTTATTAAACTTAATCTTTTGTATATCCTACTATTGTGGAAAAGATGCTGTCCTTAGACCTGCTTATGCTTATTGTAAAAACCAGCTTTTCTTTTTCTACAATTGCTTTTGCATTACCTGAAAAGGAAAAGTAAGGAGTACCCATTCCATCACGCAAAACGGAAATTTCTTTTAAAGAAAAGCTTCTTAGCCCCATTCCCGTCATCTTGACAAATGAACGCTTTACTGAAAAGTTGCCTGCTATGATGATAGGTGAAAATCTTTTTGAAATAAATAATCTCATTTCATCGGCTGTAAAAAATCTGGATATAAATTTAGGATTTTTTGACAGCTTTTCAATTTTTGAGATAGGCGAAATATCTGTGCCGAGTTTAATCAATGTTNCTCATNCCTCTGACTATATTTATAGGCATTCCTTTTTTAACAGCTTCTAAAAACTCAGGATTTGGCGAAAAAACAATTGCNATTTTCCCCATTTTTTTGTGGGTTGTAATCAAAAGATATTGATTGAAATCNGTTCCATCAGTAGCCATTACAGTTGCATTCACGCTTCCTATATTTTTTTCGTTATAAACTCCGAAGAATTCTGTATTTTCTAGGCTGATAGTTATAAGACGTTTTCTGGTTTTCTTACCTCTAATTTTATCTATATCCAGCTCACGATTAGTGACAATATACTCATATTCTATATCAAAGTTTTTTAGATTTACCACTATGGCATAAAGAACNCCAAGTGATATTATTAGAAATAAATACAGCCNAGTCACAAAAGCAAATGTCATCAATGCTATTGCTAGTGCTAGTCCTGCCACTATAAAAACACCTTTTTTAAAATAATCCATACCACTACTTTTCTTTTCTACCAGTTGTTCCATGAAAATATCCATGTACTTCCTCCTTAGTTTAAATATCATATAATAAAAATCATGCAGATAAAATAAATCCGCATAATCATTCAGTCATACAAATTAGTATAGCATAAATTAAGCATACCTGCAATATGTTTTATGATAAAAATCTAGTTAATTTTATAATTTTAACAGCAAACATTATATAAATATACAAAAAAGAATAGATTGTTTTCTGATAACGTTTGCGTAAATCATGGTTGCATTTATCTAAATTATTACTTATAATAATTTATATCAAACATATAGGTTTAATGTGGGTTGGGGTGGAGAGGTACATAATGATTGAATTTTTAATAATAAGTATAAATTTTCTTGCTGCTGTTAGGTGTTTAGAGCGATGTTAATGCAGATTGATGATTGAATCACTAAAGTTTGACTAGCTTAAGCTTTTGATTGACTTTTAAAAGAGGTTTAATTTATAAAAGCTTATTATCATCTAATGAAATTAGTATGAGGAGAATTATTATGAACAATAAGCAATTTAAATATAAAAAAGCAATTGCAGCTTTAGCAATATTTACAACTATTTCAGGTTCTTTAGTGGGATGCAGTGAGAAAAATATATCGCAAGCTTATTCACAAGCTGATGCTATTACTATTACAAATGTTTCTTATGACCCTACTAGAGAATTTTATGAGCAGTATAACAAAATATTTACTGATTATTGGAAAAAAGAGAAAAATCAGCTTGTTGAAATAATCCAGTCACATGGTGGCAGTGGAAAACAGGCAAGAAGTGTAATAGAGGGGAATGAAGCAGATATCGTTACTCTTGCATTAGAGGGTGATGTTGATGAGATTAGAAAGGCGGGCTTGATTGATGAAGGTTGGGTTAATGAATTTGATAAGAATAGCTCACCATATACCTCTACGATAGTCTTTCTTGTGAGAAAAGGGAATCCTAAAAATATAAAAGATTGGGATGACCTTATAAATGATGGAGTTGAAATAATCACACCCGACCCTAAAAGCTCAGGAGGAGCAAGGTGGAACTTTTTAGCGGCTTGGGCTTTTTTCGGTGAACAGGATGGTGCTACTGAGGAATATCAAAAGCAGCAGATAAAAAAGCTTTATTCAAATGTTAGTGTACTTGACTCAGGTGCACGTGGTGCTACTACTACTTTTGTGGAAAATGGGCAGGGAGATGTGCTTTTAGCATGGGAGAATGAAGCATTNCTTTCTATAAAACAAAATCNAGAAGAATTTGAGATTATCACACCATCATTAAGTATACTTGCTCAGCCATCTGTTGCCATTGTTGATGAGAACGTTAAAAAGCATGGTACGCAGGAAGTTTCAAAAGCGTATTTAGAATACTTATATTCTGATGAGGCACAGCGACTGGCAGGTGAAAATTATTATCGCCCCTCAAACAGCGAAATACTGAATGAATTTTCAAATGTGTTTAATCTTGATGTTAAGCTTGTTAATATCGATGATTATTTTGGTGGCTGGGAGGCGGCAACGGAAAAGTTTTTTGTTGACGGAGCGATTTTTGATGAAATATATAAAAATTGATATTAATTTTGGGGGTTACATATGCAGGCTTTACAAAAGTTTAAAGGCAAAAATAAAGCAAATAAAAGTATAATACCGGGCTTTGGTCTTTCCATGGGGATAACTTTGTCTATGCTGAGCTTTATAGTGTTAATCCCCTTAGCCTCAGTTTTATTGTCGCTAAAGGATATATCCTTTAGCGAGTTTATTGAGGTGATTGTTGATAGACAGACTGTTTCAGCGTATAAGGTTAGTATTTCATGTGCTTTTATTGCATCTAGTATCAATGTTGTTTTCGGAGTTTTACTGGCATGGATTTTAACTAGATATAAATTTCCGTGTAAAAGAATATTTGATGGACTAATTGAGCTGCCCTTTGCTTTACCGACAGCAGTAGCAGGAATATCACTGACAACACTTTATTCTGATAAAGGGTGGATTGGTGCTTTATTTAATAAAATTGGTGTAAAAATATCCTACACAAAAGTTGGTATAACTATTGCGATGATTTTTATAGGCATACCGTTTGTTGTGCGTTCTATTCAGCCAATTTTGGAAAAGCTCGATTCTCAGTATGAGGAGGCTGCTGCTATTTTAGGTGCTGATAAGCACATTATTTTTTTAAAGGTGATATTTCCGGAAATACTTCCTGCTATGCTTACAGGCTTTGCTTTAGCATTTGCAAGGAGNATAGGAGAATATGGCAGCGTTGTCTTTATAGCTGGAAATATACCTTATAAAACACAAATAACACCTCTAATTATAATGAGCAAGCTAGAACAATTTAATTATCCTGCTGCAACTAGCATAGCTTTAATAATGATAATATTCTCTTTTATTATATTATTTGGAATAAATGTTTTAAGCTCTAGAGTAAATAAAATAGCGAGTGGTGATTAACATGAGAGAAAAAGCACTAAAAATTATTTTAATATTTATTGGAGCAGCTTTTATAGTAATAATGCTTATAATGCCTTTGCTTACTGTTATAGCCTACGCTTTAAGGCAGGGCTGGAATACCTTTTTTAATGCAATTAGTGATCCATATGCTATAAAGGCATTAAAGCTAACGCTGTTTACTACGATTATTTCTTTGGTTGTGAATACGGTCTTCGGAATTTTTGCGGCATGGGCAATCACAAAGTTTAATTTTCGTGCAAAGCAGATACTCATTACGCTTATAGATATACCTTTTTCCATTTCTCCTATTATTGCAGGACTTATTTTTATCGTTGTTTTTGGGAGAATTGGTTGGGCATATCCTTTGCTAGAAGCACTTAATATAAAGGTTGTTTTTGCTGTACCAGGAATAGTTTTAGCAACTATATTTGTGACCTTTCCATTTGTATCAAGAGAGCTTATTCCACTCATGAATTCAAGTGGAAGTGATGAGGAAGAGGCAGCTGCACTAATGGGGGCAAAGGGCTTTTATATTTTTAGAAAAATAACCCTTCCTCATATAAAATGGAGTCTTTTATATGGCATGATTTTATGTACAGCTAGAGCTTTAGGAGAATTTGGAGCAGTATCGGTTGTATCAGGACATTTGCGTGGAAAGACAAATACTCTTCCCCTTCATGTTGAGATACTTTATAGTGAGTTTAATTTGACTGCGGCATTTTCAGTAGCGTCATTATTAGTTATTATTGCAGTGATTATTCTGATATTGCGTAATTTAATTGAATATAGGCTGAAACGTGGGGAGAACGATTGAAATGTATGTTGAGCTGAAAAGTATAAATAAGAATTTTAGTAATTTTAAGGCATCAGATAATGTTAGCTTTAGTATTAAAAAGGGGCAGCTCATAGGCTTACTTGGGCCATCAGGAAGCGGCAAAACCACTATTTTAAGAATGATAGCAGGCTTGGAGGTTCCTGATAGTGGTGATATTTATATTAATGGCAAGCTTGTCAATAATATACCTGCCTCTAAAAGGGGGATAGGTTTTGTATTTCAAAGCTATGCTCTTTTTAGATACATGAGTGTTTTTGACAATATAGCTTTTGGGCTTAAGGTGCAGAAAAAGGATAGCTTGTACATAAAAGACAGAGTTAATGAGCTGATTAAATTAACCGGACTTTCAGGTCTTGAAAAGCGTCGCCCTCATCAGCTATCCGGAGGACAAAAGCAGCGTGTCGCTTTTGCTCGTGCATTAGCACCTAGTCCTCATTTGCTTTTATTAGATGAACCTTTTGCTGCAATCGACGCAAAGGTGAGAAAAGAGCTTCGCTCATGGTTAAAGGAAACTATTAGCAAGGTAGGTATAACAAGCATCTTTGTAACTCATGACCAAGATGAGGCTGTTGAGGTAGCTGATGAAATTATTATTACTAATAAAGGAAGAATTGAGCAAGTCGGAACACCAAGTGAAATATATAAAAATCCCTTAACACCTTTTGCTGCTGAATTTATAGGAGAATCCTTTACTATTGACGATTACTGGAAAATTAATGGCTTTGATAAGGCGGAAGGATTTAAAAGTGCAGTATTAAGACCAGAATTTGTTCACGTTTCTTTGCCAGAGCAGGAGGTATATCCTCATGCCTCACAACGTGGAGTGGTGGAGGAGGTTTCATTCAGAGGGAATGCATTTGAATTATTAATAAATATTAATGGTACAAGGCTGGCTTCACGGTATCCTCTTGATAATAAGGCTATAAATAAAGGCGATGAGGTAAGCGTGCTGATTAAAAGATTATTTTTACTAGGTGATAATAACGTTTTAAAGGTTGAGAATAATTTATTTAAAGACCAAGCTATCTTTTTTATTTAATAGGCATAAAGCTTAGCTGCTTTTTATAAATGGCATTAACATTAAAAGCCTTTTCTAAAACTCCTGATGATAGTATTTCATCGGGAGTTCCTTGTTTTAATAACATTCCATCTTTTATAACTACTATTGAATCGGAAATTTCTAACGCTTGTGCTATATCGTGCATAACAATTATGATGCATTTTCCAGTGGCTTTTAAATCTTTTAATATATTATTTAGCTCAAGTGTAATGCATATATCCAAATTTGATGAAGGTTCATCAAGCAAAATATGCTTTGTTGCTTGTGCCAATGCCATAGAGATATATGCCTTTTGACGCTCGCCACCGGAAATATGTTTGAGCAGGGAATGTCTTTTGCTAATAATTCCAGTTTTTTTCATTGCATTTTCAACTATTTCAAAATCCTTTTTAGTGTAAATGCGTGGGAAATCAGACCATGCAAACCTTCCGTGTAACACCATTTGTTCAACTGTCATGTCGGGAGTTTGGCGACCTTGTGGCAGGTAGGATAACAGTTGAGCTATTTTTACCGATTTAATATATTTATAATCGATATATACTCTGCCTTTTATCGGCATTATATGACCTGCACAGGCTTTTAATAAAGTGCTTTTTCCAGAGCCGTTAGCACCGATGATAGCAGTAATTTGATAATCCATAAAAGTAGCTGAAAAATTAGTTATAATAGCTTTTTTATTATATCCAGCTGAAATATTAATTGCTTCAATCATGCTTCCTTTTCCTTTCATAAAAAATTAGCCACAGGAAAAATGGCGCACCTAAAAATGCTATCATTATTCCTACGGGCAGCTCGTACGGTGAGAAAAGGCTGCGTGAAACAGTATCACATAAGGATAAAAAGCTTGAACCTAATAAAATACTGGCTATGCTTTGCGTTCTTTTACCAGCATCGGGAAAAATTAGCCTTACACAATGAGGGACGATTAGCCCTACAAATCCAATTAGACCAGAATAGCTCACAGCAGCACTGCAAAGCATAGATGCTAGTACTAGAAAAAACATTCTCCAAAAGGAGACTTTTAAACCAAGCGATAACGCAATTTCTCCACCTAGTTCTAGTATTTCCAGCTCCTTAGAAAATAAAAGCAATAGGCTTGCACCGATTGAAATAATAATTATAGCTGGAAATAAAGTATTGTAAGTTACTCCTGAAAACCCACCAATTTGGAAATCACGCATTCCTATAATAATATCAGGAAACCAGTTTGTAAGGGTTGATATACCGGCGTTCATTAAGCTATTTACAGCTATTCCTGATAATATTAAGGTTAGCTTTGAAGCACCTGTTAATTTTGCAATGCTAAATACAAAAACAATAGTGAATAAGGCACCCAAAAATGCAGATAGCGGCAAGGCGAATAAGTTATTTGGTATAATAACCATAGATAAAGCAGTAAAAAATCCCGCACCACTGTTTATTCCAATTACACTAGGGCTAGCTAAAGGATTTGCAAATACGCTTTGGATAATAAACCCAGATAGCGAAAGAGCAATTCCTGCAAAAATAGAAGCAGTTAAACGTGGAAAGCGAACAACTCTTAAAATTTGTCCGCTTAAGCTTTCTTTATTAAATAGACCCAAAATCAGCTCATCTTTCGTTAAATATACCGAACCTATGTAGATTGAAAAAACAATAGTAAAGATTAAAATGATAAAAAGCAAAAAAAGCTTTATTTTATTTTTAGCCATATAATATCTCCCAAATCATTTTGTATGATTCGTGCCAGCGAGCATTAGGCTTTTGGTGGAAAAGCTCCTTTGGCAGGATTATAAATTTGTTGTTTTTAACGGCGTCAAGGTTATTCCATATTGGGCTTTCCTGCAAGGTGGTTTTTAGCACGTTTCTTGCCTTTTGCTCGTCTTCTCCCTGCAAAATAGCAAAGATATAATCGGGATTGCTTTTTATTATATTTTCAATACTTAAGTTTTCTAAAATATTATTATCAGAATCTGCTATGTTTTTACATCCCATATCCTTTAGTATTATTCCTGCTAAAGTTTCACTATTTCGTGCCTCTAGCTTGGTAGAATTAGCTCTGAGCAAAAGTATTTCAGGACTTTGGTTTTTAGGTACTTCTGATATTATTTGTGCAATTGTTTTTTGTAAATCCGTTCCGTTTTTTTTATATAAATCCTCCCTTCGTGTAATTTCAGTAAGCTTTTTTAATGCTGACAAATAGTCGTCAAAGCTTTCTATGGAAAGATAAAGAGCGTTTATATCAGCGCCTTCTAAAGCTGATTTCATTTTAGTTTGGCTTGATAATTCTGCTGATAAAATTACAAGGTCAGGATTTATTTCTAAAATAGTTTCTAAGTTTATTTGATGTAATTTTCCAATATTTTTAGTATCCTGTGAAATGNGAAAACGTCCATCGAAAGCATCGTCTGTCGCTCCTAAAAGGCTTCCTCCTGCAAGCAGCCATATCTCTGCAAGACTGCCGGAAGCGGCAACAACCTTATTTGCACTTGATATATTAATTGTTCTTTCTAAATCGTCGGTTATAGATATGGCAGTCGATTCTTTATTTGAATTTTCATTATTACAGGCTGCGAATGTTGTGAGAATAAATATAATAGATGTAATTAAAGATAAAGCTTTTTTCATAAAAATTCCTCCCAAATCTTTTGATGTAAATTTTTTGATAAAATACATTCTAGCAAGGATTTTTTATACGGTAAAACNTTATATCCTTTTTCCTTTAGTATAAAAATTAGACTTTTCTTATTATCTCCAAAAATTTCACTCGTAACATGGCTTCCGTTTGCCACCATCAGTGGAATCAGAATTATCTCTTCATTTTTGGGGAAAGTATCTGTTATTGAAGAAAGCTTATCACAGCCATTTGAAAGCAGTAACAAGGCTGTTTTTCCCCTGTTTATTTTTTGTATTTCAGATATAAATATGTAGTAAATTTGATTGTACTCATCATTATTAGACCCATGTCCTACAAATAAAATGTTCATATATATATTCCTCTATTTAAGTTCAATACGCTTTCACGTTGTATTAATTTCTCCTGTAAATAAATCTTGAGAGGCAGCTTGTGCATTTTTTTAATTCGGCTATCAAGAATTTGTACTGCGATTTTTCCCATTTCTTCAACGGGTATAGCGACAGTTGTCAGCATAGGTGCGACAAATCCTGATAAATCAATGTTATCAATGCTTATTATAGATATTTGCTTGGGAATTTTAATTTTACTTTCCTTTAACCTTTTTATAATCCCAATTGCAGTAATATCACTTGCACTAAATATAGCCGTAGGTAAATTCTGCTCAGCGCTTGACAATAATATGCCTGCACTTTCATATCCTCCTTGTAAGGTGTTTTGCAAGGTAGAGATAACTAAGCTTCTCTCAATTTTGATANCCTTGCTGTTTAAAAAATCACAATAAGCCTTATAGCAAATGTCATTTTTNGTTTNACCAATATATGCTATTCTGCTATGACCGTATGAAAACAGATGTTTTAATGCTAAGCAGCAGCTTTCATATCCGTTACATAGTATTTGATCCCAGTCATAATTAACTTCTGTTCTGTCTACAAAAACAATATTTTTATTATACTTTGATTTTAAAATGTTTATATCACTGTCATTTTCCGGTATTCCTAAAACTACTGCCCCGATGGGCTTTGCATCTGTGAGCAATTGTTTTTTATTTTCTAAAACGGAGTACGAGGAGGTAATTGAGTAGCCAAGACACAATGCTTGTTGTTCTGCTGCTCTTGCAATATGAGCGTAAAAGGGGTTATCGTGCAAACATTTTGCCTTACCAAGAACACAAACAATTGATTGATTTTTCTTNTTTGAATCATTTNCAAGCTTTTTCCTTAAAGCACGAGCATGGATATTGGGGATATATCCGGTTTCCTTAACAATTTTCCACACACGTTCCCTTACTTCCTTACTTGCAAAGCTGTCATCGGGAGAGGAAAGAATACGGGAAACTGTGGAAACATGAACACCAGCNCTTNAAGCNATTTCTTTTAGTGTCATAATAAGCCTCCTATTTAATCATACAAAGCATATATATATTATATGCTATAATTTTAAAGAATTCAAGCTAAAAATAGGAAAACGTTAGCGTAATTTGTGGTAGATATTTTCTTGTTTATAATATATAATAAAATAACATACTTAATATGTATGAGAGGTAGGTTATAAATGAAGCTAGATATAAAAAAAATCACCACTGATTTTTTAGTGATTGGAGGAGGCACGGCTGGTTGTTGGGCAGCTATCAAATTTTGCGAAAAATCTGATAAAAATGTGCTAATAGTTGAAAAAGCAAATATTAAAAGAAGCGGGTGCCTTGCGGCGGGAGTAAATGCACTTAACGCTTATATAGGTGAGGGTAAAACTCCACAGGATTATGTTGATTATGCACGAAGAGATGCAAGTGGAATAGTCAGAGGAGATCTTTTACTCACAATGTCTGAAAGACTGAGAAAAGTCACTGCTGAGTTAGAAAAATTAGGTTTAACCATACTTAANAATGAAGATGGGAAATATGTTGAGCGTGGTTGGAGAAATGTAAAAATAAACGGAGAAAATATTAAGCCTTTGTTAGCNNATGCAGTAAATCAGAACGAACAAATTACAGTATTGAATAGGGTTAATGTTTTTAAGTACATAGTACAAGATAATAGGATAATTGGTGNTTATGGCATTTCCATTGAAAAGCCAATTTTATATTTAATTTTTGCAAAAGCAGTATTAATATCAACAGGTGGTGCGGCGGGACTTTATAAGCCTAATCATGCTGGATTTTCACGTCATAAAATGTGGTATCCACCTTTTAATACGGGTGCAGGGCTTTCAATGGGGATAAATGCAGGGGCAGAAATGACAACTTTTGAAATGAGGTTTATAGCCCTTAGATGCAAGGATACAATTGCACCAACTGGAACTTTAGCTCAGGGGGTCGGAGCAAAGCAGGTTAATTCTCTTGGTGAGGTGTACGAGGATAAATATGGTTTGACAACGTCAGAAAGAGTGTATGGAACTGTATGCGAAAATGTAAATAAACGTGGACCATGTTATTTAAAAACAAAGGGAATCAGTAAGCAAGCAGATGAGGATTTGATAAAAGCATATCTAAATATGGCACCTAGTCAGACCTTAAGGTGGATTGAAAGCAAAAAGCCACCGAGTGAAGAAAATGTTGAGATCGAGGGAACAGAACCGTATATTGTAGGAGGTCATACGGCAAGTGGCTATCATGTCAGCACAAGCAGGGAAACTACAATAAAAGGGCTTTTCGCTGCCGGAGATGTTGCAGGGGGATGTCCGCAGAAATATGTAACGGGTGCTTTGGCTGAGGCTGAAATAGCAGTAGAATCAGCTGATAAATATATGAATGAAAATATTTTATTTGATGATTTGGGGCAAGTAAAGAAAATAAAGCATGAGCTAGAGCGCTTTTTTATTAAGGGTGAAAGTGCTTTTACAACCGATGATTTAGAAGAACATATGCAAGAAATTATGGATAAATATGCAGGAGGAATTAGTGCAAATTATAAGTATAATCAAAAGTCACTTGAGCTTGCTAAAAAGGGAATAGGAGAAATAAAAGAAAAATGCAAGACTTTGAAAGTAAAAAATATGCAGGAGCTTGTATATGTTTTAGAGCTTAAAGAAAGGCTTGTTATATGTGATGTCTTAATTTCTCATCTTTTAGCGAGAAAAGAAACACGGTGGCATTGCTTTGCTGAGCATGGGGATTATCCTGATAAAAACGATGAGTATAGATGCTATATTAATTCTCGGCTTTATGGTGGTAAGATTAAAATATTTAAACGTTTTTTGATTGAAGAAGGGGAGGTATATGAACATCATGAGTATAGAAATTAATCGTGATATGTGCATAGGCTGTAAAAAATGTGCAGAAGTATGTCCCGGCAGCTTAATATCAATCAGTGCAAATAAAGCGAAAATAAAAAGCGTCGAGCGTTGCTGGGGGTGTGCTTCATGCTTAAAGGAATGTCCAGTTTGTGCGATATCATTTTTTCTTGGTGAGGATATGGGCGGACTTGGGGGGAAAATGTCCGTGTATAAGCCAAATAAAAATGATACAGCATTACATTGGTTCATTAGCTTACCTGATAAAACTTCACGAAAAATTATTACAGATACTAAAAATGCAAATAAATATTAGGAGGTAAATATGGCTTTAACACATTTGGATAGGCTTGAGGCAGAGGCAATATACATAATGAGGGAGGTGACAGCAGAGTGCGAACGTCCAGTAATGTTATATTCAATTGGAAAGGATAGCTCTGTCATGATGCATCTTGCATTAAAGGCATTTTATCCGGAAAAACCTCCTTTTCCATTTTTACATATAGATACAGGGTGGAAATTTAAAGAAATGATTGAATTTAGGGATAAACGAGCAAAAGAACTAGGCGTAGATATGATTGTGTATAGAAATGAGGAGGCAATAAAAAAGNGGATAAACCCTTTTGACCATGGTTCTGCATATACGGATATTATGAAAACAAATGCACTAAAAGCAGCATTGGATAAATATAAATTTACAGCAGCTTTTGGAGGGGGAAGACGTGATGAAGAGAAATCACGTGCTAAGGAGCGTATATTTTCATTTAGAAATAAAAATCATGCATGGGACCCTAAAAATCAACGTCCAGAAATGTGGAAGCTATATAATACGAAAATTAACAAGGGTGAAAGCATAAGGATATTTCCTATTTCCAATTGGACGGAAAAGGATATATGGCAGTATATAAAAAGAGAGAATATTCCTATTGTTCCTTTGTATTTTGCAAAGGAACGACCCGTAGTTAAAAGAGATGGAAATTTGATTATGGTAGATGATGAACGTATGAGACTTTTACAAGATGAAAAGCCTGAAATTAAAAAGGTTAGATTTAGGACGCTTGGCTGTTATCCATTAACGGGAGGTATAGAATCTGACGCTGATACGTTGGATGCAGTAATTTGCGAAACACTTTCAGCAGCTACGAGTGAAAGAACAAGCAGAGTTATTGACAAGGAAGAGGCAGGCAGCATGGAAAGGCGTAAGAGAGAGGGATATTTTTAATGGAGCTATTAAAATTTATAACCTGTGGTAGTGTAGATGATGGAAAATCCACTTTAATTGGACATATTTTATATGATTCGAAATTATTATATGCAGATCAAGAGCAAGCATTAATTCTGGAGAGTAAGGTAGGATCTATAAGTGGTGAGATAGACTATTCACTTTTATTAGATGGATTAATGGCTGAGCGTGAGCAAAAAATAACAATTGATGTAGCATATAGGTATTTTACCACTGATAAAAGAAGCTTTATTGTTGCTGATACGCCAGGACATGAGGAATATACAAGGAATATGGCTGTCGGCGCATCATTTGCCGATCTTGCAGTAATATTAATTGATGCGTCAAAAGGTGTTATTAGTCAGACAAAAAGGCATATGCGAATTTGTGACTTAATGGGGATAAAGCACTTTGTTTTTGCTGTGAACAAGATGGATTTAATAGGCTATGAGGAAAGTAAATTCCGATTAATAAGTTCTGATATAAATGATTTGGTAAAAGAAATAGATGTAAAAAGCAGTGCTATAATTCCTGTTTCAGCAACAAAAGGTGATAATATAACATTAAAGAGCAGAAACATTCACTGGTATAATGGAAAAACGCTTTTAGATTACTTAGAAACCATTGAAATTTATGATGAGGAGGAGAAAGGCTTTTATATGCCTGTTCAAAGGGTTTGCCGTCCTAACCATTCTTTTAGGGGCTTTCAGGGGCAAATAGAATCAGGNAGTATTTCTGTGGGAGATGTGATTACAGCATATCCAAGTGGAGAAANNGCTGTTGTTAGCTCTATTTTTATAGGAAATAAGCAAATGGATAAAGCCTTTTATGGTCAGCCTATAACTATGCAGCTTGATAGGGAGGTTGATGTTTCGAGGGGATGTGTTATTAGCAAGGAATTAGATATAAGGGGAGTAAGTGAAATTTCTGTATCCTTGCTTTGGATGGATGATAATGAGCTGATTAAAGGAAATGACTATTGGTTGAAAATTGGTACAAGGCTAGTTCCAGCTGTTATAAAAGATATTTATTATAAGCTTGACATAAATTCAGGTAAGCGTATTAAAACAAATACTATCAAAAAAAATGAAATCGCAAGCTGCGAAATAGTGCTTGTTGAAAAAGTTGTAGCTGATGAATTTACAGCACATAGAGCTTTAGGCGAATTTATAATAATTGACCGTATCACTCATTCTACTGCTGCATGCGGCAGAGTTGATAGTATATCGGAGGATAAATGCAAAGACAAGCGGCTATATCCTGATGATTTTGATATACCGGTAGGAAGTCAATATTTATTTGTGAGAAATGGCAAGGTAATAGGATATGGCGAGCATGAAAAAGATATTCCTATTTATGAATTGGGAAGTGATAAAAGCTTTACCTTAATGTGCTTGTGGAATAATGCAGAGAAATTAGAATATGAAATTTAATAAAAAGGGTTATTGTTCTTATTTTTATAAGGGAGGGTAAGATGGCTGTTAATTATAAAGAATTAAAAAATCAAGGATTTATGCATCAGGTTCAAAAAAATCATTTTTCACTTAGATTAAAGGTGGTTGGTGGAAATTTAACAGCTGATCAACTTTTGACAATTGCTGATTTATCAAAGCAGTATGGAGATGGGTATATTCATCTTACTTCAAGGCAGGCTGTGGAAATACCATTTATTAAGCTTGAAAATATAGATGAAGTGAAATCTAAGCTAGAGGAGGGCGGCGTAAGTACAGGAGTCTGCGGCCCCGGTGTGCGTACTGTTACTGCTTGTCAAGGAAGTGCAGTATGTAGATTTGGATGCATTGATACTTATTCCTTGGCTGTTGAAGTTTCTGAGAGATATTCTAGTAGAGAGCTTCCTCATAAATTCAAAATAGGTGTAACTGGCTGTGCTAATAATTGCTTAAAGTCAGAGGAAAATGATATTGGTATAAAGGGAGGTTTTGAAATAACGTGGGAAAATCATCTATGTACTTTATGTGGCGTTTGTACAAGGGTTTGCCGTGATAAGGCTCTTACTATGACTGATGAAGAAATTCTGCTTGATAAAAATAAGTGTATAAATTGTGGGAGATGCGTCAGAGCTTGTCCTTTTGATGCGTGGAAGGGTACAAAAGGATACATTCTTTCCTTTGGCGGAACATTTGGTAATNTGATTGCTAAAGGAAAGAGAANTTTGCCTATTATTACCGATAAGCAAGTTTTGTTTCGAGTAACTGATAGGGCATTGGACTTTTTTGATAATCATGCTAAAAAAGGTGAGAGGTTTAGAACAGTTATCGAAAGAGTTGGCTGGAATGTTTTCAAAAATGAGATAAAGCAAGCATATGAAGGATAATAACATTTTATCGACAAACAGTTTTTACAATTAAAAATATTATAAATAATTCCCTTTAAAAAGTGCATAATAATTGTAAGTATTGCACAGGAGGGAATTATGTTAATAAGAATTATTGGCGAATTAGATAGTGTCGATAGAGCAGAGCTTGCAGCGAGAAGCATAAGGGATAATATAAGTGGAGTGAGTAAAATAAATATAGTTGAAAAAGCTAGGAATTTAAACCAAAGCTATTATGCCATGGGAGTTCCTTATAACTCAAATCAGACATCATATTATTTTATGAATGTATATGACCCTGAATACAATGCTGCTATTAATTCTACACCTGAAATTGAAAGAGGTATAGAAGCAAATCTTGAAATTGACTGTGATGAGGAAGCGGCAAGGCAGGTTATTGCACAATTACATGCACATGGAGGAGTAAAGGTAAGAAAGCTGTATGGCAGAAGGTAAGTAAAAAGTCCGTCGGATTTCCGACGGACTAACGTTTTATCTATTAAACAGACCAGCCTAGGCTTTCTTGCTGAATGGTAAATAGCTTATGGTATAAACCATTTTTATTCATTAGCTCATTATGTGTGCCTTGTTCCTCAGCTTTGCCATTATTAAGAACAATTATTTTATCGGCATCTGATATAGTGCGCAGGCGGTGTGCTATTACAATGACAGTTTTATTTTTTACTAACCTAGATATAGCTTGTTGTATTGACGCTTCATTTTCAGGATCCAGACTTGCTGTTGCTTCATCAAGCAGAACTATTGGGGCATTTTTAAGCAAAGCCCTTGCAATTGATATTCTTTGACGCTCACCACCTGAAATTGTAGCTCCATTTTCACCTAAAATTGTGTTGTAGCCATCTTTCATTTTAATAACAAATTCATCACAGCAGGCAGCCTTTGCAGCAGCGTAAACTTCTTCATCAGTAGCAGACATATTACCGATTTTTATATTATTAAAAACAGTGTCGTTGAATAATACTACATCTTGAAAAACAAAACTCATATAGCTCATTAAATGTTCGGGTTCTATTGACTTAATATCAGTACCACCTATTTCTATCCTTCCTGAATTTACATCCCAAAACCTTGCTATTAAGCGTGAAATAGTGCTTTTCCCACTGCCTGAAGGTCCTACAAGTGCTGTTATGCTATTAGCAGGGATAGTAATATTCATATTGGAGATTGCATTTTCATTGTTTTTGTTGTAGCTAAAATTAACATCTTTGAATTCAATATTAAAATCATCTATTTCTATTTCATCATCACCATTTTGAATTTCAATATCCATTAAAGCTCTCATTCGTTTAATGGCAATTTGGTGATAGAATAATTCAGGCAGTAGAGTAAGCTCTGTTAAAAATGGACCGTAAATTCTCACTACTATTAACAAAAACATTACTAATGAAATAAAATCAATCTGTCCCTTTGTAAGTAATAATGCACCAAGAAATACAGTTATGCCAACACCTGATTGAAGTATAACCTGTGCGCCCGTAACAAAAACACCTGTTCCAAATTCCATTTTGACAGCCCATTGCATCATTTTTCTTAAGGCATCTTCCAATGCGTTGAATTTTTCACCGTTCATATTACATGAGCGTATTACCTTAATACCCTCTATATACTCTTGTACCTGCCCNGAGGCGGCAAGGTGAGCGGCTGCATGCTTTTTGCTAAGCTTTCCGTAAATCATTCTTCCTAAAAATATTATCATAAAAGCAATTGGTACAGAAATAAATACGGCAATGGACATTCTCCAATCAAAGACAGCCATGCACAAGCATATTACTGTAATCGATATTGCATTTGCTATAAGCTGAGGGATAACGTGACTTAATGCGTGTTCGGCTGTGCTGACATCACCCATCATATGCGTTGTCATTTCTGACAAATCCTTTGAATTAAATACCGACATAGGAAGCTTTCTTATTTTTTCAGCAAGTGTGGTTCTTGTTTCTTCACTTGCCATATATGAAGTTACATAGGTTTTTTTATAGTCGTTTTTTGTGCAGATAAATACTATTATAGCCGATAAAATGCCAAATCCGTACAATATCCATATATTAGTCCAGTCAAGAGCCTTACCTTGCAATGGCTTAATTAGTTCAACAATAAGCATAATTGAAACGCTGAAAGGCAGCATCATTGAAAAATTAGTTAGAGTGCAGGCTAATATTGCTTTTTTCAAATCCTTGTATGCCTTGTCTGATAGCATAAAGAGATTTTGCAGTCTTGAAGTTTTTTTCATGTTAAACAATTTCCTTTCTTGCAATTTTCCAGCTTGAGGTTTCTTGATAGACACGCCACATATTAGCATATTTTCCGTTTTGTTCTACTAGCTGCTTGTGATTTCCTTGTTCGATAAGCTTTCCATTATCAATGACAAGGATTTTATCAGCACTTTGTATTGTAGAAAGGCGATGAGCTATCATTATTACTGTTTTACCCTTCATTAGATGCTCAAAAGCTTTTTGGATAAGATGCTCATTTTCAGGGTCTGAAAAGGCGGTTGCCTCGTCAAGCACAATCACAGGTGCATCCTTTATAATAGCTCTAGCAATCGCTATTCTTTGTTTTTCTCCTCCTGATAAATGCACACCTCTTGTTCCTATAATGGTATCATATCCGTTAGGCAGCTGCATTATAAAATCATGGCATTGAGCAGCTTTTGCAGAATTTATGATTTCCTCTTCAGTAGCATCAGGATTAGACATAGCTATATTGTCCTTTACGCTTTGCTTGAAAAGAAATACATCTTGAAAAACAAAGCTGATATTATCCATTAATTTTTCTGTGCTAATCTGTTTTATATCAATATTTCCCAAAGTGATTTTGCCATCGGATACATCGAAAAATCTCGGTATCAGATGTGCAATTGTACTTTTTCCTCCTCCAGAGGCACCTACTATTGCAGTGATTTCACCCTGCTTAGCAGTGAATGAAATATTGCTTATTGCATTGGTTTCACTATCATTGTATCTAAAGCTTACATTTTCAAAGCTTATAGAATAATCGCTTGGGAGTTTTTGATTTTTAGGTTCTTCAAGCTCGGGGATTTCAAGAATATTATCCATAACCTCTACCCCGTGAATTATTTGCATTCCTGATGAGCTGACATACATTATTTTCATCATAGTAGATGAAATTGCGGGTACAAATATTATATAGAATAGAAATTTTGGAAGAAAGGCATTAAAGTCATTTGTGTTCATACCGATTATAATTCCCACAGGCACTATAAAAAGGTAAATGTTATTAACAACTGTGATAAACCCTGAAAAAGAATTTTCCCAGCTCAAAGTATATGGTATAACCATCTTTGTATAGTTTTTAATTGTTTCATGTAATCTGCTGAATGAATATACAGTTTGCTTAAATGCCTTAACGACAGAAATCCCTCTGATATATTCTACTGTTGCATTATTCATATCCTCAAGTGACTTTTGATATTTTCCCATCATTTCTTTTGCAGAATCATTTCCGTATAAATGAACTTGCAGATAAAATGCAACAAGTATACCTACCATAGCAGCAAGCCCCAGTCCCCAATGATAACTCATTAATATCGTTATCATAACAATCGGGGCAACCAGTGCAGCTACCAAATCGGGCAGTTGATGTGCTATAAAGGTTTCTATTTTTTCAATATTATCGTCCATAATCTTTCGCAGCTTTCCACTGCCTATAACTACATGTATTCCTAAAGGTATCCTAGAAAGATGTGTGGCAAAGTTTACTTTAAGCTGATATAATGTGCCAAATGCAGCAAGATGAGAAAAGCATAATGCACCAAAGTATAATAATACATTAGCCACTACTCCTCCAAAGGCATACCAGCCATATGCAATAAGCTTTTCGGCATTTATAGCAGATAAATCGGGCAGAGAATTAAGCAGTTCTTTTAAAATCTCAAATATAACTATATAGGGTATAAAGCTAGCTATACTTGCTAAAGCTGACAAAATAATTGCTGGAATTATAAAATGCTTTTTCGTGCAAGCAAGCTGTAAAAGTCTTGACATTCCCGTCTTTTTAGGATTTTGTTTTGTTTTTGTACTCATAGATTCCTCCGTCGGTTATTTTGTTAGCGNTNAANAANTAATGTTACCTAACGCTAACTATGGCTTTAAAATAAAGCAGGCATAGGCTTTATTTAAGAGAAAATAGCCTTTCCCAGCCTGCATGAAAAAAAGAAGTGATTTGNGATACATATTCATCAGCTTCATCTTTATCCATATCATGTTCAACTGTTTCAAATATAGCTGCAAAATATGCACTGCTTAAAATATGCACAAGATTTTCACTGATTTTCTGAGGACTATATCCTTCTTTTTTTAAAACATTGTAAAATGAATAAGTCGACTTACATTCCACATCAACTAATGTATGAATAAATTTTTCATATTTTGTGCCAGCAGAACAGCATATTAACAGCTTAAAAGCATCAAAATGCAAGTAGATATAATCAAGCAGCTCTTGAAGTGCATTTGTTGAGTAATTATACATTACTTCAATCTGCTGCTTGTTATCAAGAGCTTTAAATTCCTCCTGCTTAACAAGATAGTTATTTGTGAAATCAGTAGCATATGGTTCAACAAGGCTTGAAAAAAGCTCCATTTTATCNCTGTATAAGCCGTATATTGCCCCTGTGGAAACACCTGCATTTTTGGCTATTGTTCTTAAAGAAGCTTTTATATATCCTTTATCAAGAAATTCTTCCCTACCAGCTTTTAATATTTTAATTTGTGTATCTGTCAAAACAATCTCCATAATTATTATAATATAAAATATAACACTGTTATATTATCATTATAAGTATTTTTTGTCAATACCCTTACATAAAAATAATTAAATTTTTTCATAATTAAACTTAAATAGATAACTGCCGATATAAATAATGTATATCTTTATAAAAATCGTGTGTTGTACGGGAGTGGTTATGGCTTTTAGAAATGTTAAGGGCATTTGCTTAAAAACAAATAATGATGAAGAAAGATTTATATTATCTGACAGTTTTTCTATTTATAAAAACGGCAGTGATATTCCAAAGGTTTATGAGTGGAGTGAAATTTCCCGTATAGCAGAAATGCGTTCAAACATTATTATATACAAGGGAAATCAGGCTTTTAAAATACCTAAGGCTTGTTTTGACAGTGATACGACTTATTTAAGTGCAATAGCTTTAATAGAAGGTGTTTGCGCTGAATACTCAATACCATATTCACATCTTCCTAGACTTTTAGTGACAAAAAATAAATATATCGATTCTCAGTTTCCTGACAAAGCGTTTATAGCATCAGGTTTTTTAGATGAAAAAGAGCTGACGTCTATTAACAATTCATTGCACAATACTTTACGAGCAAAGCTGATATTTTTATTGTCGCTTATTGTTTCCATACTGACCTTTATATTATTAACAAACAAGATTGAAGTGGAATTTGAATTAATTCCCATGTTTATGATTATATCAATTACAGCTGCCGCCGTTTTTGCAACTTTGTTTTTATTTATTCAATATTGTATAATAAAATCATCCACACATAAAACTGCTAAAAGCGACCCTGCATATAATTTTCAGATAACATATGCAATAAGTAAAGCTGGTTTTTTGGAAACCGAAAGCTTTTTATTTTCAAAAAGCAATTATATCAGCTGGTCAAATGCCGATAATTATATAGATACAGGCAAGGCGATAGTGGTATTAAAGGGTAGCACACCCTTGCTTAAGCTGCCAAAAAGACTTTTTACAAGGCATGAAATAAAAAATATTTTAATGCTTATAGACGATAGTATTTCACAATGATGAGGAGCGTATATGGAAATATATAATGACGCTGTAATTAGAAAATCATATCTTAGTAATGATAATAATGAGGTTTTACTGGTTAGTGTTGAAAATGGTTCTGGGCAGATTGGTGAAACTGAATTAGGGTTTTCCCGTGTGCGTTCTACAATTTACAGAGAAAGTGTTTTTCACCTTGGTGCTAGCCCTGTTTTAAAAATCAGCACACCACAAAGGGAAGAAAATCTATCTGATAAGATGGTTTCATTTTTCAATAGTGGTAAAAGAGATGTATCCACACGTTCTATTATAGAAACTGCTTATCATAAATATTTTATGTACAATGAAACAGCTGATTCTACATTGGATCCATTGTATAAAATTTTAAAAAGTGGTCTTTATGCAATTTATTTAGTAAAAGTCTTTCCAACTGATGGTGGTGGTATGTTTTTTTGGGATGCATATAACGTCAGACATGAGGTAAAAGGCTCTGCTAATAGGTTTTCTATTAATACTAAGCCATATACTCCATGCTTTTTACTACCTTCATTACCACCGGCATATTTTAACTATAATATTTATCAGAGCATTTTAAATAACAATAAGGATTCTGAAGAATTTTATGGTATTGCATATCATTTGTCAGGACTTCATTCAGTTTTGTTAAAAGGGCATCATGAGGCGGCAGCGTGTTTGGCTGCAGCTAAGGAATTTTATTGTCTTATTATAGAACCAGTAAATAATCTTTATCGAGATGAGGATACTAATGAAATAGTGGGACTATGTGGTGTATCCGTAAAGCTGCCGTTTGAGTTTTTATCATGTGAAATGTCTGAAAATGCACTGCTTACACGTAGGGGTGAACATTCTGATTTAATTCATTCAATAAGAAAGTTGTTATCTCAGGGAAATAGGGGTGCGAGCAGAACGTCTTTTCCAAATGATATTATAGAAAATGCTTCAGCCTTACC
>JGI24708J26588_10000760_pt1 | contig 26338 bp, 21 predicted proteins | sample BioPla1DNA2_FD_26588 | JGI IMG/M metagenome (IMG submission 26588) | reverse complement strand
CTTTCCACTCCCTCCCTGTACAATTTTTCAATTTGTTTCGAATAACTGCGACACACGAGAAGAGATAAGCTCAGTTCAAGAGGATTTAGTGGATCAATGGGTCTCTCTGTGCGCCTCCCTTGTACAATTTCTCAACTAATATAATAAAACTGCGTTACGCGGGAAGAGCTAGGGTTCACAAAGGAGTTTTTTGTGGGCAGATCGGTTGCTTCGCACACCACCCAAGTGCAATTCTTCAACTAATATTTAAAAACTGCGAGATAGGAGGGGAGGGGTTAGGGCTTTAATGAGGGTGTTGGAGACAGGTTTTTGGGCCTGTCCCGCAGTTTGCGATGTCGTTGATAATGTGTTGCCTGTTCTTGTCACATATCGTGGTAGAGTGCACTGTATTCGAGAAGTTTTTCGTGGGTTCAGCGCTCGTTCTCACTCGCACCGAGAAAAGCGTCGCAATGCGCAAGCCCGCGTGTGCTCCCTGTCACATCGCGGGTATGTTGCTAATTTTTCACCCAATCAAGGAATTGCCAGCGCTGAATGTCTTGTCTTCAGTGACGGCAATTCTCACTTCTTCAACCTGCGAATCGTGACTCAACGAAACTGATTATTGCTGAGGAGATTGATCGTACGGTGATTGCTGTTGCGGCTGCTCAAATGATTGTTGCGGTTGATCGTATGGCGGTTGCTCATACGATTGTTGTGGCTGGCCGTACGGCGGCTGTTCATACGATTGTTGTGGTTGACCGTATGACTGCGGTTGTTGGCCATAAGGTTGTTGCGGTTGCCCGTACTGCGGCGATTGTCCGTATGGTTGCTGGGGCTGGCCGTATGGCTGCGGAGGCTGTCCATACTGCTGCGGCTGGTTATAAGGAGGTTGACCATACGCCGGCGGCTGCCCGTAAGGTTGTTGTCCGTAAGGAGGTTGCCCATACGGCTGCGGTTGTCCGTAAGGTTGATATTGCTGACCGTAAGGCGCTTGTAGCATGGCGGCACGATACTCTTCTTTCTGTTGGCTATTGAGAATACCTCCGACCATGATGAGGGCTGCCAGCACTAAGCTCGTGATGTTAGGTCCCATCGCCTCGAAGGACAGCGTACCTCCAGAGATCACCATGACCAGCGAACCTGCTGAGAGTAGGGCGAAGATGATACCAATCACAATACAGTAAGTCGATTTGAGCGGATTGTTCCTTCTGCGGAATGCCATGATCGACAAAACCAAATAAAGTACACCGATGGCGACAATAATCAATCCGGCAACGGCACCCAACGCAACTAACGCATCTATAAACGGAATGTCCGTCAACTCCGCACCAATGAAACCGAGAATCACTGCAAGTGCAAACGTTGCGATGATACCCGCGATGATAACGCCGATGGATCCGATGATCATGCCGATCGATCCGATGACGATAAGAATTTCACCTTTCGCTTTCATTTCTCTAAATCTCCTTTATCTTCGGCAAGTGTATGCCTGTGCTCAAATCATACGCCAAAAGACCATTATCACGCAACTGAAAACCGCATAATAAAAACGCTGAAACAGCTTATGTGACGGCATGAAAGGGATTCTTACAATAGTTTTACAGAGGACGATTACGTATGTTGATTAACCTACAACTCCAACTGTGTTTTTTCATGCAAATCCACGATGGAAACAGGGTGTGGGAAAGTGCTTCTCGGGTGCAACTGTAAGGTTTCATTCGAATTGAATCTGGCTCCTCCACGAAGAACAAGAAGGTTTTGCGCGTGCCAGTTTTAATATGTGCTTCAGGTAATAGGCGGAGTTGGTAATCTCCGCATGTATGATCTCAAAGGGGGGCTCAATTCTTTCAGAAAGTGCATGGGGTTGCCTGTTTGAGGATGTCATATGCTCAACAGGGAGTCTCGATTCTCAGAAAGTGCATGGGGTTGCCTGTTTGAGGATGTCATATGCTCAGCAGGAAGTCTCGATTCTCAGCAGACGCATGGGGTTGCCTGTTTGAGGATGTCATTTGCTCAGCAGGGAGTTTCGATTCTCAGCAGACGCAGGGCGTTGCCGCCTAAGATGGCGGCCTTTTCGTCTTCTGTCAGCTCGCTGCGCCCGAGATCACGAAAATATCGGTTGAGCGGCAGGAGAGGGTAATCGCTCCCGAACAGAATCTTGTCCGTGAACCCGAGTGTTTTGACGACGTTGTAGACTTTGTGACCGTATAGGAAGATCGAGGCGGCTGTGTCGTAATAGACGTTCTTAAGGGTGCGGGATACTTCTCTCATTAGCTCGTAAAAAAAGAGTCCCCCGCCCCAATGAGCGTAAATTATGTCGAGCTCCGGGAAATTTCGCGCGAACTGCTCCGCCTCCCAAAGCGTCGTTTTTGTCTTACCTGCATAATAATGTCCGACCGGTTCGTTAAGGTGGAGCAGAACGGGAATGTCGAGCTCAATGCAAAGAGAAGCAAAAGGAGACATCTCCTCGGCGGATGCGAGGGCGAATTCCTGTCCCTCGGGGAATATCTCGCCAACGCCGCGAAGCCCGTTTTCATAACAGCGAATCAATTCCCGCTCCATCTCACGGTGCTGCGGTACCACGACAGCAAACCCGACCAAGCGATCGGGAAACTCACGCACTTTTTCGATGACGTAGTCGTTTACATATCGACAGAGTCCCATATCCTGAAACCCGAAACCGAAGGCGACGCCCATATCGAAACCGTCCGCCTCCAACGCTTCGACAGCTTGCTCCGCGGTCGCGAATTTGTTGACGGGGCTCTCGGAGAGCATCTTGAAATACGGCTCGTTAGCGGCATATTTCTCCCAATCCTTGATGATGTCGGGCGGTGTAATATGTACATGGACGTCAATTTTCATTTTTCAATCCGATCCTTTTGCTTTGTTCAAGGCACACAACAATATGAATCGTTAGCTTCAAGCGCAGACTTTATGTGCTTGAGCAGACACACTCGAATCAGTTTTGTGTCCCCTTTCTCCTGTTTCTTACAAGCAGGGCGTAGCCGATGCCTGCCACCACCGCATAGAAAACGAAGACGCCGATGTTCCAGAAAAAGTTCGTGGCGGTTGAACCTTTAGCGAGCAAATTGTAGTCAATGGGGCTGATAACGAGCGAGAAGATACTCATCAGCGCGAAACCCATCGAAAAATCGCTTATCACGGGCGATTTGTATTCCGGATCGCACACGCGAAGCAATGTCATGCCGGTTATCATCACGCCCGTGTTAACACCCCACGACATGATCGCGCGCTCGAAACCAAAGTCGTCTTTGAAAACCTTTCTGAAAAGAGGGAACGTGAAGAAATACGTAGAGATAAAACCGATTACGCACATGATGATAATGGGAACGACAAACTGAGTGATCGTTTTGATCGGCATGGTCATCATAGCCGCTGTAATGGCGAAGTCGGAAAGAGAGCCGGTGATGCGCGATTTGACTTTCGTATCGACGATCCAGTTCAGTTTCAGCTTGAGCATGAAGAAGTTAATGACATACATGATCAGCAGTGCGTAAAACCAAACAGGTAAAAAGAGATCGGGTATCCACACGCGCATTTGTCGGCTCAGTAAATAGGCAAGACCGGATGCGAGAAACAGGATACCGATATGAACCGTGAACGTCTCGATGGAACTGCTGTATATTGTCTCACGACCAATGCTCTTCTGCTGACCGATCTCTTTCGTATAACCTTGCTGCACGTCGCGCGGCAGCTCGCCCTTGCCGCCGAGATAATGCGTCTCGCCGCGTTTCATCGCGCGATTGATCAGAATGATGCCGAAGAACATCCCGCCGACAAGTCCGATCGTCGCCGTCGTCAGCGCGACGCCTTGAGATGTCTGCCACCAAGGAAGCCCGAAGTCCTGCAAAATGCTGCCGAGAGCCGTCGCTGTTCCATGACCTCCGGCAAAACCGGTCCCGAGCTCACGTCCGAATGTTCGGTACAAGCCGGTCTCCGGGCTGATCGCCGTAATCGCCAAGTTAACTCCGAAACCCGTAATGTACTGTATGGAGCCGCCGAGTGAAAAGATGCCTGTCATAAGCAGAACAGTGGGAAGCATCTCACCGAAACCGCGCTTTTTGCCGCCTGGTTCCATAAACATGCCCAGAGGAGCTGCCGCAAAGACGGGAACGATCAACACGACAGGCAACGCCGCCCAAAAAGTCATCCAATCTTCAGGGAACGGCAACGGCGCGCCCGCGCCCCAGATCCCGGGACCGAGCAGCAACCCGATCGCTCCGCCGATAACCGACGCAGGCAACATCCATCTGCGGAATAGAGGAACCTTCGCTCTAAGAAAAGCTCCGATAAATAGAAACACGCCGACGACCGCCGTAGCGATCAGCATTTCCTGCAAAACGGCTGAAGTCATAACAATTCTCCTTCTTGCTCGCTCCCGTCACGGGCGAGATAAACACCTCAAAAACTAGCTATCCATCTGCTGATAATTAGTGCTCCTATTTTAGCAAACATGGAGGCGTATATAAATCCGACATTATGAGGTTTCTGCATTACGTGGTTGCGGCAAAATGCGCAGTTTTGGATTGTTTACTAGGATTTGGAACCGTTCAGATCAGAAAAGAAGTGTCATGCCGACGTGTTCAATTGCGATGTGATCAGGGATGAACGGTTCACCGCTGATACGGTAACCGAGTTTTTCATAAAAGGGAACAACGCTCACCCGTGCCGTCAGGAAGATTCCCTCCTTGCCGGTCTCTCTCGCTTTTGCTTCAAAAGTTCGCGCAATGTGAGCGCCGATACCGCGACCGCGATATGCAGGATCGACCGCCATGTAGCGCAATCTCATCAGCGTTTCACCGTAATTCAACAAGGTCGCCATGCCGACGAGTCTCCCGCCGTCAAAGGCGCCATAGATGAAATCGTCACCTTCACCGGAAAGATCATCTTCCGCGATTGATTGACCCCACGGCGCACGCAGGATTTCATGTCTCAGAAGCAATGTCTGATCGTATTCGGAGCTTTGGTAAATAATTTCGCGATATGTAATTTTTCGATCCACCCGTGAACCTCTTCGTCCTCTAGTTAAATTGATACCACGCTACCCCTCGATATTTTAGCAAACTCGGTAGCTAGAACGGTGAGTGTTTAGACATTAAAGTCAAAATCAGTTCTTGCGGGGAAAACATGTCCAAAATTCAGTGCTTCAATTGTGGCGGAAAGATATGTCCGGGGAGCTTGTCGCGATTGCAGTATCACAGATTAAGCGTGGGAACCTGCATCGATTGTGGCGGCTAGTTAAGTGCGGGGATCTGCACCGATTACGGCGGATGGACAAGTGCGGGGATCTGTACGTATCGGTCTAAGCGCCGATGTCGCTCGCTAAGGATGTTGTCGTTTTTATTGTCTTGCGTGCGCGGCCGGCAAAACGCTGCAACACGATTGCGACCCCGACGTACACCGCAAAAAAGATAAGTTGCGTCAAGATGTCGGGCACCATATCTTCCCATACGAGAGAGTTGCGATTCGCGCGGATATAGTAATACATCGGGAACGCTTTAGATACCTTGAGAACGGACTCGCTCACAAGCTCCTGCGGAACGAACGCACCTGAAACAAATGAAAGGCCGAGTGAGAAGACGGTGCTGATCGCCGAAATGGCAGCACGGTTGCGGGTCAGATTTGAAACGATGTTGCCGATCGCCAACACGCAGAGCACGTATGCCAAATAGTTCACGGCGACGCGGCCTAAATGACTGGGTGTGATGTAGTGGTACATTGTAATAAATGAAAGACCGAAGAGAGCAGCGGCGGAAACGAATACGACGATCCCCGATCCCAAATACAGCTCAAAAACGCGCTTGTTCACTTTGTACGGCGCAGTGACCGAACGCTCAAAGACACCGGGGCGCGTGAAAGCTTCGTTGACGAGAGGGAGAACACTGAGCGATACGGCCAATAATACATATGCCGCCCCCGACATCGAGCCGACGACCGTTGCGACTCCGCTTTCCGTCCCGTCCGTATCTTCCGGGGCGTCGATCTCAACCTTCATCTCTTGCGAAAGAACTTCAAAGAGAGAGGCGCGATCGATCGTACCGTCTTCCAGGCGATACGCATCGCGGAATCGGAAAAACGTCTCCGCCATCGCGCCGGCATAGTAACCGGCGCCCGACTTTTGATCGGCGAGAACGACAGGCAGTTCCGTTTCCGTATCGGAAAACAGATACGCCGCTTGAACGCGCTCCAAGAAAATTTCTTCCCGCGCTTCCTTTTCCGTCATCATTGTATGCGTCACGGTGTGACCCTGACTCTCCAGCCATGTAGCAAAGTCGCTCACTAGAGCATTTTCGGAAGAAGAGGAAATGACAACATCCATCCGTGTCGCCTGAAATACTTGTGTCGAACCTCCGCCGACACCTTGACCAATAAGAACGGACAAAACCATAAAAATAACAAAAAACGGCAAAACAGCGTAACTGTTCTTCACCAGTAATTTCATGTAAGTCTTAAGAACCGTCATGTTTACATCTCACTGTTTAATTTTCGTCATATCGACAAGCTCCTCTGTTGCGTATTCCGATACGCAACCTCATAAACTCTTGAATTGCCGTTTTCGCATAAACAGAAGCGATGCAACGCAAAGAACAACTCCCGCAATGAAGAGAATCAGAATGTTTTCCGTGAACTCTGTCGTTGACCCGATTACGTTGAGGCGATAGATCGTGCGGCTGATCATGTTGACGGGATTGTATCTGTTAAGCCAAGGGAGCTTATTTTCGATAAAGAGGCGCATCGGCGGCCCCATCATACCTGAAGCGGCGCTCAGAAGCAGCATGAGCGCGACGCCGAGCGGAACTTTTGCTTTGAGAGGCCATTTGTTCGATGCGCCGATAAACAGGCCGATTGCGATGCCGAAAAAGCTTGCAGCCAATACGAGGAGCAACGTCCTCCACGGATCCGCAAGATAATCGACTTTCCAGACCCATTTCAGGTAGAACAGAAGGCCAATCGTCTGTAGTGAACTCATCGCGACACCGGAAACAAGACCCGCCGTCACGTAAGAAATACGTGAGATCGGTGTCGTCGAGAGACGCGCGGCGAGCGGCGACAGGTTCGCTTGCATATGGTGAACGATGAGAACGCCGGAGAAATACCCGTACAACGCAAACATACCGAGGGACGCGCTCAATGTCACGTACAGCATGCCTTCCTTCTGATCGCCTCGTTCGACATACCGCTTTGTAAAATCGAGCGAGCGGCCGGCGGCGTAAACGGAACTCACCTTCGTCAATTCCGACCCTATCTCGCGCAGAATCGTCTCATTCACACCACTGCCGCGAACGAGAAGCACACCGTCCACCCTGTAGATGCCGTCGATGTCCTTGTCGCGCAGCAACGTGAACGCTTCATCACCATTCACGTCTTTGACATCAAGCATTTTGATCTGTCGAAAAACGTCGGCAAACGGATGACCCGGCTCAACGGCGACCGCGATCGGCTTCTGCTCCGTCTGCACGCCGGAAAAGGCGATGACCATGAGAGTAAGCAACAAAATGGGGTAGATAAAACTCCAAAACAGAGAACTTTTATCCTTAAAGCTCATCTTGGCGTTGAGCGCCATATGCGAACAAAACCGTCTCACGAACTAGTCCCTCAACGCTTTTCCCGTCAGTTTCAGGAAGACATCGTTCAGTGACGGGAGCTCACTATGAAGCGATGAATAATAAATTTCGTGCTTTTTAAGCTCTTCGAGAAGCGTGGACAGGTGGTGACCCGGCGGCGTCAACAAAATGACCGCCTTACCGTCATCCTCCGCAACATCGACAACACCCGGCATATCGGCGATCATCTTCAGCACGGTTTCCGACGGTTCGGAGAGAACGAGATGAACGGCCTCCGTCGGATCGACAAGGTCGATCAGCTCTTCCAACGTCCCGGATGCCATATTGCGTCCTTCATCCATGATCACGATACGATCGCACAGCTCTTGCGCTTCATCAAGATAGTGCGTCGTGTAGAGGACTGTTGAACCGTTCCGGTTCATCTCCTTGATGCCTTCGAGAATGAAATTGCGGCTCTGTGCGTCAACGGCAACGGTCGGCTCATCAAACATAACGAACTCGGGGCGGTGGGCAATGCCGCAAGCGATGTTGAGGCGACGCTTCAAGCCGCCCGACAACTTTTTGGCGGCAAACTTCCCATATTTCTCAAGCCCTACAAACGCAATCGCTTCGCGCACCATCTCGTCACGTTTTGCGTTGTTCTGTTCGTAAAGCCCCGCAAAATAGCGGATGTTATCGATCACCGACAATTCGGCGAAGAAGGAGAGATCCTGCGGCACAAAACCGATCCGCCGCTTCATGTCCATATCATCGGGAGAAACACGGCGACCGAACACCTCGACTTCTCCCTCATCAAAGGCGAGAAGCCCCAAAAGACAGTTGATGGCGGTCGATTTACCGGATCCGTTGGGGCCGAGAAGCCCGACGATTTCTCCTTCTTTTATCTCAAAATTAAAATGATCCAGCGCGACAACTTTCTTGTAGCGTTTGACTACCTCTCTCATCGCACAAACTTTCACGGCGTGTTATAACCTCCTGCGATAAATCATCGAACGAGGTGTCATTACATGACCATGTTGCGGATTTAAGGCAACGTGAAACCGCGTCCGACAAACATGCTCATCATAGGAGCATCGTGTAAATAAACGGCTAATAGCATGTTGTGTTTTGATTAACTCACATGTTTGAAGGGTCGGCAAATAATATCAATCCAATAGCGGGAGATCGCTCTCGGATGGCGCTGGAGACTCAAACCGTGAGGCAAACTCTTGCAGCTGATTAAGCAGTCCGCGTCCTTCATCGATGTAGCTTCGGTAAAGCTCACACGTTTCGGCCAAGTTCTCTTTGCGCGCTTCCATACCCTTGATCACTTCCTCGAAAGCTTCCTCCTCGTCGCGACGCTTGGCTCTGTAAAGAAAGAGCTCCTGCTCAGCGCGCATTTGAGCTGATTGGATGATCGCTTCGCCTTCTAGACGCGCTTCGCGGAGGATGTCCGCTGTGCGATTGAGCTCCTCTTCGCGATCTTTATAAAAACCGAGTTGCGCCTGAAGCTCGTCGAGTTCCGATTCCGCCTCCATCAGCTTGACGGCCAGCGCCTCATGCTCCGCCAGCAAGGTCTTGTAAGCCTCTTGCATTTCATCCCTTGACTCCGCTTCCTCACCATCGTCAATTCCGGGCGCCACTTCATCATTTGACACTGCAGCATCCGCGCTATCTTCGATTGACGCGTCAAAAAAAGGAGACTCCCCGTTCGGTGCGCCCGCGACAACATTCTCATCTGCAGGCAGTTCAGAATCGACACTCTCTTCTGTCGCGATCTCACTCTCGTTGACGAAGTCTTCTTCGGAACTAACCTCGGCAGAAGTTTCCGCCCCGTCTTCTTCGTCACCCGGTTCTTCCGTCTCACGGAGCGCCGCCTCGCTCTTCCATTTCACGAGAAGCTCATCTAATTTTGCGGGATCTTCCGCCGCTTCGATTAACTCCGCTTTCATTTGCTCGACGGCACGATGCTCCTCCATCACGAGCTCTTCACACACACCGCGCGCTTTAATCAGCAAATCTTTGAATTTGCTGTAGACGTCATTTTTGTCGTAGCCGAACATCGAAGTTTTAATGTCAAGCTTTTTTACAAAAGAAACCATTTCTTTGTCGAAACGATATTTAACGATTGTTTCCATGAACACTCTCCTGTCTTCGCACGCCCCGGTGCAGAGATCGTCTATCGATTACTCTTCATAATACAGCATTGTTCAACTGTGATCGGCGGCCTTAACTTTATTACGTTTCAAAACGGCGTAGGCGGCGATCGCGACAAGTCCGGTAACACTCATCAGGACGCCTGTAACAAAACCGGCGGGAACGAAACGCGCCGAGACAGTATGCTCTCCCTCGCTGATCGGCAAAATGATGAAGCAGTCGTGAATCGCTTCCGAATCCGTTACGCGGCCGTCGATCTTGAATGTCCATCCCGGATTGACCGTCGTCGGCAGGAAGAGATAACCGTCTTCGGGCGCCGTAATCGTCCCGTCAAACGAGCCGGACTTGAAGGTCTCGAGCTCGAGCGGATGTGCCGCAAGCCTTTCACGTGAAGTCGTCCAAGCCTCTTCGTCAAGCCTGCTCACGCAGGCGCGAAATTCACCGTCAATATCCTTATCCGCATCCATGCTGACTCGGAAATGCAGCTTTGACCCGGCTTTCAAGAATCCGACATCTCCAATCCCGCGCTTGCTGCCGCCGAGCTGGAAGAAATCTTCCTCCCCGATAAATCCGTTACTGTACGTGATGCCTGCGGAAATATCCTCCCATGAAATGTAATAGATACCATCCTCGGGAACGTCGTAAACGAGAAATGCCCATTCAGTATTTCCCTTTTCTCGCACGACACGGAAAGAATACGGATCGTATGAAGGTTCGACGAAACAGCCTTCCAGTCCCCAAGGCTCGAACGGCTCTTTGATAAATACATTCGCTTCACCCCCGAGAGCGTGTAGGAGCTGAGCCTGGACGTCGAGATGATCCTCCGGGAGAATCTCGCCGTCGAGATAGCCAGCATTGGACGATACGAAAAAGCCAAAAGGAAGCGCATCATGATTTTCGTACAGAGTCGTCTCCTGCCCCGTCGCGACAAGCATCCTCGAGCGGTCGTCAAATACCCGGCTGTTTCTGACAATCAGGTGATTGATCGACAGGAGACTGTCCATGACAATCGTCGATTCCTTGTACTGCATGCTATTGACGCCGTTTGTCGGATACCCCAAATCAGAAAAATAGGCGATCGGCGCCTTAGGGTAGGGCGAGGCGAAGAGCGAGAGTCCGTTCGTCCCGTACAAAAAAGGGTCGTTGACGCACGTGTCGGGAAGCACCTCGGCCCGCCACGGGCGCCCCTTGTTTTCTCGTTTCAAATCCGCGACATGTTGATAAATTTCCGACGCATGAACATTATTCGTGTAGTATTGGCGGTCGCCCAACGGCGCAACCTGCTGATAGAGCGCGGCGCTTGTGATCGCGTGGAACAGCACTTCCGTCAACATGAAAGTAAAGAGAATCGTCAGCGCGCGCTGATAGCGTAATTTGCCGAAGCGCGTAAGCTTATCGAGAGGGCGAAGCCTCTTGCGCTTGATTTTTCTGAGATGCCACAACTTATCCCAAAGAGCAGGGTGTCGCGCGGAAACATGCAAAGCCTCTTCCGATGACGCCTCCGACGTATCCTTATCAGTCGAAGCATCTTTTTCTGCCGAACTGTCAGATACCGTTGTCGGCACGGAAATGCGGCCGGTCGGTTTCTTTCGCATAAATAATGAATATAATACACCCTGTTGCAGAGGCAAGGCGGACTCCGACTGTTTATCGACAGAGTCCTCATCAGGGCGTCGACGTCGGAAATCAGGTTTTCTCATCTCGGAAAAAACCATCAAATATCCGACGGAAAAGACGATGAATGTCACGATCCGCCAGTGCGAGAGCGTATCGTTCAGCTGAAACTTCTGTTCGACGAGGAGCAGAACGAAGATAAGCGCAGCGGTGCCGACGAACGTCTTCATCTTGAGTGCCAGCTCGTCACCCGCCGCCTGATACGCTATGGCAAGCACGAGAAAAACGAAAACGAAAGCATAGCGGAAATCGAGCGAATTCGGGTAATGCGCGCCGTGCCACAGGAAACTCAGCGTGCGGGACTGAAATGAGAAGAACAAAAACGCGAGCAGCGCCCCATAAGCGAGACGCACTGTCTTCGGACGTTTTTTATCGGCGAAAAATGCCGGCAATAAGAGCAGCACCGACATGCCGGCATAGATGTTCGGCAGTCCCGACATGATATTCGGTGCGCGAAGCGGCGTCATTCTCCCGAGCGTATCCAAAAACGCCTGTGTAAACGTAAACCCTTTAGGGAAAGCGTCATTTGCGGCCGAAGTAATCGACAGCGCTTTTGCCGTCGGCCACAGCACGACACCTGCGAGAAGCGCTGACAGGACAGCGAAACCGACAAATTTTCCGAAAGCAGTCAAGGGTTCGTTTCGAGACGACTCCTTATCGCCTTTCAGAAGGGGCTTCTTGAACTGCACACGCAGCACAAAGTAGAAGAAGAATAAAAAGACACATCCGAAGAAGGCAGTATAGTAGTTCGTCATCAGCATAAGCGTCAAACTGAAAACGAATCGTCTCGCCTTGCCGTCACGAACAAGCTCTACGAGACCGAGCGCGGCGAGAGGGAACCACACGAGCGTGTCGAGCCACATAATGTTCCAGCTATAAGCGTAGACCCACGCCGACAAAGCGTAAAAAGCGCCGAAGACTGAGGCCAAGGGACCACTCTTGCGGTATGCCCCGCACAGGAACTCGCGGAAGAAGAGGCCGGAGAAACCGATTTTCAGAATCGTCAACGCCATGACTGCTTCCGTAATATTCTGATCGGGAAAGAGAACGATGAGCAAATTAAGCGGGCTGGCTATGTAGTAAGTGAATAAGCTGTAAAAATTGACGCCCAATCCGCCTGACCACGAGAAGAAAAGCGTATCTCCGGCGAGGAGTTTCCGTTTCAGCTCTAAGAGAAACGGAGCGTACTGGTGATAGAGATCGTACGCCAGAAGATGCCGATTCCCGAACGGCCAGAGCCCGTGCGGTATGAATCCTATGTAAAACGCGAGTACGGGAAGGATAAACGCCAACAGACGCTGCTTTCGTTCGCTCGCACGCTGTCGCTCCTCAAGCAGCGTTCTCTTTTGGCGCTTTGGCAAGCGCCTTTTCACTACATCCCACATGAATCTTTTCTCCTGTGCTGTCGAGACTTCACACGTCGCCCCATGTGCGGGCGGCGCGTCCCGATCGTATTAAGCAATGCGCCGCCCCGTCTTCAAGGCCGCGCAACGGGCGTTATTCGCGGATCAAGAGCTCAAGAAGTCGCTCAAGCTCATCGGCCGAATGATAGCGGATGACGATACTCCCCCGCCCCGCTTTTGTGTCTTTGATCGTCACCTTTGTACCGAGCGAACGCCGCAGCTGCTCTTCCACAGCGCGAACATGAAGATCTGTGCGGTCATCGACAGGGGCGCGCTGAACGGGCGGAGCCGGGGGCGCATTGATTTCTTTGACGAGGCGCTCCGTATCTCGCACGCTCAGTTGTTTGGCGAGAACGACGCCGGCAGCGTCACTTTGAGCGCTCGCATCGGACAGCGCGAGCAATGCGCGCGCATGCCCGGATGACAACTCGCCGCGCCTTACCATATCGCGGATGTTTTCCGGGAGATTGAGCAGCCTAAGCGTATTCGTGACGGCTGAACGGCTCCTTCCGATCGCCGACGCCAAGCTCTCCTGTGTCATATCGTATTGCTTAATCAGCTGATCAAACGCGACGGCTTCCTCAATGGCGTTCAAATCCTGACGAACCACGTTGTCGATCAATGCCTGACGCTGCGCCTCCGCTTCTGTCAATTCACGGACGATAGCGGGAACCGTATGTAGGCCGGCGGCGCGGGCGGCACGCCAGCGACGCTCTCCCGCCACGATCATGTAGCGATCGGGCGATGACATCGGCGTCACAATTAAGGGCGAGATAACACCCTGATCGCGGATGGATTCCGTCAATTCATCAAGACGATCTTCATCAAAATCTTGCCGCGGCTGATCGCGATTCGGCTCAATTGTGTTAATGCTCAGCTCAACAATCCGATCGGCTTGCGTCACTTGTTCTTCATCCGATACCGTCTCAAAGAGGGCTCCAAGTCCTCTGCCCAAGCCTCGCTTCGTTCTCATCCGTGTCGTTTCGTCGTTCATTTTCCTATACTCCGATCTTTTCCGAGCGAATCGCCTCTTCTTGCGTGCGCTCATCTCACTTCAGCTGTTCTCTCGTTATTTAAAAGGCTGTGTATCACAATCGGCCACCTGATATCAAAATCTCCGGACAGTTGGTTAGAGATCCGAATGTCCGGTGCGCTATATTTGTCCGAGCGTTCCGTCGCTCCAGGCCCGACTTTCCAAGCGTTTTGTCAACTCCTTCGCCAAAAGACGGTAGCTGTTCGCGCCTTTCGACCGCTTATCGTATTCGAAGATGGTCGCACCGTGACTCGGCGCCTCGCTTAAGCGCACATTGCGCGGAATAACAGTCTTGAGAAAATCATCGCGGAAATACCACTCGACCTCATCGCGCACCTGCTTTGAGAGCTGCGTCCTCGTATCGAACATCGTGATGAAGACACCCGCAAGCCGCAAATCAGGATTCGATGATTTGCGCACCAGTCCGAGTGTCGTCATGAGCTGCATAAGTCCCTCAAGGGCATAATATTCTGCCTGAACGGGAACCAGGACGGCATCCGCCGCCGTGAGCGCATTCACTGTCAACAAGCCGAGCGAAGGCGGGCAGTCAATTACCGTGTAATCGTATCGATCACGGAGCGGAACGATGAGATTCTTCAGCTGCAGATCGCGCGGGCGCATCTCGACAAGCTCCAACTCGGCACCGACGAGATCAATGTTGGCGGGAAGAAGGTCGAGCCTTGGCCTCGCTTTCAAAAGCACTTGTCCGACATCGTCCGCTTTGCCGACAAGTAAATCGTAGATTGTGAGAGGAAGCGCTTTTTTATCGATACCGAATCCCGACGTTGAATTACCTTGAGGATCCATGTCAATGAGAAGTACGCTCTTTTTTTGCTCCGCTAAAGCCGCTGCCAAATTAATACACGTCGTCGTCTTGCCGACACCGCCTTTTTGGTTGGCAACTGCGATTACTCTACTCATAACATCCCTTTACTAGAAAGCTTGTCGACTCTTTTCAACATCGAGTTCAACGAAATATACTCATGCCCGATAACTCGTTAATTGTAACATGCTGTAATGCGAACAAATGTTCCTTAATGCGGAAATAATGTGTCAATTTCTGCCATCTCCGTCGAAAATGACGTAACGAAGCGACAAATTCGGCGCCCGTCCTCTAGGATACTGATACGTTCGAACACGGCACGCTCCTCAAAGAGTGACTCCTCGCGCTCATCCATCAGCACGAACAGCTGATTACTTACAGGCGGTGCGAAGAACTCAAAACCGCGCGCCATGAAGCGCGAAGCTAACGCCGCGGCCATATCGTTTTCATGTCGCCCGATCTCCTTATACAATCCGTCGCGGAAAAGTTCCCTGTACTGAATCCCCAGGAGACGCCCTTTGGCGAGCAGTCCGCCTCGCTGTTTCATGAGCGACCTGAAATCCTGCTTCAGGCTATCCTTTGTGATGACGACAGCCTCTCCGAAGAGAGCGCCGCATTTCGTACCGCCGATGGAAAAAACGTCACAAAGTTCCGCGAGTACGGGGAGATCGATCCCGGTCTCCTCAATCGCCAATGCGGAGGCGAGGCGTGCGCCGTCGACGTACAGTGCCAAGCCCCATTGATCGGCAACTTTTCTGATTTCCTGCAGATCATTTAAGCGATAGACGGTGCCGAGCTCCGTCGTCTGCGAGAGATAGATCATCCCGGGTTGTACCATGTGCTCCGCCGTCGGATCATCGTAGAACATCCGGCAGAATCGATCGATCGCCTCTGCCGACAACAGGCCATCACGTGATTCGACGACAAGCACTTTATGGCCGGTCGCTTCGATCGCCCCCGCCTCGTGAACATTGATATGACCTGTTTCGGCTGCGATAACTCCCTGCCATGGCCTTAGAACACCGGCAGTGACGGTCAGATTGACTTGTGTACCGCCTACAAGGAAATGCACATCGGCATCCGGCGCACAACACGCCTCTTTGATTAAGGTACGTGCTTCCTCGCTGTAGCGATCAAGCCCATAACCTGTCGTTCGTTCAGCATTCGTCTTCGATAAGGCCTCCAATATACGCGGATGGCATCCTGTATTGTAGTCATTTTGAAAAGAAACTCGTTCGGACATGAGTAAGACCTCTTCGCTCTCAAAAACTTTCCACGGCAAACACAGGAGACATCTAGAAAAACGCGTTTTCATCTCCTGAGCGCCGCTATATCGTCATTCTACCAATGATTCAGCGTGTTTACTTGAAAAATGGCTGAGACAAGCGTGAAAACGGCTTGGATCGTTCACATTTGATCGATACTGACGAGGAGATAATAGCTTACATCGAGAAAAGGGGACGATTGGCAAAGCCACGGCAGGCTTACGGCTAACATATGTGCGGGGAAAAGGGGACGATTGGCAAAGCCGCGTCCGACATACGGCTAACATACGTGCGGGAAAAAGGGGACGACTGGCAAAGCCGCGTCCGACATACGGTTAACATACATGCGGGAAAAAGGGGACGATTGAGCGAAAAATGCAGCCTGTTACCGGGCAACACACGTGCTGAAATTATGACGTCAATTTATTTATGGGAAAGAACAGACGTTAATGGCTCGCAACACTAAAGAGCGGCTTATACTTTAAACGCCCGTTGACGCGTATCGATTCCATCAGCTCGATGGAACGGATTGTTTCGTTGAAAATCGGGGGATTCGGGAGGACAATTGAGTCGACGACTTGGCGCGCAAGCGTTACGTGAGGCCTAAAGGGACGTAAATCCAAGCTAAAACCGACGGATGTCAACCCCTTTGACAGTTCAGCATGTATTTTCTCAAGTTCGGGGGTAAGTCTAATGCCCGCCCACCAGAGATCTCCTCCACGCCTTCTGAAACGCCCAACTCGCTCAAAGGTCAGTTCAAACGGTGCGAAAATCATTGAAGACAAAACGCTCTCTGCGGCATGAAGCTGTTTCGTGTCGCATTCACCGAGAAAAGCAAGTGTCAGATGAAAATTCACCGGATCGGGGAATCGGCCGCGAGCTGCTGAAGATTTCACGCGACGCTGTATCTTAACCAGTTCTGATCGCGTCTCATCGTTAAAATTTATTGCTACGAACAGCCTCATGACATTTCCTCTCAGACTGAGCGAGTCCGTGGACTCGTCGATTACATTCTTGGTACGCGAATGTCGCTTCTAATCGATTGATAAAGATTAAGGCTCACAATGTTTCACGTGAAACATCGTGAGCCCGTTCGATATATTTATTGGCACTATCTTAATCTCTATTCGTGTCAAGATCAGTTGTCAAGCGTCGCTAATTTCGCGTTGGCGCGGATAAACTCTCTGCGCGGCTCGACGCGGTCGCCCATCAGGAGCGTAAACGTCTCATCTGCAATTTGAGCGTCGCTGACCGTCACCTTCAGGAGTTTACGTGTCTCAGGGTTCATCGTCGTATCCCACAACTGATCGGCGTTCATCTCACCAAGACCCTTGAATCGCTGCATTTTCGGGTTTTTCCAGCCTGTCTCCTCGATGATGCGATCAACGTCGCCCTCATCATATGCGTAATGGCTCGCTTTATCTTGATAAACGCGATAAAGCGGCGGACAAGCAATGTAGACATGACCCGCATCGACAAGCGGCCTCATGTAGCGGAAGAAGAAAGTCAGCAACAGCGTTCTGATGTGTGAGCCGTCGACGTCAGCGTCGGCCATCAGGATAATCTTGTGGTAGCGCAGCTTCGACAAATCAAAGTCGTTGCCGATACCGGCACCGAGCGCCATTACGATCGGCATGAGTTTCTCATTGTCGAGCACCTTATCGATTCGCGATTTTTCAACGTTCAGCATCTTACCCCAGAGCGGCAAGATCGCCTGATACTTGCGCTCACGGCCATTTTTCGCCGTTCCGCCCGCCGAGTCTCCCTCGACAATGAACAGTTCACAGAAAGTCGGATCTTTCTCCTGACAGTCGGCGAGCTTACCGGGAAGCGCGTTGCTGTCAAGCGCGCTCTTTCGACGTGTCATCTCGCGCGCCTTGCGGGCAGCTTCACGCGCTTGAGACGCCGAAACGCCTTTGCTCACGATGGTGCGTGCTTCTTGGGGATTTTCTTCGAGGAATATGAGTAAACGCTCGTTGACGGTCGCCTCAACGACCGTGCGGACTTCAGGATTACCGAGTTTCGTCTTCGTCTGGCCTTCAAATTGCGGGTTCTTCAGCTTGACGCTGATGATGGCGCACATACCCTCCCGGATATCTTCTCCCTGAAGATTCTTATCTTTCTCTTTTAAGATATTGTACTTACGCGCGTAATCGTTTACCGTCTTTGTCAGCGCCGAACGGAAACCCGTCAGATGTGAGCCGCCTTCGATCGTCGCGATATTGTTCGCGTAGGAGTAAACGTTCTCATTGTAAGAGTCGTTGTATTGAATGGCGACCTCGACAAACACGCCGTCCTGCTCGCCGGAGAAGTAAACGGGCGTTTCGTTGAGAACGGATTTATTCCTGTTGAGATACTCAACAAAGGAAATGATACCCCCTGCGTAGTGAAGTTTTTTCACGACGGCAGGCGTCTCCCGCTCGTCGATCAGTGTAAAAGCGGCTTCACGATTAAGGAAAGCCATCTCCCGATAACGCGTCACCATCAACGGGAAGTCAATCTCAGTCTCGCTGAAGATTTCATGATCCGGCTTAAACGTTGTGATCGTGCCGGTTTGATCCGTCTCGCCCGTAACCGTCAATGGCGTTACAGTCTCGCCCCTTTCAAAGCGAATGAAATGGGAGTAACCGTCACGATTGACGATGACCTCCATCCACTCTGAGAGCGCATTGACGACAGAAGCGCCCACACCGTGCAATCCGCCTGAGAAGCTGTAAGCATCGCCGCCGAATTTACCGCCGGCATGGAGAATCGTATGGACGACTTCGACGGTCGGAATCCCGACCGTCGGGTGTATGCCGACAGGGATCCCGATGCCGTTATCCTCGATGCGGATGGAATTATCGGGCTGAACCGTCACAATAATCGAGTCACAGCGTCCCGCGAGCGCCTCATCGACCGAGTTGGCGACAATTTCATAGATGAGGTGATGCATCCCGCGCGACGTCGTGTCGCCGATATACATACTTGGCCGCAATCTGACAGCTTCCAAGCCTTCCAGCACTTGAATGTCGCTTTCCTCGTAGGAACCGTTCGCTGTCGTATCAAAACCCTGTTCTTCAATCACCGTAACGGAAGTCTGATCCTCGGAAAAATCATCGGTCAAAGCATGTACATTATCGGCTAAATTAATCAGTTCATCGGCGGAATCAGACGCTTCCACTTTATTTGCCGCATCTTCTTCCGCGCGACGCAATAATTCCTTCAATCCTTCATTTTGCATTTCAGAACTTATGTTCGTTTTATTTTTTTCTGTATTCATATTGTCCTTTCGATAAAAACCCTGCCCCGGCACACCTTGCGCGCAAAGTCGCAGTCGAAACGGGGGAGAGGAAAATTCTACTCGATGTGAGGATTAGAGAACGAGGGACATCCTCAGTCATCCAGTCCAGACGGTTCGCTTCTTCGGCTTGTGCGAGAAACGCGACCGTGTCGCTCGATGGAGTGACCTTCTCAAGGTCGAAAATGCCAATGATCCAATGTGCCGGAATGGAGATATCTGCTCCTATATGGATATACATAATGCTCCTGTTCTCATCACAATTCGGCGCTCCATCAACCCTTTAAATTATACCACAAAAAACACGTGAAATGGCTGATGTTACGCTACTTGAAGACATTTGACGGTGCTGCTCGGACACCATCTGACAATGATATAAAATCGCTCAAATAAATGTATAACAATTGAAGAATTTTTAGCGAGATGAACGAAACTCCTCATTCCAAAGATAGATAACAGGCCTTAAGCGTTCATAAAGTTCATCCCTATTCTCGACGGTAATATCAAATACTTCCACGTTCGGGTGTGAACGCACGGAGTCCAAAAAATCTGTTCGGGGGCTCGCTTTAATCGACGCCAAGACGTGCCGATCGCTATTAAAACACGACATGGCCGCCGCGCAAAATGTCGCGGCTTCCGTCTCCATAAAACCAAGCTCATCCATCGTGATGATGGGCGCACTCACCACATCGTCATCAATACCTTCACGCAAATAATCAACGCCGAGCGTCTCAAAAACGTCAAGATTGATCGTCCGATCCCGACCGTTGCAGTCGCCGATGTGATTGGCGCGACTCATATTGCGCTCCTGATCAGTCGGCCTGAAGATGTAGATCGAATGATAGCCTCTCTCATCTCTCGGCGTGCTCCGCGTAAAAAATCCCTTTACGGGCGCTTCAACTTCGCGCAAAAGCTTCTCGATCAACGTCGATTTACCGACACCGCGGTGGCCTCTGATGACGATATGTCTCTTTTCCATTTGATCCTCCTTTTCAGTTTTGCCTTCAATTTGACCTTATTCGTCAGCGAATGTGCCGCTTCAGTTAGCAACATTCTCTCATTAAGATCGCTTTCCGGCCGCTGTCACGCTTTGATAAGTCGCCCTCCAAACAGCTTCTCTTCAGTCAGCTTTATTCTTCTTTCGGTATCTGTCCTTCAGGCTTGACCGTACCTTCCACGACCTCGTAATAATAGACATTTCCAGCCCATTCGTCCCGCTTTTGCCGTTCGTCCCGCCTGTCTCGCTCATCGCTCTTTTCGCCGGAAGCGTTCGAAGAAGTCGGAGGGAAGATTTGCGCCGTATCGGTACACGTCAAAAAGACTTGATGCCCGCTGATCACTTCCATAAGTCTCGCGCGGCGCGATTGATCGAGTTCCGACATGACGTCATCCAACAAAAGGATCGGCGTTTCGCCCGTCAACTTCGTCAACAGCATAAGCTCCGCAATTTTCAGCGAAAGGACGATCGAACGTTGCTGTCCCTGCGATGAAAAGAGGCGCGCCTCTACGCCGTTAAGAGCGAAAAGCAAGTCATCTCTGTGCGGACCGGTCGATGTACTCCCGCGCATGATATCGTCATCTTGAGCGCGCCTCAGGCGCTCAAGATATAGCCTTTCTATCGTCTCACGACTCATATCATGGTCAATGCCGCCGAACCCTCTGTACTGAATGTCGAGCAGTTCCTGCGACGACGTTAAATGACGCAATGAAAGTGACGCGTATTCGGAAAGCCGTTCCGTAACATCGAGTCGCTTTTTCAATATGAAAGACACGATTGATGCGAGTTGTTCATCCCAAATATCGAGTTGCGCTCGCGGGTTGGGAAAAACAATCCCGTCGTCAGGCACCTCGCAATCTTCTTCATCGAACGCCGTACGTCCGCCATAAGAGCGATTGTTCATGTCTCGTTCATTAGGTGTTCCGTTCGCTCTTAAGTTCTTTAGTAGGCGATTTCGCTGACCGATCACGCGCCAGAAGTCTTGCAGACTTCGAAAATATGCCCTGTCCGTTCTCGATATCAGAACATCTAGGAAACGACGTCTCTCACTCGGTCCGCCTTTGACGATCTGTAAATCTTCCGGCGCGAAAATGATGGCGTGAAAGAGTCCCATCATATCGGAAAGTCGTGAGACTTCGAGATCATTGTAGTAAACAGTTCTAGAAGGAGAGCCGCCGCGCGCCGAAGCAATCCTGTACTCGAGCGCGACCGATTCATGAAGACCGCGATCCGTCACAAATTGAACGTTTACGCGGTAATAATCGCTGCCATGCCTGATAAGTTCCTCATCACGGCCTGTTCGATGTGATCTGGCACACGTACATAAATAAATCGCCTCCAGAAGATTCGTCTTTCCCTGAGCGTTCGCACCGTGGAACACGTGCGTGCCGTCGGGAATATCGAGCCGAAGGCGATCATAGTTTCTAAAATTAGATAATTCAATCGAGCTGAGTCGCATAAGCCGACAACGTAGGAGCTTATCTTCTCAATGGCAGAATCATGTAGAAGAATTTATCTCCACTCTCCGGTTTAATCGAGCAAGGACCGAGACTGCCGCTAAACGTCAACATGACACGCTCATCTTCAATCTGACGGAGCACTTCAATGAAAAAGCGGGGATTGAAGTCGATTTCCACACGGTCACCGGCAAGCGCGATAGCAATATCTTCTTTCGCTTCACCAATGTCCGTTCTCGATTCAACAACCAACGTGTCATGGTCGGGCATATTGAGCGTCACGGGGAACCGTCTGTCGTCCGTCTCGATCATGATCGACGCGCGCTCGATCGCGGCAAGCAGAACTTCCGGAGGAATGATCAGGCTCGTATCGGCTTCTCGCGGAATGATGCTCCTATAATTCAAAAATTCACCCTTAATTAGGCGCGTCACGACTTTGACATTACCTTTATTAAATATGATGTAGTTATGAGAAGGTGAAATAACGACTTCTTCATCATCGTCCGACATGATTCTCGCAATCTCCGCCATCGCTTTCGCAGGGATGATGATGTTGACATTGACTTCCATGCCGGGAACAGATTCATGACGCACAGCGAGACGAAATCCGTCGAGCGCGACAAGTGTCAAAGATTCCTTTTCACAAATCATGTTAAGTCCCATCAGGATTGGACGACTCTGATCTGTACTGACGGCGAAAATCGTCTGATTGATCATATCTTTGAGCGTTTTCTGTTTTACAACGATCCTGGACTCATCTTCGATGAAACGAATCTCGGGATATTTCTCAGCGGAAAAACCGCGCAGACGGAAGAGGCTATTGCCGCTCTCGATCATGAGAATGTTATTATCCTGTACCTCAAGATACACGTGATTATCAGGGAGTTTACGCACAACTTCCGATAAAAACTTCGCAGGAACGACGATGTCACCTTTTCTCGATATATCGGCGTCCATTCGAAATTCTATCCCGGTCTCACTGTCATAACCGGTTAAAACAAGCTCCTGATTCGCCACAAGCAGGATTCCATCCAGAAGTTTATCAGTCGAGCGTGTCGCAACGACTCTCTGAACAGTTGATATGGCTTCCATCAGATGATTTCTTGTGCATGTAAGTTTCATGTTGCGCCTCCTGTTCCGTCCTGTATCTATCTATGATAATTCATCTATCTTCTTCTTAAGGGTGTCAATTCTGTTAAAAACTCATTGTCACTCCGTGTTTTACGGCGTTACACTGTGTTGTTTATTTGTTAGATGTCTGTTACCTGTTTGTTAAAAAAGTCAACTTATCAACGGCTGTTAATTATTAACTTTTTATCAACGTCCTTCTCACAACGAGTTATTAACAAATGATAATAACTTTGTTTATTACTGCAGGCGCGCCTCTATGTTGTTAATTGTCTCGGCAAGCTTCGCATTTTGTTCTATTCCTTCCGTAATTTTATCACAGGCGTGTAGAACTGTGGCGTGATTCTTGCCTCCAAAGGCCGTTCCTATCTCTTTAAATGTCTTATTAAGTTTTTTACGGCAAAGGTACATGGCAATCTGCCTCGGCTCGACGATATCTTGACTTCGCTGACGTGATTTCAAGTCATCGACGGTAACGCCGTAGTAATGCGCAACGATTTCCATAATGAGCGGAAAATCGAGTTCTTTGACGGCACCCGGCTGAATCACGTTTTGCAGTGCCTGTTTGGCGGCATCGAGTGTCACTTCGACACCGATCAACTGCAGGGCGCAGATTGTTTTAAACGCACCTTCGATTTCCCGCACATTGGACGTTATGTTGTCGGCGATATATTCGAGGATGTCGAGTGAGATCACGACGCCTTGCGTTTTGGCCAAATTTTTAAGTATGGCGATTCGCGTTTCGTAATCGGGCGGTGTAATATCGATCGTCAAACCGCTGACAAAACGCGTCCTCAAACGATCGACAAGCGATGTGAGGTTTTGTGGCGGGCGATCACACGTAAAGACGATATTTTTCCCCGACTCGAAAAGTGCGTTAAACGTATAGAAAAACTCGACCTGCATGCGTTCTTTCGATTCAATAAACTGAATATCGTCAATGAGGAGCATGTCGGCCAGCCTGTAATGATTACGGAAAGCGTCAAATTCATTTTTCTGAATGCACGTGATGAATTCGTTAACAAATTGCTCCGTTTGTACGTAGACGACGCGCTTATGCGGGAAGTCGCGGCGCACCTGATTGCCGATCGCGTGCATTAAATGTGTTTTACCCAAACCCGATCCGCCATAGAGGAAAAGGGGATTGTAGTTTCGAGGACTTTCCATCGAAGCGACGGCGACGGACGCCGCATGGGCGAAACTATTACCGGGACCGACGATAAAAGAAGAGAAGGAATAATTCGGGTTCAATTGGCCTGCCTGAAACGTCCCGTTGCCATTGCCGTTAATCGCAAGCGCGGATGATCTCTGCTGTTCTTCCTCCGAGGGAACGGAGCCGTCGGGGCGCACGGCAATCTCAAGTGCATAGTGGACACGCGTATAATCTTTGAGCGCATTTTCGATCAGAGGCCGATGTTGTTCGATGTACTCTCTTGCAAAATCGTTAAGTACTGCCAGCCCGAACGAACGATCTCCGGAAAAATAAGGCCTCGCGCTGACAAACCACGTATTGTATGTCAGCGGACTGACTTCTTTGCACAAAGTCTTTTCACAGACAGAAGTCCATATCGATTCAGCGCTTCTTTGTGTCCTCACTCTTTAATACCTTTTCCTCTTACAATTTAGGTGCCTACAATACTCTTCCCACAAAACGGGTATTGAATATCCTAACAGAAAATCTGACCTCAGAAAAGCGAAAAATACCGAAAATACGGGCGTTTTAGCCGTTTTCATCCCCCTTAAAACATCAACAATTTGTGACTTGCAAAGTGTGAATTGTTGATAAGTTTGTTAATAAGTTTGACCTCCTGAAAAGAGTCCCGACCGCTTGTCATTTTTCACGTTTTTGCTTTCATTCGCAACGATCAAAAGCAGTCACTTTTTCAACAAAGCCTGTTGATAACTTGTGAATTATTCATTTTTTGCGTGTTGATAACTTTTTTTAAATTCGTAATTATTTCAGTTTTATGTCGTGAAGGAGTCATCTACACGTTAGGTCATGTAATATGACCGACCCACGACAAAGGACTGCCGATTGCCGATATATTCATCGGAACGGCACGCTAACACGCGATCTCTCTTAAGGTTAACAATAGATAAAATAAAATCGGCGATGAAGAAAAGCCGGATAACTCGCTTATGATGTCAGCTCGGCTAACGCATCAAGTGCTGTGTCGATCTCATCTTCCGTATTCGTCGCGCCGAACGAGAAGCGGACGGTTCCCTCTGGGAACGTCCCCAAGCTCTGATGCGCGACGGGAGCGCAGTGGAGTCCGACACGCGTCATGATGTTCCAGTCTCGCTCGAGCTCAAACGCGATCTCCGCGTTGTCGCGTTCGACGGCCGTAATCGATACGACGCTCGTGCGACCTTCAACGCCGGGCATTCCGACGGCGCGAACGCCTTTGATGGTCGCAAGGCCATCAAGGAAGCGTTTCGTCAAAGCCATCTTCACGTCGTGCATTTTCTTAAGGCCGTGTTCTTCAAGGTAGATGAGCGCCGCCCGCAGGCCGATAATACCGGGCAGATTCATCGTTCCGCTCTCATACTTGTCAGGCATGAAGTCAGGCTGTATGAAACTGTTCGAGCGACTCCCCGTCCCACCGACCGTCAGAGGTTCCATTCGGTCGATCAAATCCTTGGTAATCGCGAAACCGCCGATTCCTTGAGGCCCCCGCAAGCCTTTGTGCCCTGTAAAGGTGAGAAGATCGATGTTCATAGCTTCCATATCGACATCGACGCTGCCAGCGGACTGCGCCGTGTCGAGCACGAAGACGATATCGCGCTCTTTGCATAGCTTTCCGATCTCTTGTGCCGGGAGGAGCGTACCGGCGACATTGGAGGCGTGCAGCGTGACAATTGCCTTCGTATCGCGTTCCAATGCCTTCTCAAAAGCTTCGACCGGCACCTCGCCGCGCTCGTTCGCTTCCGCGATCGTACAGCGAACGCCGCGCTTTTGCTGTAAGCGCGTTACGGGTCGCATCACCGCGTTATGCTCCATGCCGCTCACGACGACATGGTCGCCCGGCTGGAGGAAACCTTCAAAAAAAGTATTCAGAGAAAACGTGACACCCGGTGTGAAAATAATATTGCGCGCGTCCTTCACGTTAAAAAGTTTTGCTAACCGCAGTCGCGTATCCAAAACATCGCCTTCGACGGAATAAGCCTCTTGATAGTTTCCGCGGCTGATGTTGACACCGTGGTGTTCAATAAATTTCCACATCGCGTCGGCGACACCGGGCGCTTTCGGGAAAGAGGTGCTGCTCTGATCGAGATAGATATCTTTTTTAGTTTGCATAATGAACCCGCTCCAAGTCTTGTTTTTGAAAAGTAATCGTCTTTATAAAGGATAACACTACGCGGCTGATGTTTCACGAAGTTACGTTACAACTGACGGCGGAGCGGCGACAGGAAAGAGAATGCCGAGAGACGAAGCACGCCGCAGCTGATTAGTTCACGCAATAAAAATGGGCGAGTACGACGCAATCGGAAAAATGAAACATTAGCGAGCCGTGACACAAGGGATGTAGGAAAGCGTCCGCTCGGCTTCTCAGCAGACGAAAACGACATCAAAGGC
>JGI24708J26588_10000759_pt1 | contig 26341 bp, 20 predicted proteins | sample BioPla1DNA2_FD_26588 | JGI IMG/M metagenome (IMG submission 26588) | reverse complement strand
AGACTGCCTGGGCTGAGACTTTACAGGGGACTTTCTTGCTAATCCTCCCTGTGGGTTTATAACCTTTTCAACCTGAACCACCAAAGCTGTTAAATCACCTTCGAATTTACGCTTCATGGCCTCATCAATCAGGCGATATGCTATATACGTACTATCGCTTCTAAGGGCCAAGAGATCCTCAATCTTCTCTTCTCCAAGAGCATCGTAAAGGCCTCTGCTAAGAAGAATAAAAGAATCCTCCTCTTTGAGGGAATAGATATCAGAAACAACAACGCTTCCCTTATTCTCATCCCCTGGAAGTGATATATCTGCGTCTTCTTCCTGTTCCTTCATGAGGTTGTCAATCTCTCTTTTGGCTCTTGATGCATCTGCCGCTAATGGTCTGAACCTGCCATCGCGCATCATATAGATACGTCCTTGTCCATTGGACAAGGCAACCAGCCTTCCTTCTGATAAAAGTAATCCTGCAAAATCGATATTAGGGATGGAATCCTCGTCAGATTCCTTATTCACCTCAAATACACTTGTTATAAGTCTTTGAGTGTCATTTACCCTCGTTTCAAGCTCATCAATCTTTGAGCGAATATCTCCCTCATTTACTGTTATCTTCTCGTGGTATTTACTTAGTTCCTTAAGAATAGAAATGTTTATATCACGCTCAGGGTACTGACAAATCATATTATCAGACACAGCAAAAAGGTACTCTCTTCCCCTGTTCTCTATTGATGCCTGAACATTATCAATATGCTGCTCGGAGATGAATTTACCGTTCATATAAAAAGAATTTGTGTTGACTTGTCTACCATATCCTTTTCGTGAATAGACACAGGCGTTAACTTTTATCACGCTACTCATTGGGTTCTCCTCTTTTCGACATGACTCATGCCATATTATATTATCCAAAACCGTTGCGCTTAATAAAAAACTAAACGATTTCTCAATAAATAATATCATACTAAAACTTACGATTCAACAATTTCACAAAATAACCATTGGTTTTCGACAACAGGATATTTCCAGTGTTTTCTCTCTTATCCCCGTAATTATTGTCATACTTTTTGGAATCAAGTATAATAGTCTCATTGAAGGCACAGACTGGCCTCTGCCTTACCATCTTATCTGTCTTACAGTCTTGCTGCCTTACTGTCTTATTAATAATGAAAAGGAATCTAACATGATGAAAAGCAACCTCCATTCTCATAGTCGTTATGATGATGGTTCAGAAGAACTGGAAAGCTATATAAAAGCTGCAATTGAAAAGGGATTTAGTGTTTATGGTTTTTCAGGGCATGCACCTGTAAATTTTGACACCAACTGGCACATGAAGGCTGATTATTTAGACGATTATCTAAATACTATTGATGAGCTTAAGGAAAAATATGAAGGCACTATCGAGATTTATACAGGCCTCGAAGCCGATTTCTACCCGGGCTGTATGGATTGGCGAAGCAAGGCTGGAATTGATTATACTATTGGTGCCGTGCATTTTTTGAAAAACGAGCAAACAGGTTCTGTTATGGATTTAGACGGAACAAAGGAAGAGTTCATAACAACCTTAAGAGAGGGTTTTAACAACGATATCCATTCTTTATTTCGGGCTTACTTTGAAAAGCTCAGAAACATGCTTTTAGAAATGCCTCCAAATATTATTGCTCATCTTGACATAATAAAAAAGAATAACTCGGGAAATTTCTTTTTTGAAGAAACTAATCCTGTATATCAGGATGAAATAATGAAGACCTTGGAACTGATTAGAAAAACCGATACAATTGTTGAGATTAATACCGGTGGTATGTCCAGAGGTTATGTCACCGAGCCATATCCAAGCAGATGGATATGGAAAATATGTCATGATATGGGTATACATATTACTGTAACCTCTGACAGTCATCATCCTGATAATATTGACTACTTTTTTGATGAGGCCTGTGCTCAATTAAAAGAAATCGGTTATAAAGAGCAGCGTATTCTTTATAATAATGTCTGGCAGGATGTAAGGCTATAGAATACTACCCTGAAAGGATATTCATAATATGAAAGTAATACACCTTATTGGTGGTGGAGACGAGGGTGGCGCAAAGAGCCACGTGCAACAGTTAATTAAAGAGCTTGGCCAATTTATAGATGTCACCCTGATTAGCTACAGAAAAGGAAAATTTCACGACGACGCTGTAGACATGGGTATTGATGCTCGTGTAATCAGTACGGGAAATGTCTTTTCAGATTTGCGTAAAACCCTTAATCTGATAAGGGACGGCAAATATGATATTATTCATGCCCATGGTGCCAAAGCAAATATGATGTCATCGATAATAAATCGTTTTACAGGTATTCCCGTTGTTACTACCGTTCATAGTGACTATCACCTTGACTATATGCATAGCTTTCTAAAACGTTATACCTTTGGTGTCATAAACATGATTGCTCTCAGAAAAATCGATTACCATATAAGTGTTTCAAGTAGCCTTCTGAGTATGCTCAAGAGCCAGGGCTTTAATCCTCAGCATTTATACTCTGTAAATAACGGAATAGCCTTTGACAATGATATCCCGCCATGTAGCCGCAAAGAGTTCTTTACGCGCTTTAATGTGCCCTTTCCTGAGGATTGCATCCTTGTCGGCATTATGGCCAGACTTCACCCTGTCAAGGATCACGATACATTTTTAAGGGCGGCTGCTGAGGTAGCCAAGGTCAATCCTGAGGCGCGGTTCCTGATTGCAGGACCCGGAGAAGAGCTCATGCCGGGTTTAAAGCAGTTGGCTAATAAACTGGGAATTGCATCTAAGGTATTTTTTACAGGTAATGTTGAAAATCCGTATGATTTTTTCCAGATTATCGACATAAATGTTCTTTCATCTGTAAGCGAAGGCTTTCCTTATGTAGTATTAGAGGGAGCCAGATTTTCAAAACCCTTTATCAGCACAAGGGTAGGTGGCTTGGGGGATCTTGTCCAATCAGGCTTCAATGGCTATCTTGTGGAACCGAAGGATTGGAAAGCCCTAGGGGAACATATCTCCGAATTATCTCTCGACAAATCAAAACGGGAGATTATGGGCAAGAGATTGCACGATAAGGCCGAGGAACTTTTTTCTCTTAAGGCTATGTGTAAAAGCCAGCTAAATATTTACAATACAATACTAGAGGAAGAAACTCGAAATAAGAAGGATGGCAAGAAATATGACATCTCCATTTTGGGGTATTATGGCTATAACAACAGTGGTGACGAGGCAATTCTGCGCTCAACCATAGAAGCCTTTAGAAAAATTGACTCGGGGCTGAACTTTTTAGTCTTTTCAAAAAGGCCTCGTGAAACCAAAAAGCTTTACTCGGTAGACTCAGTAAACAGATTTAATCTTATAAAATTATATAAAAGCCTGAAAATATCCCGACTTTTCCTGGCAGGCGGAGGCAGCCTTATTCAGGACAATACCAGCACGCGCTCAATATGGTACTATTTAGCTGCCTTAAAAATGGCCAAGAAGGCTCAGACAAAGGCCATGCTCTTTGCCAATGGCATAGGCCCGATAAAAAGATCTTTTAACAGGCGTATGGCAGGAAAGGTCTTAAATGATATGCATGCAATCAGCCTTCGCGACAGCAGATCATTTAATGAGATTAAGAATCTTGGAATAAGTAAGCCCGATATTTATGTCACATCTGACCCTGCCATCTTATTGGATCCTTCGGATAATTCTTATGTGGAAGCGCTGATGAATGCTGAGAATGTACCTTCAGATAAGCCTTTGGTCGGCTTCTCAATCCGAAGATGGGCCGATTCAGGATATCTCGATCAAATTGCAAAAATTGCGGACTATTGCGTCGACAAATTTGATGCCCACCCCTTATTTATTCCAATGCAGTATCCCATGGATTTTGAGATTTCCGAGTCTATAAGAAGTAAGATGAAGCATGATTCCTCCATAATTACAGGAACCTATACGCCTGAGGTGATTTTAGGTCTGACCTCGAAATTAGAACTTATGGTGGGCATGCGCCTCCACTCCATCATATATGCAGCCAACCGTTGTGTGCCGCTCATTGGCTTGGTTTATGAGCCTAAGGTAGGGGCATTCCTGAATGAGATCGGACAACCATCTGCAGGATATACTGATAAACTGGACTATGAGGAAATATGCAGACAGCTTGATTATATCTGGGAAAACAGAGAGAAGACTAAAACTCAGCTATGTGAATCTAAAAAGAGACTTACCATAATGTCCAATGCAAATATAATGACAGCTTATGACCTGCTCAAAAATTGATCAGAAAAGTCAGGTGAAGGTTCTATCTTGCTGAAAAGTCAGGACGGTTCTGCCTTAATCTGTCTTGATCTGAAACCGAAATAGAATACAATGGCGGCGATGACCCAGAAATAAGCCACCATGTATGGGACCTCAAATACATTTTCTGAAAGGTTATGGACTAACACTCCGCACATACCCGAGAGACCGCCGGCTGTTATAAGTTGTGTGTCATAGTCCTTGCTTTGTTTTACGGCTCTGATAGACCAGAATACCAATACAAATATCAGTATTGCCATGACTGCAATACCTGCTATTCCCATTTCTACTGCGGTTTTTAACCAATAGTTGTCCATGTAGAAGGTGTCAGGCACCAGGTTCTTATTATTCATGGCTACCGCTCCGCCAAAATGCCCCATGCCCATGCCAGTCCATTTATGCTGCATAAACAGCTCCCAGCCCTTTTGATAACGCAGAATTCTTCCACCGGTCATACTACTTATCACATATTGTGGTGAAAGGAGGTAAGATATTCTGCTATAGACCTGAGGAATCAGCAACATAACCCCGCCCCCGGCTCCCAGAAGGAAAAGCCAGCGAGGATTAATTGCCAGACAGAAAATTAATAAAGCTACTGCTGCCCCTAACCATGCTCCTCTGGACAGAGTCAGTACAAGGCTCAGTCCCATAGCACCAAGCAGAACAAAGAATAAAGCTCTATCATTAAATTTTCTTTTCTTTTGAAGAACTAAACCCAGGCAAAGGGGAATTATCAAAATAAAAATACTTCCTAAAATATTGGGACTCTCAACAATAGAGAAAACGCGGGTTCCTGTGCTTCCCTCTGCAATATCTGTCCAGTGGGCAGGGGTTGGCACCTTCAGGATATATTGTATAAGGCCATGGATACCCATTATTCCACCTGAATATACCAGAAGTCTTGTCACCAGATATGCCTTTTTGTCGTCTGTAAGGTAGCTGTTTAATATATAGAACCATAGAATGTATTGTACCACTACCCGGAAGCCTTCAAATCCCAGCTGCGGGAAGGTTGAATTCATTAAATACAGATATAGTGACACCGATATCAGCAGGAACATCGGAGTGCCGGCAGGAGTTGAAATCAATGGTTGCCCCTGTCTTCTGAAAAACCAGACTAAGAACACATAGGCTGCACTGACTAACAGATACAGCTCGTCCCAGAGCCCAATTAGAGCAAAATCGCCCAACAGGCTGCGTCCTATTTCATCTATAAAGGGATAAAAGGCTATCATGGGAATGAGCAGCAAATCAACTAATCTGAAGACTATGGAATTGGATAAAACTGCGTAGGTTTTACTGTCCTTCAATATTCTGCCCATCTTGCTTCTAAAGTCCGTACTCTTCATGTTTATATGATTTAATAATCTATAAAACATTGAGTTGTCAGGCTTATAAGGGCGTGTTGAAATATAGCGTAACGCAGAAGCAATCTTGCTGTCAGCAAGAATAGCCCCAATTTTATTGACTGTTTTAGCCAACCAGCTTTGCCCGATAATCTCAAGTAGGGTTGTAACAAAGCGATATATAAAGCTTTCTTTAAACCATATTTCCAGCATCAGTTTACCTCAATCACTTAACCAAATAATAATGTTAAGGGCTACAGGCACATTCAGACTATTTTTCCCTTATATCAAGCACTAAGCTATCAGCACCCATGGCATAAATAGTTTTGACGGTAATTCTTCCTCCTACCGCAACTGCATAGCGGCCAATTCTAATATCATCAGTTGTCAGGCTATCTTCAACCTCAAGATCTATGGTGACATCCTGTAAAGTATCACTTTCCACCTCTATTAATTGACCATCTGGTGTCTGAACAGTAATTTTTGCAGGTTCTTCGCGGATGTCAATTATTTTGGCATTTACGAATTTATCAATGTCATAGTAAATGCGGTTATCTTTTTTTAAGGCTTCAGTATATGTCGGAGGCATTTCAAAGCTTTTTACAGTAACAATATAGGTTTTTGTCGGAATCTGGTTGTTAGATTGCCTTTTCTTATCGATAATCTTATAGCCTACCAACCCGATAATTATAACCAGGGCAAGCAGTACAAACAGATCAAAGATATTGATTTTACCAAAGATTTTTCCCTTTTCATCTATAACTTTCATTATAAACCTCCCTGTGCCGGATTTATTAACATAGTGCCTTATTTAATAATTCTGATAAGCTCTGTGTTAGGGCTTTTCTGTCATACTTAGCAATTTCCTCTCGGTTAGGCTCTATAATACATTCACCCTTCTTCCAGCAATTATACATTCTCAAAAAGCCTTTTTCTATAGCTTTTATGTCAGACCAATGACAAACCAAGCCTGTCCTTGTGTCTTTTATAAGCATAGCTGCAGCCCCTTTTTCAGGAACAACAGCCAAAATAGGATTGTTTGTCTGAATATATTCGAATATTTTACCTGTGTAAAATGCTTCTGAGCCTGGCCCACCGCCCTCTATAAGGAGCATAGCATCTGATGCAATCATATTTTGTAGGCATTCGTCGTGATCCATGTATCCAACTAATTGTACAGCACCATCAAGTCGGTTTTGGGCAACAAGCTTTCTAAGAACATCATGCTTAAAGCTGCCTATAAATCTAATAAGAATTTCGTCTTTTGAAACCTGCCCCTTACTAACAAGATTACCAACTGATTCTAAAAACAAATCAGGTTTTCTGCGGCCATAAAGAGCACCCGTGTATGTTAAAGTAAACTTATTGTTTTTTTTCTTATTAAGCTCCAGTTCATCAAAATCTTCTCTGTCAAAGCCGTTTGGTATAACGTACATTCTGTTTTCAAGGTCAATACCCGGATTTAATCTGACGAAATTATCCTTCATGATTGGGGTGTTTGTCACCAGAATATCAGCAGTTTTTAATACATCCTTCTCCATTTCACGCTCCTTTTTCATGCGCGAAATTCTGTGGGGTTTATCTATCAGATAAGGGTTGTTTGTCCATTCATCCCTGAAATCTGCCAGCCAGAACAGTTCCGGGTAATACTTCTTTACCTCCAGGCCCAGCAGATGATCACTATATGGATAAGATGTTGTATATAGAGCCTGGATATCGCCCCTCTCAATTCGTCTCAGACATGCCTTTATTGCATTTCGCATCCATAATATCTCACCATCGGGGATTAGTATTTTCCAAGCGATAAACTTTCCAACCTTACTAAGTATCCAGGGCATGGTGGTCAGGTCGTAGGCAGGAGTTCTAATTATCTCAATATTTTCGGGTAAATCCTTAAGGAGGGATTCGTCCCTGATGGCCATTCTTTTGTCATCACGCGTAAGTACAACCGGTTCCCATCCAAACAAGGGCAAATACTTGACGAATTTTACGCTGCGCTGTACACCTGAGCCTCCTACCGGAGGAAACTGATGGGCCGCCATCAAAACCTTTCTAAAATCCACATTCAAAATTGATTCCTCCCACACCCAAGAAGATGATATTCCAGTCCGGCTTGTTCTACAATATCCCTATCCCAGAAATTACGCGTATCTAATACCTTTGGGGAGTTCATTGCTTCTTTTAGTCTAGCAAAATCTATATTTTTATATTCACTGTGATTGACTGCAAGAACAATCAGGTGAGCATTCTTCGCAGCCTCATATAAATCGTTATCCTTTGATCCTTCATAGTCTACATGCTTGTCCACTATAACAGTATTATAGACTCCCTCTTTCTTTAACTGGCCAATAAGCTCTATAATAGGACTTTCTCTCATATCATCAACATCAGGCTTGTAGGTCACGCCTAATATTAGAATCTTTTTTTTGCCCTCAATATGACTTGTTAATGCCTCTATTCTCCCAAGAACATGTTGAGGCATACCATCATTGGTGTCCCTTGCCAGGGTAATGATTTTAGCTATTTCGGGCTGTTTCTCTACAATAAACCAGGGGTCTACCGCAATGCAGTGACCTCCTACCCCCGGACCGGGCATATGCAAATTAACTCTCGGATGTTTATTGGCAAACTTAATAACGTCCCAGGCGTTAACTCGCATCTTTTCGCATAGCATTGCCAATTCATTGGCTAAAGCTATATTAACATCACGGTATGTGTTTTCCATAAGCTTGCACATTTCAGCCGTCGTAGCCTCAGACGTATATATTTCACCTTCAACAAAGCTCTTGTAAAGCTCCTTGACCACTCTTGCAGATTCCTCGTTAATACCCCCTACAACCCGGCTATTTTCCTTTAACTCAATAAGTATTCTGCCGGGCAGCACCCTTTCAGGACAATAGGCAAGATAAATATCCTCACCGGGAATAAAGCCTGCATGGCTGAAAATAGAACCAAGAAAATCTCTGGTGGTTCCAGGGGGAGAGGTGGATTCCAAAATAACGATATTGCCTTTTTTAAGATATGGGATAATCATTCTTGCAGCATTTTCTACATAAGAAAGATCGGCCGTTTTATCGGCTCTAATAGGGGTAGGAACACAAATTATAAAGGCATCCGCCTCATCAGGCTTCTCGGAAGCCTTTAAAGTACCGCCCTTCACAGCGTCATTCACCATTTCCTCAAGATAAGGCTCCTCAATGATGACCTTGCCTTGATTTAATGCATCTATAACCTTTTTATTTATATCTACCCCTAGGACCTTATGTCCGTGGGTTGAAAACATAGCCGCTGTGGGAAGTCCTATATATCCTAGTCCTATAATGCAAATATTCATATATTTTTACACTCCAAGATTCTACTGATTAGCGTCTTGATTGTATCATACTGTATAAATTATGGTCAACAAATTGGAAGCTAAGCCTAAAAATTTTCGAATTATGTGTACACCAATCTCATTGTCTAGTTAAAACAAAGGAAAAATAAACAGAGTACTCCCCGGGCTCAGTTTTATTTGCTGTTTGCAGCATATGCTCCATGGTATCCTCTTCCATTTCATATTCTTTCTCTTTTATGTACGCTTCAAACTCCTCAACTGAACTGAGCACTATTGTATGGAAGATATATTTTCCTGCTGAAAGCTCTTGGTCAAAATATCCCACCCCACTGTCCGTCAAATGCCGGACACAGATATTACCCTCTTCATCCTTCAGATATTGGTCAATTATACAGCCTTCAGTCACATTTTCTGCTCCCATAACAATTTCGTAATAACCATCCTCGGTAATTTCAACATCACAAATCATGTCCTGATTGATGGATGTGCCCGAAAAGGAGGTAATTACATTGTCATCTGATTGTGGAACTAGATCCGGCAATCCGCTTATAAAGGTGCCAATTGCTATAAGAGCTACTGTTAAAATAACAGCAGTCAGCTTTCTTTTCTCTTGTTTTGTATTCTCCCGGGCATTTTCCCCAAGGATTTCGGACATCTTGCTTTTCCTCAATAATACTAATAGTACAATAATATACGGAATGCATCCAAGTAGATTAAGGGATGTATAACTGCCGATAGTTGAGGTCATAGAACCTGAATCAAAGAATCCAGAAGAAAACAAAGCGCCAAAATCTATAAAGGCGTGGAGGAAAATAAGCAGCCAAATGTTTCTGCTTCTATAGTAAACAGCCGTTAATGCCATACCGATTACCCCAGCAGCAATAGATTGGACTAAAGCACTAAAGAATGATATTTCAGGATTAATAGCGTTGAATATGTGCATGGCGCCAAAAACAACACCTGTCATGATTGTGGAGAACCAAACTCCTGCGGAGGATTTTCCATATTTATCGAATAAAACATTGGCTATAACCCCACGGAAGGTAAGTTCTTCAGCTGATCCAATCAAGATCATAGTAATGGTAAAGATAATAATATGGCTGACAGGCTTTAAAGTGAGAACCGCTTCGGTCCCTGTCATTAAGGCATCTAAATATGGTAGCAAAAAGGAATATGAAATGGCAATCAAGCCTATAATTACAAAATATAAGCCTGTCAATAATCCCTTTCCGAAACCATATTTCCTTTCTTTAAATATGCTCTGATAATTGAATAAATACAATAACATAATTCCAAATGCTGTTCCAATTAGGTCAATGAAAAGTTGTCCAAGATATTCGTCTTGGGATTGGATAATGAATGGAATATTCCGTAACACAACTCCAGCAAAGAGCATAATCCCAATCCACAAAGCTGAAAGAATAAATGATATAAGTACGGGATATTTCTCTCGCAACACTGTTAACTTAGCTTTCATATACATTTTCTCCTTAACTATTGATATGCTAAATCAATCTAGCCCCTATATATACTAGTACAAATAAGTAGAATAATGCGACCCGCGTCTGTTCTATTGTATGATGGTAGTTTTGCTGCCTGTTGAGCGAGTCAACTGCGCCGCTCCGTGAATCGGTCCGGGATTCAAGTCGCGTAGCTACGCATTCCGTGCTCCGCTTACGACAGTAGACATCACTCACGGAAGCATTATGCCGTAATAATCTATGTGATTGAAACCACATACCCTTTTCAAATCATTGCTATTTTAGTATAATCATAAGATGACCAACGGTCAACAGGAGGATGAAATGACCGAAAAGATAGACATACATGATGTTCCTATAGATAATGTAAGCATGGACGAGGCCCTTGATGCAGTCCTAGAAATGCTGAAAACTAAGGAAAAGCATATGATCTTTACACCTAATGCAGAGATTATTATGCAGGCGAATCGTGATCCTGAGCTAAATTCAATTCTTAATAAAGCTCATCTCGTTGTGCCCGACGGAGCCGGTGTAATCCTTGCTTCAAAGATTCTGGGAAAGAGGTTAAAGGAGAAGGTCTCCGGGATTGACCTAGTGAAAAGAATTTTTGCAAGCACGGCAAAAAAATCCATAGGCTTCTATATTCTCGGCGGCAAGCCCGGCGTGGCAGAAAAGGCCTCCATTAATATCGTTTCAGAGTATCCTAAAGCAAAAGTGTGTGGATACAGAAACGGATATTTCAGCAACCAGGAGATTCCGGATATTATCAAGCATATAAATGATTCAAAGGCAGAAATTTTACTGGTTGGTCTGGGTGCCCCAAAGCAGGAAAAATGGATTTACAATCACATTCAGGATCTTAATTGTAAGATTGCTATGGGGATAGGCGGCTCAATAGATGTTTTTGCAGGGACTGCCACAATGGCACCCGAATTTATAAGAAAATCAGGGTTTGAATGGCTATACAGACTAATTAAGGAACCTAAAAGGGCTAAGCGGATGCTTGATTTACCGAGATTTATGTTCTTAACCTTTAAGACAAAGCTGAAAAAGAAATAAGGCAGGGTAAGACACGGAGCCGTCCCCTGTCTTACTATAAGCCTTCAACGGATTCTACCACCAGGCCATAGACAATATCAAGGGTTACCTTTTCATTGTTCTGCAGCCGATCTGTTAATTCCGCGGAAATAATATTCATATCCTTGAGAGTTTGTATTGCGTTACCATCGGTATAATCCTTAGATAATGATGTTAAAATAATAGCTGCCGCATTTTCTCCATTGAGTTTATCCTTTGTCTCGTATGGTTCCAATACCCGGGCAACAGACAAATTGTATAACTCCGGAGTCATCTTAAGCATAGCGTTTTTTATCAAGACCACCATGACCTCCTGACTGGCCTCAAAATCAAGTTTAAAGTCATTTTCCAGGCCGCCTGAAATCAATCCATACTCAGCCAATACCTTTATGTACCGATATGCCCAATGATCCATTAACTTTTCCTCAGTATCAGGGATTATTATGCTCTCAGAAAAGTCCACAAGCTTTACTCCGCCCCGTGATATATATTTTTCTAAGTTCTTTACTTCTTCATCTATGGGCTCTGATAATTGGGCAGGAGTTTTTCCAGAAATAACACTATAAGCAGACACTAGACCGGCCGCTTCGCCCACTGTTATTCTGGTGGGGATATTCCCGGCACTTGTAGATGCCAAGGATGTAAAGCCTGCTTTAGACCCTACCATAATTACATTTTGAAGGTTAACAGGAACTATACTGCCCAAAGGAATAGAGTAAACATTGGGCTTGGTAACAACATATCTTAAATTGGTCCTAATAAATTTGCTTGCATCAACCTCCTGAGCTGACAGAGCAATTTTGTTCCTGAAATCCTTATTCTCTAAAATATCCCCTACCGTCAGTGTATATCTTCCTTCAAAGTGCTTATATTCCGGAATAAACAAGCTCTCGGGGCCATGTTCATAGGTGCAATCCTGAAATGCAATCAGTACATTTTTCAAGAAGGCGGTAAGCATGATTGCCTCTTCCTCTGCTTCTTTATATGCACTTTCTAAATCTTCCTCATCCTCTAAGTCAACTCCGAACACTTGAAGTCCTGAAATAATCAATTCATCGTCATTCTGGCTGATAAAAGATGGCGATACTAATTTAGTCCTCTTATTAGCCATTTCATAAGCCGTGAGAACTATTTTAAACTCTGTAGCAAATTCGGTCATCTTTTTTCCCTTTTTTAATGCCTCAACATCTACGCCTGAAATTTTAAAATTAAACTCGAGTGGAGCATAGAAATCGCCAATCCCAAGATCTTCGGATCCTTTTGTATATGGTGTTTCTGCCAAATCTAGAAGCACACCATTCCAGGTAGCATCAATATAGTTACGGGCCTTATAGTAACTTTTCCCTTCACTACCTTGCACATAAATGCCTTGTATATATTCATCTTTCATGACTATTTCTGAAATGTGGCTGTCATAAATAATTGTAAGGTTTTTTTCCTTTTTAACCAGTTCAGCCAATGATTTCTCATATTCAGAGCTGCTAAAGCCTAAAGATAGTCTTCCAAAAATCTGTTGATAAATACCTTCATTGAGCATAACCTTCTTGCCATCTATAATTCCTTGTTGGGGGTTCATTCTAGATATAAGTGCTTTACTAATATAACTCCCTAAATGGTCATCCTCGGTAATTAGCAAAGTCTTCAATCCCGTTCTGGCACAAGAAATAGCCGCTGCGATACCCTCGGGTTCAGAGCCTATAACAATGGTACCGTACTCATTTTCTGCAAAGTCATAATCATTGGAGTTAATCTTTTTATTTTGACCACCTGTATTCCGGGATAGAATAGGTCGTATTCCAAACCATACAGTAACAAAAATAAGTACCACTACTATCAAATTCTTTATAAGATTACTTTTATCTTTCATATACATCCCTCTTCTTATTTTATCGGAAGAATTATGAAAAACAATTACGAAGATAAAAATCCTTAATGATAAAATAAAAGGGTGCAGATGAAACGAAATTGTTCCATATTACACCCTTTTTATTACTGTATACAGCTACCATCATTTAACGGTGTATGCACCTCTTATTAGCAGCCAGGCATTTTCTTTGATTTCAAGACCCCTTCCATCAGACCTGGCTGAAATCAATAGATGCTGAACCGTAACCTGCATACCGTTTTCGTCAAGATCCTCCCCTACACTTGCATCAACCAGTCCTCCATAGGTTCCAACAATGGTCTGTGCAGCTCCGCTTCTTAATATAGCTTCACTTCCAGCCGAAAGAATAATCTTTTGCCCGGCCTTTGCTTCAACTGTAACAAAGCCATTTTCCAGAGCATCAACCCTGCCTTTTAAGTAATCGATTTCCTGTAATGCATCCAGTACAAACTTAGTCAAATCGCCCACATCGGTTTGAAGTGCCGAAATGGTAGCATTGTCTACATTGCCGGAACCTGAGCCCGATCCTGAGCCTGAAGCAATCTGTGCCGATAATTGGGCAAACTTTTGATCCACATAGCTTTTGGTAACCAATGGATCTGCATCACTTCCGGGTTGACCTGCNCCTTGTGCAGAAGATATCACTATTACAACAAATGATAATACAAAACACGCCAATAAAGCTATTCTACTTTTTCTTTTGAACATAATATATTTCCTCCTGAGTAAAAATCCATCAAGCCTTACTGCACGTATGTAACGTTCAGACCAAAGCTTGTAGATAGNGCATAGTCAACTCTTTTCATCAAGTTGTTGTCCAAATGCCCTGCTTTTTCCCGTAGTCTTCTTTTGTCAATTGTCCTTACCTGTTCTAAAAGTATAACTGAATTCCTATTCAGACCATAGTGGTCGCCCACAAACTGAATATGGGTTGGTAGCTTTGCCTTGGTTAATTGGGATGTAATGGCCGAAACTATTATGGTAGGACTAAACTTATTGCCTACATCATTTTGTATCACCAATACAGGGCGTATGCCACCTTGTTCAGAGCCCACAACAGGGCTTAAGTCAGCATAGAATATGTCTCCTCTTTTCACCAGCAAATCAATCACTCCTGTAAAAAGTATTGACCTACAATGCCTGACCCCATATTTAACTGCGTTATTTCTATATCCATTATAAAAAAGACCTCTGCATAGAGCAAATTAAAATTAGATTACGCATGTAATAATTGATACCTTGTACCCGGCTATCAGTCTACTATTTATTATTTCTTATTTCCTAGATATGTATACATCTAATATGAAGTGTTAANCAGTGATAATTCCCCTTCACTGTACTTTTTTNCTATACCAATCTATACCAAATAGTTTAGTACATTAATAACCTTTCCATTCTTAAAATAGACTCTCGGAACTCTTTTCCCGATAATGCAAAGTATTTCATATGAAAGTGTTCCAATCAGGTCTGCTAGCTCATCTGCTGTAATTTCGTTATCACCCTGCCTGCCAAGTAGCACAACCTCATCTCCTACTTTTACCTCTTCCCTTATATCAGTTATATCCACCATGCACTGGTCCATGCAGATACTCCCCACCACAGGTGCAAATTGCCCGTTCACCAAAACTCTGCCTTTCCCACTAAGAAGCCTTGAGTAACCATCGGCATAGCCTACGGGGATCGTTGCAATCAGCGTGTCTCGTCTGGTGGTAAATTTTCTTCCATAGCTAATGGAGGTATTTGGTTCCACAGTCTTTATCATTGCGATGCTTGTCTTTAGTGTCATGGCTGGTTTTAAAGAAATTATTGTCCTGTCTATCTCAGGACCGGGATAAACACCATAGAGCATTATTCCCGGCCTTACAAGCTCCATGGAAAGCTCCGGATAATTAATAATTCCTGCGCTGTTAGAAACATGGCGGATTGGTATCAGAATTCCTATCCGGTTAAGCTCATTTATTATGATATCAAAGAGCTCTGCCTGATGCCGTGTGTAACTCCTGTCATTTTCATCGGCTGTTGCAAAGTGGGTAAATATTCCTTCCACAATTATTCCGGGCAGCTTGTGAATTTCAACAACGTCCTTTACAGCGCTGTATCCCGGCGGAAAACCTACCCTTGTCATTCCTGTATCTATTTTTATATGGACCTTTACTTTTGTCCCCTGCCTGACCGCCTCGGCTGAAAGTGCCTTGGCAATATCATGGCTGTATACAGTCTGAGTAATGTTATTATGGATTAGTTCATCTACTCTTTTTGGATTGGTGTGGCTTAGAACAAGTATGGGAATTTCTATTCCAATTTGCCTGAGCTGAATAGCCTCATCCAGCATAGATACCGCAATACGCGAAGCTCCGTTATCGATCATTGTCTTTACAGTTTCAAGAACTCCGTGTCCATAAGCGTCTGCCTTCACCACAGCCATTATCTCGGTCCGCTTACCGACGAGCCTTCTAACTTGCTGTACATTATGCGCAATTTTGTCCAAATCTATTTCTGCCCAAGTTCGGGTAAATTTATAATCCATAATAATCTCCTGCTTAAAATCTGTTCTCACCTTGATTAACATATTTAAAAGCCTTTGGCAAACAAGCTCCGATGTCTGATGCCATTACTCCATCAGGGCCCATTTCCTCTGTGGCAATATCTCCTGCCAGCCCATGGAGATAGGCTCCGGCTATGGCAGCTTCATAGGGGGATAAACCCTTACCTAACAGCGAGGTTATAACCCCTGCCAAAACATCTCCCGAGCCTGCTGTCGCCATGCCTTGATTTCCGGTAGGATTTATTGACACCCGGCCATCATTTGCAGAAATTATTGTTCCCGCTCCTTTTAATACAACGGTCAGTCCAAACTCATCGGCAAAGCTTTTTGCAATCTCAATCCTATGGTCCTGAATCTCAGATACAGATAATCCTGTAAGTCTTGACATTTCTACTGCATGGGGAGTAATAACTGCTTCACATTTTAGTCTTTCCAACATGGATTTATTTTTAGAAATAAGATTTAAAGCATCTGCATCAAGTACCATTGGCTTGTCGCAATAATCAACAACAGTATTTAATATAGTCAATGTATAGTCAGTACAGGAAAGTCCGGGACCAACCAACACTGCATCAGCATCAGAAATAAGCTCTTGAATGAGATTGCGTAAACGGATATGGTCATTTTCAGGGATAATTGTGAAAACAGCCTCGGGAATCAGTATGCTTAAAGTATCTAAGCATGATTGTGGTACTGCTAGTCTGACCAGCCCCGATCCAGCCCTATAGGCCGACAGGGCACTTAAAAAGGCGGCCCCCGTCATGCCTTGTGAGCCTGCTATAATAAGAAGCTTGCCGAAAGTACCCTTATGTCCCTCTTCAGGTCTTACAGGCAATATTTCTCTTATATAGGTTCCGGTTGTCAATAAGGGGGTATCGTACTTGTCTGCTAATGCGTAAGGTATGCCAATATCAACCACTGAAAGCTCACCCATTTTAGATGCACCTGGATGTTGTACCATTCCAATCTTCGGAAGAAAGAATGTAACTGTAGCATCAGCTTTTATGCAGGTTCCCCGAATTTGTCCTGTTAAACCATCCACGCCCGATGCAATATCTATTGATAAGATGAGGGAGGAATAATTATTGATTATCTCAATAACCTGAAACCAAACCCCTTCTACATCCCGGTTGAGTCCAGTACCAAATAGTCCGTCAATTACCAGATTGCTTTGCANGCATGATTCTTTCAGCTCTTCCAGAGCCTTCTCATTGTTTATAACAGGTATTTCTATCCCTATGTTTTTTAATATNTGCCCGTTAGTAAGTGCATCTCCGTAAAGAGTATCCACATCACTCATGGCATATGTAGAAACGGCATAGCCCATTGACAGAAGGTGTCTTGTCACTGCCAGGGCATCACCGCCGTTATTTCCGTTTCCGGCTACAACAGTAATCTTAGGGTTTTTTATACCTTCGAGCATACTAGAAGCTTTAAATGCAGTCTGAAGTGCCGCATTTTCCATAAGCACAATGCCAGGGATGCCAAGGGTGTTTATTGCTATTGAATCAATTTCCTTCATCTGGTGGGGTGTCAACAGCTTCATCTTTTCTTAAACCCTCCAATCTATATGCATTCTCAAATTCTCTTACCGGATCAGTTCCAATAAGCTCGGTTAACTGAACAGCGTAGTTTGNCCAGTCAAGTGAAATCGTATCCAGCTCCTCAGTAAGAAGCTTCTGCCTTTCTTCAATCTGAGAAAGTTCCTCCTTAATTTCAAGGGCTCTTTTGTTATTTGCCTTTAAAGTGGAAAAAATATGATTAATGGATTTATTCAGAAGTTCTATGTTGGCTTGCTTTAACTTATCCTTTAGTTTTTCAAGTTCCTCCATTACATCGTTAATTCGTTTATTTATTCTCTCTATTTCCTTTTTATTTTCTTTAAGNTTATGCTTGGCCTCGTCATTGTCCTCTTCAAAGGCTTCCTTCGTTAAATTCATTATTGCAGCCATTGCTTTTCGTTTTTGAGGCTCCAGATTGTCCTGCTCATTTTGNAGCATGGCTTCCTGCTTAATAAGCTCGTTCATTTCATCCTCAGCCTCTTTAATCTCCGAAGGCATTGGAATAGTTACAAAGAGCTTAGTCCACCTTTCATCTATGGATAATCTTGTAATATCATTTTTTCTTAATACTGAAGAATCAAAAAGCACATTTGTAATTTTATCTTGATCTGTACTTTTGTCTTTAGACTTAGTCAATTTCTTGAAAAACTTCATTTATAAAAGCACCCCCAGAATAAATTTACCCTGTTTACTCGATTGCTCTTCTAAAAATTTATTATCTATAGTATATCATAGCAAGGAGTATTTTCTTAACTCTATTTATTGTTTTTGACACTACGCATATATTGTCGATACATATTATAATTGAGATAATAGTATGAAAGAAAAAATCAGGAGAGCCTATGGAAAGTTATAACGCCGATAATAATTCCACCACCACTCAAAATAAAACCTCATCTGTGTTAGGAAGAAAGAAATCCTTAACTTTTTCATGGATTGTTTTCGGTTTGCTTTTTCTTGTCATACTTATTGCTTTAACCACCATACTCTATTCAAAGACCATTTATCCTAATGTAATAGTATTAAATACTGATGTTGGCGGCTATACAAAGGAGAAGCTCTCCAGCTTATTAGAGACAGAGCTTTCAACAGTATTTAGTAATATGGAATTAACCTTTTCGGATCCTTATTTCGAGANAACAGTTCGAGTCTCTGACATTGGTATTGAAATAGATGTTGATGCCATGGTAAACAAGGCCTATGGCGTGGGACGCGNGGGCAATCTTTTTAATCGCATAGCCTCTATTATGAAACTTAAGAAGAACCCTGTTACCATAGACATAATCCCTAGCGGGGATTCGGAAAAATTTGAAGCCTTTATAGAGGATATATGTAAAAATACTTTCAGCGAAATAATNCCCTCTAATATATTGATCTATGATAATCAAGCTATCCTCTGCACAGGAATCCCTGGGCGTGAGGCTGATAAGCAGGAATTGCTTAAGCTTATCATTGATACACTGACTAGGCTTGAATCAACAGAAATCACTGTCCCTGTAAATGAAAAGAAATCCCCGGCTTTAGATATAGATACAACACTGTCCACCCTGAACAGGCCGCCCATTAATGCTGAGTTTGTACGCACCTCAAGAACTACCTATGAAATCACCCCTCACCAGATGGGGCTTTCATTGGACAGGGCTAGTCTGATGGAAATAATCTCATATGTAGAAAACAGGGAAAACAATGGGTATGAAGAGATTAAGCTTCCTGTTGAATTCATAACTCCTGATATTACCACGGAGGAACTTGAAGCCCAGACCTTTAGGGATACCTTGTCTACATGCACAACTTACTTTACTACTAAAACTGAAAACAACTATAACAGAGGAATCAATATCGGAATTGCGGCTAATTGTATCGACGGTACTATACTGTTACCGGGCGAAAAGTTTTCATTTAATGAGGTAGTAGGACCCCGCACAGCACAAAAAGGATATCGGATTGCCCATGTATATGTGGATGGTCAGATCAAGGACGGTATTGGCGGAGGAATATGTCAGGTTTCCACTACCCTGTATAACGCCGTGTTAAAAGCTAATTTAGAAGTAACTGAACGCCATAACCATATGTTTACTGTAAGTTATGTGCCATTAGGACACGATGCCGCAGTTTCCTATGGACATGCCGATTTAGTCTTTACTAATACNACCTCATATCCTTTGCGTATAAATGCCACTTATAATCCAGCGGGCAGCCTTACCTTTAGCATTTCCTGTACCAATGATTACCCCGATCTAAAAGTTAAACTGGCCACAAAAACCATAAGNACCATTCCCTTTACTGTGGTATATATAAGTGACAGCACCTTGCCTCAAGGTGTTGAGATAATTGCTGAGAAAGGACTAAATGGTTACGTGGTTGATACATATATCACGGTATACAACGGGGATCAACTGATAAGGGAAGAAAAGCTTCACAGAAGCTATTACCAGATGTATCCGCGAAAAATACTTCGTGGAGATGCTCCTGCAAGTGAATTTGAAACAGATGAGATGGATGATACAGGGGACGGCAACCTGTCCTGACCATGGTGAGACGGGGGACGGTGATCCTTGTCCTGACAATAATTGAATGATTATCAAAAATCAAATATAATAATTACATGTTTCGGTAAATAATGTCGTCGGTTACATTTAGCTTATGAGGAGGTAAAAACAATGAAGCTTATTATTGCTATCGTGAGCGATGAAGACAGTGGTATTCTGGCCGATAATCTAAGTCAGAACGGTTATAGCACAACAAAGCTCTGCTCAAGTGGTGGGTTTTTAAAAAGCGGTAATACTACATTTTTAGTCGCTACAGATGATGACAAGGTTGAAAATGCTGTTTCAATAATTAGCGATACATGCAAATCAAGGCGCAGATTGCTTGCTCCTGAAAAGCTGTCCGGAAGCTTTGGAGCTTTCAATATGGCAATGCCTATTGAAGTAGATGTTGGAGGCGCCACAGTATTTATTCTAAATATCGAACAATTTTTAAAGCTCTAATGCCCCTATTTTTTACACTTTATGAGGTATGATATGTCTTCAAAGCTAAGATACCCCTCAGAAAAGGATCTAGAGAATAATCGCCTTTTAGGAATTATTGAAGGTGCTTCGGCTAAAACAATTTTCAATCTGACCAGTGGTGCTTTTTTAGTAGGGCTATTAAAAACCATGGGTGCTAGCGATGCTTTCTGCGGCTATATTCTTGCAATTCCGGTTCTGGCCGCTGGAGCACAGGTGTTTTCGCCCATTGTTCTTGAAAGTCTCGAAAGCAGAAAACGCATTATTGTTATTGGGTCAATGCTGCATCGTTTGTTACTTGTTAGCTTGATTNCCACGCCCTTTCTCCCTGTAAGTCCTGATACAAGGCTCATTATTGCTACTATTATATTCCTGATATCAAATGTAGCAAACTCCTTTGTTAATCCTGCAATATCCAATATGTATGTGAGCTTTGTCCCACAGAATATACGAGGCCGGTATTTTGGAAGAAGAGAATCATACCTGCTTCTGGTTGCAACTTTCGTAACCCTTATAGTTGGACGAATACTTGATAATTTTACTNCGGCAGGAAAAGAGCTTAATGGGCATATAGTTGTCTACNCNTTCATCTTTTTCTTTACANTAGTCAATTCTTTATCTTACATGCTTATGAAAGAGGTTCCGCTTAGACATACAAATACGAGGCTTAAGCTCTCTGATGTCTTCACCCGACCCTTAAAGGATAGGCGATTTATTCTATACTTTATCATGCTTATCATCTATAACTTTGGCGTTCAGATTGCCAATGCATATTACAGCGTATACTTAAAATCAGATCTGAATATGAGCTATACTTTCATAAATATCCTTAATCTTCTTAATGCTATTCTATATGTTTTTAGTGCCAGTAGATGGGGAAGGTTTGCCGATAGACGGGGCTGGGCCACAACAACCATGCTTACTGTTGGAATACTCGGAATATGTCACTGTACATGGTTCTTCTGCTCAGAACAAAGTATACTTCTGATACCGCTTCTAGTTATGTGTCATATTTTGGGCGGCATAGCCTGGTCAGGAATTAATGTCTCCCTTTTTAACCTTCAGTTTGACTTTACACCTGATAAAAACCGTACTATGTATATAGGATTTAGTGCTGCAATCAGCGGTGTCCTGGGATATTTGGCGGCTATGGTGGGGGCGCAGCTTGTCAGTAGGTTTGGCCAAAATAAAATACTATTTCTGGGCGCTTTTTTCGATATTAAGCAGATTTTATTCCTCACCTCAGGCTTATTACTTCTTATATGCTCCATTTATATATTCTTTTTTATGAAAAACACTAAGACAAAAAAAACAAAGAAGGCAAATGAGGAAGAGGACAGTTCTATGCCCTGATAGATGTTAAAAGTACAATGTTGAATGCAGAAAGTAAGAGTATGAAGAATTAGCTATTCCCTTCTAACCTCCAACCTCTTACCTCCAACCTCCTAGACTGCTCCAGTCTTGGCCTTTCTTACAATGTTGGCTTGAATCTCTTTAGCCTCAATGCATTGGTTACAACAGATNCTGAGCTGAATGCCATAGCGGCGGCAGCTATCATAGGGTTAAGGAGCGGACCTCCGAAAATGTGGAGTAAGCCTGCTGCTATTGGTATACCCAGTGAATTGTATGCAAATGCCCAGAACAAATTTTGCTTTATTATCCTGATTGTATGCTTGCTAAGCTGTATTGCAGCTGGAACATCTAAAAGATCGTTCCTCATAAGAACAATATCAGCCGACTCCATGGCTACATCAGTCCCTGATCCAATGGCTATACCTATATCAGCCTGGGCAAGTGCCGGTGCATCATTAATCCCATCTCCAACCATTGCTACCTTCTTATTCTCTGCCTGAAGCTTTTTAATTTGCTCTGCCTTATCCTGGGGCAAAACCTCTGCTAACACCCTATCTATCCCGGCTTGACTTGCTATGGCTTGAGCTGTACTCTTATTGTCGCCGGTAATCATAACAACATCTATTCCCATTTCATTAAGAGCGTCTATAGCCCTCTTGCTGCTTGGCTTTATCACATCAGCCACCGCAATAATTCCGGCAAGTTCTCCTTCAATGGCAATATACATTGGAGTCTTCCCTTCCAGGGCAAGCCTGTCTGACTCGTTCTGCAGGCTGATTTCGATATTCTTGTTGTCCATAAGCCTCTTATTACCTAGAAGCGTCCTTTTTCCCTGAAGAACAACCTCAATACCCTGACCTGGAATAGCTTCAAACTCATCTGCATTTAACAGGTCTAACTGCTTGTTCCTAGCCTCGTTTATTATAGCCTCTCCTAGAGGATGCTCAGATCCTCTTTCGGCAGATGCAGAAATCCTGAGCAGTTCTTCCTCACTTAATTCACCTGAGGTTATTATGTCAGTCACTACAGGCTTCCCCTCAGTAATGGTGCCTGTTTTGTCGAACACTATTGTTTGAATTTTATGTGTCGTTTCAAGGGCATCCCCGCCCTTAATCAGTATTCCATGCTCGGCACCCTTGCCCGTTCCCACCATAATGGCTGTTGGAGTGGCAAGCCCTAAAGCACAGGGGCATGCAATAACCAGCACAGATACAAATATGGTCAGTGAAAATATCATGGTTTGACCTGAAATGTACCACGCTATTCCTGCAATAAGTGCAATAGCCATAACTATGGGAACAAAATAGCCAGAAATAACATCAGCCAGTTTGGCAATGGGAGCCTTTGTTTCCTGTGCCTCCTCCACAAGCTTGATAATCTGAGCCAGCACGGTATCCTTTCCTATCTTTGTTGCCTTAAACTTTATTGTTCCATTTTTATTAATTGTAGCCCCGACAACCCTACTGCCCGGATTTTTCTCAACAGGTATGCTTTCTCCTGTAAGCATGGATTCGTCTATAGAGGTTCTGCCTTCAATAACTTCACCATCTACAGGAATTTTCTCACCTGGTCTTACAAGAATAATATCACCGATTTCCACCTCTTCGATGGGAATGGTCATTTCAACTCCATCATGAATAACTATAGCTGTTTTTGGGGCAAGGCCCATAAGCTTTTTAATTGCGTCTGAGGTTTTCCCCTTCGATACTGTCTCTAAATATTTCCCAAGCAATATGAGGGTGATTATTACACCTACCGATTCAAAATACAGATTATGTGCATGGTCAGGGTTACCGTTTATTATTTGAACTATTGAATACATACTGTACAGAAAGGCCGCTCCAGTGCCAACTGCAATTAAAGAATCCATATTGGGTTCTCTTTTGAATAATCTGCTAAATCCAACAGTGTAAAAGCGGTATCCCGATATCATTGAAGGAATAACTAGAATAAGCTGTGCTAGGGCAAAGTTTAATGGGTTTAAATCAGGATTTATTATGTCTGGAACAGGTAACCCAACCATGTGTCCCATGGAAATATAAAAAAGAGGTGCAGTAAAAATTACGGCAACTAAGAATCTTACCCACAAATTGTTTCTGGCTTTATCCTTATCAATCTTGTCAGAATCGGCCTCATTAACTGTTTCCAGTTCAAGAGCCTTATATCCAGCTTGATCCACAGCATTTTTTATCTCAGAAATTCTTGTTTTCGAAGGATCATATATAACCCTAGCTTTTTCAGTTGCTATGTTTACACTAACATCGGCTACACCCTCAATTGCTGCTATAGCCCTTTCAACAGATTTGGCACAGGATGCACAGGTCATCCCGGCGATGGGAAGGAGTATCTGCTTGTTGCTTTTAGCCTCTTCCTTAACACCATATCCCGCATTGACAACTGCATTTTTTATAGTATCTATATTCATTTTCTTCTCGTCAAATTCCACCGTCAACTTCTCTGTTGCTATATTAACACTAGCCGAAGTTACACCTTCGAGCTTGCTAATACTTTTTTCAACCGCATTGGCACAGGATGCACAATGCATTCCTGTAATAGTTAATATCTCTTTTGTCATAATTAGCAGTCCCCCTTTTTGCAATACAGATAAAAATGATGATACTTTTATCCTTATTAATATAGAACTGTTCAAAGCGAAAACATAAATGTAATACCACGAAATCGTACTATTACTCGCTATTTTGCGTACTTATCAAGTAATTTGATAATTTCGTCAACCTTTTTATTGCCAGCCACCTCTCCTTCGGAGAAGGCCTGCTTTACACAGTGCTTAATATGCTGATCGATGATCTTCAAATTGGTTTTCTTTAGTAATGCCTGGACTGATAATATCTGATTCGAAACATCAACACAGTACCTGTCCTCTTCAACCATTTTTATAATGCCATCTATCTGACCGTAGGCTGTCTTTAGAAGATTTATAACCTTACTTTTATCCTCGGCTAGAATAATAAACACCTCCAAAATAACATATTGTACAACACCAGAGATCCGCAATATAGGGTAGACGTTTCACGTTCGATATCAGATCCAGAAAGCTACCCCTCAGCCCCCGATAGAAGCTAGAACCGTCCCCTGTCTTACTGTCTCTGATAGGACACGAAACCGTCCCTGTCTTACNCTTAACCCACCCCTCCCCNNGGGGGGGTATAATACTATTATAAACCTTATTAAGTGTTTGTCAATAATAATCAAACGATTCTTCTAAATTACTGAAATGAATTAGATTGGAAAAAGCAAGAACTAGTAATATATCGTCAATGCTTACTGCCGCCTCTTATTCTTCGAATAATGCGTTTATATATTATGGGTTCTTCCTCAAATTTTAAAGATCTATTATATTTAAGGGCCATAGAATATATATTTCTCCCTAAATCAAGAATCTCTTCCTTGTTATAACCTCCAAAATGAAAGGCAAACACATTCCCTTTTGTAGATGTTACCATCTTGGCATGAGACCTACCTGNTGCTTTGAATTCAAAACATATCTTATCTATATACTTTTCCGGGTGAAGCTGGTATTCGTATTCATATATCTTTTCTATGGATTTGTTTGTTGAATTCCGCATGTGAAGCAAATCCTCAAACCATATTTCTGCGCTTTCCCATTGGCTATTGTTTACATAATATGATTGTTGTTTTATTAGAATATGGTCATTGTATACCTCTATATATCCCCCTGTGTAATCCTTTGTTTTAGTAACGACGATCAAAGCCAGGGTTAATCCTGCCCATACGAAAAAGAATAGAAATAGTATACCGCTTATACTTAATAGAATCGTTAACACAGTTTCTGCTCCCGGGAATAATGGTTGCATTGCTGGAATAAGTATGTTTGCAGCCAGAACACCGAGTAATATCATAACACGCTTTTTAAGTATCCGTATAGCGTTTTTCCGCTGTTCAACTGCCTGATTGTCTAAACTCGCGGCTTCAATTCTGATAGGATTTTGAGAGCTGTACATTTAATACTCCTTTGAATATACTCAGTACTTAATTACTTATTATTGAGGGATTTATCCTTGCCATAATNAATTCATTTACATATTCTCCGTTTCGGATTCCGGCAAGTTTTTTTACTCCCTCTTTCTCAAACCCAAATTTCTCGTAAAGCTTAATGGCTTTCAGATTATCCTCAAACACAGTCAAATCAATTCTTACAAGCATAAGCCAATTATCAGCTATGTCAATAAGTGCTTCCATCAATGCTGACCCAACACCCATATTCTGATAATCCTTATGAACCATTATTCCAATACCCGCACTGTGACGAAGACGGAGATTATCGTAAACAGATAACCCTGCTGATCCTATAACAATCTCTTCGCCGCTCTGACCCTTTGTTACGGCAACAAACAAATGAGTATTATCGTTCAGGCTGGCGATATAGTCTTCATTTTTCTTTATTCTCTCTGAAGGAATACCAAGAATATTCTCAAACACTCCCGGCAT
>JGI24708J26588_10000757_pt1 | contig 26348 bp, 21 predicted proteins | sample BioPla1DNA2_FD_26588 | JGI IMG/M metagenome (IMG submission 26588) | reverse complement strand
GAATAATATAGATAACTCAGTGTTTCAGTGCATAAAAAACTACTATATAGTAAATACTAAGACTAACATGGTTAGAATAACCTCAACTCTTTTTGTATGATTTTTTTGGTGAGGTTATTCAGTATTTAATCTAATAGATTAATAGTCTGTTGTGTAGTTTCTAATTACGATAAAATTAATCCTCAAGAAGCTCTTTTAAAAAGACATTAAGTTCTTCATCTAGTCCTTTTAGTAGTTCATCGCTAATAATAAGAGTATCGTCATCAATTAAAAGAAGTTCCGTATAGGTGTCTTTATTTTCATCGACTAAAACAAAAGAAAATGGTTTTAGAATAGGTAATTCATTAAAGGTGTTATTTGCTTTCATCTTATTCAAGATAGGTGCAAATAATTTATCTAGCTCATCATAAAACTCACTATTTACTGCGTTTGTTGGTATTAACTCTGTAAATGTAGAAGAAGATAGTGTTTCATCATTATCATCAAAAAGTAATACATTACCAGTTTCTGGTGAAACATAAATGTATATATCTGTAATTAGTGAAGAATTATCATTAGCTGTTAAATTGTCAATAGCTTTATGAATGGTGTTTTCTAACAACTCTTGTGTTTTCTTACTTACTTTCATGGTGAATTTTATTATTTGAACAAAGGTAAAAAAAAACTCTTATCTATCGCTTCTTTTTAATTTATTTCACTGTCAAATCTTTTCATTTGTTGATTTAATAAAATAGCATTCTCTTTCCTTTTTTCTAAAACTTCTAAATAAGTTTTTATAGGAGCATAATTTGTAGTAGAAGAAATAAAAATAGGATTAATAAAATCTATCTCATCCACTTTGTAGGCTAGCTCTTTTGCTATTGTTGCCCAATTTATAGCTTCTTCAAAATTATCCCTCATTTCATAGAATACAGCAATGTTGAGTGCAGCTCTCATCTGATTTTTTACATTTTTAGAAGGGGAGTCATANATTTCCATCCAAATATTGTAGGCTTGTTCCCATTGATTGTTCTTAATGAATTTATGCGATTTTCGAAGCGATTTATTTCCATCAATATAGAGCAAACGTTGTGCGGTGTTCCATTGAGGTACAATACGTGAAGCTAATACCTCTCCTGTAAAGAAAGAAGCTTCATTTACAATTGTTTTTTCACTTTTTTGAGTGAGAACAATATCTCTTAAATCCCAATAAATAGTGTCTTTTATTTGATCTTGAAAGAGAGGTTTATCTCTCTCGGGTAGAAAACCTTTTATATTTGCGTTTGTTTCAACTTCTAGTTGTTCTAATATAAAACCATCTTCGGTTATATAATCTACTGCCTTAGCATTAAATAGGACATTTTCTAGTGCAATAATGAAGTCTACCTGTAAAAAATCTGTCAATTCTTTTATTTCGTCGCTTGTTAAAGGATGATTTTCATAACTCTCTTTTTGTAGTTGTAAAGCTGAGTCATATATTACAACTTCATCAAAGTAGTTAGCATCAGCTAAATGTTGTGCTAACGATTCAGTTGCTATAGTTGCATTACCTAATAATAAGGCTTTTAAGTCTTTCCATTGAGACGGTGTCTCTTGAGTGGTATAATCGGTTACAACATTATTAACAACACCCACTTTTTTAAGCTCTTTAGGAAAGCTAACATTAGCAGGAGCTAAGTAATCAATCGATAAAATTTTTGTGGTTTGACATGAATTAAGGACCAAAAGTCCACAAAATATATAAAATGATAAAAATATTGTATTTTTTAATCTCATAAAGTCTTAGTTTTATATGCTCTAAACAAAAATACAATTATTATACTAAAAATGATTGAAATGATTAAAATATTAAAGGGCTTTTTGAATATTCAAAAAGCCCTTTAATATTTTAATAGTAGGTGAGTACTATTATCAATAGTTCTCTTCTATAAAAAACTAGATTTAGCCTCTTCTTCCATGACAGTTTTTGAATTTTTTTCCACTACCGCAAGGACAAGCTTCGTTACGTCCAACTTGCCTTTCAGCACGAATAGGTTCACGTTTAACTTGTTCTCTCGTGTCTTGCTGTGCAGCAGCTGCTTGATTTGGATCATTAAGATCATACTTTTCTTCTCTGTACTGACTCATATCTTGTCTTCGTTCAGGAGCAGCTTCTTTTACTTGACTTGGTTCTTGAACTGGTATTTGACCTCTCATTAAAATTGATGCTGTTTGCTCGTTAATACGATTAACCATTGAATCAAATAAATTAACAGATTCTAGTTTATAAATTAATAAAGGGTCTTTTTGCTCATAACTAGCACTTTGTACCGAGTGTTTAAGATCATCTAATTCTCTTAGGTTTTCTTTCCAAGCCTCGTCAATAACATGTAGTAATATTGCTTTCTCAAATGAATGAACAATAGCTTTACTTTCTGTTTCGTAAGCTTCCTTAAGGTTACAGCTGATGTTATACATTCTTTTTCCATCAGTAATTGGAATAAGAATGTTTTCATACATTTCGCCTTGTTTTTCGAATACTTGTTGAATAACAGGGTTGGCTATTTGAGCTAAATGTTCTTGTTTACGTTTATAGGCTGCAATAGCAGCTTGAAATGTTTTTTCTGCAATAACCTCTTTTTTATCGGATCTGAAATCCTCTTCTGAAATAGGTGCATTAATAGCTAATGTTTGGATTACATTCATTTTGTAATCATTGTAGTCAACACTTTCAGTAGCTAAAGCACAACGATCCCAAATAATATTCACAATATCCATACTTACACGGTCGCCCATTAATGCGTGTTTGCGTTTCGTGTAGATTACAGTACGTTGTTTGTTCATTACGTCATCGTACTCTAAAAGACGCTTACGAATACCAAAGTTGTTTTCCTCAACTTTCTTCTGAGCTCTTTCTATAGATTTAGAAATCATTCGGTGCTCAATTACTTCACCTTCTTTGAATCCTAATTTATCCATAATTCCAGCAATACGATCGGAGGAGAAAAGACGCATTAAGTCGTCCTCAAGTGATACAAAGAACACTGAAGAACCAGGGTCTCCTTGACGACCAGCACGACCTCTTAACTGACGGTCAACACGTCTTGATTCATGTCGCTCTGTACCTATAATAGCAAGACCACCAGATTCTTTAACTTCTTTACTAAGTTTAATGTCGGTACCACGACCTGCCATGTTTGTAGCTATAGTTACAGCTCCTTTAAGTCCTGCATTAGCTACAATGTCAGCCTCTCTTTGGTGAAGTTTAGCATTCAGTACATTGTGAGGGATTTTACGCATGTCAAGCATACGGCTAAGCATTTCTGAAATTTCAACGGATGTAGTACCAACAAGAACAGGTCGTCCTTCTTCTACCATTTTTTGAATTTCTTCAATTACTGCGCCATATTTTTCTCTTTGCGTTCTATATACTCTATCGTTCATATCGTTACGAACAATAGGACGATTGGTAGGTATTACAACAACATCTAATTTGTAAATATCCCAAAACTCACCAGCCTCAGTCTCAGCAGTACCTGTCATACCAGATAACTTATGGTACATTCTGAAGTAGTTTTGTAATGTAATAGTAGCAAAGGTTTGAGTAGCTGCTTCTACCTTAACACCTTCCTTAGCTTCAATTGCTTGGTGTAATCCATCGGAGTATCGACGACCATCCATAATACGACCAGTTTGTTCGTCAACAATCTTAACTTGATCGTCAATTACAACATACTCATCATCCTTTTCGAACATGGTGTATGCTTTCAATAATTGATTAATAGTGTGGACACGTTCCGATTTTATTGCGTAGTCAGCAAGGAGTTCATCTTTTTTCGTCAATTTGTCTTCTTCAGACAGTTCTTTTTGAATTTCTAATTCAGAAAGTAATCCTGCTATATCTGGTAAGACAAAGAATTTAGCATCTTCATACCTATCAGAAATCAGCTCAATTCCTTTATCTGTTAAATCAACGCTATTTATTTTTTCATCGATTACAAAATATAACGGATCGGTAACTTCATGCATCCGTCTATTTTGTTGTTCCATATAGATTTCTTCCGTTTTAAGCATCCCCGACTTTATACCCGGTTCACTTAAGTATTTAATTAAGGCTTTGTTACGTGGCATGGCCTTGTGACTTCTATATAGAGCTAAAAAGCCCTCGTCTTCCGTTTCTTCATTTGGAATCAGACGTTTAGCTTCAGCTAAATATTGAGTAGCTAGTTTCTTTTGGGCATCAACAAGTCGTTCAACCATAGGTTTTAAAGAATCAAATAGTTGATCATCGCCTTTAGGTACTGGACCTGAAATAATTAAGGGAGTACGTGCATCGTCAATTAAAACAGAGTCCACCTCATCGACAATAGAGTAGTTGTGCTGACGTTGTACAAGATCTTTAGGGCTAACCGCCATGTTATCACGAAGGTAGTCAAATCCAAATTCATTGTTTGTACCAAAAGTAACATCAGCTAAATAAGCTTGTCTTCTAGCATCAGAGTTAGGTTGATGTTTGTCAATACAATCTACACTTAGTCCATGGAACATATACAGAGGTCCCATCCACTCAGCATCACGTTTAGCAAGGTAATCATTAACTGTTATCACATGTACACCATTACCTGTAAGTGCATTTAAGAAAACGGGTAGAGTAGCCACTAAGGTTTTTCCTTCACCTGTTGCCATTTCCGCAATTTTTCCTTTATGAAGTACAACACCACCAAAAAGCTGAACATCATAGTGAATCATATCCCATACAATTTCATTACCTCCTGCTTCCCAGTGGTTTTTATAAATTGCCTGGTCACCCTCGATACGAACAAAATCTTTTGTTGCGGCTAGTGTTTTATCAAACTCTGTTGCTGTAACTACAATTTCCTCATTTTCTGTGAATCGTCTGGCAGTATCTTTCATTATAGAAAAAGCTACTGGAAGAACTTCATCTAAGGCATTATCATATTTATCAAGAACTTCTTTCTCTAACTTATCTATTTGATTAAATAAAGCCTCTTTATCTTCTAATTCAGTATTTTCAACTTCAATCTTTAATTTATCGATTTTAGATCTTTCTTCTTTAGCTGAATTTTTTATGTATTCTTTTATTTCAAGAGTCTTAGCACGTAATTCATCGTTGCTTAACTCTTTTATTGCTGGATAAGCATCTTTTATTTTATCAACCCAAGGTTGTATTTCCTTCATATCTCGGGTTGATTTATTGCCGAATATTTTACTTAAAAAACTATTGATTCCCATATCTAATGTATATATAATGCAGTAATTAGTTTAATATAATATTAATATCAGTAAATAACACAACAAATTGTATCATCATACAAAGTTATATTAAAATGCTGATTAAGTTGTTTATTTTTGAACTATTTCTATCGAATATCTAATAGAGGGATAGCTTTAGAGGCATTGGGAGCTCTAATTTTTATAGAATGAGCTATAGTTGGTGCTATCTTAGTAATGTGGGTTGGATTATCAATAACTTCAGGGGTTATTTGATTTCCCATAAAGATTAGTGGTGTTAAAACTGCAGAGTTTCTAACTAAGGTGTTTTCGTACGAATCTTTATTCATTAATGTCCATCCAGGAAGCACCTCAATAGTTAAGTCACCCGATCGCTTTCTGTGAAAACCGTTTTTTATTTTTTCTAAATCGGGACTCCATCCTCCTAATAAAATGCGATTGGAAGAGTATACCTGATCTACACCACTAAATTGTATAATGAAATCGGAAGCTAGATTTTGAATTTCTCCTAGTGCTAATTCTTTCTTTTGTAGTAATTCACGATTTAGATAAATCTGATTATTATAATAGGTTTCTACGTACTCTCCAGGGCCATAAGTAGCCATTAAGTACATATTTAAGAGAGTAGCGCATCGATTAATATGGAATTCACCACCTGGAATATGTTGATAGTTTATTGAAGGACTATCTGCATCAGTATATCCTGTAGAAGTAACAAAAAATAGTACGTTGTTTAATCCTACACGTTCTTCGATAAGAGCAAATAAATCAGCTAGATTTTTATCTAATCGAGTGTAAATATCTTGAATTTCCATTGGAAACTCATTTACATTTTGGTGTTCAAAATTTCCAGCATAATATGTAATTGCTAAAAAATCGGTAGTTTCATCTTCACCTATTCCACTTTGACTAAATAATTCGGTAGTTAATAGGTTGATTTCATCGTTAATAAAGGGGCTAGTAATCACCTTTTGATATTTATCTCCTTGATTAAATTTATGTTTAAAAGGTTCTTGTTGCCATCCTGCAGCATATTCATACTTAAAAGAGGGGTGGAAAGGAGACCAAACCCAGTCAGAAATTCTAAAATCAAGAGATGAGCGATCATTATATCTGCTAGCCCACCAAGGAAAATCCTTATAATAAGTTGTACTACACCATTTTCCATTATCTGTATTTAGCCAAAAAGCACCATCNGCTATATGTCCTGCACTAAATANAGCNGCTTCGGCTGTAGGAGCAATACTATAAACTAAACCTTTATGTTTTGTTGATATTTTTAATTCATCACTGAGCGTTGAGACTAAAAGTTTTTTAGGAGAAGTATTACGTACGGTATAGTTACCCATATATTCAGGGTCATCAACACAATTCTCAGGTTGTAAAGAGGAAGGATTCATCCATTCTTTGCTTATTATCCCATGTGTTGAAGGAGTTGTTCCTGTATAAATTGTAGCTATTGCAGAAGCACAATCAATGTTAGAGAATCCATATTCAGCATGTCTATAAACTCTACCCTCTTTCCAAAGGCGTTTAAATCCATCATTTCCAAATAGTGGGGCAAAGGCTTCTATATAATCTGTTCGCAATTGGTCAATGGTAATTCCAACTACTAATTTAGGGTTAGTAGGTACATTTTGCGAATGAACCCCAGCAATAGATAAAAGAGTTAATATAGAAGTTATTAGTTTTCTCATTATTTAGCTTTCCGATATAAAATGATGTGGTTTATACCACGTGTTAATATACACAACGCCAAAGGTAACATAGCTAAGTTAAATCGTTGCAGAAATAGAGGAGAAAGCACTATAAAAAAGGTTAATAAAATACAATATGTCGTTAAGTAATAGGAGAGTTTTCTTTTTTTAATTCTTTTAATGATAAAAGGAAGAGCTAATAGATGTAAAGGATTTAGAAGCAGAAGTAAATAATTAGGATAAACACCAGGATGTGTGGAGAAAAAGGAAAGAAATGCTATGATAACTCCTGGTATGCCAAAAAGAAAAAGTAAAATTAAATCAATACCCCAATAGCTTTTGTTGTTATTAACCCCTAATATAGATATTGAAAGTACAATTAGAAACAAAAAACTGAAACTCAGAAAAGGAGAGGGTAGGTGGCTTTTTTTTGTTTCATGCTGTGCATGATATAAAGTATGTGTTTTTTTTACTAGTAGTCTTTGTTGTTGGTTAGTATCAGTTATCATTGCATTATTAAAATGTTTCATCAAATAAATGGGGGAGAACATACTTTCATTAATGCTTACGGGATTGTCAACCGATTTCCCAAGGCAGAGATCCATACCAAAGGTGGACCAAGGATAGTCTTTTGTGTGTTTGTGAATCAATGATCGAAATGTTTCATTCAGACTACCTTGATAAGTTATTGTTCCCTCTATAGAGGTAGTTATTATATCTCTAGGTTTAGTAGCACAGTTGTCATATAAAAAATTATATCTATAAATTCTATTTTCAGGCTTATAGTTTTCTTCGAGTAAAAAGATTAATTTTTCTTTTTCAGATGCAGTTAGATTTAATACCTGTTCCCATACCGATCGGTTATAGTATTGGTACTCAGAAAGAAAATGAATATAGGTTGTGGCTCCTAATTGGTAATCTGTTTCTCCTAATGTAAATCTCCATATAAAATTAGGTGCATTAAAATCAAAAAGTCCATAATTGAAAACTATATCTGTATTATCTTGAGTATTATTAATTCTTATGGCTGTGTGTCCAAATAAAGTGTAAATTTCATCGCCTTGCTCACAAGTAAGCAAGCTGACTTCTATTTCATCAAAATTAATTTGTGCTTTAATAGGGAGTGTAATTAAAGTCAATAAAAAAAAAGTTATAATATACTGTTTCATACAATTGGGGTTGGGTTTGTTGCAAATATACTTCTTTTTTCAAAGGTTTAGATATTTTATTACAACTTGATAGGGCTAATGGAAAAAGTCATTATCTTTGCTTTTCTCTTTATACGTGCAATTTTTGGTACTAAAGAATAAATATTTGTCAATAAGTTGAGAAATAGAAGAAGGAATGCATTTAAAACAGTCCCTTTTGTTTTTTTAACGGGACGAAACGTTTTTTTTTTTTGAAACAAATTTTAAAAGTACCATATTTGCATTTAGTTTTCTAAATATCCAGTGGTTTATAAAAAACTCAGAATAAAATTATAATGGTAGGTTTTAAGAAAATATTGTTTGTGTTCACCTTGTCTTTATGCGCAGGAGCTGTTTTTGGACAAGTGGATACGGGTTCTCAAAATGTTACAAATTCTCCCTATACACGCTATGGTTATGGCGAGTTATCCGATAATGCTTTTGGAAAAAGTAAAGCAATGGGAGGTTTGGCTTATGGTATTCGGGATAGATACCAGTTAAATCCTGCCAATCCTGCTTCATATACAGCAATGGATTCTTTAACTTTTTTATTTGAAGGAGGCTTTACTCTTCAAAACACAAACTTTAGTGATGGTATAAATAAAACAAATGCAAAGAATTCTAGCTTTGATTATGTAGCTATGCAATTTCGTTTAAAAAAATGGATGGCTATAAATGCAGGGTTTATACCTTACTCTAATGTTGGGTATAGTATAAGCAAATCTGATGTCGATCATGAAAATACAGATGCTTATAATGTTTCCTCTTTTCAAGGAGACGGTGGATTAAAGCAGCTTTACTTAGGTGTAGGTGTTAATGTTTTGAAAAATCTAGCTATAGGAGCGAATTTTTCGTATTTTTGGGGTGATATTGATCGTAGTATGAGTCTGTATTTTCCAGCCACATCGGCATCAACAAATACAGAATCAGAAGAGATTTCGATAAGTGATTTTAAAATAGACTTGGGAGCACAATATACCTACAATATAAGTGATAAAAGACAAGTTGTATTAGGTGCTGTTTACTCTCCAAAAAGGAGCTTAAATAACACCACTACATTAAGAAGTGAGGTCTGGACTAATCAGGTTGGCAGACTTGTAGCAGAAGTGGATTCGACTGCAACCTTTGAAACTCCACATAAGTTGGGCTTAGGATTTACTTATATGTATGATAATAGACTTACTGTTGGTTTAGATTACACATTAGAAAAATGGGGTAGTGTAACCTATTTTGATAACCCTAATGCGTTTAGAGATCGCTCTAAAGTTGTTATCGGTGCAGAATATAGACCTAGTCATTATTCTCGAAATTATTTAGCACACGTAAGATATCGTATGGGGGGATATTACTCAACTCCTTATTATAAAATTAATGGGCAAAATGCTGCAACAGAATATGGTGTTTCTATTGGGTTTGGTTTGCCTTTGCCTAAGGTAGCATCACTTTTAAATTTATCTGCTCAGTATGTTAGAGTGAATGGGAAAAAGTCTTCTTTTTTGGATGAGAATTATTTAAAAGTGAGTATAGGTTTAACGTTTAATGAGCGTTGGTTCTTTAAACGCAAAGTAAATTAAAACAAAAATTAATATTGAATCTTAATATAGAATATAATAACTAAAGCTAAAATACAATGAAAACTAAAATGCTAACAGCTATACTACTATTGGTTATGTTTCTTGGATCTGTTCCGCTTATGGCTCAAGAAGAGGTTGATAAAGAGTGCATCTCTAACAGCAGCATATCTCATGAAGCAGTGAAGTCTGAGAACTATAAGGATGCTTATAAGCCTTGGAAGTCGGTTTTAAGCAGTTGTCCTTTATTGAGATACTATACATTTACCGACGGATATAAAATACTAAAAGGTTTAATGGATGAAATTGGAGATAAGAGTTCTCCAGAATATGCAAAGTATTTTGAAGAGTTAATGGAAGTGCATGATTTAAGAATGAAATATACTCAGGATTTCTTAGATCGTGGGGTGAATGTTTCTTCTGTAGATGAAGCACTAGGTGCTAAAGCCTTAGATTACTTATCTTATGCTCCTGATATTGATGGGAAACAAGCATACGATTGGTTAAAACAGTCTACATTGGGCTCTTCAAGTAAAGAGTTGTCTCCTAATGTTTTGTATTTCTTCTTGGATATGTCACATAATATTTTGGTAAATGACGAGTCTCATAGAGAAACTTTTTTACAGGACTATTTAACCGCAGTAGATATTGCAGATAAAGCTATTGATGTTAATGATAGAGAAGTTTTAATTACTGCTTTCAAAACAGTGAAAGAAAATTTAACAGGATTATTTATTAATAGTGGAACTGCAGATTGTGAGACATTGCAAAGTATTTATGCCCCACAAATTGAAGAGAATAAAGATAATATTGAGTTCTTAACTAAGGTTATTGATATTATGCGTATAATTAGGTGTACAGACCAAGAAGCCTATCTACAAGCTTCTTATTATGTGCACCAAATAGAGCCTACTGCAGAATCAGCTGCAGGTTGTGCTTACATGGCATATAAAAAAGGAGACTATAATCAAGCTATGGTGTTTTTTGATGAAGCTATTGAGTTAGAGCAAAATAGTGAAAGAAGAGCTGAAAAAGCATATGCTGCAGCAGCTGTACTATATTCAAATAGACAATTAGCACGTTCTAGAACTTATGCTCAAAAAGCGATTAGTTTTAATAAAAACTATGGAGCTCCATATATATTAATAGCTAACTTATATGCGACAAGTCCTAATTGGTCTGATGATGCGATATTAAATAAATGTACTTATTTCTTGATTGTAGATAAGTTGCAACAAGCAAAAGCAGCAGATCCAAGTGTAGCTGAGGAAGCTAACAAATTAATAAGATCTTATTCACAACACACTCCTGATACCTCAGAACTTTTTATGATGGGATATAATAAAGGAGACCAAATAACAATTGGTGGGTGGATAGGTGAAACTACTACTATACGCTAATTTTATTTGATGTATCTAACTAGTTTAATTTGTAAGAAAAAAAATATGAAAAGCATAACAATCTCGGTGGGGATTGTTATGCTTCTTTTGTTTTACTCCTGTGGTGGGGGGAAAACCCCAATAGCTGATGCAATAATTGAGAGGGATTCATTAGCTGTGATGGAGACTTTGGGAATGACTACTCTTGTTTCTGATTCGGGTGTAATACGCTATAAAATTGATGCAGATGAATGGCTTATATTCGATAAAAAAGAACCCTCTTATTGGTCCTTCGAGAAAGGAGTGTATGTAGAGCAGTTTGATAGTGTTTTTCAAGTTCAAGCAAGTATAAAAGCTGATACAGCCTATTATTATGATAAGGATAAATTATGGAAACTTGTTAGTAATGTTTCCATTCAAAATTTGAAGGGGGAAATATTTGAAACTGATTTAATGTATTGGGATCAGAAAACAGAAAAAGTTTATTCTGATGCTTTTGTGAAGATTATCATGCCTGATAAAACGATTACTGGTTATGGATTTGATTCAAATCAACAAATGACTCAGAGTGAAATTAGGAATATACAGGGCATATTTTACGTTGATGAGGAGGAAGTATCAGTGGAAAACACTATACAAGAGGATAATGAAGAAGCGAATGTTGATGATTTGTAAATTGATACATTAGAATAAAATATGATGACAACAGTTATATACCTTTTAATTGTGATGACTTTCTCTGCTTTCTTTTCAGGGATGGAAATCGCTTTTGTTTCTATCGATAAACTACGATTTGAGATGGAAAGAAATAAAGGTATTACATCTAAAATACTTTCATTATTCTTTAAGAACCCCAATAATTTTATTTCAACAATGCTAGTAGGTAACAATATTGCTTTAGTAATATATGGTATCTTAATGGCAAGCTTAATAGAAGCAAATCTTTTGAATGGTGTTATAGATAACCATTTTCTAAAAGTACTAATTCAAACTATCATCTCTACGCTGATTATATTAGTAACTGGCGAGTTTCTTCCGAAAGTTTTATTTAAGTTGAACCCTAATTTTCTATTAAATCTATTCGCTGTACCTCTTTTAATTTGTTATGTTTTACTTTATCCTATATCTTGGTTTGCAACCAACTTATCTTACTTATTACTTACTGTTTTCGGTGTGAAAATTAATAAAGAAGTGTCAGCGAACGCTTTTACTAAAGTTGATTTAGGCTACTTTGTTCAAACAGGAATTGATAGCATTGAAGATGAGGAAACATTAGATACTGAGGTTAAAATATTTCAAAATGCATTAGATTTCTCCACGGTAAGGATTAGGGATTGTGTTGTTCCTCGTACAGAAGTTGTTGCTGTAGAAACAGAGACCTCTATCGAAGGATTAAAAAATTTGTTTGTTGAATCCGGTATATCTAAAATTATTGTCTACAAAGAGACTATTGATAATGTAATTGGTTATATTCACTCTTCTGAAATGTTTAGGAGTCAAGATGGAAACTGGCTAAAATGTATATATGATATTCCTATTGTACCAGAAACTATGGCTGCACATAAGTTAATGGAGTTGTTTATGCAACAAAAAAAGTCTATTGCTGTAGTTGTAGATGAATTTGGAGGAACTGCTGGAATTGTGACTTTAGAAGACTTGGTTGAAGAAATATTTGGGGATATCGAAGATGAGCATGACACAACCTCTTATGTTTCAAAGAAACTAAGTGACCAAGATTATGTGTTATCTGGACGATTAGAAATAGAAAAAGTAAATGAGTTGTTTGATTTGGATTTACCTGAGTCGGATGACTACATAACAGTAGGAGGATTGATTTTAGATTATTATCAAAGTTTTCCTAAATTACATCAAGTTGTTTTAATAGAAGATAAGTTCGAATTTAAGATAATAAAAGTTACAGCAACTAAGATTGAGCTTGTGAAATTGAAGGTAATTGAAGATTAAGAGCAAAAAAATCTTTTACTTTTTAGCTTAATATATAGAAGCTTGTTATCATTTTTTGTATCTTCGTACGCTAATAACGAATGAGTAACATATTAAATTATAAAAATATAAATCTAATAAATAGAAATGGCAACTTTACAAAAGATTAGAAGCAAAGGACCTTTATTAATTATTGTTATTGGTCTAGCATTATTTGCCTTTATTGCAGGCGATGCTTGGCGTGTTTTCCAACCTCATCAAGTACAAGATGTTGGCGAGGTGAATGGGGAATCACTATCTGCACCTGAATATCAGCAAATGATTGAGGAGTATACTGAAATTATCAAACTAACAAGTGGTATGTCTGCTTTACCAGAACAGCAGATGAATCAAGTTAAAGATGAAGTTTGGAGCTCCTTTGTAAACAATAAATTAATAGAAGCTGAAGCTGAAAAATTAGGATTGGTAGTAACAGTTGAAGAAGTACAATCAATTATTGAAGAAGGTACTCATCCAATGTTACAACAAACCCCATTCCGTAATCCTCAAACTGGAGCTTTCGATCATGATATGTTGAAAAAGTTTTTGGTGGATTATTCAAAAATGAAATCTAGTCCTCAGATTGACCCTCAAATGGCAGAATATTATGAAGGGTTAAATAAGTACTGGACATTTATTGAGAAAAATTTAATTCAAAATCGCTTAGCTGAAAAATACCAAGCATTAATTGGTGAGTCTTTACTTTCTAATCCAGTGGAAGCTATATATGCTTTTGATTCTAAAAATAAAGAATCTAATTTATTAATGGCAGCTATACCTTACTCATCTATTCCAGATTCATTGGTAAAAGTAGAAGGATCAGAAATTAAGTCTTTATACAATCAGCGAAAAGAACAATATAAGCAATATAATGAAGCTAGAAATATCCGCTATATTGATGTTGAAGTTATTCCTAGTGATGCTGATAAAGAAACATTAAAGAAAGAAGTTGAAGAGCTTACAAGTCAATTGAATCAAGCTGATATGGATTATTCTGCTTTTATACGCTCAACTGGATCAGATGTGTTGTATGAAGATTTATACTTCCCAAAAGAGGCCTTTCCTTCAGATGTTATAGCTCGTTTAGATTCTGTAAATGTGGGTTCTGTTTTTGGACCCTATTTTAGTCCAGCAGATAATAGTTATACATCGTTCAAAGTGCTTTCTAAAGTAAACAAAGCTGACTCTACTCAATTTAGACAAATTCAAGTGTTTGCTGAGTCTGAAGTTCAAACAAAAGAATTGGCTGACAGTATTTTTAATGCTGTTAAAGCTGGAGCTGACTTTTCTGAATTAGCAAGAATGTATGGTCAAGATGGTTCTGCAAATTGGATTAGTTCAGCAAATTATGCAAATGCACAGCTAGATCAAGATAACTTTAAGTTTATTTCTGCTATATCAAATGGAAATAAAGGAGAGGTTGTTAATCTGAAAATAGGTCAAGCGAATATTATTCTACAAATAACTGACAAGAAAGCGGTGAAAGAACAATATAAAATTCCCGTAATTAAGAAGGAAATAGAGTTTAGTAAAGAAACTTACAGTGATGCTTATAATGCATTCAGTCAGTTTGTTGCAGCTAATACAACACTTGAAGAAATGGTTGCTAATGCAGAAGAGGCTGGATATAGATTGTTAGAGAAAAATGATTTAACTACAGCTGAGCATAATATAGGTGGAATTGTAGATACTAAAGAAGCTATTCGGTGGGCATTCTCTGCTAAACCAGGTGATGTTTCTGGCTTATATGAGTGTGGTAACGGTGATCGCTTATTAGTTGTTGCGTTAGTTGATGTAATAAAAGAAGGTTATCGTCCAGTTAATTTAGTTCAAAGTGAATTAAGAGCAGAATTAGTTCGTGATAAGAAAGCTGAGTTGATTTTAGATAAAATGAAAGGTGCAAATTCTTTTGCAGATTATACTGCATTAACTAATGTTGTAACAGACACTATAAAGCATGTTTCATTTGCAGCACCTGCATATGTTTCCTCATTATATAGCAGTGAGCCTTTGGTTGGAGCATATGCTTCAATAGCTAAAGAAAACGAAGTTAGTAACCCAATAAAAGGTAATGGGGGTGTTTTTGTTCTTCAAGCACTTAGTGTCGATAAGTTAGATCAAGAATTTGATGAGGAGAATGAAAAAGAAAATTTGAAAACTATGAATACTCGTTTAGCTAGTCGTTTTATGAGTGATTTATATCTTAATGCAAAGGTTAAAGATAATCGTTATCTCTTTTTCTAATTAGACGCATATACAATATTACATATAGAAAAAGGCATCTGTCAAATGAAACAGATGCCTTTTTCTTTTAATATTTGACTGCCAAGAAGTCATTAAATTAACTTTAATTCCTTACATTTGTATAACAAAGAAACAATACGAGAATAGAATAGAGTATGTTGCAAAAACCTTTAGTGGGACTAGAATTTAACGAGATACAATCGATTGTACATGATTTGGGTATGCCCAAATTTGCGACAAAACAAATAACTTCGTGGTTATATGATAAACGAGTAAATTCTATTGATGAAATGACAAATTTATCATTGAAACATAGAGATTTATTAAAGTCTAATTTTATACTAGGACTTCAACCACCAGTTAAATCTGTAGTATCGTCAGATGGTACAATCAAATACTTATTTCAAGTAGGCGATCAGAGCTTTGTTGAAGCTGTTTATATTCCCGATGGAGAAAGAGCTACTTTATGTGTCTCTTCCCAAGTAGGATGTAAAATGAATTGTGAGTTTTGCATGACTGGAAAGCAGGGGTTTACTAAAAATCTGAGTGCTACAGAAATGCTTAATCAAGTTTTTTCTATACCAGAAAGAGATAAGCTAACAAACCTTGTTTTAATGGGAATGGGAGAGCCTTTAGATAACCTTGATGAGGTTTTGAAATTCCTAAATATTATGACATCTGAATATGGATGTGCTTGGAGTCCACGAAGAATAACTGTATCAACTGTAGGAATTAGGGGTAAATTAGAACGATTTATTAATGAAAGTGAATGTCATTTGGCTATAAGTATCCATTCGGCAGTACCAGAATTACGAGCTAGAATGATGCCTGCTGAAAAAGCTTATCCTATTGAAGAAATGGTTGATGATTTAAAGAAATATGATTTTTCAAAACAAAGAAGATTGTCTTTTGAGTATATTGTATTTAACGACTTGAATGACTCTACTTTATATGCTCAACGATTAGTTGAGTTGCTGCGAGGACTTCCTTGTCGTGTGAATTTAATACGTTATCATGCTATACCTGAAATTGATTTAGATGGAGTGTCTGATGAACGTATGTTGGATTTTCGAGATTACTTAACATCACAAGGTCTGTTTTCTACCATTCGCTCCTCAAGAGGTGAAGATGTTTTTGCTGCTTGTGGTATGTTATCAACAGATAAGAAAAATAAAGAATAATAATAACAAAAACATTCAAATTGCGTACGAGTTATGAGAAAGATATTCAATAGTTTATTATTAGTAATAGGACTCCTCTCTCTTATTGGGTGTAAAGGTGGAGGTGTATTTACTCCCTCATCTAGTGGTCGTCCTTATGAGCTTTTGGTTGTAGTCGATCATGACCTTTGGGAGCGACCTGCAGGAAGGGCTTTATACGATGTGTTAGATAGCAATGTTCCCGGTTTACCACAAGCTGAAAGTTCGTTTTATGTTATGTATTCTTCACCCCAAAACTTTGATCGAACTTTAAAGTTAATTCGAAACATTGTGATTGTTGATATTCAACCCGATAGATATACCCATGCTAAGTTTTCTTATGCTAATAATGTATATGCATATCCTCAAGTAATATTAACTATACAAGCACAAAGTGAGGCTGCATTTGAGTTATTTGTTGAGGAAAACAAAGAGGTTATAGTTGACTTTCTTAGTCGTGTAGAAATGAATAGACAAATATCAGTTCTTGAAGAAAAACATAATAACTATGTTACGGAAACGGTATTATCTATGTTTGATTGTGAAGTATGGGTACCTGGCGAGTTGAATGCTACTAAAACTGGCGAGAATTTCTTTTGGGCTGGAACAAATAAAGCAACAGGAGATCAGAATTTTATAATTTACTCTTATCCCTACAAAGATAAAAATGCATTTACTAAAGAGTACTTTCTAAATATTAGGGATTCTGTGATGAAAATAAATGTTCCGGGTGCACAGGAAGGTATGTATATGCAAACAGAAACTTTAGGGTTGACTTCTAGATATATAACTGTACAAGATAAGTTTGCAATGGAAGTTAGAGGGCTTTGGAAAGTAAAAGGTGATTTTATGGGAGGTCCATTTGTTTCTCATGCACGTGTAGATGAAGTGAATCAACGGGTAATTGTTGCAGAAGTTTTTGTCTATGCTCCCGATAAGTTGAAGCGAAATTTAATTAGACAAATTGAAGCTTCACTTTATACTTTAAGACTTCCTCAGGATAAAGAGGTGCTAGTCAGTACAGAAAAAAATGATTCTATAAAGAATAACTAGATATGAGTAAAAAAATAAAAATAGGTATTACACATGGTGATATAAATGGTGTAGGTTATGAAGTGATATTAAAATCATTCTCTAATCCACAAATGTTTGACTTATGTATTCCTATATTATATGGATCACCTAAAGTAGCTGCTTATCAGCGTAAAACATTAGATATTTCAACTACTTTTAGTATTATTAATAATGCGGGAGAGGCAGAAGAACGAAAATTTAGTGTTTTGAATTGTGTTGATGATGATATTTTAGTTGAGTTTTCTAGACCGGACAGAAAAGCGGGAAAGTCTGCTTTAATGGCCTTAGAAAAAGCTGTAGAAGACTATAAAGCTGGTCTTATTGATGTTATTGTAACAGGACCAATAAATAAAAATACTATTCATTCTGACGATTTTAATTTTCCAGGACACACNGAGTTTTTTGAAGAAAAACTAGGCGAGGGNAAAAAATCACTTATGATTTTAATGAATGGAGATTTTAGAATGGCTTTGACAACAACTCATATGCCATTAAAAGAGGTTCCAAATTCAATAACGAAGGAGTTAATACAGGAAAAATTGACTGTTTTTGAAGAAACATTGAAAAATGATTTTGGTATTCTAAAACCTAGAATAGCTGTATTTTCATTAAATCCACATGCGGGTGATGATGGTTTACTTGGGTCTGAAGAACAAGAAGTTATTATTCCAGCACTAAAAGAAAAGGCAGATGAGGGAATGTTATGTTATGGTCCTTATGCTGCTGATGGTTTTATGGGAAGTGGAAATTTTACTCATTTTGATGGAGTGTTAGCTATGTATCATGACCAAGGTCTAGCTCCATTTAAAGCTTTATCTATGAGTGAGGGAGTGAATTTTACAGCGGGATTACCAGTAGTAAGAACATCTCCTGCGCATGGAACAGCATATGATATCGCTGGAAAAGGAGATGCGAATGAAGATTCTTTTAGACAAGCTATTTACGCAGCTATTGATATTTATCGTAATCGTTCAATGAATGAAAAGTTAGTGTCAGGAAGCATTGATAATGAGGATTGATCTGCGGATATAAGCTGAATAGAATCAAATTATAAAGATACGAATAGAAGAAATATGACGGCATCGGAATTAAAACAAGTAAAGTTAAGATTTGGAATAATTGGTAATGATTCTGCATTAATGCAGGCTATTGATACCGCTATTCAGGTGGCACCTACTGATTTATCCGTGCTGATAACTGGAGAGAGTGGGGTAGGTAAAGAGTTCTTTCCTCAAATTATTCATCAATATAGTAGTCGAAAACATGGACAATATATTGCTGTAAACTGTGGGGCTATACCCGAGGGTACAATTGACTCTGAACTATTTGGTCACCAGAAAGGAGCTTTTACAGGTGCTATTGGTGAGCGTGAAGGTTATTTTGGTGAAGCGAATGGTGGAACTATATTTTTAGATGAAGTTGGAGAGTTACCTTCTCCTACACAAGCTCGCTTATTGCGTGTACTTGAAAGTGGAGAATTTATCAGAGTGGGTTCTTCTACAGTAGAAAAAACAGATGTTCGTATTGTTGCCGCAACAAACGTAAATTTATCAGAGGCTATTGCACAGGGACGGTTTAGAGAAGATTTATATTATAGATTAAATACAATTCCTATCCAAATTCCAGCTTTAAGAAAGCGTGGTGAAGATATTGTTTTATTGTTTCGGAAATTTGCATTTGATTTTGCTGAAAAATATCGTATGCCTGCTGTTCAGTTAAGTGAAGAGGCTAAGGAACTATTGATGAGTTATCCTTGGCCTGGAAATGTGCGTCAACTGAAAAATATTACAGAACAATTGTCAATCATAGAAACCGATCGTGAGATATCTAAAGACATACTTGTTAAATATTTACCGCAAAAACAACATAAAAGTTTACCAGCTATTTTTGGTTCTAAGAGTTTAGGCTTCGAAAATGAGCGCGAAATACTATATCAGGTTTTATTTGATATGCGTAAAGATGTTACCGAGTTAAAAGGTATTGTACACAAACTCATGACCGAGCGTGCAGGAGATAAAGTAACACCTTCTTCCGAGGGTTTTATTTCAGAGGCTAGACCTGTTGAACAGTCATCTATGATGCCAACTATAATAAACCCAACGATTGAGCAACCTAAAAAAACAAAAAAACATACTGCTGAGATTGAAGATACTGAGGAGTATATAGAAGAATCACTATCTTTAGAGGATGTTGAAAAAGAGATGATTCGTAAAGCATTGATTAAACATAAAGGAAAGAGAAAAGATGCAGCTAAAGACTTGGAGATTTCTGAGCGTACTCTTTATAGAAAAATAAAACGATATGGATTGGCATAAAGCAAAAAATAAAATAGTACTTGGTTGTACTTTATTATCTTTAATTATAACCTCGTGCAGTGTTTCTTATTCCTTTACTGGAACATCTACTATAGATTATAGTAAAGTAAAAACAATTTCTATAGCAGAGTTCCCAATAAAAGCAGATTATGTTTATGCACCGCTTGCTACACGATTTAATGAGGACTTAAAAGATATCTTTATTCGTCAAACTCGACTTAGTCTTGTTAAACAAAATGGTGATTTAGATATCGATGGAGAAATAACGGGGTATAATCAGTACAATCAAGCAGTAACTGCTGATGGTTATTCTTCAGAAACTAAATTGACTATCACTATAAATGTCCGTTATGTAAATAACTCTAATCATGATGATGATTTTGAGCAACAGTTTACAGCATTTAGAACTTATGATTCTCGTCAGTTATTAACTGATGTACAAGATGATTTAATAGCTCAAATGGTAAAGGAAATTGTAGATCAAATTTATAATGCAACAGTGATAAACTGGTAGTTTATGGTTTATGTAAATTTGGAGCAATGGATATTGCATCCAGAAAGATTAAATAAAGAAACATTATATGAACTAAGGACTTTAGTGGCAAAATATCCTTATGCTCAAACTTTACGATTATTATATCTAAAAAACCTTTATTTGCTTCATGACACTATGTTTGGTGAGGAGTTGCGTAAAGCAGCTTTATATGTAGCAGACCGAAGAGTTTTATTTAGATTAATAGAGGGTGATCGGTTAATATTAGAGCCTTATAAAGATGTCAATACATTATCTGAATCTGCTGATGATATAGGATTAGATCGGACGTTAGTCTTAATAGACTCCTTTTTATCAAAATTACCCGATCAAGAACAGATGATTCCACAAAGTGTAGAGTTTGATTATGCTACAGACTACTCTTTGTTTTTACAAGAGGACGAGCATACTGAATATAAAGATGTACCCAAACTAAAAGGTCAAGAGTTAATAGATCAGTTTATAGAAGGTGGTTTTGATTCACCAGTAGATAATGAGACAAAGCCAAAATCGATATTGAAACTTGATACCATTCCAAGTGAATCATACGATGATGAAGAGGAAGATGAGGAGTTTTTTACAGAAACATTGGCGAAGATATACATCAAACAAAAGAGATATTCGAAAGCGATTGAAATTATTAAAAAATTAAGCTTGAAATATCCGAAAAAAAATGCTTACTTTGCAGACCAGATTAGATTTTTAGAAAAATTGATTATTAACACTAAATCAAAATAAACAAATGTATTTATTATTGACTATACTTATTGTAATAGCAGCTATATTAATGTGCTTTATAGTGCTTATTCAAAACTCTAAAGGGGGAGGTTTAGCTTCAGGCTTTTCTTCTTCAAATCAAATAATGGGAGTTCGCAAGACTACAGACTTTTTAGAAAAAGCTACTTGGAGTTTAGCAGCTATTATGGTAGTACTAAGTATCGCTACAGCATACGTACTTCCTAAATCCACTTATGGAGAAGATGGGAGTGTCCTTATGGAAAAAGCAAAACAAGAAGAGAGTATTAACCCTTACAATATTCCTAGTGGTGCTGATGCTCCATTTATAGATGATGTTGCAGGTCCAGCTGAGGAAAGTAGTGGTTCTGACAATTCAGATGCAGAGAATTGATGAAAGTGAAATACAATAATATATACGAATAGTATTTTAAAAGTCCTAGATAGAATAATATCTAGGACTTTTTTTGTCATTCTGTTAATTAAAACTTGGGATAGAAAACAAGATTTCAGTACCTTTGATTTTTAATATATAAAAATTTAATAATAATTTACTATACAATATGACTAAAGCGATAAATAAGAAATTAAGTGATTCTAAAGCTCTTCGATGGGGTGTGTTAGGATTAGTAGCCTTTACTATGTTCTGTGCTTACTTTCTAACGGATGTGATGGCTCCTTTAAAGCCTATGTTGGAAACAGAACTTTTATGGGATAGTTTTGAATACGGAATTTTCACTAGTGCCTATGGTTGGTTCAATGTGTTCTTCTTAATGCTAATTTTTGGAGGGATTATTCTTGATAAAATGGGTATCCGATTTACGGGTATGGGGGCATGCTTGCTAATGATTGTTGGATGTGGAATAAAGTATTATGCCGTAAGTACTACTTTTGCAGATGGAGCTATGCTCTTTGGTTTGCGGATGCAAGTTGCTTTAGCAGCAATAGGATATGCTATTTTTGGTGTAGGTATTGAAATTACAGGAATTACTGTTTCTAAAATCATTGTTAAATGGTTTACAGGTCATGAATTAGCTTTAGCTATGGGTTTAGAAATGGCGGTAGCTCGTATTGGAACAATGTTAGCTTTAAGTGTTTCTGCTCCTCTTGCTATCTATTTTAAGCATATTTCTGCACCTGTATTAATAGGTTTTGTCTTACTATGTATAGGAGCACTTACCTTTTTTCTCTATATGTTTTATGACCGAAAATTCGATCGTTCTGAAGATGTTATCGATGAGGAAAATGAAGAAACCTTCCAATTAAGTGATTTGAAATTAATTGTAACTAATAAAGGTTTTTGGTTGTTAGCTTTATTATGTGTGTTATTCTATTCAGCCATCTTCCCTTTTCTGAAGTATGCCACTGATTTAATGATTCAAAAATACAATGTTGATCCTGAGTTAGCTGGTTCTATACCTAGTATTTTACCTTTAGGGACACTTTTCTTAACTCCATTATTTGGCACATTATATGATAGAATTGGTAAAGGGGCTAATTTAATGATTATCGGATCTATATTATTAATTGTAGTACATGTTTCGTTCTCTCTCCCCATATTGAATGAGTGGTGGTTTGCAACTATTATTATGGTCATTTTAGGTATTGCCTTCTCATTGGTTCCTTCTGCTATGTGGCCTTCAGTTCCTAAAATTATACCTGCTAAACAGTTAGGTAGTGCTTATGCTATGATTTTTTGGGTGCAGAATTGGGGATTAATGGGAGTTCCATTGTTAATTGGTTGGGTACTTGACAGTTTCTGTAAAGGACCTGTTGTGAATGGAATTACTACCTATGATTATACTTTGCCTATGATTATATTTTCTATTTTTGGTGTGTTAGCTTTGATTGTTTCTTTGCTTTTAAAAGCAGAAGACGCGAAAAAAGGATATGGATTACAAGAAGCTAATATTCAAGATAAGTAATTAGTGAAACACAAAACTAAGAATAAAATAAACTTGATGAATGTCGTCCCAATTCGCGATGACTTAGTTGAAACCTCTTATAATGAAGCTGGATTAGTTATTTTATCTTATCCGCGATTTAGAAATCAATGGGTTCAAAAATACTTCGTACCAAAAAAAATGAATTCTCATTTTAGTGTAGAATTAGAAGAATACGGATCAGTTCTTTGGGATTTAATCGATGGTTCAAATACTGTTTCTGATATAGTTCAATGCATTCAATCTAAATTTAAGGATGAACCACAAATGGAGGATAGGGTATTATTATATATTAGACAACTGCATAAAGATAAGTTCATTAAGTACTTTATTCCAAGGTAAGAAAGCGTAAAGAAAATTATATAAAGAAAGTCAACTATTTAAATAGTTGACTTTCTTTATATAATTAGGTATTAGTTTTTTCTCCAAAATCCTGGAGTTAAAATAAGAAGAACACTAAAAAGCTCTAATCTACCTAAAAGCATTAAAAAAGAAGCCCACCATTTTGCAATATTAGGAAGTGCACTCCATGAAAAAGAAGGACCAAACCTACCTAGTCCAGGTCCAGAATTGCTAATACTAGATATGGCTATTCCTACAGCTTCTTTAAACTCCAAGCCTAGTGCCTGAAAAATTAGGATGCTCATAAACATAAACGAAAAATAAAGAAAAAGAAAGGCTAACACAATAGATTGTATTGTGTCAGGGATTACAGTTTTGTTTATTCTTACAGGAAGGACAGCATTAGGGTGTAGAATTCGTTTAAACTCATTTCTTGTTATTTTACCTAAAATAAGTAGACGTATTCCTTTAATACCACCTGAGGTACTTCCTGCACAAGCTCCAATTATCATGGTTATGAATAAAGCTCCCCAAACAACAGGTTGCCATGTCATATAGTCTGCCGTAGCAAAACCAGTAGATGTATGAATAGAAGCGACTTGAAATAAAGCACTTCGAATGGAATATTCTAGTGGTTCGTTATCTACAAAATAGAGAACAAGAGCTATGAATGTACTGAAAAATAAAACAGAGAATAAATAAAGTTTAAGCTCTCCTTCGTCTCTTAATTTTTTAAACTTCCCATTTAAAAATAAGATATAAAGTGAGAAGTTTATTCCAGATAAAAACATGAAGAGTGTTACTACATATTCTATATATCGAGATTTATAGAACGCAATACTACTCTGCTTAGTTGAAAAACCTCCTGTACTTGTAGTTGCTAGTGAATGACAAATACTATCAAAGAAGCTCATACCACCAAAACGTAAGAGAATAGATTCAACTAGGGTAAGACCAATATAGATTAACCATATCCATTTAGCTGTTACACCAATTCTAGGGTGGACTTTATCGTGGGATAGGCCTGTAGCTTCAGCTGCAAAAAGTTGAACTCCAGTAACGCCAAAAAAAGGAAGCACAGCGATTGTGAAAAACACAATACCCAAACCTCCAATCCATTGGGTAAGACTTCGCCAAAAAAGAAGCCCATGGGGAAATTCCTCAATATTATCTAAAATACTACTCCCTGTACTAGTAAAACCAGATATGCTTTCAAAAAAAGCATTAGTAATATCTGGGATATAATTACTTAAATAATAAGGAAGCATACCAAAAGCAGAAACAATAATCCAGCTAAAAGTAACTATAATATAACCATCTTTTCGGCTTAACTCCTTATCTGCTTTTCTTCCATAAAGGTAAAGTAGAGAACCTATAATAGTGGTTATTGCTGCAGTTAGTAAAAAGCTAGCTAAGTCATCTTCTTGATAGAGTAAAGAAATCCCAGCACAGAGCATAAGCATCGCTGTTTCTATCAATAACAACGAGCCCATAACTCTAAGTATCATTTTTCGATTAATCATAAACTAGTTGAAAAATCTTTCAATTTTTTTAATCATCATACTTAAGCAAAAAACAACAACATGATCTCCAGGTTGAATTTGTGTATCACCTGTTACTAGAATACCTTTTCCTTCTCTTACTAACCCTCCAATAATACTTTCTTTTGGAAGTCCTAAATCTTTTACTTTATGTTTTGTTACTTTGGAGTCTTTCTTTACGGTAAACTCTGCAACATCGGCATCAGCAAGAGTCAAACACTTTACGTTTGATACATCAGCATCTAGCATCATTTGGTAAATGTAGCTAGCTGCAATTTTCTTTTTATTGATTATAGTACCAATATCTAAGCTTTCGGCCATACCAATGTANTCTATGTTTTCAACTTCAGCTACACTCTTTTCAACACCCATTCTTTTAGCCGCTAANCAAGCTAAAATATTTGTTTCTGAATTTTCTGTTAGTGCAATGAATGCATCCGTATGTTTTATTCCCTCTTCCTCTAATAACTCTAAGTCTCTTCCGTCTCCATTAATAATCATTATTTTACTATCTAATAGCTCAGTCAATAAATTACAATGGTCAAAATCATTTTCTATGATTTTTATACGCATGTAATCAGGAAGCTGTTCTGCTGTTTTCTGTGCTATACGTCCTCCACCCATAATTATTACGCTTTTAACGTCAGGATAGTCTTCCTTTCCTGTTATTTTACGAATATATGGAATGTATCTTCTAGTGGTTGTGAAATATACAATATCATAGAGCTGAATGGTTTCGTCACCTCTAGGAATAATTGTTTTATTTCCTCTTTTAATAGTGACTACATAATAGGGAATCTCTTCTTCACTAAGCTCTTTTAGAGGCGTGTTAAGTATTTCTGCATCCTTTCTTATTTTTACCCCAATTAAAACTAAGGCGCCTTCTGAAAACTCCCACCATTGACGAACCCAGCTCATTTTTACTGAAGAAACAATTTCTCTAGCCGCCAACATCTCTGGACAAATTAATTCATCGACCCCAAGTTTTTTAAAGAAAGCACGATTGTCAGGAAAAAGATACTCATAATTGTTTATTCTTGCTACAGTTTTAATAGCACCTAAATTAGTAGCCAACATACATGCTGTTATATTTCTAGATTCGTCAGGAGTAACGGCAATGAATAAATCGGTTTTACTAATTCCTGCTTCTTTTAAGGATTCTATAGAAGTGGCAGAACCAAGAACAGTGAGAAGATCTAGGTTTGCACCCAATAGACTTAATTTTTCTTCATCGCCATCAATGAGTGTAATGTTTTGCTTTTCATCAGATAATAGTCGGGCTAAATGAGTTCCAACAGCTCCAGCCCCTGCAACGACAATATTCATTTGCTTAAGTTTTGAGTATTTAAAAAGAGTAGCGTATTAGATAAAACTATATATTTCTTTCAATATACC
>JGI24708J26588_10000756_pt1 | contig 26366 bp, 29 predicted proteins | sample BioPla1DNA2_FD_26588 | JGI IMG/M metagenome (IMG submission 26588) | reverse complement strand
GGCTACACCCATGTGGTTTGTCCCTATGGCCCATGGTTGGGAGAACAGCTGGTGTCCGCTTTGGGCCCAATGGTATGTCAGCAAAGGAAAAGCAGGTGAAGAACCCCCTGAGGAGATGAAAAAGCAGCTGGAGCGATGGGAGGTTTTGAAGACTTCTGTCGATGAAGAGGCTAGAGTTGAGGCTGGCAAGGCCATCCTCAGATCCCAGGCCGAGAACCTATGGACCATTGGGACTGTAGGCTTGGCACCCCATCCTGTCATAGTGCGCAAGAATCTCCGCAACGTACCGGATGAGGCACTCTACGGTTGGGATACCTTCTGGACCCATTTAGCCCATCCAGAGCAGTTCTTCTTCGATTAGGACAGGCGAGCTTTTCAGCCTTTGACTCATGTCTATCTCCGTATGCCGGTTTCCATAACCGGCATACGGAGAACCTTAAGGAGGTGTGGCTGTGGCTGCCTTCGTTACAAAACGACTGCTGTTTATGATTCCCATATTGATATTGATATCCATTGTTTCGTTCATTATAATCCAGCTACCGCCGGGAGATTTCCTGACGTCTTACATCACGCAGCTTAGCCAAAGTGGCGAGGTCGTGGATGAAGCAATGATTGAAGCATTGAAGAGAAGATATGGCCTAGATCGACCGTGGTATGTGCAATACGCGATATGGATGCGGGGAGTACTTCAAGGGGATTTCGGTCAATCTTTCGAATGGGATAAACCAGTCAACCAGCTCATATGGGAGCGCTTGGGATTGACTGTGGCCATATCCCTTGTCACTCTTATCTTCACCTGGATAGTATCCTTCGTTATTGGCTTTTACTCAGCGACCCATCAGTATTCCATTGGCGACTATGTATTTAGTTTTCTGGGTTTCATTGGCCTTGCAACACCGAATTTCCTTCTGGCACTAATTCTGATGTGGATAGCCCTTAAGTATTTCGGCCTGAGTGTCGGAGGGCTCTTTTCGCCGGCCTATGCCGATGCGCCTTGGAGTATGGCCAAATTCATAGATTTGCTTAAGCATCTATGGATTCCGATTATCGTCATCGGTACAGCTGGGACTGCAGGTTCGATTCGCATATTTAGGGCGAATCTCCTCGACGAGTTGCAAAAGCCTTACGTACAGGCCGCTAGAACGAAGGGCATCTCCGAGACGCGGCTGATTATGAAGTATCCGGTGCGCATAGCACTCATACCCTTTGTGAGTACTGTTGGATGGTCGTTGCCGTTACTCGTTTCTGGCGAGACGATTACTTCCGTTGTTTTGAATCTGCCGACTACTGGGCCTTTGCTTTTGGGCGCACTGAGGAGTCAAGATATGTATCTGGCCGGCACCCTTGTGATGCTTCTCAGCTCATTGACAGTAATAGGGACACTGATATCAGATATTTTGCTGGCGTGGTTGGACCCCCGTATCCGCTATGATTGATTTGACGCTGCCCAGAAGACCTGGAGGTGAGTTATACCATGGAAGCAACTGAAAGACATAAAGATTCCCCGATAGTCAACTATGAAAGAGAAACAGACCAGGGACAAGAGGTCTATGTTGCAACGCAATGGCAGCTCATTTGGTGGCGATTTCGCAGGCACAAGTTGGCCATGGTTAGCGGAGTTGTGATAGTTCTTTTCTATATAGTGGCTCTCTTGGGCGAGTTCATTGCACCCTCAGTGCCTGCCAAATACGATGTCAAATATAACTACGCTCCACCGCAGCGATTGCACTTTGTATCAGAAGAAGGCTTTTCTCTGCGTCCTTTTGTTTATGGATACAAGCGGGAGATAGACAAAGAGACCCTACGCAGGGTATATGTGCCAGACGAATCTCAACGGTATCCGGTGTATTTTCTGGTTCGGGGCGAAGCATATCGACTTTGGGGACTATGGGAGACAGATTTGCATCTATTCGGTCTTGAAGACCCATCAGCCCCTTTTTTCCTGTTTGGAGCAGATAGGATGGGCAGAGATCTACTTACACGGATTATTTATGGGACAAGGGTTTCCATGTCCATCGGACTCATAGGCGTCGTCATGAGTTTTGTTTTAGGTGTTNTGATTGGCGGAGTCTCAGGCTATTATGGAGGCCTAGTCGATAACGTGATTCAAAGGGGCATAGAGTTTATCCGCAGCATNCCTACGATTCCCCTGTGGATGGCGCTTAGTGCGGCTCTTCCCCCCCATTGGCCTCCTTTGCGGGTATACTTTGGAATCACGATTATTCTCTCCCTTATCGGATGGACCGGTTTGGCTAGGGTGGTACGTAGCAAGTTTCTATCCCTTAGGGAAGAGGATTTCGTGATAGCTGCTAGACTAGATGGCTGTAGTGAGCTGCGCATCATATTGCGTCACATGATTCCTTCTTTTACTAGTCATATGATCGCCGCAATGACTTTGCGTATTCCCGATATGATACTCGCAGAGACTAGCCTATCTTTTCTAGGGCTGGGCCTGCGTTCACCAGTAGTTAGTTGGGGAGTTCTACTGCAAGATGCTCAGAACGTCAGAACTGTTGCTCACTCCCCTTGGCTCCTATTGCCAGGAGCAGCTGTGGTATTAACTGTATTGGCTTTCAACTTCTTGGGTGATGGGCTCAGAGATGCCGCGGATCCTTATGCGAGGTAGGTGATAATCATGGCACGGCTCTTGGAAGTAAGGAATCTGGAGACCCAGTTCACAACCGCTGAGGCTATTGTTAGGGCAGTAAACGATGTGTCCTTCGACGTTCAATCCGGAAAAGTTCTGGGGATTGTGGGTGAAAGNGGCTGTGGTAAGAGTGTTACAGCGCAGTCANTTTTGCAGATCCTCGGGCATAGCGGGAGCATCGTTAACGGTGAGATTATTTTCTACCCCGAGGGTGGTGGTTCTATTGATCTTGCCAAACTAGATCCCAAAGGTCCGGAAATTAGGGCTATTAGGGGTAAAGAGATATCCATGATCTTTCAGGAACCTATGGCGTCACTTTGTCCTGTCTATACCATAGGAGATCAGATAATGGAGGGTATTTTGGAGCATCAGAGCGTGGACAAAGATGATGCCAGAAAACTGGCTTTAGAGATGTTGGGCAAAGTCGGTATCCCGAATCCGGAGCGTTCAATAGACAGCTATCCCCATCAGCTGAGCGGTGGCATGAGACAAAGAGCCATGATAGCCATGGCCTTAGCTTGCCGGCCTAGACTGCTCATTGCCGATGAACCGACCACTGCGCTAGATGTCACCATACAAGCGCAGATCCTCGATCTCATGCAGGANTTACAGGAAGAATTGGGCATGGGAATCATGCTTATTACTCATGATNTGGGGGTAATAGCGGAGACTGCCGATAATGTAGTGGTCATGTACCTAGGCCGGACTGTTGAATCAGCGCCGGTGGAGGAATTGTTCGAGAACCCGCGCCACCCTTATACTAAAGCCCTGCTTCGATCCATACCTAGACCAGGCATGAAGAGGAAGGCGAAACTAGCGTCCATTGAGGGGACGGTTCCTGATGCCTACAATATTCCGCCAGGGTGTCCGTTCCATCCCCGCTGTCCGGAGTTTCATCCAGGCAAATGTGATAGAGCGATTCCCGCATCTGTCCAGGTATCGGCGGATCACTGGGTAAGCTGCATTCTGGTCACAGAAGAGGTGATGGTCGTATGAGTACTGCAGATCTCATAAGGGTAGAAGGCCTTAAGAAATGGTTTCCCATTCGCAAAGGGTTTCGTCGGAAGGCCACGGGTTATGTCAGGGCTGTTGATGATGTGAGCTTCTCAATCAAGAAAGGGGAAACCCTTGGCCTTGTGGGCGAAAGCGGGTGTGGAAAAACTACAGTGGGCCGATGTATACTAAGGGCCATTGAACCTACAGATGGTGAGGTGTACTTCAATAGACGAGGCGAGGTTATCAACCTTACCACGCTTGAGTCAAAGGAGTTGCGCGATGTCAGAAGAGAGCTCCGCTTGATTTTCCAGGACCCCTATTCTTCTCTCAACCCTCGTATGACTGTGCGAGACTTGATTGCCGAGCCCCTAATAGTCAATAACATTGCCCGGGGCTCTGAACTAGACAACAGAGTAGCCAAATTGCTCAATAAGGTGGGGTTGAGGCCAGAATACATGCAGAGGTATCCCCATGCTTTTAGTGGCGGCCAAAGGCAAAGAATTGGAATTGCGCGGGCGTTGGCTCTAAACCCCAGCTTTGTCATCTGCGATGAACCTGTATCGGCTCTAGACGTATCTGTACAGGCTCAAATCCTTAACCTTCTTCATGAGCTACAGGTGGAGTTCAACTTGACCTATCTCTTCATATCCCATGATCTCGGTGTTGTGCAGCATATAAGTGACCGAATAGCTGTCATGTATGTGGGGAGACTCGTTGAGATCGGTGATGCGGAGAGGCTCTTTGAAAGGCCGCTTCATCCGTACTCTGCATCCCTATTAGCGTCTGCGCCCATACCAGACCCCAAGAGACGGTCTAGGAGAAAAGAGCGGCCGCTTAAGGGAGAAGTGCCGGATTCAAGTGCGCCACCGAAAGGATGTTATTTCCATCCTCGGTGTCCCTANGCACAAGCGATCTGCCGGGAGGTGTATCCTGAGCTCAGGAGCTTCCCATCAGATAATGGGCATGAACACCACGTNGCCTGTCATCTTGCTGAAGAATTGGAACTACAGGGATTATCTATATGAGCAAGGGGGTCATTTGAGTGATTAAGATTGGTTGCCAAACTGTAGCTTTTGCGCCTCGGCTACCGGACTCTCTCTATGAGGTTCTGGAGAAGATTGCGGCTATGGGGTACATGGGTGTTGAGGTAGGCGCTAGGTTTATTAAGGAGCCGCAGAAGTTCACGAAAACCATTGAGAGATTGGGGCTGGAGATCGCGGGAGTGCATACTGGGGCTAATCTGTTCGACGGAAAAGCCTTTGAGCAATCGCAGGCTAGCTTTGAAGAAGTTGCACGACTTGCAGAGAAGCTTGGTTGTCCAAGGATAATACTAAGCGGCGCTGGTCCCAAAAATGGGAAGTTGAGCGATGAAGAGCTGGCAGTCCAAGCCGATAACCTCAATCAATTGGGGGACGTGGCCAGAAAACATGGGGCCAAGGTCTACTACCATAACCATGCTTTGGAGTTTCAGGACAATGAGAGAGTTATTCAGAGCATCGTTGCCGATACGGATGGGGATATAGTAGGATTGGCTGTAGATTTGGGTTGGGCAGAATACGCGGGTAGTGATCCTGTAAAGACCATCGAGAAATACAAAGATCGTATTGGACATTTGCATATTAGGGACCTTCGAGATGGTAAGTTTTTCGAGCTGGGCAACGGCAGGACTGATGTTCGGAAGATAGTGGGTTACCTTCAGGAAATAGGCTATGCAGGTTGGCTAATGGTTGAGATGGAGCTGCATGCGCCTGATTACGGAGGGCAGCTCTCACCGGGGGAAAGCGTTGCTATAGGCTATGGTTATCTTAAAGCATTGCTGTAGCAACGAAAATCAGGGAAACCGTCGGTTGCAGAAATGCCGGCAAATGCATATAATAAACACAGCCGCTTGTGAGATCAGGCGATGGGCTTGCTTTGATTGGTGAGCTCATGGGGCTGGGCTGTGGAAACGGCAGCAGGTACGCTGCAGGCGACCTGTGGGACTCAATGGCTAGTTGGGGACCACAGGTCTTTGCGTATATTGAAGGAGGATCACTAATGGAAGAGGGTCGCTATCAGATAGCGAAAAGAGTCTCGTGGAACACTATGATTGGCAATATCCTTCTAACTGTCGTTAAAGCTGGAATAGGGATGATCTCACGTAGTTCGGCCCTAGTGGCCGATGCTATGCACTCGGCTTCGGATATTGCCACCACCGTGGTGGTATTGTACAGTATGCGGATTTCTCAAATGCCCCCTGATCCCGAGCATCCCTATGGCCATGGCCGAGCGGAGAGTATCGGAGCTAAGGTGCTTTCCGTCATACTGATAGTAGTAGGTATCAGTATGGGATCATCTTCCATACGGCAGCTTATCTCTGGCACTTTATTGGTGCCGAGCAGCCTAGCACTTTGGGCGATTATGCTTTCTATAATAGTCAAGGAAGGCATGTATCGCTATACTGTGGCAGTGGGCAACAAGATCAACAGCCCTGCTTTGGTGGCCGATGCTTTGCACCATCGCTCCGATGCTTTCTCGTCGGTGGCGGCGCTTTTTGGCGTAGTTGGGGCTCGCTTGGGCTATCCTGTGCTTGACCCCCTTGCTGCTGCGGTGGTTGCAGTCTTTATAGTGAAAATGGGGATCGAGGTTTTCCGGAGTTCCCTCGATGAACTCATGGATGCTCAGGTCCATGATGGCCTGCGGGAAGATATCCACAGACATGCTATCAGTGTACCTGGTATTGAGCATGTAGACGAGGTTCGTGTACGTCAATATGGACCGCATTATGTCATCGATCTAAAGGTGAGTGTGGATAAGCAGCTCACAGTAGAGCAAGGCCATGAAATTGCCGCTCGAGTGAAGGGGACTCTTCGAGAGACCGTGCCTTCGGTGGGGGATGTCTTGGTGCACGTAAATCCCTATCCCGATAGACATGATCTAGTGTAGTCGTGTAGTTGGATGGCTAGGCAGTGATGCAATATGAGTGGGGTGGCGATACCTTCCGTGGTATGCCACCCCTATCTGCCTTACCTGCTAATGGTCAGTGCCCGGGATATCTCAACCCGGCGTCTGATTGTCTCTTAGGTATGTTATTGCTGCGCTATGGCCTCCATATCTCGGCTGGCGATGACGTCAGTGCCGGTGCCGAGGAAATCGCTTACGATGACATCACCTGTGTTTATGGGTGCCTCCACTTCCACGTTTGCTAAGGTAGCCACAGCTTTGCTTAGCAATCCCTTGGGTATGGCAGTAGCGGTTCGAACGGGTAGTAGTGGCAGGCTGCCTCCCTTGATGCGAACAGTCGTGGTCAGCACCCGTCTGGGATCTGTCATTTCGTTTCTTCCGTACTCTTCACCTCGGCGACACTGGAACCCTGATATCTTGACTTTTCCGTCGGCATTACTAATCTCCAGCTGGCAGCCGGTGGGGCAGATGATACAGGTCATCCTCCGTTTGGTCATTTGAGCTTTGCCATCGTTTTCTCTCATTTGCGCACCCCTCCCACTTGTTCAGCTTTGGGACGAATAGGCTGCATCTCGGCATCTAGGGATAGTTCCTGGTCCGGAAGCTTTCCGTTGTCTTGTCCCAGCTTCTCCCAATGCTCAGGCCGCAACTTGATTTTCAGCATCTCACTGGGCCGCACCAAGCGTCTGCGGGCCAAAACAACACCGTTCAGTGTCAGGGTAATGGCCTCCATAGGGTGGGTTACCCTGAGGAAGAGCTCTGCCTCCGCATTGGGTGTAAGCCTTTGCGGCAATACATAGCGGACGTTCTGGCCAGGCTTAACCACTAGCTGTTTCTCCTTGCGAAGGGCAGCTGCTTTGGGATCCGTTGTCGCCTCAAGTGCATAGCGGGCAGCAGCTTGGCCGGCGATCTCTGCTTCCTCACTGACGTAATCCACCAGATCATGGACGTGGAGCACGTTGCCACAGGCGAAGATGCCGGGGATGAGTGTTTCGCGATTTTCATCCACTATTGCGCCACTGGTGCGATTATCCAAAGGTACACTAGCTGCTTCCGATAACTCATTTTCCGGTATGAGGCCTACGGATAAGAGCAGTGTATCGCACGGTATATATCTTTCGGTGCCGGGTAGGGGCCGCCATTTCTCATCTACCTGACTGACGGTAACGCCCTCTACACGGTCCTTACCGTGAATAGTAGTGACTGTTGAACTTAAGTAGAGGGGGATATCAAAGTCTTCCAGGCATTGCGCGATATTGCGATTAAGACCCGCGGGGTAGGGCATAACTTCTACCACTGCTTCCACTTTGGCTCCCTCCAAAGTAAAGCGCCGGGCCATGATAAGACCAATATCTCCAGAGCCGAGGATGACGACCCGTTTGCCTGGCATGAATCCATCCATATTAACAAAACGCTGGGCAGAACCTGCTGTAAAAACGCCTGCTGGCCTTGTGCCGGGAATGGCAAGGGCCCCCCTGGTTCTTTCTCGACAGCCCATGGCGAGGATGGTAGATTTGGCCTGCAGCTTGATCAGGCCGTAGCTGGGATGGACTGCTGTTATCTCTTGCTCTTGAGTTAGGTTTAGTACCATGGTGTTTAGATAAATCTCTATACCTGGATCTGCCTGCACCTCTGGTATGAAGCGATAGGCGTATTCCGGCCCTGTGAGTTCCTCTTGGAAGCGATGCAACCCGAAGCCATTATGGATACACTGTTGCAGGATACCGCCTAATTCATGGTTGCGTTCAATGATAATAACGTTCCGGGCACCGGCTTTGCGAGCCGCTAAGGCTGCCGCGAGGCCTGCCGGGCCACCGCCAATAATGGCCACATCGGTACGCTGTAATTTAATCATTGGGCTCTCCCCCTTGCAAGAAAGCTTTGGCTTCGGCTACTAGGAGTTGGCTGTCATGGCCACGCTTGGTGATCTCTAAAGGACTGACCCCTAGCTCTCTAGCTAGGATCTTGACTACGTGGGGAGTACAAAAACCGCCTTGGCAGCGGCCCATACCGGCTCGGGTACGGAATTTCACTCCATCCACTGTTTTCGCTCCCCGGCGGATGGCGTCAACAATCTCACCTTCAGTAATCGTTTCGCAGCGACAGACAACATGGGCATACAGCGGGTTGTCTTGGATAACTTGCTCTTTCTCATCATCTGAGAGTTCTTTGAACCGAATCACCCGGGGGCGACGGGGGTTGAAGTCGGGCTTGGCCTTAAGGGACAAGCCAGCATCTTCCAGCATATCCCGAACAAGCTCCGCAATGGCCGGTGCTGCAGTCAGTCCTGGGGACTCAATGCCCATCAAATGAATGCCTTTGCCGCCGTGGGATGTCTCAAAGATGAAATCACCGGTGGGTGAACCAGAACGCACTCCCGCAAAGGATGCGATAATGTCTCGGCGATTCAGACCGGGTACTAGCCCTTGAGTAAAGGAGAAGATCTCTTCCAGCCCCTCGGCCGTTGTAGAAACATCGTTTTTGTAAGGCAATTCCAGGGCAGTGGGGCCGATCATGAGGTTTCCTTCAGCAGTGGGTATCACCAAAATGCCTTTGGACTTCGGNGTCGGCACCGGGAAAATGGTGTGCTTTATCACTCTGCCTAGGCGCTGGTCAAATAGGTATTCCTCACCTTTGCGGGGGATAATAGGTTCTGCATCAACGCCACAGATACGGGCCAGATCATCGGCATAAAGGCCAGCGGAGTTAACAATATAAGTAGCTATCCAAGAAGCTCCGTCGGCTGTGGTGACTGCGAAGGAAGAGCCCGTGTGGGCGATATCTGTAACAGTAACTCCGGTATGAACTTCAGCCCCGTTAGCTACAGCATTCTCCGCTTGGGCAGTAGCTAACTCAAAGGGAGCTACAATGCCGCCGGAGGGGGCTCTAAGTGCAGCAATGATATCGGAGGCGAGGTTTGGCTCTAGACGACGGGTCTCGTCACCACTTAACATTTCTAAGCCTTCTACCCCGTTTTCCAGTCCTTGCTCATGGTAGTGGGCTAAGATGTCCTCTTCCTCTTNGTTTCTTGCCACCATCATCATGCCGTTACGTTCGTAGGGTACGTCGAGTTCATCGCATAGCTGATCAAACATGCGATTACCGGCTACACTTAGTTTAGTCTTCCATGACCCAGGTTCCGAATGAAAGCCAGAATGGACAATGCCGCTGTTAGCTTTGGTGGTGCCCCAGCCGACTTCGACGCTTTTTTCCAGAAGTGCCGTCTTTAGCTGAAAACGGGATAGGGTCCGCAAGATGGCGGTACCTACCACCCCTCCACCGATGATGATTACATCGTAATGGGTTACTCCCACCCATTTCACCTCTCTCGATTGTGATTGCCGTCGACGGGCAAACAAAAGAAGATCCCGAGATCCAGGGTAACCAAATATACCCCCGGACTCTCAGGATCTTCTCCATATCTCCCATCCTGATATTCCAGGCATAAGCCTTGCCTTGTTGAAATTGTCTATCTAACCTTATTTTACAGGGTTAAGAGTCAGTTTGCAAGGGGTGAAGGCTGGTGTGCTACCCCCGCAAAGAGTCTCCCCACATGTCGCTAGCTTGCTGCTTGGTCTTTGTTGGGTAGAACCATCCGGTGATTGACAATCTCCAATACGCCTTCATGTCTAAGCTGTAAGAGCAGATTGGTGACTGTCGGTCTNGATACGTTGATAATACTGGCAATATCCTGATGAGTTAAGGGAACCTGTATGGCTAATCCCCTTTCCGTGGGGACACCGTGCTCTTTGGCCATCTGCCTTAGAGTCGACACAAGGCGTTCCCTAGCGGTTTGAAAAGCTAAGCTGTTAATCTGTTCAGTGGATTGATGGAGCTTGCGGCTCAGGCTATATATCACCTTCATGGCGATGGACGGGTTGGTAAGAAAAAGCTTCTCCAGATCCTCCTTGCTGCACACAGTCACGCAGCACTCATCCATAGCAATGGCGCTAAAAGAGTATGCTTCGTCGCCAAAGACGGCATCTTCGCCAAGCACCTGATCGGCTTTGGCAAATCCCAGGATAAACTCTTTGCCAGTCTCGGATAGCTTCACCATCTTAACCAAACCGGTGTTGACTATGTATATCCGGTGGGCAGAATCGCCTTGCCAAAAAATGGTTTGGTCTTTTTGGTAGTGGCGCTTCTCTGCTAGCCTAGCTACTCGCTGCAGCTCTTCCTCATCTAGATCCGCAAAAAGGCTAAGCTTGCGTATACAAACAAGATTCCCCAAAACGGTGCCTCCTTGCCCAAGGTCTTAGCGTTATCTTACCCATATGTTCTCCGGATGTCATGTGGGTTCCTTCCAGTTTTATGTGTGGAGTTTGAATGCCGGTAATGAGCCTTTGATCTCCTGCATATCTATCCCTAAGAAGGACCCCAAGAGAGGTTGATGTTTTTGTATGTTCTTATTATACGGAGGCGCTTCTTGGTAACAATCTGTCTTGGCCTGGGTTGGTTGGCAATTTTCGGGATAGTTCTGGCCAACCTCTTGCCCGATGGTAAGCTGGTGGTCATCGATCCCGGCCATGGCGGTATAGATGGTGGTACTAGCAGTGGGGCAATCTTAGAAAAGGATGTCAATCTCCGGATGGGACACATATTGCGCAAGGTCTTGGAGAGGCATCAATACCAGGTGATCATGACCCGTACTGATGATAGCGATGTGACCGAGTTTGTGCCTCCAGGGGGCAGCAGATACCAGCGGGATCTCAAAGGAAGGGTAAAGCTGGTGGGGCGAGTGCAGCCCTGCAGTCTCATTAGCATTCATGTGAACTGGCATCGAGATACATGGCGTCGAGGGGCTATTGTGTATTACCAAGAAGGGGAGATCTCAGGACGGCTATTGGCTGAATTAATTCAAAAAGAGCTGAATCTGTTGCAGGAGACCCAGCGGCAGGCGCGATCAGCTAATTTTTACGTACTTAGAAACACCAACACTCCAGCGGTGTTGGTGGAACTTGGGTTTATCTCCAATCCGGATGATCAGAAGCGGATGCTAGATGATATATGGTTAACTAGACAAGCTGAAGCTATTAGGGCGGGATTGGAAGCTTTCCTGAAGCAGAGCGACTGCCTGCCTCAGGCCCCAAAGTACAGACGGCAAGACCCGGCCAAGTCTGCCGGGTCACCGTAGTAATCTGTGGGCTTCTGCTAATCTTTGTTTCCCATGCCATATACTAGGTAGTTGACACGGGCTCTCTTTTTGGCATCCCTCCTGGTTTATCCCCTGGGGCAAGATAGGTCTGGGAGCCAGGTACACTCATGCTGATTATGCAACCTATCCGGGGATTAGTCTGTTTTCTTGGTTTAATCATATGGGAAAAATGTGATCAAACTGTGACAAGGTCTTGAAGAAACGGAGAAATCCACCCTTGAATCCGTTCCTAGCTCTTGTTCGGGAGGAGTTCTTTGGGTGAATGGGTAATATCTTCAAACAGAAAGAGGTCTCTATAGATTCCCTAGGTTATTGGCGAAAGGGGTTTCGGTTATATTGTGTCTACTATAGATAGATTGGATCCGCTGGAAGCAAAAATCCTTGCTCATCTTCAGACAGATGGGCGCAGTTCGTACACAGCCCTAGCCGAGCTCTGTGATGTGGCGGAAGGCACCATCCGCAAACGCATGCGCCGCTTGGAAAGCCGAAGGGTGGTGCGGATTATCGGGGTGGTTGATCCGGTGGCTATTGGTATGGATACTGTGGCTGTAGTGTGGCTTAGGGTGGAGCGGGGCAGACTAACCGAGGTGGTGGACCGAATTAAAGCTCTGCAAGAGACCTATTATGTCGCTTATACGACGGGAGCGTCAGATATTCTAGCCATTGTCAGGGTGCCGTCCCAGGGAGAGCTGATAACTTTTCTTACAAAGGGTCTTGGTTCCATCCAAGGATTGACAGAGATGGAGACATCCATGGTACTAAGGACCTGCAAGCAGTCTTACCAATGGTCGCCATGGTCGAGCAAAATGGCTTTTTCTAAGCCCAAAGCCGAGGAAGCAGATGAGCTCGATGGAGTGGACTGGGATATCATTCGCTATCTACAGCAGGATGGTCGAATGACCTTTGTTACCATTGCCGATGCCTTAGGTATCACGGAAAGCACCGTCCGACGTCGGGTGACGGCCCTTTTGCAGAGCGGAGTTCTTAAAGTAGCTGCGGTTATCGATCCCACCCGCATAGGCTTCGCCACGGTAGCTATGATTGGGATGAAGGTAGAGAGACAGCGAATCGACGAAGTAGTCAGTGTTTTATCCGCCATGAATAGTGTCCGCTATTTGGCCTTGGCCACGGGCAAATACGATCTGATTATCGAAGTTGTTCAAGAGTCTAATGAGCAATTACTAGACTTTTTGGTGGGAACACTAGAAGATATACCGGGGATTGTGCGAACAGATACTCACTTACTCCTCAAGCTATCTAAGGAAACCTATGATTGGGGGGTAGCTAAGGAAGTATCGAAGTAACTGGAGGGGTAAGGTTGCAGAAAGTCCAACTAGCTGACGAGATACGAAGGGCCATGCCAACGCTCAGGCTCCTTATGGATGAGCCCATGAGTGCTCATACATCCTTCCGGGTTGGGGGGCCCGCAGATATAATGTTACTTCCGGCAACGGTGGCAGAGACTACCCAGGCACTCCAGCTTCTAAAAGAGCAGGATGTGCCTGTCTATGTCATGGGCAATGGTTCGAACCTTTTGGTGCGGGATGGCGGTATTCGGGGTGTTGTGATCAAGGTAGGAGATAACCTTAGCAAAGCTTCGGTAGATGGAGTTTGGCTGCGGGCACAGGCTGGGATCTCCTTGGCGAGATTGGCCCATATAGCTTGGCAAGCTGGCCTTAGCGGTTTGGAGTTTGCCTCGGGCATCCCAGGGAGCCTAGGGGGAGCAGTGGCCATGAATGCCGGGGCTTATGGCGGTGAGATGAAGGATGTAATCCGTAGAGTAACTGCTTGCGATCTGACCGGCCGAATCAGCGTTATGGATTTGGAAGAGCTAAAGTTGGGGTATAGAACTAGTAAAGTGAAGCAAGACAGGTACATAGCACTGGAAGCTCTGCTACAGCTGCAGATTGGTGACAANGATACTATCAAAGTGATCATGGCGGATCTAAACAAGAGGCGCCGGGAGAAACAACCACTGAGTTTTGCTAGCGCGGGCAGCACCTTTAAGCGGCCTCCNGGCTACTACGCTGGCAAACTCATTGAAGATGCAGGCCTACGGGGTGCATCCATAGGTGATGCCCAGGTATCNGAGCTGCACTGTGGCTTTGTTATCAATCGAGGCCAAGCCACTGCCGGGGAGATCCTCAAATTGATTGAGCTTGTCAAAGATACGGTCTGGAACAAGTTTAAAGTAGAGCTGGAGCTGGAAGTACAAGTAGTGGGCGAAGATTAGCAGTGTAGGCATGTTGCCTGTACTTCTGGATCCTTCGCTGCTGCCTCTCATTTTTGGCTAAAGTACGGACAAGTCCTTTGGCTTTGGCGCTTAAATCTACAGGTTGAGTTAAAGCGACATACCGCGCAAGGCACTTGTCGCCTATGTTTGACCCGGTGACCATCTCCGCTGAGTTCAGTGGTATACTCGTTGCACCCTTCACACCAATGCCCCAAATCAAGACCCATTTCATACCCGTAAAGGCCACAATAATAGATACAACTATGATCGGCAGTTTTGACCGGTTCGGCGTAGCGACAGATCTCCATTGATAATCCTCCCAGTGTTGAACTACTACCCTTTACCATTGTATGGAGGTTGGCTTGTTTGGATACACGGTGAGAATTGCCAGTGCCGCGAATTATTTCCCATTGAGTGCAGGAATGTGGTGCTAAGTAGGCGAAAATATCAAACAAACAAACCAGATCCCAACTAAACACAGATTTGGCCTGTTTCGAAAGGGGCTGCAAAGTGGTATCAGAGTTTCAGTTAAAACGGGACATTATTGAGGTTGGCCGTCGGATATATAACAGCGGCTTTGTCGCTGCCAATGATGGAAACATCAGTATTCGTGCCAGTGAGAATTTGGTTTTAACCACACCCACCGGAGTAAGCAAAGGATTTATGACTCCAGACATGATTGTTGCCACGGATATGGATGGCAAGGTCATTAGCGGAAGCTGGCGACCTTCATCAGAGCTGAAGATGCATCTAGCCGTATACAGAAGTAGGGAGGATGTCAAATCTGTAGTCCATGCCCATCCTCCTTACGCCACAGCCTTTGCTGTAGCAGGTTTTGCCTTGGAAAAGCCCATCATGCCAGAGGTGGTAATCAACCTGGGATGGGTGCCTTTGACTCAATACGGCACCCCTTCCACTGAGGAGATTCCCGAAGCTATTTTGCCTTACTTGCCGTGCCATGATGCGTTTCTTCTGCAAAACCATGGAGCGTTGACTGTGGGAACCGATGTCTACAATGCTCTTTTTAAGATGGAGACATTGGAGATGGGCGCTAAGATCAGCCTATTTGCCCGGCTCTTGGGTGGGGAGCGAGAGATCAGTCCTGAGAATGTAGAAAGACTCTTGGAAGTCAGACGAAACCTAGGCATGACCGGCAGCCATCCGGCCTTGTGTGAGACACCTACTGCCAGGCAGCAAGGTGGGGCATCGCCGGCGGGTGCTAACAGCCGGATAGATGAAAAAGCTCTCAAGGAGATTATTACCCAGGTAGTCAAGGAAGTACTCAAAGAGCACCGCAGTTAAGGCAGCAATTTTGCTGCCTTCCAGTAACAAATAGGTAGCCAACAAGAAGGGAGTATCGATGATGGGAGAAGCTTTAGGTTTGATCGAAACCAGGGGACTAGTAGGTGCTATCGAAGCGGCTGACGCCATGGTGAAGGCCGCCAACGTGCAGCTGGTGGGATATGAGAAGATCGGTTCAGGTTACATTTGTGTGATGGTCAGGGGCGACGTTGGGGCTATCCGGGCAGCAGTCGATGCTGGAGCGGCCGCCGCCGGCAAAGTATCAGAAGTTATAGCAGCCCACATTATTCCCCGTCCCCATGCTGATGTGGAGCGGGCAATGCTCCCCCAGATGGAGTAAAGAGCAAAGGATCGCTGGAAGGGGGGAAGCTACGTCCCCCTTACCCTACTATATGTTAGGTTGGGTGAGGAGGGGCGCCGCAGCAGTCTATGCAGGTTGACGAAAAACGTATCGCTATTATAGTGGAAGAAGTGCTCCGACAGCTAGGCCAGGCTGACGGCAAGCCCACGGAAAGGGTTGGCCAAGACGGCATCTTCGAGAAGGTCGATGACGCGGCACGGGCCGCGGCTGCCGCCCAGCGAAAACTGGTAGCTATGCCATTGGCTGCTCGGCAGAAGATCATTGATGCCATTCGAGAGGCGGCAGTGGCAAACGCCGAGCGGTTTGCCAGGATGACTGTGGAAGAGACAGGCCTAGGGCGCTATGAGCATAAGGTGGAAAAAAACATCAACGCTGCCCGCCTATCTCCAGGTATAGAAGACCTGAGCCGAGATATCCAGGGCGGGGATGACGGGATCACCATCACTCAGCGGATACCTTATGGTCTTATCGTTTCCATTACGCCCACTACTCACCCTACGCCCTTTGTGACTAACCACGCCATCATTATGCTGGCAGGGGGTAATACGGTTTTCTTCTGCCCCCATCCTCGTGCACAAGGCTGTAGCCGAGAGGCCATTCGAGTCCTCAATCGAGCCATTGTGGCTGCAGGGGGACCGCCCAACTGCCTAGTGGCTGTAAACCAGGCCACCTTGGATATAGTTAACGAAGCGTGCCGACATCCTTTGGTGGCTATGGTGACTGCTGCCGGTGGGCCAGGCGTTGTGAATGCTGCCCTTAGTTGCGGTAAGAAAGCGGTGGCGGCCGGAGCAGCCAATCCGCCGGTAGTAGTCGATGAGACAGCCGATATTGCCAAGGCAGCCCAGGATATTCTAAAGGGTGCTTGGTTTGACAATAACGTCTTGTGCATCGCAGAGAAGACTGTCTTTGCTGTGGAAAGCATCGCGGCGCAGCTACAGAGCGAAATGCAAAGGCACGGCGCCTATCTCTTGCTTGGTAAAGAAGCAGACAGAGTAACTCAGCTGGTGGTTAAAGACGGTCGTGTGGTGGGTGATTGGGTAGGCAAAGACGGGACAGCGATTCTTAAAGCAGCGGGTATTAATCCACCGCCGGGAACCGAGGGCGCCATCATGCCGGTGGCTCATGACCATCCGTTGGTCAAGATCGAACAAATGCTGCCGGTGTTACCCATAGTGAAGGTAAAGGATTTTACCACTGGCCTGCGGCTTGCCTACGACAGTGAGCAAGGTTTTGGTCATACCGCCATCATCCATTCCCGGGATGTGGAGCGGATTTCGCTATTTGCCAAGACCATGGAGACCACCATTGTGATGGTTAACGGGCCCTCCTATGGTTCTTTGGGAATCGACGGTACTGGCAACTTCGCCCACACAATTGCTAGCCCCACAGGGGAGGGTATCTGCGTGCCCCGGACCTTTACCCGGCAGCAGAATCTTACCATGGCCGGTGGGTTGACCTTCGCTTGACACGAACTGGGGGCAGGTAGGTTAGGGGAGAAAGGTCTTGGGTAGAAAACAGAGGCAAAAGGCTCTGCTTGCCCCGGTGCAAGCAGCGGGAATAGTGGGAGCCGGAGGTGCTGGCTTTCCCACCCATGTCAAGTTAGCCTCCAAAGCCGATGNCATTATCGCCAATGGAGCTGAATGTGAGCCTCTTTTAGAGGTGGACGGCCAGCTCCTCACCTACCATTTGGAGGACGTCTTGACGGGGCTCGAAGCGGCTCAGGAAGCGGTGGGTGCCGAGTGTGCCTATTTGGCTGTGAAGGCTAAGCACAAACCCTTGGTAGAAAAGCTTAGACAGGTGGCAGCCATTCGGTCTTGGCCTAAGATTATATCTCTTCCCGATGTCTATCCCATCGGGGATGAACAGATCTTGGTGCACGAGGTTCTAGGCAGGATAGTACCCCCCGGAGGGCTCCCTCTTCAGGTGGGGGCGGTGGTCATCAACATTGAGACGCTCTATAACATTGCCAGGGCCTTGGCAGGCGAACCAGTTACAGCTACCTACCTGACGGTGCATGGAGCAGTGGCAGAGCCTTTTACCACTTTGGCGCCGATAGGCACCGCTGTCGGAGATATCCTCGCTTTAGCAAGNCCGCTGCCGGCCCCCGATGATTTTGCCGTAATTGAAGGTGGCCCCATGATGGGCCATTTGATTCACGATCTTAGGCAGCCTGTTACTAAGACAACAAAGGGCCTTGTGGTGCTGCCTAAGGACCATATAATTGTTACCGGACTCCAAAGCCAAGGAGCCAATCTGCGGCGAGCTTATAGTGTTTGTAGTCAGTGCACCAAATGTACAGATCTTTGCCCTCGTCACATGTTAGGTCACCCCCTTTGGCCCCATCGCATCATGCGGGGAATGGCCCAGGGCAGGCCCCAGGGAGAGATAGCTCTTAGCGCCTTCCTATGTAGCGAATGCGGTATCTGTGATAACTATGCCTGTTTTATGGGATTATCCCCCAGACAAGTAAATAGGAGGGTAAAGGCTTGGCTTTTGGCCGAGGGTCTGGGCAAACCTTCTTTCACAGGGCTAGATCAAGCAAGAGACAGCTGGCCTAGGGGCCGGGTGCCCACTTCCAGGTTGGTTTACCGATTGGACTTGGCTAGATGGGTGAAGCCTGCCCCTTTACGGGATTCGCTCCCGGCTCCTACTAGTGTAGAGATACCTCTGAAGCAGCACGTGGGGGTGACGGCGCAACCGATAGTTCGGGTGGGTGATCCCGTTAGTTTGGGCTCTATGGTGGCCCAAGTGCCGGACGGCCTGTTGGGTGCTGCAGTACATAGCAGCATCGAGGGGATTGTGTCTTCCGTCAGTGATCGGATAATTACAATTAGGCGGGGTGACGAAGGTGGATGAGGCAAAGGCTTTAGCCATGACGGAGTTTAAAAGCATAGGCTGGGGTCTTGCAACCCTTGATAGGTTACTTAAGGGTTTTCCCGTAGAACTTATATTCCTCCGAATACTATGCCCCGGCAAGCTCCTTGCAGCAGTTACTGGGGAGATCGCCGCGGTCCGGGGTGCACTCCAAAGGGCTAGAGAAAACAATCTCACCTATATCGACGATTTCTTTTTGGGCAATCCTCATCCCGGTCTGTTGGCGGCTGTACGAGATGTTTGGCCGGTAGAGCTGGAGCGGCTTGGTGCTTTGGGTATTATTGAGACTTTTACGGCTAGCTCTGCCTTGGTGGCTGCTGATACTGCTTGTAAGGCTGGGGCTGTAACTTTAGCCAATCTACATATGGCCAGGGGACTCGCCGGTAAGGCCCACGTATACTTGACTGGAAGTGTTGGAGCAGTGGAAGTAGCGTTGGAAGCCGTGGAGGGGCAGCTGGAACCGGGTAGTTTATCCCGGCAGACAATAATCCCTTCGCCGGATATGGAGACTTGGAGGGCGGTCTTGTAGATACGTAGGAGGGACATATGCTCACTTTAGTTCTCAATTGTGGCGGTTCATCGGTGAAGTATCAGCTCATCGAGATGCCGGCCGAAAAGGTCTTAGCAAAAGGCAGTGTAGAGCGCATTGGCAGAGAAGACGGCGAGCTAGAGCTGGAGATCCCAGGTAAGAAACCTGTAAAGCAAGTACTGCCAGTGGCGGATCACGGTCAAGCTATCCGGTTGGCCCTGGAGGCATTGACCGATGACAATGGCGGGATTATCCCTTCATTCAAAGAGATCGATGCTGTGGGTCATCGAGTGGTCCACGGGGGAGAGAAATGCATCGGTTCGCTCTTAATAACGGATGAAGTGATATCGGTACTAAAGGAGTTTTACGACCTAGCTCCACTCCACAATCCACCCAATGTAGAAGGTATTGAAGTTTGCCAACGTTTGATGCCGGAGGTTCCTATGGTGGCAGTGTTTGATAGCAGCTTGCATCAGACCGTGCCGCCCTATGCCTATATCTACGCTATCCCCTATGAGTACTATGAGCAGTACCGAGTTAGGCGGTATGGCTTTCATGGCATTACCTTCCGGTATATGACTCAACGGGCGGGAGAGCTCTTAGAAAGGCCTCTGGAAGAGCTAAGGATCGTTAATCTGATGCTTGGTAGTGGGACTACTGCTTGCGCGTTTAAAGAGGGGCGCTCCATTGATGTGAGTACTGGCCTGACCCCCACGGAAGGTCTAGTTCAATCTACCAGATGCGGTGACCTGGACCCATTGGTGGTTACGTACCTGATGCGGCGGGAAGGTCTGGGACCTGATGAGATGGACCGCGTCCTTAACAGGGAAAGTGGATGGCTTGGGATTTCCGGTGTGAGCAGTGATCTAAGGGAAGTTTTTGCCGCGGCCAAGGCAGGTGACGCCAGGGCAGAGCTTGCCATAGATGCTTTTACCTATCGCACGAAAAAGTATGTAGGAGCCTATGCTGCGGCCATGGGAGGACTTGATGTTCTTGTTTTCTCGGGAGGTGTAGGTGAGAAATCCCCCGCGGTGAGGGAGAGAATCTGCAGTGGCCTAGAGTTTCTGGGGATTTACTTAGATCAGGAGGCAAATCGCTCTGATTCACCGGAAAAGAGCATTGCCCAGCCTCAATCTAGGGTTGAGATACTGGTGATTCCCACCAATGAAGAGCTTGTCATAGCCAGGGATACTTATGAAATTGTGAGGCAAAAGAGCCATGGGTAAAGCAGTAGGCCTCTTGGAGCTAGGCCAAATAGCCCCCGGTTATCTGATTGCCAATGAGGTAAGTAAGCATACGAGCGTGCGAATCCTGCAGGCCGGGACCATTTGCCCCGGTGGTTTTCTTATGGTTATCTTGGGTGATACGGCTGATGTACAAGTAGCCATGGAAATGGTTGAGAAGCTCAACATGCAAGGAGTTCTATCCCACGGCATGTTGGCTAATATCGACCATCGAGTTCTCGAGGCTATGGTTGAGTTCAAGGAGATACCCAGGGACACCGCTATAGGCATAGTAGAGACCATAGGAGTGGCTCCGGCCGTTTTGGCTGCCGATGGAGCAGTCAAATCAGTGGCGGTAGAGTTAGTGGAGTTGCGGCTGACCGGTGGTATGGCCGGTAAAGCCCTCATTATCTTAGCCGGCTCAGTGGATGCGGTGAAATCGGCGTTAGATTATGTCCAAGGGAGTCTGAATCCATCGGACATAGTTAGTGCGGTGCTTTTGGCCTCACCCCATCCAAGGCTTTTAGCTCACTGGCAACAAAAATAGAAAGAAGGCGATACCGGTGCAAATGGCCAGGGTAGTAGGTACTGTGGTAGCTACACAAAAGGATCCCAAACTGGTTGGACTAAAGCTGCAACTAGTCCAACCTATAGATATTGGTACCGGCACGGAAAGTGGCAAGCCTTTGGTGGCTGCAGATACCGTGGGAGCCGGCAGCGGTGATATGGTGATGATCGTAGGAGGCAGCTCTGCTCGACAGACAGACCAAACAGCATCATCNCCGGTAGACATGGCTATTGTGGGGATTATTGATGTGGTAGAAATCGAAGGCNGTACTATCTATGATCGGAAGAGAGAAAACTAGCTTGCGCCTTGGCTCTTTTGGCCAGGGCATGGGACGGTGGGGAGGGCTATCGTGAGATTCGGTCGAGTGGTAGGCAATGTGGTTTGTACTGCCAAAGATGCCAATCTAGAAGGTGTGAAGCTTATGGTGGTACAGCCCTTAACTCAGCGGCTCGAACCTAGGGGCGCGATGTATATTGCCGCGGATGCAGTAGGTCAGGCGGGTGTCGGTCAGATTGTTACTGTGGTCTTTAGCGCCGATGCTACCCAAGCTTTTCCGGGCCCCCAGATCCCCGTTGATGCCAGTATTGTAGGATTGATCGATGCAGCCACCGCTAGTATCCTACAAGGAGCTGACGAAGGTGTATCTAGCTAAAGTCTTAGGCCCCATAGTGTGCACAATAAAACATCCTGCCTATGATGGCAAGCCTATGCTCTTAATTGGCCCTATTTATGGCGATGAAGGTGATTACGAGATAGCGGTGGATTACGTAGGCGCCGGTATCGGCGATATTGTCATCGCCGGCGGTGCGCCCGGCGTTGCCCAGAACGTATTTCAGCTGGATAGAGCCCCTATTAAGACTTTGATTATGGGTATAGTTGATTGAGTGATCGCNGGCTACACGGCTTCAGTAGAAGCTGCAGGCTGGGTCTGGATTCGTTGATCACAGATCTGGTAATCATGGTTGGGGCCTCTGTCCAGAAAGAAATGGGGGATTAACTTGGATGAAAAGGCTCTAGTGGAAGAGATTACTCGCCGGGTCTTAGCTCTATACCAGGCAAGGCTGGATAGTGGCCCAGATCCCATGGTACTGCCGGTGGGTGTTTCTGTCCGTCATGTCCACGTGTCGGCAGAGGATCTCGAGGTACTATACGGCCCGGGCTACAGACTGACTCCTTTGCGGGATCTATATCAAGAGGGCGAATTTGCCGCCAAGGAAGTGGTGGCTCTGGTTGGGCCCAGGATGCGGGCATTGGAAAACGTGCGGATCTTAGGGCCGATGCGGAGTCGCACTCAGGTGGAGGTGTCCAGAACCGATGCTGTTTATCTAGGCATCAATCCGCCGGTTCGAGCCTCCGGCGATCTTATAGGGTCCAGCCCTATTACTTTGGTGGGACCCAAAGGCACTTTAATCTTACCCGAGGGAGCTATTATCGCGAACCGACACATTCATATGGGCCTCGACGATGCCCAGCACTTTGGCGTAACCGATAACCAGCTGGTCCAGGTGGAAGTTTTGGGGGATAAGGGCCTAGTATTCAACAATGTACAAGTCCGGGTNAAGGAGTCTTTTCGCCTGGAGATGCATCTCGATACCGATGATGCCAATGCATCAGGGATCACAACGGGAGCCNAAGCCCGTCTTTTGGTGACCTCCCGGTGATAGCTGCTGTTTTCGGTAGAAGAAGAGCTGGAAGCCCTAGCCTCTAGTTTGTGGCAGGCGAAGGTGACAGAGAGGAGTCGCACCCAGTGCATATGGATAGGGAGACCCTGATAGCCAAAGTTAGGGCAGCTGGCGTGATTGGCGCCGGCGGTGCGGGCTTTCCCACCCATGTTAAGCTAGCAGGCAAGGTAGATACAGTAATAGTCAATGGAGCGGAATGTGAGCCTTTGCTGGCAGTTGATGTGCAGCTTTTGGAAAGGGAAGCCGAAACCCTAGTTCAGATCTTGGCACAGGTATTGGATGCGATAGGGGCTAGGGTCGGGATAGTGGCCATCAAGGCCAAACACCAAGGAGCTATCCAAAGGCTAAGGGAGGCTCTGGTGGGTAAAGACCATCTGCACTTATATCTTCTGGATGATTTTTATCCTGCGGGAGATGAGCCTATCTTGGTCCATGAAGTCACAGGCAAGGTGTTACCGGAAGGCGGCATCCCCTTGGCTTTGGGCTGCTTAGTAATTAATGTGGAGACACTCTGGAATATTGGACAGGCGTGGCAAGATCGACCTGTGACTACTACTTGTGTGACAGTTGCCGGTGAGGTGGACAATCCTTTGACAGTAGAAGTGCCGGTGGGTACTCCCATTGCAGTGCTTTTGGATCTTGCCGGCGGGGCTACAGCTGCCGGTTACCGGATCATCGAAGGTGGCCCGATGACGGGGCGGCTTCTACCTAAGGATATTGTCCACTCAGGAAGAGGTTCAGTTCAAAAGACCACCAAAGGAATCATTGTCTTGCCTGATCATCACAATCTAGTTGCCCAGCTAACACTGGATCTAGGAGCCATTTTGCAGCGGGCCCAGTCGGCTTGCTGTCAGTGTCGCATCTGCACAGATCTTTGTCCTCGCTATCTTTTGGGGCATGGGATCTACCCCCACAGAATACTCAACCGAGTAAACCATGGTCAGACGGCGGATACAGACGCTATTACCCAAGCCTTCTTGTGTTCCGATTGCGGGGTCTGTGAGCTTTTCGCCTGCCCAGTGGAGCTTTCGCCAAGGCGCATGTATCAGGCTGTTAAGGCAGAGCTAGCCAAGCAGGGGACTAAGAATCCCCATCATCGACAGGGTACTCCTAAAGAGACTTGGGTAGGACGCCGCATACCGATAGAACAGCTCATAGCTCGTCTAGGCCTAGAAGAATACCAAAAACCAGCTCCTTGGCGGGTCATAGATTTTTCTCCCCGCCAAGTAGTGATCTCACTGAGACAACATATTGGAGTACCGGCTCTGCCCTTACTCAAGGCAGGAGATGCGGTTAACGTGGGCCAAGTTATAGCTACACCGCCAAGAGGCGAGCTAGGTGCAGCGGTGCACGCCAGCATCGACGGACACATCGTAGGAGTCAGTGAGGAAGTGGTGGTGATCGCCCGGTGACCAAGAGCAAGGATCCGACCATCGGCTTTCTGGAGCTTAAGGGAGCTGTTCACGGCTTAGATGCCCTAGATACTGTAGTCAAGGCGGCACCGATAGAAGTGCTAAGGACCAACATTGTCTGCCCGAATAAATTCACAGTGCTGTTCGGAGGTGAGCTAGCGGCAGTCAGCGCAGCTCTGGCTGCTGCCCGAAGCAAGGTAGGTCAGGGAATTTATGATAGCTGTCTCATCGGTAGGGTTCATCCATTGTTAAGGGACGGTCTTTACGGTATCTTCCCCCGGCAAAAACCGGGAACGAATGGAGCTTTAGGTATTTTGGAAACCCTTACCATAGCGGCCGGCCTTTGTGCAGCCGATGAGGCACTAAAGACAGCAGAAGTTGTCTTAGTCGATCTTAGGCTGGGCTATGCTTTGGGAGGGCGTACCTATTTCCTGGTCTCTGGAGCCATTAGCGCTGTGGAAGCAGCCATGGGAGCGGCCTTGCAGGTGGTAATAGATAGGGGAGCCTTGGGGAGCCACTCTCTGATCCCTAGGCCCAGTGATGGCTTACGTCGGATGATGGACTTTTCAGGAGGAGATATAGGTGACTGTACCTAAGCCGGAACCTAGAGTTGAACGCTTCGAAAGGCTAGCCTATGGCATGTTCATCCACTATGGGCTTTACTCACAGTTGGGCAAGGGCGAATGGATCATGCACTTGGCCGACATGCCCAAAGCTCAATACGCCAAGCTGAAGGATACTTTTCGGGCTGAGGAGTTCGATGGGCGGAAGATAGCTCGGTTAGCCCGGGAGGCTGGCATGAGATATATTACCATCACTACCAGGCACCATGATGGTTTTTCCCTTTACGATACATGTGGTTTGAGCGAGTACGATGCAGTGCATAGTCCCGCCAAGCGTGATTTGATTGCTGATTTTGTCCATGGATGCCGCCAAGAAGGCATTTTGCCGTTTTTTTATCATACTACCCTTGATTGGTACCAGGATAGCTTCCAGGAGGATTTTCCCGGGTATTTGGAGTATCTGCGCCGTTCAGTGGAGCTTTTGTGTACAAACTACGGCCCCATCGGGGGACTATGGTTTGATGGCAATTGGAGCAGGCCTGATGCCGATTGGGAGCTGGATAAACTATATGGCCTTATAAGAAAGCATCAGCCAGAAGCCATGATTATCAATAATACTGGCCTTGAGGCCCGGGGGCAAGTGATTCATCAGGAAATCGATAGCGTTACCTTTGAGCAGGGCAGACCACTTCCCATGGCTCGGGAGGGTATGCCGAAATATATAGCCGCGGAAATGTGCCAGACTATGAACCAGCATTGGGGTTTGGGGAAACAGGATTTTGCCTATATGTCTCCCAAAGAGTTAATTGAGAATTTATGTGCCTGCCGGAAGGTCGGCGCTAACTACCTACTTAATGTAGGGCCTTTGGCGTCTGGAGAGATCCCGAACTATGAAGCGGCTACCCTCAGGCGAGTGGGTGAGTGGATAAAGCTTCATGGCGATCTGTTATACGAGGGTAAGCCATCATCGGTAAAGGGAGCAGATGACGATTTTGCCTTGGACTATCGGGGCAAGACGTATCTTTTTATCCATGACCTCTCGATTCAAGGGGACAAGAACGTAGTCAGAATGAGATCCGGTGCAGGTCCCCGCAGCTTTTCCGGTGCGACCGGTTCAATAGACAAGGTCCAGTGGTTGGACAATGACGAGCATCTTTCCTTCGCCCAGGACGTGGATTCCGGCCTGCTGGTTATCGATGCCACAGGGTATCCCTATGGAACCAATCTGGTTGTGAGGGTTGCAGAGATCTCATACGGATAGTAATTAGGCGAGATGACCGGCGCTATCTTGCATTACCCCAAAGAACCGTGTACAAGATAACGGGTCGCTGCTAGAAAGCGACCTGTTTTTATCGCGACCTGCTCTAAAGGGGGTTGCCCTAGGTCCCGCTCTTCTTTTGATCAATTTAACACATGCTTAGGACCGGACGAGTCGGCAAATTTCCCACTGACCTTGGGGAGGAGTTCAATGCATCGAGGTGAATACATGCCTTTGCGGCTGTTGACATGTATCATTGAAGTGAGGGGAATAACAAGATAGGGTGATTAATCTTCACGGCAGCGAATAGGTAAGTAGATGGGCGATTTGGATGTTGCAGTTTTCAAGGAGGTTCGATTATGGAATACCTGAACCGACTCTTAGTGTATGCCCGCTCCCAGTGGTGGAGGCTATTAATTGGGTTTGTCGGTGCCATTGTGGAGATGGTCTTGGCGCTTATGGTGCCTCTATATACCAAGCAAGTAATTGACCGGCTAGGCAGTGGGGAGCTCTCCCCACAGATGGCCTATGGTTTCTTGAACATGGTAGCTGTTGCCCTATTGGCCTTTGGGCTCATTCGCTCCATATCTATATTTGTACAGATATTCATTACTGAAAAA
>JGI24708J26588_10000753_pt1 | contig 26391 bp, 21 predicted proteins | sample BioPla1DNA2_FD_26588 | JGI IMG/M metagenome (IMG submission 26588) | reverse complement strand
ATACATAAATATAAGAAAGTCAATATATTGTATATATTCAAAAAANTTTGATAAATTGTATAAATAAATCTTAAAAGTCTAAAAAAATTATGCATTTTATCCAAGTCCATAAAATTCTTAGAGTAGGGTGTGAAAATATTCCATAAATATAAACAAAAACACAATTCATATATGTGCATATTTTTAGGTACAAATCAAAATATATAAATAAATTGTCAGATAACTCATTGACAAATATGTAAATTTAATGTTATAATACTATAAGTGGATAAAATGTGTATTGGAATAAGGGTAAATTCCATAACATATCTTTATAATTTTAATTATAAAAGTGTTTCCATTTGTGTCATATTGATTGTAGGCATAAAGATTGGATGCCATTAGTAAGGAGATTATAATGATGAAGCAGAACGATGTAAATAATGTACGGAACGCCGTAAGAAGACATATGGGTAGGAGAGTAAAAGTTAAAATCAATAAGGGCAGACATAAAGTGGACATAACAGAAGGCATAATATCTGAAACATACCCGAGTATATTTCTCATAAAAATACAAGAGAATAAGAATATGCCAGAGAGGACATTATCATACAGCTATACAGATTTATTGACAAAGGACATAGAGTTAATTTTATGTCGTTAAAATACAGATATAGAGAAGGCTAAGAAACTATTATTAGTTTCTTGGCTTTTTTTATTTATTACCTATATTTAGTTCATAAAACCTCTTTCTTATGAATAATATATGACAGGGGCATCCTATCGTATGTCCATTCATAAGGAGGGATTATTGGTGGAATTAATAAAGAAAAATATTCATATGAATAAATTAAAATGTAAGAGTACCCTGCAGCTTACATTGGATGATGATTTTAATGTTTCTGATATTAAACCGGACATTGAGAAGATAATTGAAGAGCAGGGCGATATTAGGGTTACAGAAGTAAAAGCCATGGATGGTAAACTTATGGTTAAAGGAGCATTGGGATTTAATGTTCTTTATCTAAGTAATGAAGGCCAAAGACCAATACATAATATATCAGGGGAAATTCCCTTTGATGAAGTAATTAATATGGAACATACATGCGCACAGGATGACCCAATTGTAAAATGGGAATTGGAGGATCTGTCAACAGGATTAATTAACTCAAGAAAGATTAGTGTGAAATCCATAGTTAGATTAAATGTGGCAGTTGAAGAATTATATGATGAAGAAACTGCAATCGGTATTGAAGGGCCTGAAGATATTCAATATATCAATAAAAAGATTGAGATTACCGATGTTAGTATTAATAAAAAAGACACTTTTAGGATTAAAGATGAAATAATGCTTCCAACGAATAAAGGTAATATATCCTCTATTCTATATACTGACATAAATCTCAATAATATGGACTTTAGGCTTCTGGAAGATCGTTTTACAATAAAAGGTGAAATGCCCCTATTTGTTTTATATACCTGTGAGGATGAGGAGAACCCGATTGAGTATTATGAAACAGAGATACCTTTTAGCGGTACTATAGATTGTAATGGCTGTACAGAAGATATGATTGAAGATATTACCTTCACTATATCTAAGAAAAACATAGAGATAAAAGAGGATAATGATGGGGAAGAGAGAGTTTTAGATGTAGAGATAATCCTTGACCTTAATATTAAGGTATATGAGGTAGAAGAACCCGAAATATTATGTGACGTTTATTGTCCTTCCAAAAATATTACACCAATATTTAAGGAGGCCACATATGAAAATTTAGTTATTAAGAATAATAGCAAATACCGGATAGCAGATCGAATTAGGGTAGATGAGGATCAACCTAGAATTCTTCAAATATGTCATGCCAAGGGAGATATTAAAATTGATGAAATAATCCCTCTAGAAACTGAACTTCAGGTTGAAGGTATTGTTGATGTAGATATCCTTTATATTTGTGAAGATGATACAATGCCTTTAAATTCTTTAAAGGGAGTTATTCCATTTAGCCAAAACATTGAAGTTAAGGGGCTCAAGACCAATAGCAACTTTGAAGTAAGGCCTAATTTAGATCAAATTAGTGTTATTATGCTTGATAGCGAAGAAATTGAAGTCAAAGCTACCATGAGTCTTAATTCTATTGTGTTCGATAAAGTGACAGAATCTGTGATTACTGATATTGAGATATCGGATCTAGATCTTGAGACAATACAGTCTATGCCTGGAATTATAGGTTATGTGGTGAAATCCCAGGACACTTTATGGAATATTGCAAAGAAATACTACACAACTATTGATAGTATTATGGCTATTAATGATTTGGAAGATGATAAGATTAAAGAAGGGGATAAACTTATCATTGTAAAAAAAGTTGATTCAATAATATAAGTATTTAATATTTAAAGCAATATAAATAGGCTATAAAAAGATCTAAGCCATTTGGTTCAATCTTTTATAGCCTAAGTTATTTTACTAATCATTCTTTTTTGACTGTTTAAATAAAAGCAATCCTAATAACATTATTGTAGGGAATATAGTTCCAGTTAGTAAGCCTGTCCTAAGTCCAATTTGCTCAAGATTAAGGCCCTGGGATACCCAAAGGGACAACCCTCTTCCTGATTGTAATATTAGGTCAGATACTTTACCTGCCATCCATGGCCCTAGAGAGCAACCTATGTCGCCGAAAATGGCTAAGATACCAAACATGAGGGTACCTCCTCGGGGAAAAGTAGTAGAGGATAGGCTAAAGACTCCCGGCCACATCAGGCTGACTGATAAGCCACATAAGCTGCAAAAGAGTAGGGAAACTATAGGATTAGAACTAAATATTGTTACCAAATATGCTACAACACATAGAATACTGCTTCCTATAAGACTTATTCTTAAGGGTAATTTGTCACTGAAGAAACCATATAGGGTCCGTCCTATGGCCATTAACAAAGCAAATAAACCNGGTCCTAATAAGTCCCCATAAACTTTTGGAACATTAAGCCCTTTCTCTGCAAAGGTTGAGGACCATTGAGACATAGTTAGTTCACTGGCACCAGCACATATCATTAGTAGCATAGCCAGCCAAATTACACGATAGGATAATAGCTCTTTTAGTCTCATATTATTCCCATCAGTAACTAGAGGAATAATAGGAACCTTTCTGAAGATAAACATATTATATAAGGGAAATAATGACCATATTAGTGGCAACAAAGGCCATAGATTTCTTCCCAGTATGCGTAGGGAAAGAGTACTTATTATTACAACGGCCATCTGACCCCAGCAATAGAAAGAGTGCAGTAGGCTCATGGAGCCCTCCTTATTATCATTGGGGAGGGCTTCAACGATAGGACTGATTATAACCTCTATTATTCCCCCTCCTATGGCATAGGTCATAACCGCTAGTATCAGCCCTATATAAGAATTAGGTAGAAGGATAGGCAGTATGCCTAAGAGGGCTAATCCTGTAAAGCAAAAGCCATGGGCGATTACTATACATTTTCGATATCCATACTTGTCAGCGTATTTAGTAGCCCATATATCAGCAAGTATCTGGGTAATAAAATTAATAAGTACCAACTGTCCCAGCATTTCATAGGATATATTATATGAATCATGGAATATAGTAAATAAAAGAGGGGATAAGTTATTGACTATAGCTTGTGTAATATACCCTCTATAGCAGCAAAAATTAGTATGTCTGTACGTGTATTGCTTGTTTTTCATTAGAATATCCTCTCTCAATATCTTTCTAATTATGGTTTATAGGATAATAGGGCTTTGTAAGAAAGACCTGATACTTTTGGTAAGATGTTCTAAAATATTGAAAGGCATCTTTAGCTGTTTTATAGTTATTAAAGATTCCAAAAACAGTAGGGCCGCTACCACTCATAAGCGAGGTCATGGCGCCTAATTCAACCATCTTGTCCTTAATATTATTAATAATAGGATAATGATTTATGGTGACAGTTTCTAAAAGATTTCCCATATGTTTGGTTAATTCCAAAAGATTCTGGCTTTCAATAGCTTTTTGCATTAAGGAGATATTGGGATGGATAGTTGAATCATCTAATTTTAAATTCTCATACACGAATTTTGTGGACACATTTATATTAGGTTTAACTAATAATATATGACATTTAGGCATAGGAGGTAAGGGGCTTAGTTTATCTCCTATACCCTCTGATAAAGCCGTACCCATCATAAGGCAGTAGGGAACATCAGCTCCCAGCTTAACTCCCAGTTTGCTTAGTTCATCCTTGGTCATGCCGGCATTAAATAATTTATTTAAACCCATAAGAGTAGCCGCTGCATCGGTGCTACCTCCAGCAAGACCAGCGGCCACTGGTATTCTCTTTTTTAAAGTAATTAAAAGTCCACTCTTAATCCCTGTCACCTCTTTGAATAAGTGGGCGGCAGAGTAAACTAGATTCTTCTTGTCCGTTGGTAAATAGGGCAGATTTGTCCTAACTATTATTTTATTTGAAGAATTTTTACTTATAGTTAAATTATCGTATAGATTGACGGATTGCATGATCATGGATACATTATGGTAGCCGTCATCTCTTCTATTAATAACGTCAAGACCAATATTTATTTTTGCATATGCATTCATCCTTATGTAATACAATTTGTTCCTCCATCTGGCATAAAGTTAACCGTATTTTATCATATATCAATTATTTTTACAATCGAAGGAAAATAGGTTTTTTATTAACTCCAGCAGTTTAAACTTATATTTTACAGGGGCTTTCTGCAGCAGGGCATCATATTCTTCCTCACTTAAAAGGTTTTTAAGATTCTTTTTGGAATCTTCGCCTACTATACTATAGGTCTCATCTACCAGACATAAGGGGGGAAACATTACACACCACCAGTTTTTGCCTGAGGCTGAACCGATTTGTACCCTCAATGCTTCATAAGTTCCAGGAGGAAAGACAAATTCCCCATATACTTTCATGGGAAAATAGGCAGGCTCTAAAGTAACCTTAACCGAATAGTCAAATCCGCAGCTTCTAATATAATTTACGGCAGTTTCTTCTATAGCTGGAAGCTGATTAATTAATATGGTTCTAGATTCTGAAATATTATCGACATCGGATAATAGAGGAGTTAACATATCTAATATGGTATCCTTTACTTGGTATTTTAATTCTTGATCCTTGGGACTATCGCTGTTGGCTATAACATGAAAGCGGATTATTTCTGCTGCAATGCCTTCTTGAATTTTCTCATTATTTTGTGCCATTATCTGAACAGCCTTAGCAGTACTGGCAGATAAGATTATTATCATTAATAGTACAAATGGCCGTAAACCATCTTTATATCTTATATTTATTTTCATACTAACACTCCTTCCTGGCTAAATTATTGCCTGCATGCTGGTAATTTATTCCGTTATCCATAGATTAATTAAATTTTATTTCCCTTACATAGAGTTTGTTTTGCTTGAACTTAGATTTGATTAATAGTACAATTATTTAGCATACGGTCGTATAGGCAGTGTGAGAAGCGCAGGAGTGAGGTGAAACATGTCAAATTTAGCACCAATTGGAGTATTTGATTCTGGAGTAGGCGGTTTAACTGTTGTAAAAGAAATAATGAATCAAATTCCAGATGAAACAATTATATACTTTGGCGATACAGCCAGACTTCCCTATGGAAGTAAATCTAAAGAAACAATAATTACTTACACAAGGCAAATTATTCGGTTTTTAATGACCAAAAATGTAAAAGCTGTAGTTATAGCCTGTAATACAGCCAGTGCCTTTGCATTAGATACGGTAAAGAAAGAATTTGATGTTCCAATTATAGGGGTAGTAAAACCTGGAGCTAAGGTGGCAGCAGAGACTACTAAAAATGGAAGAATTGGCGTAATTGGAACAGAGGGTACCATCCAATCTGGTATATATAATGACTTTCTAAATAAAACCAATCCACAGCTTAAAGTGTATGGCAAAGCATGTCCTTTATTTGTTCCTCTAGTAGAAGAGGGATTGGTGGATGATTCAGTTACTATGGAGATGGCCCGTAGATATATAGGAGAACTTTTAATTAATGATATAGATACTTTGGTTCTAGGTTGTACCCATTATCCTTTACTAAGAAATACTATTAGAAAAGTTGTTGGAGATAAAGTGGAACTAGTAAATCCTGCTTATGAAACTGCACAGGCCTTAAATGTGATTTTAAAGGAGAAAGACCTTAAAAGCAATGGAATTCCCAAGACAGATCATAAGTTCTTTGTTAGTGATGGTGCGGATAAATTTAAGAAGTTTGCTAATACTATTCTACCCTGTGAAGTGGTAGAAACAAAGGATGTAAATATTGAAAATTACTCCTTTTAGTTGGCTTGATTACTGGGCTGATCTAGATGATATAGAAAGTAGGTTTATTATATGAACAAGGAAGGAACCATAATAATAAGAGGCAAGCAAGATGGATCTGATCACGGGCTTATTACAGTAAAAGCCCCTGTGACATACCATTTCCAAAATAATAAGCACTTTGCTCGATTTGAGGAAAGGGATAGTCAGGGACTTTTAGTTACTAAAAACATATTAAAAATTGCTTCTAATCAGGTCGATATAATGAAAAGGGGGATAAATAATTCTCATATGGTTTTTCGCTTAGATAGCTTAACTAAAACCAATTACCATACCCCTTATGGAATGATGGAGTTTCAGATAAAAACCACAGACCTTGATATTAAGGAAGCTAAAGATCTAATAGAGGTTAATTTAAAATATGACTTGTTATCCGATAACAATATAATATCCAGTAACGATATCAATATAACTATTACCTCTGCTGAGACTAGTCTGCGGTAACAAAGCCTTCTTCATCAATGGTTACCCCAAAGGATAATTCCTCCATAAAGTCAAAATATGATTTCTTTTGCTCATCATCGGTNATCATATAGGTGTAGGTGTTGTCGTTCATAACAGGTATAAGCTGGGTTGTAATGGTTCCATCAGGATTTAAATATAGCTTAAGTAGACCAGATTCCCTCTTACTACTATTGAACCAGAAGTTACCTAAACTATAGGCTATAGGTTTGTCCCTGTACATCTCTATGCCTTGCATGACATGGGGATGGCTTCCGATAACAGCATCTGCACCAGCATCGATATATTGTTTGGCAAACTTCTTCTGATAATCTTCCGGATAATGGTTTCTCTCCACACCCCAGTGAACGTATACAATCACATAATCACTGTTGGCTGCAGCTTCTTCAATGCAGGTTAGAAGTAATGCAGGATCATAGGTGCCAATCATACCTGGTCTGGTATCGGTAGCGTACCAATCTACAGAGTAGATAACTCTGGAAGCAGATAGAAAGGCAATGGTTTTATCATTTATAGTATAGTATACGGCAGCTTTGGCCCGTTCAAGGGTATCACCAGCACCAACATAATCTATACCAGCCTCTTCCAAGGTGTCAAAGGTATCTAATAGAGCATCAATACCAAAGTCTAATGCGTGATTATTAGCTAGGGAGACTATGTCTACGCCCATTTCCTTGAGAATATCTACTCTACTGGGCTTGGCCCTGAAGGTGTAGGATTTGTTTGGTATGGCCGTGCCTCTGTTACTAAAGGCAAATTCATTATTTATCATAGTTATGTCAGCATCTATCATCTCTGTAAGTAAATCCTGAGAGATACCTCCCAATATTCCTTTGTTTTCACGGTCGTAGCGCTGAACTGGCCTGGAATTCTCATCTAAATTAACATCACCGGCAAAAGTAAGAATAATCGGCTCCTCTACCACTGGAGTAGGTTCTGGTGTGGCTGTTGGTACACTGGTAGGAGCGGTAGTAGGTGCTTTCGTAATATCAGGTATTAAGCTTGGCTGGCTATTATTAGCTTGGGTATCCAGGGCAGAATCCTGTTCAGAGATAATATTTTGCTTATCAGCTTCGTTTGATTTTTTATCTATGTAGAAAAAGATACCTGCAAAAAGGAATAGTGCTAGAATAGCTATTATATCCAAGATAATTATTTTTTTTGTATTCATTCCTAATCTAGTCATATAACTGTAATCAAAATTCTAATAAGATGTTAGTTTTATATGACTGATTTCACCTCCTTGTAAATAAAAACCTCTTACTCTAATAACAATTATGTCATGAAGTAAGAGGAGTATCAACTACTATATTATTTTTTTTCAATTTTACTTTTTAACTTTTTAATAAAACCTTGTTTCTCTTTCTTTGTTTCCAAGCCACTACGCAGACCTTTTACGTCCATAATATAAATACCACTAATTACTGCTTTAACTTCTTTTTTTACAGGTATAAGGTCAAAAACTTTAGCATCACAGATTAATGTAACTATCTTTGGACCAATTTTAGCCTTTACAATAGGAAGTTTAGATGCCCGTAGATATTTTGGTGTCTGATCAATAACCATCTTAGGTAAGTTAGTGTCCTTCAGTTTCATTTTTTTCTTATCAATAATTAGCATGGATGTGGTTTGTGCAGAAGCTTTCATCTGAGCTTCGGTTTCATCCTGTCTTTTCTGAAGTTTTCTTCCAACAAAGTATAATACAGCAAATACTACAATACTAACAACTGCCACAATGAGCAAAACAGTTAAAAAAGTACTCATAAAATTATGTACCTCCTAATAAATTCAGTTGCATGTCCCAAAATGGGCCAACGTCTATTGTAGCACCATTTTGGTTAAAAATAAATAGAAAAAATAAATTATTTACTAAAAAAGTAATACTAAAGAAGAGAAGCATTTTTATCCAATGCCTCTTGGATAATGCCTTGTACATGGGTGTTTAAAACTTTACGTGTTTCCTTATCTAAACTATTTAGATATACTGGCTTACAATATTCAATAATTACATGGGTTCTTCTTACCCAAGGCATATGATTCTCAAAGACCTCATCAGTATTGGATATGGCAACAGGAATAATAGGGCACCCGGTTTTTTCGGCCATTTTAAAGCTACCAGCTTTAAAGGGAAGCATCTCATTTCCTTGGTTTCTTGTACCTTCCGGTGATATAAATACAGAATACCCATCTTTTATTTGTTCTATACCTTTTAGAACAATTTTTAACCCTTGCCTAATGTCATCTCTATCAAGAAAAAGACATTGAAGAAATTGCATCCAAGTACTCAAAAAAGGGATTTTCTTTATCTCTTTCTTAGCAACAAATCCTGTTAATGTAGGAACGGTTGCATAAGCCACTGGGATGTCAAAATAGCTTCGATGATTGGCAACATATAAAACGGGTTGATCCTTAGGTACATTTTCCCTTCCTATGACAGTGGTTTTCACACCACAAATAAAAAGTAAAATTTTAAATGCAGTAACTACGATTGCCTGGGAACTGGCAACCATAGCTCTGCGATTAAAACGTCCTATTAAGTATTCTATTAAGTATAATGGTATGCTAATAATAAAAAATATAAGTAAGTATAATAGAGCCAGTATGGTTCTCATCTAAAGCACCATGCCTTTCGTCAAAGCTTATGGGGTTATATTCTCATCATATATGTCTACTACCGGTTTACCGGTGTTGGGATTGATAATAATAGGCTCCCCGTTAAGATCTTCTGGTGAATCAATTGGATTCATATCATCTGTATAGGGAATATCTTCATCTATAATATTTTCATCGGAATTTTCTTCATCTAAATCATCGTTATCTAAATCATCTTCGTAAATATTATCATCTTGATTGCCCTCATCCATTGTATCTTCATTATTATTATCTACGTCTATATCATTTTCATCCATAGTATCGCCATTATCTTCATCCAAACCATCTTCCATCTGTCCGTCTGGGTTTTCAAGATCAGCATTCTCTTCCTCCAGTTCTTCTTCTGCTATTGGAGTAGGACTAGGAGTAGGTGTTGGCTTGAAGTTTAATATTTCAGCATATTCTTTTTCAAAATCAAAATCTTCACTGGGTATGTAATTATAATATTCCTCTAGTGTAAGATTATTAGTATAAAGATAATTAGCTAGATCCTTTCCTACAAAGCGGATGTGCCATGGTTCATAGGCATATCCAGTAATTTTAGTTTTATCCTTTGAATATCTAAGAATATACCCATATTTATGGGCGTTGTCAGCAAGCCATTTTCCTTCAGGCGTACTACTAAAGGATGTAACTAATCGATATCGTAAAGATTTTAAAGAAACATCCATGGCTAGACCTGTTTGATGTTCACTGGCGCCAGGGACTGCGGAATATTTAATGGTACGGGCCTTACCATTTTTGACCAGATTGCTAGTAAAGATATCATACTGCCTCTTATATGATCGGTAACCAGATATACCATAAAGTTTATGGCCTTCCTTTTCAGCAGCAGCGAAAAGTTCCTCGATAGCTTTGGCTGCTTCCTCCCGCATAAGCATCTTATCGTCATATCGCTTAATATCGAAAGGGATATTTGGAACAACCATATTGGCAGGCACGTAATCCTTAGGCAAGGCTAATTCTTGATTAACCAGTACTGTTATACTTGTAGGATCAAGGTCAATTTCTGTGGCTGGAGTAAAATGAGAACCTGATGTATCCATGTCTTTTATATCTCCATCTTGCTTATCTTCCTTATTATCATATTCAAGAACTGGTGGAATATATGTATAATTACCAGAATTATTCTTGCCTAGATCAACGGTGTCATCAGAAGGGTCAATTATGGTAGGAGCATTACCCACATTGGAATTGTAGGTAGAGGTATCACTGGCTTTACTCCATTGGTTGAGGAAAATGTAGCTGGCTAGTGATATAGTAACAATGGAAGAAATAATGATTTTGGCTTTGCGCATTCCTCTAAATGCCCCTTTCGTATTTTATAATCTGTAGTTTGAGTTTGGTTATTAACCTATTTTGTGTGGTAGGTAAAGCTATTTAAAAGCTCTGTCTTTATCTGATACAGCTTATTGGATAGATCCACATACACATTGTGGGGGTTGACCAGACGTCTGGCTTCTTCCCAAAGTGTATCCTGCTCTTTAAGACAATAAGCCCTGATTTCCATTACCGATGGTGATTGATATACCAGCTCTCCTTCTTTAAAGATTGGCACCAGCATTTCCCTTAAGATATAACTGTCTGGCTCCAGATAAGTCTTCTTCCATGTGGCATTGGGATCAAAAAGCAGTAAGGGTTTATCTGAAGTATACTCTTCATCGGCTAGAGTTATAAGATCAGCTTTTACCTTATAGGTGTCTTTCTCATAAATACGATAAATCTTTTTATTTCCTGGGTTTGTAATCTTAACTGGATTCTCAGAAAGCTTAATTTTAGGGATAAATTCCCCATTCCTTTTAATAGCTGCAAGTTTATATACACCACCAAAGGAAGGGCAGTCTTGAGAAGTAATTAATTTAGTGCCAACTCCCCATACATTTATCTGGGCGCCTTGGGCTTTAAGGGAATTAATTAAATACTCATCAAGATCACTGGAAGCTGTTATGGTAGCATCGGTAAATCCTGCAGCATCCAGCATCTTTCTAGCCTTCTTGGAAAGATAAGCTAGATCACCACTATCTAAACGTATTCCATGTTTTTGGGGCAGCTTACCGCTGTCTTTAAGTTCCTGGAATACTTTAATTGCATTGGGAACACCGGAACGAAGGGTGTCATAGGTATCCACCAGTAAGGTAACATTGTCCTTATAAATTTCAGCATACTTTCTAAATGCAGTCAATTCATCTTCAAAACTCATAATCCAGCTGTGTCCATGGGTTCCAAGGGCTGGTATATCATATAATTTAGCACTTAATACATTACTAGTACCGACACAGCCTCCAATTACTGCAGCCCTTGCTCCTAAGATACCAGCATCAGGGCCTTGGGCTCTTCTAAGACCAAATTCCATTACAGGATCCCCGTCTGCTGCATATACTACCCTTGAAGCTTTGGTTGCTATTAAACATTGGTGATTAATAATAGTAAGAATGGCAGTTTCAATGAATTGTGCCTCTATAATTGGAGCAATAACCTTAAGAATAGGTTCCATAGGAAAGATGACAGAACCCTCAGGTATAGCATAGATATCACCGGTAAATTTGAAGTTTTTAAGGTAAGTTAAGAAATCTTCATCAAAAATCTTAAGACTTCTTAAATAGTCTAAATCACTTTCTGTAAAATGTAAAGTTTCAATATATTCAATTACTTGGGCCAAACCAGCACAAATAGCGTAGCCACCACCGCTGGGATTATCACGATAAAACACATCAAATACCACAGTTTCATTAATGTTATTCTTAAAATAACCCTGCATCATAGTTAGTTCATAAAAGTCAGTTAACATTGTTAAATTGTCTTTAATCATGGCTTCCTCTTTTCTCGATCTTAACTTATGTTTTTGTACTCTTGCTTATATTATAACTTAAATTATTTACATTATAGCACAACATATGTCAGAATCAAGTTTAGAGAAAAGGAAAATATATTGACAATTTAAAAATAATATAATATGATAAATAAAATTGCTTAGAAGTTAATAGCTAACAATAAACATGGTCAAAAACGATGACGGAGAGAGTAAGCATAGGTGAAAATCTCAGCGAATCGGGGATAGTGTAAGCCCGATATGAGTAGCATATGTCTGAAAATCACTCCCTAGTTGCAAGACCCAACAGTATCTTTATACTAAGTAGGTTGCGCCGGAATCCACCGTTATAAGGATAATGTATGAATGCCCTTGCCAATACTATAGTATGTAAATATAGGTATAATAAGTATTGGGCAATAGGCAGAGTATGTGAAACAGGTGGTATAATGATAGCTTCGCTCTCATCCTTTTTCGGATGGGAGTTTTTTTGTATAAGGATATTACCTTGCCTTATTGGCAAACAGCATAAGATAATTAATATTTTATGGGCAATTGATTATTGAGAAATAATAATGTAAGAAGGAGGAATATTATGTACGATAAGGTGTCTACTAGTTTAAATTTTGTTGAAAGAGAAAAGACTGTACTAGACTTTTGGAAGAATAATAAGATATTTGAACAAACAGTAGAAGAGAGAAAAGATGGTGAGCCTTATACTTTCTATGAAGGCCCTCCAACCGCCAATGGTAAGCCTCATATAGGTCATGTTCTAACTAGAGTTGTTAAAGACTGTATCCCTAGATACAGGGTAATGAAGGGCTATAATGTTCTTAGAAAAGCTGGATGGGATACCCATGGTCTACCAGTGGAACTAGAGGTTGAGAAGCTCCTAGGTATAGATGGCAAAGACCAGATTGAAGCATATGGTCTAGAACCATTTATTCAGAAATGTAAGGAAAGTGTATGGAAATACAAAGGAATGTGGGAGGACTTCTCTGGTAAAGTTGGCTATTGGGTTGATATGGATGATCCCTATGTCACTTATGAAAATGATTATATCGAATCCATATGGTGGTCCTTAAAGAAGATTTGGGAGAAGGACCTTCTATATAAGGGTTTTAAGGTTGTACCTTATTGTCCAAGATGTGGAACTCCTCTATCTAGCCATGAGGTGGCTCAGGGTTATAAGGATGTAAAAGAAAAATCAGCTATAGCTAAATTCAAGGTTAAAGGCACTGCCAGCGAATATATTTTAGCTTGGACCACAACCCCATGGACCTTACCATCTAACGTTGCCCTTTGCGTTAACCCCGAAGAAACCTATGTTAAGGTAAAGGTATCCCTAGATGAGAGGGGTAATGTAATTAGCAGTAAAGGCTGCGGCTGTGATGATCATGACCATGAAGCTCCTGTGGCTGTAAAATCAGAATATTATATCCTAGCAGAGGCACTGCTTAAGATAATTGAAGGGGACTATGAGATTGTAGAAACCTATAAGGGAATAGATTTAGAGTATACAGAATATGAACCTTTATTTAACTATGCACAGATTGATAAGAAGGCTTATTATGTTACCTGTGATGAATATGTAACACTGACCGATGGTACTGGTGTAGTTCATATTGCTCCGGCCTTTGGTGAAGATGACTCTAAAGTAGGTAGAAAATATGATTTACCCTTTGTACAATTAATCAATGGCCAGGGTGAATTTAAGTCTGAAGTAACAGATTTTGCAGGAATGTTCTGTAAAGATGCTGATGAAGGGATTATTAAGAAACTGGCCAGTGAGGGGCTCTTGTTTAAGGTGTTAAAGTATGAGCATAGCTACCCCTTCTGCTGGAGATGTGATACACCTTTAATTTACTATGCAAGGGAAACATGGTTTATCAAAATGACAGCAGTAAAGGATGATCTAATCCGCAATAATGATACTATTAATTGGATGCCAGAGAGCATTGGTAAAGGTCGTTTTGGGGATTGGATAAGAAATGTTCAGGATTGGGGTATCTCCCGTGACCGTTATTGGGGAACACCACTACCTATATGGGAGTGTGAGGATGGACACCTTCACGCTATAGGAAGCATTGCTGAGTTAAAAGAAATGTCAGACAACTGTCCTGATGATATTGAGCTTCACCGTCCATTTATTGATGCTGTAACTATCAAATGTCCACATTGTAATAAGCAAATGCATCGTGTAAAACCGGTTATAGACTGTTGGTATGATTCTGGTGCCATGCCCTTTGCACAGTGGCACTATCCATTCGAGAATAAGGAAATTTTTGAGCAGAACTTCCCAGCAGACTTTATCAGTGAAGCAGTGGATCAGACCAGAGGTTGGTTCTATTCATTACTGGCAGTTTCAACCTTAATTTTTAATAAGGCTTCCTTTAAAAATGTAATAGTAATGGGCCATGTACAGGATGAGAATGGTCAAAAAATGTCAAAATCTAAGGGTAATGCCGTAGATCCTATTGAAGCATTGGATGAGTTTGGAGCTGACGCAATCCGCTGGTATTTCTATACTAATTCAGCCCTATGGCTACCTAATCGTTTCCATAAGGATGCAGTAGTAGAGGGCCAAAGAAAGTTCCTGGGTACCCTTTGGAACACCTATGCCTTTTTCGTTCTTTATGCTAATATTGATAATTTTGATGCCAGCAAGTATAAGTTAGAATACGATAAGCTTAATGTAATGGATAAGTGGCTATTATCTAAACTTAACACGTTAATTAAAAAAGTAGATGAACACCTAGAGAATTATAGAATTGTAGAAGGTGCTAAGCTACTAGCAGAGTTTGTGGATGAACTAAGTAACTGGTATGTAAGAAGAAATAGGGAGCGTTTCTGGGCCAAAGGCATGGAAGAGGATAAAATCAACGCTTATATGACCTTATATACTGCCTTAATAGAAGTAGCCAAACTATCTGCACCTTTTGTGCCATTTATTACAGAAAATATATATCAGAACTTAGTTATTAATATTGATAAAAATGCTCCTAAGAGTATTCATTTATGCCAATATCCTAAGTATAATGAAGCTTATATTGATGCCCAGTTGGAAGAAGATATGGAAGAAGTAATTGACATTGTTGTACTGGGCCGTGCTTGTAGAAATACTGCTAATATCAAGAACCGTCAACCAATAGGTAAGATGTATGTGAAGGCAGATAAAAAGCAACTATCAGAATATTATAAGGATATTATTGCTGATGAGTTAAATGTTAAAAATGTAATATTCAGTAATGATGTAAGGGATTTCACCACATATAGCTTTAAGCCACAACTTCGTACCTTAGGGCCTAAGTTTGGAAAGCAAATTGGAGCAATTCGTAATCTATTAAGTAATCTGGATGGTAATGCAGCTATGGATGAAATTAATGCTACAGGACAGCTAAAACTTAGCCTAGATGGGGAAGAGATTACAATAGATAAGGATGATCTTTTAATCGAAGCTGCTCAGGCTGAAGGATATGTGTCTAACTCTGATTATGGCATTACAGTTGTATTAGATACTAAATTAACTGAGGAATTAATTGAGGAAGGCTTTGTAAGAGAAATCATAAGTAAGCTGCAGACTATGCGTAAGGATGCTGGTTTTGAAGTAATGGATAATATAATAGTATCTCTAGGCAATAATAATAGAATTAAAGATATTATGGAGCGTAATGCTGATACTATTAAGACCGAAGTGTTGGCTAAGGAGATTAGCTTTGATAGTGTTCAAGGCTTTACCAAGGAATGGAACATCAATGGTGAAGACATTATCCTTGGAGTTGAAAAAGTTAATTAAATAAAGTTATGCCTTATTAACGATCTTATAAATAAGGTAATTAGAGAGTGTTTCAGATCATTGCCAATGGTCTGGAGCACTTTTTTATACTCTTATATGTTTATTCCTTAACAATATTTGTATTATCTTATAATCTTTGTATATAAGTTTGATGGGATTAGTTAATAATGGTATAATGTATAGTGTATATGCATAAATAAGAGGCTTACAATGAAATAATTATTAAAAGTTATTACAAGAATGGGGACTAAATTTATTAGTGGGAAGATTAAGCGTCTAAGCCTATATGAAGGAAAAATTCCCATTAGGTGCAGGTTATTTAGAAAGGCATGGTTGTATTTATGGACTTAGAAAAGCATAAGATACCAACGGGTTTAATAAAAAAATTATTAAACGCAGGTATTAAAGAGGAGGACTTTATTTACTGGGCATCCATAGATATGGATAGCATAGGTAAATATAATAATGGGTATGTAATACTGACCAATAGCAATCTGATTATAGCATTGGCACAGGAAGGCGAACAATCATCCGTGTATTATTTTGGAGGCTTACAAGATGAAAGAGCCAAGGAGCAAAGTCATGATACTTCAGATTGGAATGTTACTGAATATCCTTTAGATGAAGTAGATGCTCTTGATGTTCAGTTGCTGGTCAGCGGTGGTTTGCTTATAGCAAAGCGTGGTGGTGTAGATCATAAGCTGACTACATTTACAAATTCATGCATGGGTGAAATAAGACATTTAATTAAGATTTATCAGAAAATAAAAAAGGGAGAAGAACTTAAAGAAGAGGATTTTGAAGAAAAAGGACCCGATGCGTCTTGTCCCAAATGTGGCCTAAAATATCCCAATAAGGATAGAAAAATATGTCCTAAATGTATGGATAGACGCTCAATATTTTTTAGGGTAATGACTTATTTTAGCCCATATAAAATTAAATTAATTATTATGATGCTCTGCTTTTTGTTATCGGCAATTTTAAATCTAGCATGGCCTTATCTAAACGGTACAATATTATATGATAAGGTGTTAACTAAAAATGAAGATTTTATTGCCTTTGTTGGGCTACCCGCAGGAAGATTTGTTACCCTGCTAGGGGCTGTTATAATTGTAATGATATTGACCAGTTTGACAACCCAGGTAATAGATATTATCCATGGTTTACTGGTTGCCAAGATTGTCCCTGATGTAGTAAAGGAAATTAAATCTCAAATATTTACATCCATGGGTAAGCTATCTGTAAGTTTCTATAGTAAGAGGCAGACTGGGGGCCTTATGACCAGGGTACTTGATGATGCAGATAGGGTAACAGATTTTTACCTTAACGGCTTACCCCAATTTTTCATACATATATTTACCTTAATAACGGTTGCTATTACCATGTTAACAATAAACTGGAAGCTTGCCATAGCATCACTTATCCTGCTTCCCCTTCTAACGGTAATCAGTATTAAGATGCTGCCCCGGCTATGGAGTTATTATGGAAGACGTCATAGGGCCAATAGAAGTTTAAATGCCCAAATCAATGATAATATTACAGGGGCAAGGGTGGTAAAAGCCTTCGGCCAAGAAGAAAGTGAATTAAAACGTTTTAGTAACTATAATAGTAGGGTAAGGCAGGCGGAGTTATCTATCGTTGCCTATGATAATAAATATCATGCCCTTTATAGTGTTGTGGAAAATACTACATCCTTTATTGTATATGGTTTTGGAGCAGCCCTGGTTTTAAGCAATACTTCCTTTGAACTGGGTACTTTGGTTACCTTTATAGGGTATGTTAATCGATTAAAGAATCCTCTAAATTTTATGTCTAGGATATTCCGCTGGTGGGCAGAGAGTATGAACTCAGCCCAGAGAGTTTTTGAGATAATTGATGCAGTACCAGAAGTACAGGAAAGCCATAATCCTATCTCTAGGAGCGAGATGATAGGAGAAATAGAATTAAGGAATGTGACCTTTGGCTATGAGGCCCATAAACCTGTATTAAAAAATGTAAGTTTTCGTGCTGAGGCTGGCAAGATGCTGGGGATTGTAGGCAGGTCTGGCGCTGGTAAGTCCACCTTGGTTAATTTGATTTCCCGTCTTTATGATGTGGATGAGGGTGAGATCTTAATTGATGGAATTAATGTTAAAGAGCTGTCCTTTGATTATTTACGTAAAAATATAGCCATGGTATCTCAGGAGACCTATATATTCATGGGAACTGTAGCCCAGAACATAGCATATGCTAAGCCTGATGCTACAACAGAAGAGATTATAAGGGCGGCTGTTCTGGCCAGTGCTCATGATTTTATATGTAAGATGCCCGATGGCTATGATACTATGATTGGTTCCGCTGGCCGTCAATTATCTGGTGGAGAGCGCCAGAGAATATCCATTGCTAGGGCAATTCTAGCCAATCCTAAAATCTTGATCTTAGATGAAGCAACGGCTTCTGTAGATACAGAAACAGAACAGGCAATACAACATTCCCTTGCTTATCTAGTAAAAGGAAGGACGACATTATCCATAGCCCATAGACTATCTACCTTAAAGGATGCAGATAGCTTGGTAGTCATTGATGAAGGAAGGTTAACAGAAGCGGGAACCCATGAGGAACTTATTAATCTAAAAGGCACCTATTATAAGCTGATGCAATTACAGACCAAGGCTTTGGCTATGCGGGGAATCGAATAAGTAAAGGGAAGAGGGATGAAGTTATGCATAGAGAAAGAAGAAAAGTTGAGATAGAAGATATTGATATGGCAAAGATGGAGGAACAGTCGGCTGATTTGCTGGAACTGCGTTATTTAGACAAAGATAATGCAAGGTTTCAAAGAACAGAAGGGGGCTTTGTATCTCTGGAATATGCCGGCCAGTATTATGAACGGGTTGGTGTATATCGTACTTTTCCATTTACAGATCCTGATCATTATATCTCTATAAGAGAAGCAGATGAGAAAGCAAGGGAAATCGGTGTTATTAAAGATTTAAAATCTGATGTAACCAAGGAAGAGATGGAGATGCTTCTAGAACAATTGGAGATACGTTATTTTACTCCAATTATTAAGAAGATATATAATGTTAAAGAAGAATATGGATACGCATATTTTGATGTTAAAACGGATTATGGTAGATGTAAGTTTACCATACATATGGGCGGTGGCTCAGTTGTTCATCTTTCAGAAGAAAGGATACTAATTACAGATTTGGATGGAAATCGTTATGAAATACCCGAGTTAAGTAAATTAACGGCTTTAGAGTTAAAGAAATTAGACCTATTCATTTAGATATACTAGAAATTTATGCTCTGCATATCGCCAGCGAAGTTCGCGAGAAGTTTGCAGGCTGTGAAGAAAGGCATGGTTGGTTTTATGAATCTAAAATACAATTTATCGAAAGAGGATGTGGATAGACTTCAGCTTTCGGAGAATGAAACTATATGGTATTGTGCTCCCTATGATATTAGTGAGGGCAAAAGAAGTGATATTGCTGGTTATGTGGTAGTAACAAATTTACGATTAATATCTTTTTCAAAAGGACTAATACAACATAATATTGAATTAAAAGAATGTGATATTATTCGATGTGAACCTTTGGTGAATAACGGAATTTTAACAGCCCAGATAAAGGGCAAGTATATAACCATTGCTAGATTTTCTATGAAGCATGTATCCCGGATGGCATATATTGCAAGGGGAGCACAGCTTTTGGCCAATGGGATAGAGCAAGAAGTTATAAGTAGGGAAAAGGAAAAGGTATGTGAACAATGTCAAAGGGCGTTGCCAGGAACCAGTGCCTGCCCTTACTGTGAAGGACGTTTTTTAACTTTAAAGAGATTTTGGAAACTATGCGGTAGCAATCAATTAAAGCTAATTGCGGTATCATTTATTATGATTATATCTGCCATAATCAATCTGACCTTGCCAGAAGTTCAGCAGAAATTTGTAGATAATGTGCTAATTCCCAAAACAGGAACTAGCCAAGATATTATTATTTATGTAATTAAAATGCTAATACTTACCTTATCCTTATTGGTACTGGCTCTTATCAGAAATTGGTGGAGCGCTAGCCTAGGTGCTGGTATCAGTATGGATTTAAGAAAGAAGCTATATTATAAGATACAACAATTATCCTTGGCATCGTTACAGAATCGAAAGCCTGGCGACCTAATGAACCGTGTGGTTAGAGATACTGGTCATATTAGAAGATTTATGGAAGATATCTTTGCCAATATGTTAAGTACCTTAGTAACCATGGTAGGGGCTTTTATTGCAATGATGCTAATGAGTCCACTGATGACCTTGGCATCAACAATATTTATTATCGCAGTTATAGCCCTAAATCGAATCTTTCGTACTAAGACTAGAAGAATGTTCCGTAACCAATTTCGTAAGGAAGATAGGCTGAATTCTGCCCTACAGGATGTTATCTCCGGAATTAGAGTGGTTAAATCCTTTGGTAAGGAAAAAGAGGAGGCAGATCTTTTTAGAAAAAGGGCTGTAGAATATGCAATAATGCAAAAGAAGAATGAAGTCTTTTGGGCATGTTTCTTCCCTTGGCTATCCTTTATAATGGGAATAGGGTTATATTTTGCAACCTACTTTGGAGGTATCTCTGTATTAGAAGGCAAGATGACAGCCGGTGAATTAATCCAGTTTACTACATATACAGGCATACTGTATGGACCATTAGGTTGGATGAATAGACTACCTAGAATGCTTCGGCAGATGGTAACCTCTTTGGAGAGAATATATGATGTCCTAGATGAGGAACCAGATATAGTTGATGTTGAGAAGGCTAAGGATCATAGTATTAAAGGCGATGTAGAGTTTAAGAATGTTAGTTTTGGATATAAGAATTATGATCAAGTTCTTGTGGATATTAATTTACAGGTAAAACAAGGGGAAATGATTGGCCTGGTGGGACCATCTGGGGCTGGAAAATCCACATTAATTAATTTAATAATGAGATTATATGATGTGGATCAAGGGCAAATCTTAATAGATGGCATTGATATAAGAAATATTAAGTTAGATAGTTTACATTCACAGATTGGGGTAGTGCTACAGGAAACTTTCTTATTCTCTGGAACCGTATTAAATAATATACGATTTGCTAAGCCTGATGCAACTATGGAGGAAATCATAAAGGCTGCTAAGGCTGCCAATGCCCATGATTTTATAGTAAAGATGCCTGATGGATATAACACCTATGTAGGGGAGCATGGTTATACTGTATCTGGTGGGGAACGGCAGAGAATAGCCATAGCTAGGGCAATTCTTAATGATCCAAAGCTGCTAATACTGGACGAGGCAACTTCAAGTCTTGATACAGAAAGTGAGTTCCTTATACAGCAAGCCCTTAATCGCTTAAGAAAGGGTAGAACAACCTTTGCCATAGCCCATAGACTTTCTACCTTAAGGGAAGCCGATAGGTTGGTTGTAATTGATGACCACTGTATTGCCGAGACAGGAACCCATAATGAGCTTTTAGAGAAGAAAGGTATATATTATAATTTGGTTACAGCCCAACTACAAATGCAGAAAGTTCAGGAATAATACTTCCAATTTAATTAAAAATGTGGTATAACTTAATAGATATATAATTATAAAAATATGGGGATTGTTGCAGGCAACATTGTATCATCAGTGGAGAATATCTAGTACTGTCAAGGAGGGTTTGCCCTACTGATGTAAATGAGACACCATTGTGGGCTTGTATGTGTTTACGACACCCCTTACGTGAGAAAGGGAAATGTAATGAAAAAAAGGTTTAAATTATTTGGAATCATTTTAGCTATGTTGTTATTAGCTGTAGGATGTCAAAAAGGAAACGACATTGAACTGGAATATGATGTAAATGAACATATCAAATTGGGTAACTACAAAGGTATTGAAGTTACAGTGGAGAAATTAGAAGTAACAGATGAAGATGTGGAAGATTTCATTGAATACTATATGAGTCTGAATGCAGATGAAGTAGAGATTACTGATAGAGCGGCAAAAGAAGGGGATACTGTTAATATTGATTTTGAAGGTTTTAAAGATGATGTGGCTTTTGAAGGTGGAAGTGGTACAGATTTTGATTTAACCCTTGGTTCCAATACCTTCATTGATGGTTTTGAAGAAGGTTTAATAGGAGTTACACCAGGAGAAACAGTAGATCTTAACCTTACCTTTCCTGAGGATTACCATTCTGAGGAATTGAAGGGACAGGCTGTTGTATTTAAGGTAACAGTTAACGCAATTATAGAAAAAGTATTGCCAGAACTTACTGATGAATACGTGAAGGAAAATACAGATTACGATACGGTAGCTGCCTATAAGCAGGGTATCCGTGAAGAATTAGAGCTGGAAAATCAAGAGGAAATGAAAACATCTAAAATTAATGATGTATTTACAGCTATTGTAGAGGATACAGAAATTAATTCTTATCCTGATGTGTTGATTGATAAATATAAAAGCAGTCGAATAGAAGAAGTCCAATATTATGCAACCATGTATGGTATGGAGCTTGAAGAGTTTCTAGGACAATTTATGGGTATGACTATGGAAGCGCTTGAGGAGCAGGCACAAACCTATGCAGAAAATATGGCAGCACAAGAGATGATACTTCAGGCAATTATCCTAAAAGAGAACTTGAAGCTATCTGATAAAGAATATAAAGCCGGTGTGGAAAGATACTATAATGAACTAGGACTTGCCTCTGAAGAGGAGCTTTTCCAATATGTAACTGAGAAAGAAGTAAGACAAAACCTTTTATGGGAAAAGGCTTTTGAGTTTATAGCAGAACAGGCAATAGAATTATAGTAGATAATAATTGGCCTATATTATTAACTTGACAAGAAAAGGTAACAATGCTATACTACGCAAAGCATCTGTTTCATGCAAATAACAATTAATGATTCAGCTCTTGGTCAGATTGACTAAGAGCTTATTTATTCAATAGGAAATTCTAATGAATTTCCTATTGAATAAATAAGCCCTCCAGCATGTAAACTAAGTTGGCATTGAGCACAAGGCGGGATATGATATTCGGCAATATAGTTAATGTTAATAATAAATAATTATAGGTTGGAAGTTATAAAGTATGTTTTTCTTACTATAGGAAATAATGTATATTAGTTAGATAGAGAGAGAAAGGAAATAAGATATGAAAGTAAGTGTTTTTGAAGAAATTGATATAGATTCAGCAATCCTTCGAGCTGTGAAAGAGATGGGTTTTGAGGAGATGTCTCCTATTCAGGCAAAAGCTATACCAGAGATTTTAAAAGGAAAGGATATAATTGGGCAGGCTCAGACAGGAACTGGGAAAACAGCAGCATTTGGAATTCCTTTGCTACAAAGGATAAATACTAATGAAAAGTCCCTTCAAGCCTTGGTATTATGTCCCACAAGAGAACTTGCCATTCAGGTAGCAGAAGAATTTCGCCAGTTGGCCTTGTTCCTCCATGGAATTAAAATATTACCGGTTTATGGGGGACAGGAGATTACAAAGCAGATTCGATCCTTAAAATCAGGAGTACAGGTTATTATTGGTACACCCGGTCGGGTGATGGATCATATGAGGAGAAAAACTGTAAAATTTAACAATATTAAGATGGTGGTCTTGGATGAAGCCGATGAGATGTTTAATATGGGTTTCCGTGAGGATATTGAAACCATTTTAAAGGAAATTCCAGAGGAAAGGCAAACAGTCTTGTTTTCTGCGACTATGCCCGGGCCTATTATGGATATAGCCCGCAAATATCAGAAAGATAGTCAAATTATAAAAGTAGTAAAGAAGGAATTAACAGTACCTAAGATTGAACAATATTATTATGAAGTAACACCTAGGAATAAGGAAGAAGTACTATGCAGATTACTGGATATGTATAATCCTAAATTGTCCCTAGTCTTTTGTAATACTAAGAAACAGGTAGATGAATTAACATCGGCTCTTCAAGTAAGGGGATACTTTGCAGAGGGACTTCATGGTGATATGAAGCAGCAACAGAGGGATAGGGTAATGCATAGTTTCCGTAATGGCAGAACTGAGATTCTTGTAGCAACCGATGTAGCGGCAAGAGGTATTGATGTTGATGATGTAGAGGCGGTATACAACTATGATGTGCCCCAGGATGATGAATATTATGTACACCGTATAGGAAGAACCGGTAGAGCAGGCAGGGAAGGTCGGGCTTTTACCCTGGTAGTAGGTAAGGAAGTATATAAGTTAAGGGATATTCAAAGATATTGTAAAACTAAAATTAAGTTACAGCCCATTCCCTCCATCAATGATGTTACAGCAGTAAAAGCAGAGAAAATCCTAAGTAATATCAGAGATATTATTGAAAATGAAGACCTATCTAAGATGGTTACTCTTATAGAAAATAGTATTAATGAAGAAAGTTATACAGCACTAGATATAGCTGCAGCTTTTCTTAAGAGTTCTATCGGGGAAGATATGGGTGAAGATAAATTATCACATACTTACGAAGACTTTGGTGATACAGGTGCAGAAAGTGGAATGGTTCGATTATTTATTAATTTAGGTAAAAAGCAAAATGTAAGACCTGGGGACATTCTAGGTGCTATCGCTGGAGAAACTGGTATGCCTGGTAAATTAATTGGTACTATAGATATGTATGATAAATATACTTTTGTAGAGGTTCCTAAGGAGTATGCTTCTGAAGTTATTCAAGTAATGAAGTCTGCTAAAATTAAGGGAAAAAGTATTAATATAGAGCCAGCTAATAGAAAATAATAATAAATACTATCATTTACTTGACGTTGAGAGTTAACAATATTATAATAATAATTACTGTTATTATTATAGGAGTTGAGTTTAAATGTCAGTTATAAAATATAGCAGGCAACGGGAGGCAATCAAAGAATATTTGATGCATACTACTGAACATCCAACAGCTGATACTATATATATGAATATACGTAAAACTTTTCCCAATATTAGTTTGGGGACAGTCTATCGCAACTTAAACTTATTAGTAGACCAAGGAGAGATCATAAAGCTAAGATGCGAGGACGGCTGTGACCGCTTCGATGGTAAAACAGATGAGCATTACCATTTTGCATGTAAAAGGTGCGGTAAAGTAATGGATTTGGAGATGGAGTCAATAGAACACATCAATAAGATTGCTGGAGCAGGATTTAAGGGTAGAATAGATGGGAATGTAACATTTTTCTATGGCTTATGCCCTGATTGTTGTACAGAAGATGAGTAATGTATTAGAGCATTTTATGCAAGGCACCTACCATGATTTATCTGTCATAAGCTGACATACAATGTCAGCTTATGACAGATAAATCATGGTAGGTGTTTTTGTAATGTGCATAAATAGACTTCGTTTTGCACTAGCTTTTGATTCTTGAAGAATTTGGAAAATGCCGAAATAAATTTAAAGAAATAGAAATATTTTTTAAAAAGGTATTGACAATATATAAATTATAAGGTATTATATACCTATAAAATAATAATAGTTATCGTTATTAATATGATTAAATATATCTAGGAGGAAAGTTATACATGAAGAAATATGTTTGTCTAGTATGTGGCTATGTACATGAAGGAGATAATGCACCTGATGAGTGCCCAATCTGTAAAGCAAAGAGCGATAAATTTACTGAGAAGTCAGAAGAAAATGTTTGGGCAGATGAGCATGTAGTAGGTATTGCTAAGGGTGTTAGTGAAGATATCATTAATGATTTAAGAGATAACTTTATGGGTGAATGTACTGAAGTTGGTATGTATCTGGCTATGGCAAGAGTTGCTCATAGGGAAGGATATCCTGAGATAGGCCTTTATTATGAGAAAGCGGCTTGGGAAGAGGCAGAACATGCAGCAAAGTTTGCTGAGCTTTTAGGTGAAGTAGTAACAGACAGTACTAAGAAGAATCTTCAATTAAGAGTTGAGGCTGAGAATGGAGCTTGCATGGGCAAGAAGGATTTAGCTCTTAGGGCTAAGGCTGCAGACCTAGATGCTATCCATGATACAGTACATGAGATGGCTAAGGATGAAGCTAGACACGGAAGAGCCTTTGAGGGACTTCTTAAGAGATATTTTGGAGAATAAATATATATTAGAATAATATAATGAATGATACATAATATGTAATAAAACCCCTAACAGTTGGTAACTAAGCTGTTAGGGGTATTTTGGTTGTATGCTTTCCTGTTAAAATTGGAGTAAATTGACAATAATATTTTAAACAATAGTAGATATATTTATTACATTAACAATAAGTAGAAAATGTTAATATTTATAATATACTGGAAAAAAGGTAGCATTATTCAGACTATAATGTTTTAAATTATTAAAACACCTTAGAAGGATTAAAG
>JGI24708J26588_10000749_pt1 | contig 26419 bp, 28 predicted proteins | sample BioPla1DNA2_FD_26588 | JGI IMG/M metagenome (IMG submission 26588) | reverse complement strand
GCACCGAGCTTCACCTTGTTCAGTCCGAGTGCACTTAAAGAGGACAGGCTAGTAAAAGGTGCACAAATAACTACTTCTACGGAGCTGTCTGCAACCAGTTCNTCTAGTTTGCGGACCATTTCCGTTGCTTCACCAATGGTNTTATGCATTTTCCAGTTTCCTGCAATAATTGGGGTTCGCATAATCTCACCTCTACTTATCATTTAAAGCGGCAACACCCGGCAATACCTTGCCTTCTAAGAATTCGAGGGAAGCGCCGCCGCCAGTGGAAACATGGCTCATCTTGCCAGCCAAGCCCATCTGTTCNACAGCTGCAGCAGAATCTCCTCCGCCGATAATAGACACTGCCGAAGAATCGGCCAGTGCTTCAGCNATGCCGCGGGTTCCAGCCGCGAAAGCTTCTAGTTCAAAGACTCCCATCGGCCCATTCCAAACTACTGTGCCAGCTTTTTTAATGGCCTCACTAAAGAGTTCTGTTGTCTTGGGGCCTGAATCCAAGCCTTCCCAGTCTGCGGGAATCTCTTTAAAGTCTACGACCTTGTATTCAGTATCTGCAGTGCGTTCTTTTCCTACAACAATATCAACAGGGAACAGAAGCTCTACACCCTTCTCCTTGGCCTTGGCCAGAACGTCCAGTGCGAAGTCCAAACGCTCTGGATCGAGAAGTGAATTGCCAATCTCATATCCCTGGGCTTTGAAGAAAGTATAGGCCATACCTCCGCCAATGATCAAGGTGTCTGCCTTGTCAAGGAGGGCTTCAATAACACCGATTTTATCCTTCACCTTAGCGCCGCCTAAAATGGCCACAAAGGGGCGTTTGGGCTCATCTAACGCGCCGCCCAAAAACTCCAGTTCCTTCTCCATCAGAAAGCCAGAAACTGCAGGAAGATAATCTGCAACCCCTGTTGTGGATGCGTGGGCGCGGTGGGCTGTGCCAAAGGCATCGTTGACATAAATATCGCCGAGGGAGGCCAGTGCTTTGGCAAACTCCGGATCATTTTTCTCCTCTTCAGCATAGAAGCGAACATTCTCAAGTACAAGCACCTCGCCGGCTTTGAGGGCCGCGACAGCTTCCTGTACTTCAAGTCCAATACAATCATTGACCTTCTGGACAGGTTGGCCGAGGAGTTCGCTTAAGCGCTTGGCAATCGGATCGAGGCGCAATTCCTCGCGAACTTCACCCTTGGGGCGTCCAAAATGGGACATCAGAATGACTTTACCGCCCTGTTTGATCAGATGCTGAATTGTGGGTAAAGCGGCCCTGATTCGTTTATCATCAGTAATGACGCCATCGATCATGGGTACATTAAAGTCAACCCGCACTAATACCCGCTTATCCTTCACGTTAACGTCAAGAATGGTCTTTTTCGCCATATTTATCCTCCTCAGAGTGAATGCTTGACAAAGTATCCCCCCGCATAACGGGGGGATCTTTGACTAAGGCTTTTCTTATTTCTTGGACTCCATGTAACGAATGAGATCAACTACCCGCATGGAGTAACCCCACTCATTATCGTACCAGGATACCACTTTAAGCATGTTGTCGCCAAGTACTTTGGTTAAGGCAGCATCTACGATGGAAGAGTGGTCGTTGCCCTTGAAGTCGCAGGATACCAAGGGTGCCTCTTCATAGGCCAAAATGCCTTTCAATTCGCCTTCAGCAGCCTTCTTGAACTCAGCATTGACAGCTTCAGCAGTTACTGGCTTTTCAGTTTCGACAACCAAGTCTACAACACTTACTGTAGAAACAGGTACACGCATGGCAAAACCGTCAAGTTTGCCCTTCAGCTCAGGCAGAACCAAACCTACCGCTGCTGCAGCACCGGTTGTGGTAGGAACAATGTTCTCAGCGGCAGCTCTTGCCCTTCTCAAATCCTTGTGGGGCAGATCAAGAATTCTTTGGTCTGTAGTATAGGCATGCACCGTGGTCATAAGACCCTTTTTAATGCCAAAATTCTCATTGATCACCTTGGCAAAAGGCGCCAGACAGTTGGTGGTGCAGGATGCGTTAGACAGAACGTGATGGTTGGCAGGGTCATACTCACCTTCGTTAACACCCATAACAACGGTTAGATCTTCGTTTTTGGCAGGTGCGGTAATAATGACCTTCTTAGCTCCGGCATCAATATGCCACTGAGCCTGTTCGCGGCTGCGGAAGATGCCTGTTGCTTCCACAACGTAATCTACACCGATTTCACCCCAAGGCAAATTCTTTGGATCACGTTCAGCATAAACGCGAATTTTCTTTCCGTTGACTACAATGTGATCGCCATCTACAGTAACCTCTGCATCAAGGGTACCATGGTTAGTGTCATACTTAAGCAGGTGGGCAAGGGTCGCAGCGTCTGTCAAGTCATTAACTGCAACAACTTCAACATTCTCGTCTTTTAAAGCTCCCCTGAATACCAAGCGTCCGATTCGACCAAATCCGTTAATACCGATCTTAATGGTCACAAAAACTCCTCCTTTTACTTTATCTCTTTTATGCTCATCAACCTCCGGGCGACCCCCTCATCGGTGATACAGACATCACAGTAACCGCGGGATAAAACTGACATCACAGCCCATGCTTTGCTGCGTCCACCCCCTACCGCTATCACAAGTGGAATCTTTTCTAAATCCTCCAGCCGCAATCCTACCGACGCAGTATTGCGCACAATATTGCCGTAAGCATCAAAATAACAGCCAAAAGCCTCGCCAACTGCCCCTTCTGCAATCAGCTCCATCAGGGATGCATCGTCAAAACCTCTTCTTCTGGCCATTTGCTCGGCTGTGCCTATGCCATGAATCAGCACATCCGCCCGCCTGCCCAAGGCTATAACCATGCGAATACGCGGCTCATTAATAATCTGCTCTAAATAACTGGGGGAAACATCCTCAGGGGCATGGAGCTGATGGTACGTACCGCGCAATCTCTCTGCGAGAGTTACAGCTATCGAGTTGGCATGGATTTTTGCATCCTCGCCCAAACCGCCGCGCACTGGCACAACAGTAATATCCTTGGGCAAATCCTGCCCAGAAACAGCTTCTGCAACTCTGGCCATTGTTGTCCCGCCAGAGACAGCCAGAATATCTTCATCTTTGAGCACGTCTTTAAGGTAACGGGCTGCAGCCTCTGCCAAATCCCTTTTACCTGAAACATTGCTGTCTACATCACCTGGAACAATGATCATCTTACCGACACCGAATGCCTGGGCAAGCTTGCGTTCGAGGTATTCAAAATCATGGAATTCCCGAATCATTGTCTGCAGGCGCAGCAGCACATTTTCGCCATGGGGGGCCAGCCGAACACCGTCCGAGTTGATGAAGATCAAGCCTTGTTCCCGTAAGACATCGAGTTCTCCACGTATTACCCTTTCCGAGCTGCCAAGTTTAGCTGCCATGAACCTGCGTCCTACCGGTGCTTCGTTCTTGATCATGTTCAAGATACTATAGCGCCGTTCTAAAACTTCACCAAGTTCAGGAACGAGTTGTTGCAGAGCAATCAGATTATCCACGCTAGGCCACTCTCTTTCTCGGGACATTTAACGACCCGCCGGGGTGTAATACGTCCCACCCCATCGCTAAATATTCTTCTTTACCACATAGTTCCCTTCCCTGCACTTGTTAATACTTGGTATTCAATTTGTCAACTTGTCGCGCCTTTTCTCTGATTTGCCTAAACCGGTAATTAACGCCGGATTTGCTCATCTTTGGCACCATTAAATCCCCTATTTCCTGGAGCGAAGCGTAGGGGTTGGCCAGTCGAACCCGGGCTGCTTCCCGCAGCTTGGGCGGCAGCTCTTCCAGTCCGATCGCTTGATCAATAGCTTGAATGTCTTTAATTTGGTCCATCGCTGCTTTTACCGTCTTTTCCACATTGGCCGTTTCGCAGTTCACTAAGCGATTGACCTGGTTGCGCATATCCTTCAGAACCCTTACGTTCTCAAAGTGCAGCAGAGCGTTGTGGGCACCGAGCAAATTGAGCATGTTGACGATTTGGCCTCCGTCTTTCAAATAGGCAACCAATGATCCCTTACGTTCTGTAATACCTGCATCGAGCCCTAAAGACGCCATCATTTCCAGGATCTTCTGGGCCAACCTAGTCTGAACTGTAGATATCTCCAGATGGTATGCCTTTTCCGGGTTGGTAATCGAACCATTGCTCAAAAAAGCGCCCCTCAGATATGCTCTTCTGCAGCACTTCTTGCGGGGGATTTCCAACTCACCCAGGACGCCCTGGCTCTTAAAATCCTGATAAACTTGTCCAGCTGCCTCGCTGCCTAAAACCCTCACTGTACAGATCTGCGTCCTTCTGGAACGGGACTTCGAGACCAGTACCTGTGTGGGTATTTCAGGATAAAGACCCTTAAGAAGCAGAAGAATTTTCCTGGCTACCAAGGGAGATGAATTGTTGAAATCCAGTACTTGGTTTTTGTCACCTAAGAGAAACCCTTCCAAGTCATAGAAAGCACTAAGCTCAGCTATGCGGCAGCAGCGGGCACGCGGAATCACTCTTGCCAACTCCTGCCGGACATCATCAGAAAAACTCATGCCTACTTCCCTCCATCTTTCCCCAAAATCCAGACTCGAACACGCCAACCTTGGATTTCCGCCTTCACAATCACGGGCGTCTGCGAATCATTTTTGAACTTAAAGTCAGTGTAAGGCCAGGCCACCGCAGCATCCAGTCCATGCTTAATGTAGCTTGGCGCAATGGAGTGGATCCTGCGTTCCACAATCTCAAGTCCCGCCAGGCGCACTGCATTGTACAGTGTGGTGGAAGACTGACATATACCTCCTCCGACCCCTGGCACAACTGCCTCGCCTAGAATAATGGGAGCGTTACGATAACCCTTCTCTACCGTCCGCTCCCCCACCGTTCCATTAAAGGAAAACACCTCTCCAGGCAGCACTACTGAATTGTTGATGGCAGCCAGGGAAAGGCGAATATTTTCAACTCGGCCGGGACTGCCAATGAGGGGAGTGGAAAAATCGCCCAGAACATCCACCAGCTCCTGCAGATGCTCCGTGCGCACAAAGGGCACAACTTCAATCCCCTCCAGGGCTATGCGGCTTTTCGCCGGAGCGTTGATAACACTGTCAACAATAGCGTCCACATCAAAATAGAGTCCGTTTACATGGGGAATAATCTCACCTGTAGCCTTCTCTAACGTTGCATTAGCGGGAAAGCGCATATTGGCACGGGCCATCTGCTCCACAATCACCCGCACTTCGTTTGGGTAATAGTATTCCATGATTTGACCTGCTAAATAAACCTCCGAGCGCACTCCAAAAAACCTGCGGTGAATGGTGCGATACATCAGGGGCAAACCAAAGCCCAATGTAGAAATCAGGGCTGCCATAGCAATGATTCTTCGCATAGTCACACTTCCTCCCTTCCCAGTCTATTCCGGAAAGGAGAGAAGTAAAACATTAGACGACCCACTCACCGTTTTTATGTTTGCCATGGGCCCCAGCGAGAAACATGATCTCCTCCGCCAGTTTCTTGCTGTCATGGCGGACCAGATCCATGCGATCTAAGAGATCCCTTTGGTGTACCCGAACCCCCAGGGCCTCTAAAGCCCCTAGGTCAACTCGAACCGGATGGGCTCCCTGCCTGGCATACATCCTGGTCTGCGCTGCTGAAATCAAAGCCTGATTGACTAGCACATAATCAAAAATGTTTTTTCCGTCCACATGGGCTAAGATACCCTGCACGTGGTCGCTGGCTGTATACCCATCTGTCTCGCCGGGCTGGGTCATCGCGTTGCAGACATAGATGCGCAGGGCAGAAGTGTCTTCCAAAGCTTCCGTAATGCCGGGAATCAGTAAGTTTGGCATAATGCTTGTGTAAAGGCTCCCAGGTCCGATTACTACTACATCTGCATGTAAAATCGCCTGCACTGCCTCTGGCAAAGCCCTAGGGGCTCTTGGTTCCAAGAACACTTTATTGATCTTTTTGTTTTGCTGGGGCAGCAAACTCTCGCCCATCATGGTTGAACCATCTTCATAGACCGCTCCCAGGCGAACAGACTCTAAAGTGGGAGGAAGCACCTTGCCCCGCACCGCCAAGACCTTGCTAAAAGCCCGTATTGATTCTTCAAAGTCGCCTGTTATGTCAGTCATGGCTGCTATAAACAAGTTGCCGAAACTATGCCCCTCCAGCCCTTCACCCCAGTTAAAGCGATACTGGAAGAGCTCTTCCATCAAAGGTTCGGTATCAGCCAGAGCAACCAACGTATTGCGAACATCACCTGGAGGCAGAATGCCTAAATCGTCGCGGATACGCCCGGAACTTCCTCCGTCATCAGCTACAGTCACAATGGCTGTAATATTTGCCGTATACTCCTTTAAACCCCTGAGCATAGTGGCAAGACCGGTTCCCCCGCCAATGGTCACGATATGCAGGCCCTTTTCAAGGTTGCGGGTCTTGTAGACATGTTCCACCAGGTTAGGCACATCGGCAGGCCGAATTGCCCCCACCACAGAACGGATGCCGTAGCGAACTGCTAAGCCAACAAAAAGGGCACCTAGGCCCACCAAGGCTGCACCCAGGTAAACGGGGTTAAATCTCCAGGTAGCTGCCCAAGCCAAAATCTTCTTTTCGTAAAGGGAAAACACTGGAGTGTTCAACAGGATGATTATTCCGGTAGCAGCCAANAAAATCCCCATCACTAATAGACCCAGCCAGCGTTTAACCCGCATGCCCGGGTACAGCCACTTCATTCTCTGCATCTTGCCCACCCCCTTAGGCAAAATTCAAGCGCATCTTACAGCTTGCTGCCGGCAGCCTGATCCACAACAAAAGTTACTGAGGGATGCAGCTGCAGAACCGATGCAGGCACCTTGGGTGTCACCGGACCCCTTAAGGCAGCATAAATGGCCTCGGCCTTACTGCCGCCGTAAGCAATGAGCACTATGTTTTTGGCGCGCATAATGCTCTTGATGCCCATAGAGACCGCCTGTGTCGGCACTTCATCCGGGGATGCGAAAAAACGGGCATTGTCTTTAATGGTACTTTCAGTCAAATCTACAACTTGTGTAGTGGAACCAAAGGGAGTGCCGGGCTCGTTAAAGCCGATATGGGCGTTTGAGCCAATGCCAAGCAGCTGCAGATCAATTCCCCCCACCTGCCTGATGGCCTGCTCATAGCGTTCACATTCTGCCTGCAGATCAGGGGCGGTGCCGCTGGGCACATGGGTGTTTTCTTTTCTCACATTCACTTTGGAAAAAAGATTTTCCTCCATATAATGCCTGTAACTTTGGGGATGAGCAGGCGCCAAGCCGACATACTCATCAAGATTGAAGGTAGTTACACTGCTAAAATCCACCCCGCGCTGATGGTATTCGGCCAGCAGCCGATAGACACCTAAAGGGGTGCTTCCGGTCGCTAAACCCAAAACGCTATTTGGCTTGCTTCTGATTTGTGCAACCATCAATTTGGCTGCTTCTTCACTCATTCTGTCGAAATTGTTCACCACAACAACATTCATTTCCGATCACCTCTCTTGCTTATTGGTCGCTATATGCCACTTGGCCAGCGATAATTGTCTTTTGGACTGTAAAACTCTCGCTCAGGATCACAAAATCTGCACGATTCCCTTCCCTGATCCAGCCCCGATCCGCAAGTCCAAGGGACTGGGCTGGGTTAAGGCTGGCCATGCGGAGTGCATCTTGCAGGGAGATACCTACCTCTTGAACCATGTTTTTGACAGCCCGCAGCATAGTTAGGGTACTGCCTGCCAAGTTGCCTTCGGCTAGACGTGCTGCTCCATCCTTTACAAAGATTTGGTGATCCCCAAGCATGTACTCGCCATCAGGCAGGCCAGTAGCCTGTACAGCGTCTGAAATGAGTACAACGCGTTCCACACCTGCACTGCGCAAGAGCACCCTGATGGCTCCTGGATGCACATGCACCAAATCTGCAATAAGCTCGGCCCAGATGCCCGGCGTAGCCAAGACAGCCCCTAGCACTCCAGGTTCCCTATGATGCAGACCCCGCATGCCGTTATAGGTATGGGTCGCGTGGGTGATGCCGGCTTCAAAGCCTTCCATAGCCTCTTCATAGGTTGCATCAGAATGGCCGATAGAGACATTGATTCCCCGCTCCTTAAGCCAGGCTATGGCATCTAGACTGCCTGGAACTTCCGGCGCCAGTGTAACTAAGCGGAGCTTATCCCCTAAAATGCTATATAGCTCCTCCAGCTCCCCTAAGTCAGCGGGTCTAATAGCTGGGCCATACTGGGCGCCTTTGTACTTCTCGTTAATGTATGGTCCTTCCAAGTGAACCCCCAGTACCTCCGCCTCATCGTTGGATCCGGCATAGTCTGCCACCAGCTGAGCGACGGAACGAGTTTTCTCTGGGGCAGCAGTTACGGTACTGGGCAAAAATGCAACCGTACCCGATTTGGCCAAGAAGCGGGCCATAGTGCGTAAAGCTTCCTCTGTGCCGTCCATCAGTTCAAAGCCTGCAGAACCATGCATGTGTACATCAATCAACCCAGGTGCAATATATCCTCCTTGAGCATCAATGATCTCAAAGACACCTGGAATAGCTGCATCTTTAATTCGGGCACCTTCTTCTTCGTCGCCCACATACATAATGCGGTCTCCTATGGTTACCACTGTACCGTTTGGGATCAGTTCATCAGCGACTACGGTGCCGTTTGTCAGGATCAAGTGCTTGTTTCTCACTTTGCATCACATCCCTTTAGCATTCTCTCCCTAGCAATTCTTCTATTGCAAATACTTTTCCTGCCTGCTCCCTAGTCTTGCAGACAGTCCTTGGTCAGAAAGATTTTCAACTAAACAAGTTAACCTGAAACAAATATTAATCTTACTTGCATATTCATACAAACATGCTGTATAATTAGCCCATTAACTGATGGAAGGATGTATTCTACTCTATGAAAAAACTGGTTGTACTCATACTTGCCGTCACCCTGTCCCTTGCTCTCCCTACCTTTGCCTTTGGCCAAGGGGTGCTGAGAGTTGCCACAGAAGCAGGTTTTATGCCCTTTGAATACGTGGGGGAAACTGGCCAACTTTTGGGTTTTGATATGGACTTGATCAGGGCTATCGGCCAGGTTCTCGGCCTAGAAGTCAAAATCGACAATATCAGCTGGGACGGACTGATTCCTGCACTGTTAAATAACAACTACGATGCAGTAATTGCCGGTGTCACCATTACCCCTGAACGCCAAAACAGCGTAGACTTTTCCGATCCCTATTTCGAATCTGTACTCACCATTGTCACCAAGCAAGGTGCAGCTAGTTTGGCCAGCCTGGACAGCCTAACTGGAAAAGCTGCAGCAGTGCAAATCAGTACAACTGGAGACTTTACCGCAAGTGACCTCTATGATGAGGGAAAGCTAAAAAGTGTCTCCCGTTTTGATACTGTAGCCGATGCCATGCAGGCTGTTATCATTGGCGTGGCTGATGTAGTCATAGTTGACCTGCCTGTGGCCCAGGCCTACCTTGATGCCAATCCCCATGCCCCACTGATCGCTGCCGGAGCGGTAGCTGCCAATGAGTACTATGGCATTGCAGTGAACAAGAACAACCAGGAGCTCTTGGAGCAAATCAACTCAGCCCTAATTGAATTAGAAGAAAACGGCACCTATGCTGAAATCTACAATAAGTGGTTTGGTGCAGCTGCCCCACAAACTAACTAGTCTTAGTCTTGTGTGGTTAGGCCGGAAAGGAGAATTCTAACGTGGACTTTCGCTGGGATCTAGTCTGGAGCTCACTGCCAACACTTTTGACAGGGGCTAAACTAACAGTACAACTAACTTCTATAGCGGTCTTCTTCGGCACCATCCTTGGTACTCTGGCTGGGATAGCCAGAATCTCAAGCGGGCTGTTTAAAGCAGTCTCTGCCGCATATATCGACGTAATCCGGGGAACACCGCTTCTTGTGCAAACATTCATAATATTCTACGGATTGCCCAGCATTATTCAGCGCCCAATTCCGGCCTATGTGGCCGCAGTGTTAGCCCTCAGCATCAACAGCGGCGCCTACGTAGGAGAAATTGTCCGGGCCGGAATCCAATCCATCGATCGGGGCCAGTGGGAAGCAGCAGCTTCCCTCGGACACTCTCGCTTGCAAACCATGGGTTATATCATCCTGCCCCAGGCCCTAAAAAGAACACTCCCGCCCTTGGGCAACGAGTTTATTGCGCTGTTAAAGGACTCTTCCTTAGTTTCCGTCATCGCCCTGGAAGAGCTCGTGCGCAAGGGGCAAATAATCATTGGGCGCACCTTTCGCCCCTTCGAGATTTGGCTGGCAGTAGCCATGATTTACTTTGTTATGACCTTTACCGTCTCCCGCTTCGTAAACCTGTTAGAACGCAAAATGGCGCCTGAGTCGTAAAGCGGTTGTCAACGCCGACTTAAGCGCCAGTCAGGCCCCATTAGAAAAACATGTAAGTTGTGACCGACAATGCGCGAGGCTAAGCGCATGCCAACCCTAGCTTCAAAATCTTTGATTTCATAATTGGTCGTAAAAACAGTCGGCTTAAGATTGGACAGGCGAGTATCAACGATCAGCAGCAAACGCTCTACAGTCCAGGCGGTTTCCCGTTCACTGCCGATATCATCTAGAACCAAAAGATCTGCGGACAGCAATTCATCTACACTGACATTGCTTGTCCGCATTCTTTCTAGAAGCATGGGAACATTCGCAAACCAGACCGCATGTGTGTCTTTTAGCGCATTGACTATGGCGCAGGCCAGATGGGTTTTACCAGTTCCTGAGGGCCCCATGAGCAAAATACCCCGTCCTTGCGGAATTTTCGGGAATCTCCTCGCAAAGGTAAGGCAGTCGTTATAAGATTTTCGATTCATAGCCGTGACCTGAAAGTTTTCAAAGGTACGATCCCTCAGGCCTATGGGCAGCGGTTCACGCGGACCGGGGCGAATCAACAGATTCTGCTGATTCAGGCGCACTTGGGTGCGCTCTTTTTTCACGCAAGTGCAATCGGACAGCAGCCAGTGCCCTGGAGCTAAGGGTGGCGGCACTGGAAAGGGGTGCCGGCGATAGATCTCAAGGCGCACCTCGCCGCACTCGGGGCAAAGCTTCCCCCCAAAAAAGGAACGCCTCAAACCAAGTTCACTCATCCAGCCACGTGAAGAGGCTGCGATCCTGCTTTGATTCCGTATAGGTGAAATCTTCCCTCCGGATTTTCTCCTTAGTCTGGACACTTCCTTCCCTCCCCGCACTGCTTTGATCTTCATTAAGGGCAGACCAATAGGCATAAAACTTATCGTCGGTAGTAATGCCATGATTGAGCCAATCTTGAATAATTGCATAGATATAATTAAAAGAAATCCGCTTCTCCCTGCCCTGCAGAAGGCTGAGGCGCTGCTGCTGTCTGGCCCTTAGTATAGCACAGCCAATCACAAAAGGAGTCATTCCTTCATCGTGGGCGGCCCAAAGCTTCTCTTTTTGGGCACTGGAGAGTAGGGCAATTTTCTTTTGATACAGCGAAAAAACATCCTCCATAGTCGGATCAGCCACGTTGCCACCTCCATACGCAAAAGCTTCCCAAAGCAAAAACAACAACCAACAATCTCCAAAACCACTGTGGTGCAAGAGCTCTGCGACTAAAGACGGGATAGAGCACTCCCTTACTCAACTGCACTTTTTGACTCCGAGTTCCCAAACGGGGGGCTAAGATGTCAAAGATGGGCAGCCCATCACCCCCAACCTGCCAAGGGCCTTCGCCCAGATCGCGCCAGAAGTCTTCTGCCAAGCCGTCAAAGGAACCAATAAGGACATAATAACCCCAGGCAGAGTTAGGCTGGGGCAGTACATCATCCCTGATTTGCAGGCGAACTGTTTTGTTGTCAGCCAAACAGAAGCTGGTTACTTCCTCTGAAAAAACTTGCACCCGATTGTCTTCCCCAATCACATAAAGTTTAGCTTCATCAAAGGGAGATATGCTTAAGCGCAAGTCCCAACCCAGCTCCGGGGCTGTCTGCAGATTATGGCTGCCGACCTTAAGTGCAGTGCGTCCAAGGCGCAATCCCGTGTGTATATAAACTTCGATACGTTGATGAAAGTACCCTTCCGGTGCTTGAAAAGGATTCGTTAACGCAGCAAACTGAAAGTCAAAATACACATTATCTTCGTCCTGGGACACCACAAATTCCAACAAGTCAAACAACCCCGGCACATACACCCTATGATCAGGGTAGAGAAGGTTGCCTGCCCCTGCATCATCGCCCTGGGCATCCCTAAATCTGGCAATCGGCTCCGCCCCAACCTGTCCGCGAGCAAGACCGGTTCTCAACAGCAGAGTAAACATAAGGCAAAGCAGCACTGCCCCTAATCTTCGAAGATGCATGGCAGATCCCCCCTAGGGGATCCTATGCGCTTAACCTTCCTTCTATTTATAAACTCGCTCAACGCGGCTGCTCAGCCTGGAAGTAATTTCATAGTTGATGGTTCCCAGCAAATCTGCCCAGTCATGGGCATGAATATGATGCGTTCCGTCTGTGCCGAGCAAAATAACCTCATCACCGATGGAGACCGGCATATCCCCAACGTCAATCAGGGTGTGATCCATGGTAATGGTTCCCACAATGGGACAGAGTGTTTCCTTAAGCAGAACCTTCCCCTTGTTGCTCAGTCCCCGGGACAATCCGTCAGCATAACCAATCGGCAGGACCGCAATGGATGTCTCCTTGTCTGTAACATAAGTGCTGTTATAACTTACAGCACTGCCTGCAGGAACCCTTTTTACGAAAGCCACTTTGGTTTTCAAGTTCATGGCAGGCCTAAGATCCAAAGGCCGGCGCCTATCTGGATACATGCCGTAAATGCCCAGCCCTACCCGGACCAAATCTAAGTGGGATTCTGGAAAAAACAATGTCGCTGCCGTATTTGCCGCGTGGGTATAGGGAATGGCAATTCCCCTGGCCTGAAGATCCTGGCGGACTTTCTGAAACCTCTCCCACTGCCACTTGGTATACTCTAGATCATCCTGTTCAGCCTGGGCAAAATGGGTAAAGACGCCTTGGATTTCTAAGCCGGGAAGGATTCTGACCAATTCAGCCAGATCTGCAAAGTCCTCGGGCAGAAGGCCCAGACGGCCCATGCCGGTATCTACTTTGATATGGACTTTGGCAGTTTTCTGTTGGTCTACTGCAGCCTTAGACAAAAGTCTGGCGATATGGGGTTCAAAAACTGTGACCACCAGATCCGCTGCGACACAGACATCCAACTCGTCGGCACCTACAGCCCCCAAAACAAGAATAGGAGCAGTAATTCCGCCCCGGCGAAGCCTGACTGCCTCCTCGGGAAGTGCTACCGCCAACCAGTTAGTGCCGTTGGCGATCATAGTATAGGCAGTTTCCAAGGCGCCGTGACCATAGCCATTGGCCTTGACAACGGCCATTAGCTCACAGTTAGGTCCGATATATTCGGTGAACTGCCTAACATTATAAGCAATATTATCTAAACTGACTTCTGCCCAAACAGATCTAGTAAGTTTGCTCATGATAGAATTTCCTGCATCCTAGTTAGAATATCACCGGCACGCAGGCCGCGCTGGCCTTTTTGGCCGGCCAGATCCCCGGCCTTGCCATGGACATAAACCCCTAAGGCTGCTGCCTGCAGGGGCTCTAGACCCTGGCTCAGCANGGCTGCAATCAGCCCCGTTAAAACATCGCCGCTGCCGGCAGTGGCCATGCCCGGATTTCCAGAACTGTTGATATAGGTGTGCTCCCTGCTGGAAATGATGGTGGGAGCACCTTTGAGGACCACTGTCATATTCCATTTTCTTGCGTACTCATCCGCCATCTGCAAACGGTCAGCATTTACTTGGGCGGCATCGCTGCCTAGCAGGCGAGCCATTTCGCCAGGATGGGGAGTAATGATCCACCGGCTCCGTTTTCCATCACTGACAGACTCCAAGAAATCTCCATCTAAAGCCCCAAGACCATCTGCATCTATGACACAAGGACCATGCCACTTGCGCAAGATCTCCTGCACGACCTGGACAACTTCAGGCAGCCTGGTCAAACCAGGACCTATCGCTAAGACATCTTTGCCCTCCAAGAGTGCAAGCAGTTCCTGGAGGCTCGGTACGCCAATGGTGCCGTTAGCTGTATCACCAACCGGAACCACAATCAGTTCGTCGGGCCTAAAACGATCGTAGATGCTGTGGGGCACAGCTAAGGTTGCCAGACCCCCGCCGCCGCGCAAGACCGCCTGTCCACTGAGGGAAGCGGCTCCTGCGTATTCTCTGGAACCTGCCACAACCAGGGTGTGGCCAAAAGTCCCTTTGTGGCTCCAAGGCTTGCGCTCAGGCAGCCAGGCTAAACTATCATCACTAAGCAGACGCCTCTTGCCTGGATGAACCAAAGGAAAGCCTAAATCCACGACTATGTTTCTGCCTGCATAAGCCTGGCCGGGATAAAGCACACAACCTACCTTCAGGAAGCCTAGATTAATGGTTAAGTCTGCCTGCACAGCCACGGTGCGCACCTCGCCACTGGCGGCATTCACCCCCGTGGGACAGTCAATGGCTGCCAAAGGAGCTTTAACCTCGTTCACAACGTTCACTAAGGATTCCAGCTCCCCGCTCAGACTGCCAGAAAACCCCGTCCCGAAAATGGCATCGATGATCAGATCTGCCAAACCCAAACTGAATCTAAGCTTGCCTATCTGGCCGCCNTTGACCGGCTGACAATCTGCCCCTAGTTTCCGCAGGATCTGCAAGTTTNCAGCATTTTCCGGAGTTAGTTTTTGCTGGTTGCCCACCAGGTAGACCTTTGTGCGTGCGCCAAGGGCAAGCAGCTGCCTGGCGGCGACCAGGCCGTCTCCGCCATTGTTTCCAGTACCTACAAGAATATGAACACGTTTGCCGCTGAGGCTGCCGTACTCTCTTGTCAGCACCTCAACAATGCGGCTGCCGGCATTTTCCATCACCACTAAAGGAGAGAGACCCAATTTGGTAAAGGCCTCTTTTTCTATTAACTGCATTTCAGCCCCAGTGACTACCTGCATCGCCTCATTCCTCCCCAAGGGCAATGACATAAGCCATAGCCAGTTCTCTCGTATGTGACAAACTCAAGACAAAGCGAGTAATACCCCGATCAGCAGCTGCCTTTTGCGCAGGTTCCAACAAACGAACCTGGGGCTGTCCCTTGGCATTTGTGTAAATTTCGACGGCCCCGAAAGGCACTCCCTGCTGCCAGCCTAGGCCAATCGCTTTCATCACAGCTTCCTTGGCCGCAAAGCGAGCTGCCCAAGACTGGACACCCTTACTGTGCAAAGTGTTCCTTTCGTACTCTGTATAGATTCGGTCTCGAAATTTCTGCCGCTGCAGCGCCTTAGCTATGCGGTCGATCTCTACCAGGTCAACTCCACAGCCCCTAACTGACACGGCTGCCACCCTGTTCTTCCCGAATAGTACGCACTACCAGATCAACACAGGTCTGGAGCACCGCCGCATCTGGATGCTCACCCAAGACACGAATCATGGGCTCTGTCCCCGAAGCGCGCACAAAAAGCCTGCCTAAGGGGGCCAATTCGCGCTCAGCCTGGCTGATCACCACTTGAATACGCTGGTTTTCTTGCCAGCCTTCCTTTTTTTCCACAGGGATGTTGACTAGGGTCTGGGGGAAAACCACCATAGCCTCGGCCAAAGCAGAAAGAGGTCTGCCTTGCAGCTGCCTCATTTCCAAAAGTTTCAAAGCAGAGAGTATACCATCGCCTGTAGTGGAGTTCTCCAGGAAGATGATATGCCCTGACTGCTCGCCCCCTAAGACACAGCCCGAACGCTGCATGCTTTCTAAGACGTAGCGGTCTCCCGGTTTGGCGTAAATTACGTCGCCGCCGCTTTGCACAAATGCCTGGCGCAGACCTCCATTGGAATAGGCGGTTGCGATAACTTTTTGACCGGGCAGGCGATTCTGGCGCAGCAAGTTAAGGCCAATTATAGCTAGAATCTGATCGCCGTTGAGAATGCCCCCCCGTTCATCGATGGCTAAGATGCGGTCTCCGTCTCCATCAAAGGCAAATCCCAAGTCTGCCCCTGTTTTCTCCGTCAGACTTTGAATCTGATCGGGGAAAGTAGAACCGCAGCCATGATTAATATTCACGCCATTGGGCTGGTCAAAAAACGACTCCACCTCAGCCCCTAAGTCTCGGAAAATTCTGGCGGCGAGGGAAGAAGTTGCCCCATTGGCGCAATCTACCGCTAAGCGCAGACCCCTGAGGTCAACGGGGACCTGTTCTTTCAAATACTCTACATAGAGTTCGACCGCCCCATGCCGATCAGTAACTTTCCCTACACTTCCGCCTATGGGCCGGGGAACATCATCGTGATCTATGAAAGCTTCGATTTTTGCTTCTAATTCTTCAGAGAGCTTGAAACCATCGCAGCCGAAAACTTTGATGCCATTGTCCTGCAGAGGGTTGTGGGAAGCAGATATCATGATTCCGGCAGAACAGCCAAGTTCCTTGGTGAGATAAGCTACAGCCGGAGTTGGCACTACTCCAACTAAAATGACGTCCAGTCCCGTAGAGGTGACGCCCGCGACCAATGCTCCTTCCAACATTTGACCGGATAGACGCGGATCCCGCCCGATCAGGACTGTACCGCTATTTCCATTGCTCAAAACCAGTGCTGCAGCCCGCCCAACCCGTAAAGCCAGTTCGGCCGTAAGCTCACTATTGGCTACACCACGTATACCATCTGTCCCGAAAAACTTCAGCANGNACTATTCCTCCCCTTCGTCAACGACTTCAATGACCCGGATCTCCGGAGGGTCAATCTCAAGCCCTTCAACGCTGCGCCCCTGGGCATCCAGGGCCTGCACCGGAAAGGACATTTCCTCATTCAGCATGCGATCTGTTCCTATGTAAGCAACCACATGATCTACTTCTTCTAGTATACTGCCGGCTCCCCTAATAGTGATTACTGCAGGTGAAGGTCTGATATTTGCTGAGGCCCGAGAGCGATCAATGCCTAAGAAGACCAGGGTAACTGGAAATACTGATTCCGCCAAATCTTCAGTATAAACACTGACCCACTGGGGAGTAACGCTGACAATGTTAATGCCTAAAGGTTCATCTACTTGAACACTGTATGTTTCAGTGCCTTCCTCTGCTCCACTTAAATCGATAAAGGCCGACAGAGAACCTTCGCCCCGATTGATCAAAGGCGCTAAACCCCTGATTCTCACCCTGACCCTCTCCGGAGGATCAACCAACACCAATTGATCGGGCATGTTCTGCACCTGGACCTCAAGGGTGACCGTCCGCTCTGTTTCAGCAAGTGTGCCTCCGCCGGTGGCCAACAGCCAGAAGATAACGGCTAATGCCAGGGAGAAAAGGCGCCAGTAGACTTCCGGCTTTGTTAGAAAAGACCAGATTTTTCCGATGCGGCTCATGAAGTTTCGCCCCCTCGCCAATGAAACTGGAGTTGTTCTCTGAGTCTGGCCTCAGTTAAGTATCTGCGCAAATGGCCTCCAACAGCAAGGGAAATCGTTCCGGTCTCTTCAGAAACAACTACGATCACAGCGTCTGTCTGCTCTGACATGCCCACAGCCGCCCGGTGCCTAGTACCTAGACCGCCCCGCAACCGACTGTCCGTGAGGGGCAAAACGCAGCCGGCACTGACTATCCGGCCCTCAGAAATAATGACTGCACCATCATGGAGGGGACTATTGGGTTCAAAAATGTTCAGCAGCAGTTCGGTACTGATCAGAGCGTCCAGCCTCACACCTGTTTCTAAATACTCATGCAGGCCGGTTTGGCGCTGGAAGACAATGAGGGCGCCTGTCTTTTTCGAACTTAACACACCGCAGGCTTTCACCACTGAATCAAGGTCAAGGGTCTGCTGTCCGGCACCGCGGGGAGAGGACCAGCCAAAAAGCCGACCCCGCCCTAACTGCTCTAAACCTCTTCTCAATTCCGGATAAAATACAACCGGCAAGGCGACCAGAAACAGGGTTATGGCCTGATCCAACAGCCAGCTCACAGTGCGCAGGCTAAGGGCACGAGCTACGACACTGCTGGCAAAGACTATGGCCAAGCCCTTGACAAGGGTGGTGGCCCTGGTTCCCTGAATAGAGTTAATCACCTTATAGACTACATAAGCGACAATCAGGATGTCTATCGCGTCTCGAATCGTGAACAGCACCGGGAGATCCCCCTTAGCAACTCTTTCTTATAAATCCATCACCTGCTGAGCGGCTTTTGTAGCCTCGCCATACTTTTTCATGTCCATTTCTAATACTGCTAACGCAGTCAGCACATCCAGGGGAGTAGCATAACCCATATGGCCCACTCTAAAGATATTGTCAGCATGGATGCCTTGTCCGCCGGCAAACTCTACTCCGTATCTTTCCCTAATGCGAGCCCTAAAGTTGTCAGCGTTAGGGTATTTGATTGCCGTTACGGTGGGAGATGCATCGTCATCCTTAACAAGGAGCTCCAAACCAAGGGCTCTAGCCCCCGCCCGCATCATATTCCGCATGAGCAGGTGGCGGGCAAAGACATTCTCCAGACCCTCCGCCTCAATCATGTTCAATGCTTCCTCCAGGGCAAAGACATTATGAATATTTGGCGTAAAGGGAGTTTCCGATTTCTCCATATACTTATCATAGAGGCGCAAATCAAAATAATAGCGGCTGGCCTGGCAGTTTACAGAGTACTTTCTGGCCCTGTCAGAGAAAGCGATGAAGGCAGTTCCAGGAGGTGCCATCAGGCACTTTTGCGAGGCACTGACAACCACATCTAAACCCCATTCATCCATCTTGCAGGGGGTCCCGCCAAGGGCGCTCACTGCATCAACAACCAAAAGGGCACTGTGATTTTGGCGGACCTTAGAAATTGCTTCCACATCATTAAGGACTGCAGTGGAAGATTCGTTTTGCACCATAAAAATAAGTTCAATTTCCGGATGTTTCTTTAAGTATTCACCAACCTGGCCAGCATCAATCCCGCCGTCCCAGGGGAACTCCAGTACATGCAGCTTTGCTCCGTAGGCCTGGCACAGCTCAACCCAGCGATTGCCGAAAAACCCTCCAACTAGGCATAAAACTGGGGTTTCGGGCGAGACTAAATTGGCTGCAGCAGCTTCCATACCTGATGTTCCAGACCCTGTAATCATATGGATTTGGTTCTTGGTACCAAAGAGCGAGGCCAGCCGTTTCAAAACAGCGGGATAATGCTCCTTAAAGAGTGTACCCCTATGGTTAATCATAGGCTTGGCCATCTGTAATGATACTTCGTTTGGTACTGGCACCGGTCCGGGGATGCGCAGCACAGGTTTAAAACTGTACATTCTTTGAACCCTCCCTGTCTGTAATAGAAAAAACAATTCCCTAAGAAAGGCTGATAGCTCTTCCTTTGGGAAAATGCATTTCTAACACCTAGAGTATACGCTGCAGACGCTTGGCTATTGTGGCAGCCTCCTGTTCTCGACTGATGGTGTCAAAGTCTTCTACAATAACACCCTGACGTTCTAGATGACTCATGAGAACCCGCAGTGCTTTACCGGAACCAAGCAGACCTGGACGGACAAATGCTCCACCCTTCTTGCCCTCCAAGCGCATGGTCTTTTTGATCAGGTTGTCCATCTCCGCAGTAATTTGCGGCTTCCACCAGCCTGTATACCCTGTAATCACACATACCAGACCATAGGGTGCCGCGCTGACGGGAGAACCTGAAGCAGCCTTGGGCGACATTAGGTCAGCCCTTATCCCATCTTGTTCTAATGCCCTTTGCAGCGCTGCTGCAGACGTTTGAACCCTCTCATCGTCTGCGTGCAAAATCAAAACACGCACATTTATTGCCCCCTATCTCGTTGTATCTACTCCTTGCTTATTTCTCTAAGCAGAGATTAAATCCTGTTTACTGGCTGTAATAACGCAGTAGGCCGGCAAAAATGGCGGAGGCCACTTTCTTCTGGTAGCCAGGTTCGCTAAGGAGCTGGGCCTCCCTAGGATTTGATAAAAACCCCACCTCAACCATGGCCGCAGGCATGGTAGTATCTCGCAAAACTCGAAAATCTCCAGGCCTGGCCAGACGGCTGTTGGGCCCGAGGTGTCTCACCAATTCTGTCTGCAAAATTTCCGCTAAATGCTTGCCCTCCGGGCTTCCTTCGTAATAAAACGTCTGGGCACCGAACCATCTCGGCCCCGGGAAGTAATTCGCATGAATGGAGATATATAAGTCGGCCTGTGCTTCTTCGGCGATCCTTACCCTGCGGCTCAAATCCTGGCGCTTGCGCTTCAAGAGGTCACTCTCACTGGAATCAGCCAGATCATAGTCGCCATGGCGCACCATGACAACGTAGACTGCGGCCCTGCTCAGCAACGTTTCGAGCTCATTGGCGATGGCCAAAGTGATCTCCTTTTCGAGCAGACCCCCTGCACTTACCGCTCCGGGGTCAATGCCGCCATGGCCTGCATCGAGCACAATTGTCCTTCCGGAAATGCCTGGGTAAGCATTGACCGCTGAAGCCGGAAGATACACCTCTCCATAGGTACCCAGGAAGATGCCTAGGGCGAGGCAGGCAAATGCCCACCACAGGACTTGCCGCCCACTAAAAAACCAGACCCGCATAAAAACACCTCCACACCCAAAGTTATTCAGGTGTGGAGCGGTTTACAACACTTTAGGACACGAAATCCCGCCTTCTTTGCAATGGTACCACATTCCCCTGCCAGTTCCCCCAGATAGGCTGCAAGACTTTTGGCCCCCTGTTTGGTGCGAATCACCACCATCAGGCAGCCCCCTGGTTTGAGACTGTGGTAAGCATCGGTTAAGAGAGAATAGACCACTGCCTTACCGGCTCTAATTGGGGGGTTAGAAAGCACCCAGTCAAACTGAAGGCCAGGCGGCAAAGCTTTCAGGCCATCACCCACCAGAACCTCACAATTGGCAATCCCATTTCTGTCTATATTCTCCTTGGCCAGTTCACAGGCCCTCTCATTCACGTCTATCATGTAAACATAACCGGAAGAACCGACAAGTCCGGCAGCTGCAATACCAATCGGACCATAACCGCAACCCAAATCCAAAACCAGATCTCCGGCCTGCAAAGGGAGGGTGTCAATCAAGAGCTTACTGCCGTCATCCACTTCGTCCTTGGAGAAAACTCCCGCATCTGTTTGAAAGGAATAGGTCTTCCCCCTCAGCTCGGCTGTGAACACCTTTCGATCATGTTTTGCCCTCGGCTTACTGGTAAAATAGTGATCATTCATTCGCCGTATCTCCCAAAGCCTCTAGCACCAAGTCCAAGTGGGCAGTAATTTCTTCTACAGCATCGTCTGGGGCTGTTTCCAGAGCTTCCAGAAAAAGTTCCCTAGCTTCTTCGTAACGTCCCACAAGATAATACCCGTAACCTAAGGTATCTAGGTAAATGTCTCTCCGTTCCAGCTCAACCGCGCGCTCTGCCATGTCCAGCGCTTTATCGATCTGGACTTCACGCAGAAAATAATGGTAAGCCAGGTTGTTGAGGGCCAAATGGTTATCCGGCTGACGCATTAGAACTTGCTGATAACTCTCAACTACACCCAAAAAGTTGTCAAGTCCGTCATAGGCAAAAGCCCGATACAAATAGACCTGCCAAAATTGGGGCGCGAGCGTAAGCATTTGCTGGCTGGTTTCTAGCGCGGCTGCAAAGTTCTCTGCGTTGAACTCTTCCATAAAAAGTTCATTGAGACTGCTCAGTTCGGCCAGTCTTGGCAGGGGATTCTCCTCCCACTCTTCCCTAAACGACCAGTCGGAAAAGGAAATATGAACTTCTCCTGGAGGATCATGAATCTCCAGCCGAGATGGCACCCAGCCGACCGATTCAGGCCGCAAAGTGATTCGGGCTGGCCGAGGTCCAAAGAAAATNTCCAGCTCAACCTCGACCAACTGACCCTCTTCCAAAAGGTAGGATGTTACAGTCAAAAGTGTTTGCTTGTTCCGCCTAATTAAAAGGGGCAAACCGCTCTCTTCATCAAACCACAAGAGGAACTGAGGATCATCTAGAGCAGTAAATCGCTTTGCTGCGCGCTCAGCCACAGCTTCCCTTCCAGAAAACTCAAGGGGCAGCCGAGAATACTCCGCTAAGGCAAAAATATGATTTTTAAAATCTTCAAACAGCCAGTAGCGTTCATAGCCGTACTGGAAATCACTTCCCCTTTGCACCTCTAAAAAATCAGCCTGACTGGTGATGGTCACAGGCACGTCCCAGGCAGCATACTGAAGTTGAAAGCCCTCGGGGTAGGCAAACGTCAGATAGCCGTGCATGAGCAAGATCTTGTCATCGCCTTCAAGGGACTCGGCAACCACAATACTGCTCCCAAATCCATGGTCGAACCAGTCTACAGGCGCATCACCTGCCTGAACAAAGGCACTAAGTCCGCAAACAAGTGTCACAAGCAAAAGCACTAACCTGGATCTAAACGGGTTCAATAGTCGCTCTCCCCCCTTAAACCCTCCATAATAGCCACACCTGAACTGGCCCCTAGACGGTTTGCCCCGGCCTTAATCATCGCCAGAGCTGTCTCCACATCGCGTATGCCTCCAGAAGCTTTCACGCCACAGTCGGCACCTACCACTTCCCGCATCAAGGCCACATCTTCTACTGTGGCACCGCCTGCTCCAAATCCAGTGGAAGTCTTGACAAAATCAGCACCGGCCATTTTAGCAAGGATACATCCTCTGACGATCTGCTCCTTACTTAGATATCCCGTCTCTAAAATCACCTTCAAAAGCTGTCCGGGCACTGCATCCCGAACCCCTTTGATATCCGAGTAAACCCTGGCATAATCTCCTTCAATAAGGGCGCCTATATTGACAACCATGTCAATTTCTTCTGCACCTCCGGCTACTGCATCCCGAGCCTCAAGAACCTTGCTCAGGGTTGTGGTTGCACCTAAGGGAAACCCGATCACAGTACAGACTTTGACATTGCTGCCATCTAAAAGGCTTGCAGCAGCTGGAACGTGAACCGGGTTCACACACACAGATGCGAACTCATAATCAAGTGCCTCATGGCAAAGCTGCCTGATTTCCGATTGGGAAGCGGTTGGTTTCAGTAAAGTATGATCGATAAAGGACGATAGAGAGCTGTCGTCAGCTGCAGCAGCACCCTTTCCGGCTTTATCTCCCACCGGCACCACCAGACGAATTCCCTGTCTAGCCAAGGCCAGACCTACTTCCTCCCTTTGCTCTTCCAACCATTTGTAATCCATTACCTACACCCTTTCGTAGTTCCATAACTCGGATCGACTGGTTGAAACTGCCAAAACCGGAGGTTTTACAATTCGCTCCAGCTCATCCTTGGTTTCTACTAATCCTCCTGCAATCATGGGAGGCAGTTCGTGGGGGGAAAGGCGTTCCCGCACAGCAGGCAACACTAGAGCAGGCAAGATCTCAACTGCATCAGGCTGGCTGGATTGGATCATGCGCAGCCCTGTTTTCAATGCCTCAGAATCCAGCATGAACAGACGCTGAATGCCCAGCATACCCACTTTCTGCGCAGCTGTAACCAAGTATCCCTTGGTAGTCAGCACGCCGTCAATTCCCACCTCATTGGCTAATACCTCCATGCCTGGACCGTCTTTGGCAATTCCGCCAATCAGATCCACATGGGCAAAGAGCATTTGTCCCTGTTCTTTGCAGAGTTTGGCCAAACGTCTGAGTTCAAAGATATCACCGGTGAGATAGAAACAGACCTTAACTCCTGCCTCACGGGTGCGCAGAACCTCTTTTAAGCCCTTTAGCCCTGCAATAATGGGTTTTCTTGCTAAACCTTCCTTAAGGCTTTGCAGCCGCTTCTGGCGAACACTTCTATAATTAATCATCGCTCACCCAACTTTTGGCACTGGCAACTGCTTTATCCCAGCCTGCAGCAAGCCGCAAGCGCTGGGCCTGTCTCATCGCCGGCCGATAGACTTGATCAGCCTGCCAATACTTGCGAATTTCTTCTGGACTATCCCAAAAACCAACAGCCAGCCCCGCCAAGTAAGCAGCCCCAAGGGCAGTGGTCTCAAAGATGCGGGGCCTTTGGACCTGGATGTTAGTGAGATCAGCCAGAAACTGGCAGATGAAGTTGTTGACAGAGGCCCCTCCGTCCACCTTCAGCTCAGTGAGGGGAAGCTGTGCATCCGTTGCCATGACATCTACTACATCTTTCGTCTGATAAACGATAGCTTCAAGGGTAGCTCTGGCTACATGGGCCTTAGTCACTCCTCTGGTAATGCCCATCATCATACCCCGCACATAGGGTTCCCAGTGGGGGGCTCCTAAGCCGACGAAACTAGGGACGAAATATACCCCATTGGTATCAGGCACAGACAAGGCCAGCTTTTCTGTATCTGCTGCCCGTTCAATTAGTCCCAGTTCATCCCGGAGCCACTGGACCGCAGCCCCTGCCACAAACACACTGCCTTCCAAAGCATACTGGACTTTTCCGTCAACTCCCCAGGCAACCGTGGTTACCAGGCCATTATCTGAAGAGATGAGCTTTGAGCCTGTGTTCATCAGAATAAAGGCCCCTGTGCCAAAAGTTGCTTTAATAGTTCCAGGCTCAAAACAAGTCTGCCCAAACAGAGCTGCCTGCTGATCACCTGCTGCCCCGGCAATGGGTATACCTGCGGGGAGCTGTCCGAGCTTTACCGTGTGCCCGTAGAGATCGCTTGAGGGGGCCACCTCAGGTAAAATCTCTTGAGGAATTTCCAGGGCATCCAAAAGGTCACAATCCCACGTTAAATCTGCAATATTAAAGAGCAAAGTCCTGGAGGCATTACTGTAGTCGGTAATATGCCTTTGCCCTCCGGTAAGTTTGTAAATCAGCCAGGAATCAATTGTACCAAATGCCAATTCTCCATTTTTTGCCCTCGCCAACAGTTCGGGGTGGTTGTCAAAAACCCATTTCAGCTTCGTTCCCGAAAAGTAGGCATCTAAAATCAGACCTGTCTTCTCTTTAAATAAAGGTTCTAAACCCTGTCTGCGCAGATCGTCGCAGATTCCAGCCGTTCTGCGGCACTGCCAGACAATGGCTCTGGTCACAGGCTCGCCTGTTTTGCGATCCCAGAGCACCATCGTCTCACGCTGATTAGTTACGCCAATGGCGGCCACATCTGCAGGATTCACTCCAGTTTCTTGAAAAATGCCATCCAAAAGCTGTGTGGTACCAGCCCAGATCTCCAGGGCATCATGTTCCACCCAGCCTGGCTTGGGATAGTATTGGGTGAACTCCTGGTACACCTTCCCTACAATTTCAGACTGATGATCAAAAAGAATGACTGTTGTCCCAGTCGTTCCTTGGTCGATTGCCAGCACATATTTACCGTGCACCTTTAGACGCCTCCTTTTGCTACCCTAAATTCTGCAAAAGGAACCTATTTCCTTCCAAACACACCTTCTTCAGAGACTAAGTGATCAACCGGGCGATCCCAAGGATCGACAGGCACATCCCGTACAAAGGACTGATACACTAAGCCAACAGTTGCCGCAGGCGTCGATGCTAAAAAACGATCATAGTAGCCTCCCCCATAGCCAATCCGAAAGCCCTGATGTGAAAAGGCCAGACCGGGGACGATGACTAGATCAAGTTTTTCAGGTAGAATGGCGGGTGCTTCCGATCCAGGCTCCAGTATGCCGTAAACGGCTGGCGTCAAGGCCTCCCGGGATGTGTAGCGCCTCGCTGTTAGCCCCTTGGGATTGCTTTGCACTACTGGTACGTAGACTTCTTTGCCCTGACCGAGGGCATGTTCTACCAGGGACCAGGTATCTATTTCCCACCCAAAGGAGAGGTAGGTCATCAATTTATTGGCTTTTGTGTAGACTGGATGTTGCACAAGATGCTCGAAAATGGCTTGGTTCCAGAGCTCCCGCTTACCCTTCGGCACTTGGCCCCTTTCCTTTTTGAGTTTTCTCCGTAAGTCACTCTTGCTCATGATCATTCACCGGCCTTATGATTGCTGTAGTGGATCGTTTCCAATCAAGCTGCTCTGTTAGGGCCTCTTGTACTTCCGCTGCGGTCACGCTCTGCAGAACATCCAGGAAGCTGTGATAGGGGATCTTCCGGAAATAGCTGGAGATCAGGCGATTTGCACTGTACTCAAAGGAGTCATACGAAGCAAGGTGTGCTCCATAGAACTGTCTTTTCAGGCGTTCCACATCGCCCTCGGCCACTTTGCTCGCCTGCAGATCGTTAATTACCCCAGTTAAAGCTTCATGGAGCGCATCTGGGTCACGGGTTTCCGAGCCAAACACCGAATAAGCATATCTGGGGTCTGCACTAAAATATGCCGAAAAAGAGTCTGTGATCAAGTCTTGCTCGTAAAGTTTTTCATAGTTCAAAGAGCTTCGCCCGGCAATCAGCCTCATGCCTAGAGACATGGCGATTTGCTGACGGAGAAGCTCCTTCCCTTCCCAGATCGGTTCGTGTTTGAAACCTAACAGATAGCGGGGCCG
>JGI24708J26588_10000744_pt1 | contig 26482 bp, 13 predicted proteins | sample BioPla1DNA2_FD_26588 | JGI IMG/M metagenome (IMG submission 26588) | reverse complement strand
AAATTGGGAATGGACTGGAGTATAGAGGACCTGGCAAAACCACAGATAATGGTGAGCAGTACATATGGCTACGGACATCCAGGGAGTTTTCATCTGGACACACTGGTGGAAGTTGCCATGAAGAGTCTGGACGAAAAAGGGGGGAAGGGGGCCTCCTTTTATGTCAGTGATATGTGTGATGGTATTGCCCAGGGTCATGATGGGATGAATTATTCACTGGTCTCCCGGGAGATGATAGCCAATATGGTAGAGATCCAGGCTGAGGCGACCCCGCACGACGGTTTGCTGATGATTTCTTCCTGTGATAAGGCAGTGCCCGGCCATCTTATGGCTGCTGGAAGGATTAATATACCGACACTACATGTTCCAGGCGGTTCCATGGCTCCCGGCAAGGATGGGACTACTGTTGATTTGACAGCCCGTTATTATGCCCAATATAAAAGGGGGGAAATAGCGAAAGAGAAATACCTGGCTTCCCAGCTATCAGCCTGTCCTACCTGCGGGGCCTGTCAGTTTATGGGTACAGCTTCTACCATGCAGGTAATGGCTGAGGCACTGGGCCTTGCTTTGCCTGGTGCGGCTTTAATCCCGGCTGATACACCATATTTACTTGAGATGACAGAATTGGCAGCTCATTATTTGATGCAATTAGTTGAAAAGGGAATTAAGGTAAAGGATATAATAACAAAAGAGGCCTTTGAAAATGCCATTGTAGTTCATGCAGCCATTGGTGGTTCCAGCAATGCTCTATTACACTTACCGGCAATAGCCAATGAACTGGATATCAAGCTGGAAGCAGATTTGTTTGACAGGATTCATAGAGAAATACCATTTCTGGTCAATACTATCCCCAGCGGGGAGTATCCAACCCAATATTTCTGGTACTCCGGTGGTGTACCGGAGGTCATGAAGAGGATAAAGGAACATTTACACCTGGATGCCCTGACTGTAACCGGAAGGACATTGGGTGAGAACCTGGAGTCTCTTGCCGATTTCCCCTATCTGAAGGGTATGGAAAAAAGGCCGGAGAATATGCCTGATCCGGACAGGGTAATCTTTCCGGTAACTGCCCCTATCCAGAAAGAGGGTGCCATAGCAGTATTGCGGGGTAATCTGGCTCCAGATGGTGCCATTGTTAAACATTCTGCCTTGCCTGCAGGGATGCGTTATTTACTCGGTAAAGCCCGGGTCTTTGACCGGGAAGAAGATGCCATGGAGGCAGTATTGCAGAAAGAGATTAAACCAGGTGATGTAATTATTATCCGTTATGAAGGACCCAAAGGTTCCGGTATGCCGGAGATGTATTATACTACAGAGGCTATTGCCTCAGATCCCGAACTGGCCAGTTCCATAGCCCTTATTACAGACGGCCGTTTTTCCGGTGCTACCAGGGGTCCGGCTATAGGCCATGTTTCCCCTGAAGCTGTTGAAGGAGGACCAATTGCTCTTGTTGAAGATAATGATCTTATTGAGATTGATATAAATAACCGGTCTTTAAATATAGTCGGTATAAATGGTGAGAAAAAAGAGGGTGCAGAGATAGAAAAAATACTGGCAGAGCGTTTTGAAAAGTGGGAAAGACCAGTATCCAGGTATACCAGGGGTATTCTTGGTCTGTATACACAGTTGGCTACTTCAGGAATGAATGGTGCTTATATTATGAAAGAACCGGACATAAGCCAGTAAATATATTGGAGGGATTGATTTGATTAAGGGAATCATTACACCAAGTATTACAGTATTTAATAAAGACAGGACAATTGATTATAAAGGCAATGAAAGGCATATTAATTATTTAATTGATTCTGGAGTGAATGGGATACTCTTTTTGGGTAGTATTGGTGAGTTTTTTGCCATGGGTATGGATGAAAAGAAAGATTTTATCTCCTTTGCTCTGGAGACAGTAGCCGGCAGGGTTCCGGTCTTAATCGGAACAGGTGGAACAGTAATTGGTGAGGTAATTGAACTGAGCCAGTACGCAGTAGAAAAGGGAGCACATGGTGTTGCTGTGATTACCCCTTATTTCTTCCAATTTAACCAGGAGACCCTGTATAATTATTATAAAATGATTGCAGAAAATGTTGAGGGAAATATTTATCTATATAATTTCCCTGACCGTACTGGTGTAAATATGCCGGTGGAATTGATATACCAATTGGCCAGGGATTTTGATAATATCAAGGGAATCAAGGATACCATGGATTCAATCAGTAATACCAGGGAAATCATTACACAGGTAAAGGAAGGGTTACCGGAAAAGGACTTTGTTGTCTATGCCGGCTTTGATGAGTATTTTTTACCTAATCTATTGGCTGGAGGGGATGGGCTGATAGGTGGTCTTTCCAATGTAGTACCGGCTCTTTTTGCAGAATTATATCAAGCCTATGTTGGCGGGGATTTTAACACCATTGCACGTAACAGTAAGAAGATAGGTATATTGATGGAAATATATAAAGTATCACAGCCCTTTTTCCCGGCTATCAAACAGGCGGCTGCCTTGATGGGTACAGGGATTGAAGCCGTCTGCAAGGAACCGATCAAGGCATTGAATAACAACCAGATCGGCAGGATTAAAGAAATTATCAGAAGGGCAGAGAGTGTATTATGAGTACACACAAAATCTACAAAATGAGTTTTTCAAAGGTTTATCCTCTTTATGTTTCAAAAGCAGAGAAAAAGGGGAGAACTAAAGAGGAAGTTGATGAAATTATCCGCTGGCTGACAGGGTATAGCCAGGACGAGTTAGATGTTCAGATAGAAAAAGAGGTAGACTTTGAGACCTTTTTTGCAGAGGCTCCCCAATTAAATCCGGCACGCAGTTTGATTAAAGGTGTAATCTGTGGTGTCCGGGTAGAGGAAATTGAGGAACCAACGATGCAGAATATCCGCTATCTGGATAAATTAGTAGACGAATTGGCAAAAGGGAAATCTATGGAGAAGATTTTGCGGAAAAATTAATATTACATTAACCAGGCCTTCCTTATTTAGAGAAGGCCTTTTTTATATGAAAATATGGTATAGAACTTGTAATAAATTTTAAGGCTATTGAAAAATTATCAATAGCCTTAATGATTTATTAATATTGCCTCAAAATTCTGAGATAATGGTTAGCTTCCCGGAGCACATGATCTGCCAGAAGTGGAAGCATGATGGATTTTATTTCACAGGCCAGTATTCCCTCTGTGGCAGCTCTCTTGAAATTTCTTACTCTTTCTGTTGCTGCCAGGCTCCGCCCGATTATCTCTCTTTCCGGTGTCCTCATGCATCTTTCAATCAGTATATCAAATCTTTCTGCAATGCTTTCCGCTGCTTCCTTAAGTCTTACTTCTGTTGGATCAAGCATACAGGCGATAAAGCGGGCATGATCTCCCATTATATGATTCCAGAAATTAAGTTCTCCACAGAGAGTTCTCCGGGGTAATCTCCTGTTTTGCAGGGCAGTTAAGGTTTCCCGGTAATATTCTGCCTCCTGGGTGACATGTAAGAGCAGATCAGCATACAGGGTAGTATATATTTCACAACGCAGGGCAAGAGCCAGGATATTCCTCTGGTAATCAATCACTTCTTCAAGCAGGCTTAATGATCTGGCATTGAGATTTCTGATATTGGAATCTATCCGTTCACTATAGTACTCCTGGCTTTTAAATAATGCCAGCTCTCTCCTGGATATATCTGTATTAATACTTGCCCCTGTTAGCCTGCAACTTATTTCTTCTGCCCTCAGGGTGAATGGAGTTACGAATTCATTTGAGCGGATAGCCTCTTCTGATAAATTGATCCTGCGGGCATAGTCTACTGATTCGGCCAGGAGTTCTTCAAAGTTTCTTTTTAAACGATCGGCTTCTGTTATCCTGGCAGATTCCACAGGCTGCAGACTGGTCTCTATAAAAAAGAGGTGCTCTTTCATGATTCTCTGGAAGAAAAGGTTTACCTCCAGAGATAATCTGAGAAACTCTTCCCTTGATAACAAAACTATCCCCTCCTGTAATTTCATCTACATACTCATATATTTATATCTCCTCTATTTATATATATTTTAAGATGTTGTAAAAGGTGATAAATTTTGAGAAATTTAAATATACTTTTAACTATGATATAATACAGACAGGTTTACATAATAATGTATTTGTATCTTTATAAAAAATGAAAATAGGAGTTTAGATCATTATGCAGATTAAATTTCTTGATTATCAGGAAAATATATTTGAGAAGTCCATTGATAATAACAGGCCCCGGGTTTATGTCTTTGATAACTATGGAAATTTAAGAAAGGCCCGGGAATATTATCAAAGGCCTTTTCTGGAAAAGCAGAGCTTTTTTATCAGCATGGATGATTTGAAAGAAAAACTATTTCCCACTGGCAGGCTGCTTTTGAGAGAAGAAAAACGGACCTTGCTCCTCTATGAACTCTTGACAGAGGAGGAGAAGAAGGAGCTGGGCATTGATTATTATTTTGATTTTATTGAACTGGCGGCAGGGCTTTTCAGGTTTTATGATGAGTTAAATGAGTACCTGGTTGAGGAACTGGACGGGCTGCAGGGCTGGCAGGAGGAAAAGTACAAAATCTATCAGGACTTATATGAAAGATATTGCAGGAGGATGGAGGAACTGGGCTATACTGACAGCACCCTGGCCTTTGATTTCCGGTATTTTAATGATTTTATCCTGCAGGATTATGAGGGTATAACCTTTGTCAATATTATCTACTTTAGCCCAAAAGAGAAACTCCTATTGGAAAGGCTGGAGGAATCCGGCTATGAGCTGGAATTATTTTTACAGTTGGCAGAAGAGGATTATGACCGGGAAAATCTCAGGATAAAATCCTTTACCTTGCCTGAAAATCCTGTAACTGAGATAGACTTATATTCAGCAGAAGATGATCTATTACAGCTGGTGAATCTACTATTTCAACTGGAACAGAATAAGGGCCTTCAGGACTTTTCCCCTGTAATTCTGGATGCTGATTTTGTCAATAGCAATTATGAGAGATTATTATCTCCAGACAGGATTAAGGTAGAAAAGGAAATTCCTTATACGGAAACCGGGCTCTACAGGTTTCTGGAAAATCTATATGAGCTGTTCATGACAGCAGACAGGAGGGGCGGAGAATTAAGGCTGGAGATTGATGTGCTTTTAAAGGCCTTCTATCAGAAGGGATTCCGAAATTATTACGGCCTTGAAGTCATGGACCTGAAAAAATTACAACAATTGGCCGGGAATAATTATGCCTATCTCAGTGAGGGACTGCTGGATAGTTATGGTGATGACTTGCTTAAGTTTAGAAGGATTTTTGCTGATTTAAAGGGGCTGTATGCCAGTAGAAACCTGCAGGACTTCATAGCTTTTCTGGAGGAAATTGATCTTGAAAGACTGGATGAAGATAGATTCACTAATAATATAGGGCAATATTATGATGCCTTGATGGAACTTGCTTCAATTGAAGAAATGGATATAGTCAGTTTATGGAATAAATATTTTCCGGAAAAGGCTGCCGGTTTCTTCCGCCTTGTCTTAAACTATTTGAGGTATAAAAAGCTCAATTTAATTGAGACAGATGATACTGATGAAAGGATTGCCAGTATCTCTGCCTTATTAACAGCAGGCCACCTTAACAGGGACTGGCTTTTTATCCTTAATGCCTCCAGAGGGGTCATTCCAGGTGAGGGAAGTGAGGAATTCCTGCTGACTGAAAAACAGAGGGAGGAAAACGGTCTGGAGACAGGGGAGCTGAAAAGGCTGAAGGAGAAATATTATTTCTTCCGCCATGTATTCAGCAGCAGGAAAGCGGTCATCTTTACCCTGAATAACCTGGAGGAGAATATCAGTTCCAGTCCCTTTGTGGAGGAACTGGTCTTAAGATATGATCTGGAGATTAAGGAGACATCCTTAAAGGCCGGGGATTATCATGTTATAATCGGAAAATTTTTTGCAAAAGGGAAAGAGGCTTTTAATAAGGGGTTGGATAACACTATTATTGAAGAGGACAAGCTCCATATAGAAGAAAATGATTTTCCGCGGGAGTTTTCCCTGGCTTATTATAAATATGGGATTTTAAGGGATTGTTATTATAAATTCTTCCTGGCCTGTCTTCATCGTCTGGAAGAAGAGATAAGGGAGGTCGGTAAAGAGATCAGCCCGGCCTTTCTGGGCAACCTGGTTCATGATTTGTTTCTTGAAATTATTAGAAAGACCGGTGGCCAATTGCCCCCTGCTGAAGACCTGATCAGGGAAACTGTAGAAAAGAAATTACAGGCCTCGGCCCTGAAGATAAATAATTATTACCGTAAGTATTATGAGGATATCCTTTTCCCTAAAATAGGGAAATCTATAGATAGCTTTTTTAAAACCATTGCTGCTAAAACAGGAGATAAGATAAGTGAAATCCGGGCTGAATGGGTACCGGAGGAAGCCAGGACCGATTATATTTATGAAAATGAAATCACTTCTATCTATCTTAATGGCCGTATCGACCTTTTTATAGAGGCTGAAAATAAATCTTATCTCATTGATTTTAAAACCGGTTCAGGTAATCTGAAACAGCTGGATTTCTATGCCTTATTGCTTGCTGCAGGAGAAAAGGAAGAAACAGAATTGGAGAAAGGCATTTATAATGTCTTTGAGGAAAAGTTTGAAACAGGCCGGGAGGGAACGGAACTGGAGCTCCTGGAGGAAATTAAAAAAACAGTGGAGGGTTTCTTTCAGGATGGAAAATATTCCTTTGAATATAAGGCTTCTCTCTGTATTTATTGTACAATGAAAGATATCTGCCGGGTGGTGAGAAGATGAGAAAAGTATTGAAAGCCAGTGCCGGTACAGGTAAAACCTATCGCCTGTCCCTGGAGTATCTTGCTGCTATTCTCAGTGGCTATGATTTTGAAGAGATTGTTGTGATGACCTTTACCCGTAAGGCAACTGCTGAAATCAGGGAGAGGATCTTCCAGCATATTGAGGAGATTTTACAGGATGGTGAAGAAAGCCAGGTATTGGAGAGTTTAAGGGGTATATATCCTGGACTGGCCTGTGATTTGGCCATGCTGGAGTCCGTATACCAGCAGATGTTGATAAATAAAGATAAGATCAAAATCTTTACCATAGATAGCTTTATCAATAGTATCTTCAAGAAGGCCATTGCCCCCTATCTGGATATCTATGCCTATGAGATTATTGATGAGAACAGTAATATGGAAATAATAGAAGAGGTTTTTAAGAGGATGCTGGATAATCCTGCTGATTTTTCTCTACTGGAAAAATTCCTGCAGGATAATACAGAAAGATTTATTGACAGTTATCTGGCTTTAATTGAAGAGATGTTGAATAATCGCTGGAAGTTTTTATTGATAGATTATAGAAAACGGGAAGAATTAAGGGTGGAGGGCCTTGCCTGGAAGCTGGATGAGTGCCTCAATATCCTGGAGAGTATCGCTGCCGGCAAGGGTGTAGAGCTGTCAGAGGGCTTTTATAAGAGGGCATTTCAATCTTTTATAAGGGAATATGGCAATATGGAATCAGTTCAGGAGAAGGAAGAAAGGATTATCAGGAATTATCAACTCTTCTTTAAAGATAATTTTTGGAATTCCAGCAAAATCAGGGGTAAAGATTATGAAGACTTGCGGGATGCCCTGGAGAGACAATATGAAGAATTTTTAATTAACCTGGCTGCCTGTATATATAATCAGGAGATAATTCCCTATGAAGAGGAGATCTTCAAATTTTCTGACCGTATTTTTCAACTCTATGATAGTATTAAGTTCAGGGAGAAGAAGTTTACCCATATGGACATAAGTAATTATACCTATAAGTATTTTTTTGAACCTGAACTGGCTTTACTGGATGGTGGTACAGTTAGTGAATACTTTTTTGAACTGATAGGCGGCAGGGTCAGGGCCCTTTTTATAGATGAGTTCCAGGATACCAGTATCCTGCAGTGGAAGATATTGAAACCCCTGCTTGATAGATGTGAGAAGGTAATTACAGTCGGTGATGAGAAACAATCCATCTATGGCTGGCGGGGAGGGGAAAAAGAGCTGTTTGCCAGGCTGGAAAGGATTCTGGCTGGGGAAGAAGAAACCTTAAAGATCTGTTACCGCAGTGAGAGGGAGATAGTGGAGTTTATCAATCGTTTTTTTGCGGATATAAATGAGGATTGGGATTATAGTCCGGTAGAACATCTGGCCAGAAAAGACCAGGGTTATCTTGAGTTTTTATTCGGTGGTGAAAGGACCAAAAGGAATACAGAGACAAAGAGTTTTGAAAAATTAAGCAAAGAGAAGCAGGAAGAGATAATCCAGTTAAATGAGAGGATAACTGCCGATATCAAAGGGGAGATAGCCAGAAGGATTAAGAGTTTTCCAACATATAATAATATCGCTGTTCTGGCCCGTTCCAACCAGGAACTGGCCGATATCGCTGTAGAACTGGATAGGGAGGGGATCCCTTATCTTCTGGAAAGTAAGGACAGCCTGTTGGAACATGAGGCTGTAAAGCCCCTGTATTTCTTGCTGAGCTTTTTACACTACCACGATTTTCTCGACTTGCTCAAATTCCTCCGCAGTGATCTGGTTGGTATTAACAATAAATGCCTGCGCTATATAATAGAGAACAGGGATATGGTTGAAGGATATTTTTTGGGCAGGGAGATAGAATTTAAGTTTCCCGGTTTGCAGGGATTATTCCAGCAAATCAAGGCGATGGAAGAGATGAATTTTCGGGAATTGAGTAATTATATCATCGAATCTAGCGGCCTTCTGGAGAGATATAAGGGGAACAGGGCAGCCCTCAGGAATATCCATTACTTTTTCCAGTTGATGAGGGGTTTTAATAGCCTGGATGAATTTATGGATTTTCTCAGGGAAAACCAGGATAGTGATGAATTAAAACAGCTGTCGGTAACCGGAGATAATGTGGTTCAGTTGATGACCATTCATAAGGCAAAAGGTCTTTCCTTTGAGACTGAGTTTTTTTACTGGAATATATCTCCAAGGGGCGGTAACTGGTCAAATAATCTGGAGCTTTATATAGAATTTGATGAAGAATATGGGGAAGTTGTAGATTATCTTTTGACCAATTCCCGTTATGAAAAACTCTTCGGTTATCTGGGGATTGATTTTGCCGAAAAAAAAGCCGGGAGAGAGCTGATAGAGGAGATCAATAACCTTTATGTAGCCCTGACCAGGCCGGAGAAAAACCTATTTATCTATATAGAGGGTCCCAGGCAACTGGATCCTGATGAAGAGGGGAGATGCTGGCGGGGCAGTTCCTATGAGTTCTATGAAGATGCCCTCTTGAGGGGTGCCCGGGTGGAGAGTCTCTGTGACCTTATTGAGCAGAAAAGCAGCGGGTATTTATCTATTTCTGAAGGAGAGAGGGAAGAGGAATTTGTTGCTTTGAATGATTTGAGCCCATATTTTGAACCGGCCAGAGTGGATGAGGAGTTAATCCAGGAGAACAGGTCGAAAAAAGATTACAGGATGAACCTGGAGAGAGAGATAAAACGTATTGAAGGGCTGGCCCTGCATTATTATTTGGAGTTTGTAAGATATAATCAGGAGGAAGAGAGAAGGTATGCGGAGCAGATGGTTCTGGCCCGTTATGGGAATATCCTTGGCCCTGGCAGGACAAGGGAACTTATTACCCGGGTTAATCTCTTCCTGCAGGAGAGGCAGGAGTATTTTGCCGGAGACTGGCTTGTCTTCAATGAATATGAACTGGAATGGAATGGTGAACTATACCGGATTGATCATTTGAGGGTCAATAAAGAGAAAAAGGAGATCCTTATTCTGGATTATAAAAGCGGGATTACAAGGGAACAGGCTCAACTTGACAGATATAAGGAGATAATTGAGGAGATGACAGGGGGAGAGTATGAGATAAGGACAGAATTTGTGGAGATATAATGAAAATATTAAGAAAACCCCCTATTGATATCAATAGGGGGTTTAGGTTTCCTTAATAGGCATTAGCATTGTTTTTTTGATAGACCCTTTCCATAGCCTCGATGATAAAGGCGATGTCCTGTTTTTTCAGGGCATCCTTAACTTCTTTTGGTGCATCCGGGTCTTTGGCCAGTTCAAAGATATATTTTATTCCTTCATAGCCTAAGTTCATCAATGCCTCTGTAGCAGCAGCCCGGACTATGCCGCTTTCATCAGTCAGTTTTCTGGCCATATAAGGTGCTGCCCGCATTATTTTTTTCTTGCCCAGAAGATTGACTGCCTGGCTCTTCACACCCCAGTGTTCGTCAGCAAGGTTTTTAATGATTTTATCGATTACCTCATCATCCAGTTTATAGTTGGCCAATTTCTGCAGGACATGGCTTTTTACTTCCGGGTTTTCACTATCCAGGAGATCGGCCAGTACCTGGTAAGAGTCCTCTTTTATGTATTCTCCTATAATATCTATATAACATATTTGAGTGGCCGGATCAGCTTTATAAACCAGCGGAATAATCCTTTTTACAGCCTCATCTCCTATTCCCCTTAATGTTTCCATGAGATTATTTAAAATATCATTATCTTCTATATATCTGATATATTCGATAAGGGAGTAGATTACTTTCTCTGTCTGGATGTTCTCCAGAGATGCCAGAACCATCCTGATAATCTCTTTTTCATCTTCATAGAGGAAGGTAACCAGGTAATCGATGGCCTGGGGTGTACCTAGCTGGGCCAGGATAGAGACACCATCTTTAACCCGTTGTAACCGTTTTTTTTCTTTACCGCTTATAATTTTTTTATAGATTTCCTTTACCTGTTCCGGCCTGGTTAGAAATTTCTTAATCTTAATATATTCACTGGCAGCCAGGTTTTCCTGCCTGGTAATGAATTCTATAAGGGATAGATCACTTTTCATCAGCCTGTTAAAGGCCTTATCGGGGTTACTCAGCAATAATGTTTTAATCTTTTTGATGGTTCTTTCTTCTTTAAAGCGGTCTTTGATTAAATAGATGATCATGGAAAGCAGAATAAGTCCAGCAATACTGAAATAAACTATTGGATACCTTTTGATAAAAATAGCAAAATTATATAGTAAATTATTTATGGATTGCATAATAACCCTCCTTAGGGATTAACAGTTTAACCATTTTTAACTTATATTTCTACATTAAAAGTTAAATTCCTTTATAAATAATAAAGGGAAAGAGGAATTTTCAAATTAATATCAAAGTAAGATAGTAGTTGTTTCTCCTTTAAACAATATTATAACAGTATGAGGTGGGATGAAATAGGCCCAAAGGTATAATAAAGGTGATGATAAATTGAAATATATATATGAAAATGAGCAGAAAAATTATCAGGATTTTGCCAGCGGCCGGGTCTTGTATAATCAAAAAGGGGCCACTGCCTTTCCAGTGAGACTGGCCAGTGAGATATTCTTAAGGAGTAAGGCTTATCTGGAAGAAAGGGGACATGACGGCACCATAACTATCTATGACCCTTTTTGCGGGGGAGCCTATTTGCTGACTGTACTGGGGTTTCTGCATGGCAGGTATTTGTCACGGATAATTGCTTCAGATATAGATGAAAACATCTTAAACCTGGCCAGAAGGAATCTGGCGTTATTAACTACAGATGGCCTTGAACAACGTATTGAGGAAATCAAAAATAATCTCCTGCTTTACGGGAAAGAGTCTCATGAGGAGGCGTTGGAAAGTGCTCTTAGCTTAAAGGCATTACAGGCGGATATTAATGAAGGACTGGAGATTGAATGTTTTCAGGCCGATGCAGGTAAGGCCCAATTGCCTGCCGGAGAAAAGGTGGACCTGGTTTTAACTGATCTGCCTTATGGCCAGATTACCCACTGGTCCAATGCTGGTGAGAATACCCTGGACTTATTCCTGGAAAATATAGAGCCTTCATTGAAGCCTGCTGCAATTCTGGCTATAATAGGTGTTAAGGAGCAGAAAATAGAACATAACAGGTATAATCGAATCAAGCATTTTACCATTGGGAAAAGAAGAATTAGCTTTCTGGAATTGAAATAAAGCTTAAGAGGTGTTTATATGCCAGTGATTTATTCCGGTCCGACAGGATCAGGAAAAACTACAAAACTGCTGGAGAAATATACTGAGATATGTAAAAGGGAAGGTACAGACAGGACCCTGGTTTTTGTGAAAAATGCTGCCAGCAGACTGGAGTGGCAGAGGAATGTAGACCTGGAGATAATGGGTAAATTAAATGTCTTTACCTATTTTGGTTTTGTCCAGAAAGAGCTGACCGATTACTGGCCCTGGATTGAGGAAAAACTGCCAGGGGGATTTACTACGATTGTACCTACCTTCATGAATGTAGAAACCAGTCATTACCTGATGAGTAAATATGTAGAAAAGCATAGAAGGCATAGGGATGTTTTTGAGTATGTCAATGCTGCTTCCCCCAGGATAGCTGTACAACTCATTGATAACCTGAACCAGGCAGCCATGAATACTCTTTCCCTCGAGCAGTTAAAAGAAAGGCTGCTCAAGTGGGCCGGGGATGATGGAGAGAAGATAATTGTCTTTAATGAGGCAATAGCCATTATGGGTATTTTCCGCAAGTTTTGTCTTGAGAACCGGATATTGGACTATTCCTTAACAGTGGAATTATACAATGATTATCTTTTCAGAAGTAGAAGATATCAGGAAGAACTTAAAAAACGCTATAGCTATTTGTTTGTGGATAATCTGGAGAAATCTGTTCCTGCAGCCCAGAAACTTTTTTTATACCTGCTGGAAAATCTTCCCCAGGTATTTCTAAGCTTTAACCCAGAAGAAGGAATTAACCGCTTTTTCGGTGGGAATCCCCGACTGGCCAGTGAAGTCTTTTTTCCTCTTTGCCAGGTGGAGAAACTGAAGGATTCCTTTACATCGTCTCCTGCAGCCCGCCAACTGGCTGTCTCACTTTATCAGGCTGTTTTTGAGGATATTCCGCTGAAAGATAATTCCTTTATTATAAAGGAAATAAATACTGAGCTGAGGGGAGATATGCTAAATCAGACTGGGGAAGAAGTGGTCAGGTTATTAGATGAAGGACTGAAACCTTCCGAAGTAGTACTGGTTGCCCCTCAGGTGGATAAGGTTATGGAGTTTGCCCTGGAACGCTATATTACCGGACAGGGTTATACCTTTGTCAATCTCACCAGGACGAAAAGGCTGGTGGATCTTCCCTTTTCCCAGGCCCTGATTGTCCTTAGCCTGCTTGCCAACCCCCAGTGGCAGATGCAGATTAACTATTCTGCCCTCCAACAGACCATGAGCCTCCTTCTGAAGCTGGATCCAGTCCGGAGCAGTATATTGACTGAAGAGATTATTGCCAGCAGGATGCTTTTACCGGAGTTGGCTGATGTCAATCTGCGGTCCAGGATTGGTTTTGATAATTCTGCCAGGTATGATTATCTCCGGGAATGGCTGAAAGAAAGGGAGAACCAGGTGCCGGAACTTGAAGAGTTTTTTCAACTGGTTTTTGCTGAATTACTATCCCCCCTATCCCCTTCCCGTGAAGATATTTTAGCCTGCCGCCAGATGATTGACTCTATAGCTAAATTCAAGAAAGTAGTGAAGAATTTCAAGGATATAAGGGAAGAGGAACTGGGCAAGCATTTTATTGATCTCATTTATAATGGTACCCTGGCTGCTGAGGTCCTCTATAATTCTGTCGGGGAAGAGGCGGTGGTCCTGACTACCCCCTATAAATTCCTCTTTTCTCCTGAGATTAAAAGTGTAAAATATCTCTTCCTTCTGGATATTTCCAGTGAAAACTGGCTGAGGGGTTCTGCCAAGGAATTATTCAATCCTTACATACTGTCACCACAGTGGGGAAAAGAAACCGGCTGGGATGATAGTGTGGATCAGGAATTACGGAAAGAACAGCTGGTTGCTTATTTACAGAGTATCCTGAACAAAGTGACTGACGGCATCTATCTGGCTGATAGTTACCTGAACAGCAAGGGCTGGGAACAGGAAGGGCAATTGGCCGAATGGCTGCTGGTTATATAGAATAGAGGGAGTGTTCACAGATGATAAAATTAAGACCCGGACAGGTGGAAGTTGCCGGTTACCGGAGAGGTTATCTGGCAGTACCTGCAGTTCCCGGTGCAGGGAAAACCACAGTACTGGCCTATCTGGCTGCCAGCCTGATCGCAGAAGGCCACACAGGCAAGGAAAAAATTCTTATTGTTACCTATATGAATTCAGCTGTGGCCAATTTCAGGGCAAGGATTGGTGATTTTCTGGAGGCAAAGGGTTTGCCCAGGAACAGGGGCTATGATGTACGGACTCTTCATTCACTGGCCTTCGGCATTTTAAGAGAGAGGCCGGAAGAACTCCTGGTAAATGATGAATTTAATATAATTGATCCGGCTTTACGGGGCAGGTTAATCCAGCAATTGGTTGATAACTGGTTAAGGGAAAACCACCGGGTTTTTTTAAGGTATTTTGATTATTCTCCTTCTGGAAGGGGCTATGACAGGGCCCTTGATAGATGGCGGGAGACAGATTTTCCCGGCTTCATCAGGACAATGATTTCCTGGTTTAAGCTATATGATCTGGATTCAGCGAAGGTCCAGGAACTGAGAAGGTGTTGTGACCGTAATTCCTACCTGGATTGGGCATTAGCAATCTATCATGATTATGATAGATATTTAAGGGAACAGGGACTGCTGGATTTTGATGATCTGGTCAGACAGGCCCTGAATCTACTGGAAAAAGACCAGCTCTTGCGGGAGAGGTTACAGCAAAAATATACCTATATTTTTGAGGATGAGGCCCAGGACTCCAATGAATTACTGACCAGGATTTTATTATTACTGGCCGGAAAAGAAGGTAATCTGGTCCGGGTGGGGGACTCCAATCAGGCTATTATGGGAACCTTTACCAGTGCCAATCCACAGATATTCCGGGAGTATTGTAACAATGAATCTGTCGAGAAACATTCCATTCTTTATTCCAGCAGGAGTACAGTGGACATAATCAATCTGGCCAATTATCTGGTGAAATGGTCCCGGGAGGAACACCCTCAGAGGGAATGCAGGGATGCCCTGGAGGAGCAATATATTTATCCTGTTGATAGTAAAGACCCCTTTCCCAACCCTGTAACTGATAACTATACCATAGCAACAAAAGTATACCCTACTTCAGAAGATGAGCTCAACCATGTAGCCAATCTGGCTGCCAGGCATATTAAGGATAATCCGGAAAATACAGCAGCCATTCTGGTGCCGGCCAATTATATTATTGAGGAGCTGATGGAAGAACTGGAGAAACTGGGAGTTAAATATGAGAGTCCTGGTTACCGGAATGAAGAGCAGTTAAAGACAATCAATGATTTTAACTTACTCCTCCGGTATCTGGCAGAACCACTTATAAAAGAATATTTTGTAAAAGTATTCAAAGGGATATTTCCGGAGGAACTTCTGGAGGATAGGGAGGGTTTAGATTTTATAGACAACCTGCTTGAACAATATAATCTGGAGGAACTTATTTATCCACTGGGTGGAGAGTTCTTCTTTCAGGAAAGCATCAAACAGTTTGTTCCCCGGGAACTCAGGGATGATTTTATCAGCACTATGGACAGGCTCCGTCTCTGGCTGGATGCCAGCATAAAACTGCCTCCGGATGAGCTGGTACTTTTTATTGCTGAACAAATGCAGCTGCAGGGAGAGGAACTGGCGGTAGCACAGAACATGGCCTTGCAGATTAAGGGTGAGTTAGACCTGAATCCCCACTGGAAATTGCCGGAGATTGTTGCCGAACTCCCCCGGCTGGAGTCTTCCTGGAAGGATTTTGCCGGAAAAATTTATGACAGGAAGGGTTATGAACCTGAACCTGGAATTATAACACTTACTACCCTGCATAGTTCCAAAGGGTTGGAATGGGATACAGTCTATATTGTCTATCTTACAGATGATAATTTCCCCTCAACTGTCCATGATAACTTCCGTTCCGATTATTATTACCTGAAGGATGAGTATAGTAATCCGGTGGCAGCAGCAAAGGCCAGCCTGATAAATCTTCTTTCCTCCAGTGAAGGAGGAGAAAGGGTCACTGTAGAGGGGAGGGGGGCTAAGCAAATGGATCCCCGCACAGAAGCCAACCTGGAATTTATCAAGGAAAGGCTCCGTTTGCTCTATGTGGCCATTACCCGGGCCAGAAAGAATCTCCTCCTGACTGCCCACAGGGAGATTATTTATGATAATGGAGGCAGCAGGAAGGTTGAGCCAGCAAGCCCTTTCATAGCCCTGGCTGATTTTATCGGGAAAGAGAGGGATACTTATGGTGAGAAAACTGGATGATTTGTATTTTAGCCAGCTGGCCCTGCGTTATTTTGAAAAATGTCATCTGAAATTCCGCCGCCGCTATCTGGATGGATTGTTCTGGGCAGGGGATTGGGGAGGTAATATAGAGCTGAAGGAACTCCTGGAAAGGGGTAAACTTTTTCACCAATTGGCCTGGCGCTATTATAGTACAGGTGAAGCCATGGAGCAGGAATTGCTGTCCGGTGATTTGAAGGACTGGTTTGAGAATCTGAAGGAATTCCGCCCTTATAACCCAGAGGATAGTTTTTATCCTGAATATGAGCTACGGGTCAATAAGGAAGGAATAAAACTTGTGGCTAAATTTGATCTTATATATATAGATGAAAAAAAGAGGAAAATCATTATCTATGACTGGAAGACGGACCGGAAACCCTTTGCAGCTGATATTGATTACCGGTATAATCTCCAGTCCAGGGTTTATCTATATGTCCTGCAGGAAGCCCTGGACCGGTTTTTGCCCCAGGAAAATCTGGAACCGGTTCTTATATACTGGAATCCACGTTTTCCACAGGAGCAAAAGACTGTTTTTTATAGCAAGAAGAGATTTATGGAGGATAAGCTTTATTTACAGGAAAAAATCGGGGAGATAAAGGGCCTGTCCTATGAAGAATTTAGGGCAGTAGATGATGAAAGAATCTGCATGTATTGTGAATACCGTTCTATCTGCTTTCAGAAAAAACCCTTATTGCTGGAGATAGAAGAGGATGACTTTGACCTGGACCTGGATTGGGAAAGGATTGAGGAAATCGAGTTCTAAACAGTACATCTGGTTGGACTGAGGATTAATGTTTAAGATTGAGTAAAAGAAATTTTCAGGTTTGTTTGAGGGGATGCAATGAGGACAGAGATCTGTTATAGTAAAAAATTAGAGATACCTGACTGGCTGGAAGAACTGGCAAACGGCAACCGCCTGCTGGCCAGTATACTTTTACAGCGGGGTCTGGATACAAAAGAAAAGGCCAGGGAATTCCTTCAACCGGAATATTACCAGCCGACCCATTTTTCTGAGTTCCCTTATATGGAGGAGGCTGTTGAACTGATCCTCTCCGTAATTAAAAGGGGAGAGAAGATCTGTATCTATGGTGATTATGATGTGGACGGGGTCATCTCAACAGTCATTCTGGTAGAGCTAATCAGAAAAATCGGAGGTGAGGTAATCTACCATATTCCGGACCGCTTTACAGAGGGTTACGGGATGAATGAAAAGGTTGTCCGGGAGTTGGCAGGTGAGGTAGATTTAATTATCACCTGTGACTGTGGCATTGCCAACTATGAAGAAGTAAAACTGGCTAAGGAATTGGGATTGCAAGTAATAGTTACTGATCATCATAATTTGCCAGAGAAATTGCCACCGGCTGATTATATCCTGACAGCAAAGTTTCTGGATGGTAAACATAGGGCTTACGAACTCCCGGGGGCAGGCATGGCCTATTTTCTGGCCCTGGCTGTTTTGACCAAGGTGGACAGGGAAGATTTAAGGGAGTTTTTTCTGGAACTGCTGGTTCTGGCCATTGTGGCAGATGTGGTTCCTTTAAGGGGAGAGAACCGCTATCTCCTGCAGACAGGTTTACCTTTACTGCAGGAAACACAGCGTGCCGGTTTGAAGGAATTATACAGGATTGCCGGTGTAGATAACCTTGAAATGATTACAGAAGAAGATATTGCCTATGGTCTGGCCCCATTGATCAATTCGGCAGGCAGGGTACTCAGGGCAGACCTGGCTGTAGAACTATTGCTGACAGAGGAGGAGACCCGGGCAGAGGAGCTGGCCCGGGAACTGGATTTGGCCAATAAAAGACGGAAGGAATTACAGGAAGAGATTATCAGGGAAGCAAAGGAACTATTAGTCTCTTTACCGGCAGGAGAGGCCATTGTCCTGTATCAACCCCACTGGCATGAAGGGGTTATTGGTATTGCTGCAGGCAGACTATGTGAGGACTACCAGGTCCCCGTTCTCCTGATGTGTCAGAAGGAGGATGGAAAGACCATCACCGGTTCCGCCCGTTCTATAGCGGGAGTCCACATCTATCAGGCCTTAAAGGAATCTGCCCCATATCTGGAGAAATTTGGGGGGCATGAGGGAGCAGCCGGTTTCTCCCTGGAAAAAGGACAGTTGGTTATTTTCAGCAAGGAAATCAAGAGGATATTGGCTGCAGAACTGGAGAAAGCAGAAAGAAGGCTCTATGTTGATGGGGAGCTTCCCCTGGACAGGATCACCCTGGAGGATTACTATGCTTTAAGGAAACTGGCTCCCTTTGGGGAGGGCAATCCTCCACCCAGATTTGTGGCCCATTCTGTTGAGATAGTTTTCACCAGGCCTACTACGGGAAACAGGCATCTGCGCCTACTCCTGGCCCAGAATGGAGTTCAGTATTCGGCTATCTGGTGGTGGGCTGGAGAGAAGGAAATTGCCCGTGTAGTCGATCTGGTTTATTCTCCTGCAATTAATGATTTCCAGGGTAAAAGGGAATTACAGCTAATCATTGAAGAGATAATCATGGCCGGAGGAGAAAGTGCCACCTGGAAAACCGGAGAGAAGGGGAGCGTTGCAGGAAGAAGTGGAATCCAATTTGAGATTATTGACCTGAGGGACTGGAAGGAGCAGGGGAAAGAGTTACCGGTATACAATGATGGAGTATATTATTATGAAGGACTGGAAACCATTAAAGTTGGAGAAGTAATCAACCGCTATCAAAAGGGCAGGGGGAGGACCCTGGTATTACTTAGCTGTCCGCCTTCCCTGGCTGTTTTTAAAGAATTAATCTACACCATCAGGCCCGCCTGTCTTGTGCTGGCCTATAATAAAAGGGATGTGGAGAATGGCAGTGCTTTTTTAAAAAAACTTACCGGTCTGATAAAATATGCGGTCAATAATAAGGGAGGCCAGCTGGATATATATCAGGCAGCAGTCAGGACCGGTGAGATGGAAGAAAGCATCGTTGCCGGGATACAGTATCTTGCTGCCAGGGGTTTGATAATTTTTAACAGCTTTACACCCCGCTCCTATATCATCAGATTAAATGATGGATCACAGAAAGGTAATTACAGGGTCCAGGAAAAGAAAATGAGGGCCCTGCTTAGAGAGAGCTTCTTTTTTAAACAGTATTTATTGGAGGTTAATTCTGACAGGATATTAGAGATGATTTAAAAACAGAATCCAGTTAATAATTCTTTAATAATATAAAAATCAAGTATATTTAACATACCAGGAGGTAGGAATAGTGAATAAAGAAGAGATAAATTTAAAGTTATGGTATAAAGAACCGGCAAAAGACTGGAATGAGGCTTTACCTATTGGTAATGGCAGACTGGGAGCCATGGTTTTCGGTGGCATTTTCAGTGAGAGAATACAGTTAAATGAGGACTCTGTCTGGTATGGCGGCCCTGTTGACCGGAACAATCCTGCAGCGAAAAAATACCTGCCTGAAATCAGGGAACTAATCTTTGCCGGCCGTTTGAAAGAAGCCGAGGAACTGGCTAAACTGGCTCTTTCCGGTATGCCGGAGGGACAGCGGGCTTATCAGACCCTGGGAGATATGAATCTTTATTTTAATGAGGATAAAGTTGAGTATGAAAATTATAACAGGGAACTGGATTTAAATGAAGCAATAGTGCGGGTTTCCTTTAGCTCCAATGGAATTAATTATGAAAGAGAGGTTTTTGCTACAGCAGTAGATGGGGTTATTGCAATCAGGATAAAGGCAGATCAGAAAGGGGCTATCTCCTTTCGTTTAAACCTGAATAGGGGAAAATTGATGGATCAGGTCTTGCCTTTGGATTCCTCTACCCTATTGATGAAAGGCCACTGTGGAGGTGAAGGTGGTTCAATCTTCAGGGCCATGGTTAAGGCAGTAAATAGAGGTGGTCAGGTGGATACTATCGGGGAAAACCTGCTTGTCAATGCTGCTGATGAGCTTATCCTGTATCTGGCAGCAGAGACTTCTTTCAGGCACAGGGATCCCCTGCTGGTGTGTGAAGATAGAATCAGGAATGCCCTTGAAAAGGGTTACACTGCCATTAAAGAGGATCATATCATGGATTACCGGGAACTTTTTGGCAGGGTAGAGCTGGAATTATTTAATGATGAGTCTCTTACTGAAGACCTGTCCCTTTTACCGACTGATCTCAGACTGGAGAGATTAAGGGAGGGGAAAGAGGATTTACAGTTGATCAGCCTCTATTTTCAATTTGGCAGGTATCTCTTGATTTCCAGCAGCCGTCCCGGTTCTCTGCCGGCAAACCTGCAGGGCCTTTGGAATGACAGTTTTACTCCACCCTGGGACAGCAAATATACCATAAATATTAATACACAGATGAATTACTGGCCGGCAGAGGTCTGTAATCTATCGGAATGTCATTATCCCTTGTTTGATCTACTGGAGAGGATGAGAATTAACGGACGTAGGACTGCCCGGGAGATGTATGGCTGCAGGGGTTTTACCGCCCATCATAATACTGATATCTGGGCTGATACAGCTCCCCAGGATATCTATATACCTGCTTCATACTGGCCCCTGGGAGCAGCCTGGCTTTCCCTCCATCTCTGGGAACATTACCAATATACCTGTGATAAGGAATTTCTGGCCACTGCCTATGAGACCATGAAGGAAGCAGCCCTCTTTTTCCTTGATTATCTGGTGGAGGATCCGGAAAGCGGCTATATGGTGACCTGTCCTTCTGTTTCACCGGAGAATACCTATATTCTACCTAATGGAGAACAGGGTTGTCTCTGTAAGGGGGCTTCAATGGATTTCCAGATTATCACTGAATTATTTAATGCCTGTATAGAGGCTAATCGTATTACAGGAAAAAAAGATTTTGTTTTTGTCCAGGAATTAGAGGATACATTGGAAAAAATGCCGGAAATCAAGATCGGTAAATACGGTCAGATACAGGAATGGCTGGAGGATTATGAGGAAGCAGAACCAGGACACCGGCACATATCCCATTTATTCGCCCTCTATCCTGGTACCCAGATCTCTGTCAGGAAAACGCCGGAACTGGCCAGGGCAGCCCGCAAGACCCTGGAGAGGAGATTAAAATACGGTGGAGGCCATACTGGCTGGAGCAGGGCCTGGATCATAAATCTCTGGGCTAGGCTGGAAGATGGGGAACTGGCTTATGCAAATCTCCTGGAATTATTAAAAAACTCTACCTTGCCCAATCTATTCGATACCCATCCACCCTTTCAGATTGATGGAAACTTCGGTGCTGTTGCCGGGATAGCCGAGATGCTGGTACAGAGCCATGAGGGGGTAATCACATTATTACCAGCATTACCGGCAGCCTGGACCAGCGGCAGGGTAAAAGGCCTGCGTCTGAGGGGTGGTTTTGAACTGGATATGGAATGGAAGGATAATAAACTGGTCAGGGCCCTGCTTAAGGTAGAGGGGGATAATATCTGTGAACTGAAGACGAAGGAGATGGTAAGGGTTTACTTGCATGGTAAAGTTATAGAAGAGAGTCAGGGGAATGAAGAGGTAATGAGGATAGGTACTTTTCCCGGGGAAGTTTATGAAATCAGGAGTATTAATAAATAGTATTTTTCAGGTTGCCAATTATTTTACATTTATTCCTCAGGCTTAAAGGACTTGGGAAAATTTTGTAGAATAATAAATGTAAATTACTTCTGTGGGGTGATCAATGAAAGAAAAGGTCTGTTAGTATAAGGATGGCAGGTTTACAACAATAACAGGGAAAGGTGGTTCAAATGGCTGAAAGAGTAAGGAGGATTTTTGTAGAAAAAAAGGCCGCTTATGCTGTGGAGGCAGGTTTTTTACTTAAAGAATTCAGGGAATTTCTGGGGGTTGAGGGCCTGGAGGAGGTCCGGGTAATACACCGTTATGATATAGAGGGCATAACAAAAGAGGTTTATGAAAAGGCAAAGAAAACGATTTTTGCTGAACTCCCTGTAGATGTTCTGTATGAGGAAGAATTCCCTATTCCGGAAAATTATCACCTGGTGGCTATTGAATCATTACCGGGACAATATGATCAAAGGGCTGATATGGCAGGACAAACTCTTCAACTGCTGACCGGGGGTAAAAGGCCTGAAGTCCGTTACGCAAAACTGGTCCTGCTGGTTGGAGATATTTCCAGGGAAGAATATCTGAAGATAAAGAGCTATTGTATAAATCCTCTGGAGAGCAGGGAAGCCAGCCTGGACATACCAGCTACCTTAAAACTGGAGGAAAGGTATCCGGAAGATGTAAACAGTATCGAAAATTTTAATGAAATGACTCCTGAAGAACTGGAGACCGTACATAATGAATTGGGCCTGGCCATGTCTCTGGAAGATTTACTCTTTATCCAGACTTATTTTCAGGGAGAAAAACGCAATCCGACCCTGACCGAAATCAGGGTTCTGGACACCTACTGGTCAGATCACTGCCGCCATACTACCTTCTTGACCGAACTGGTGGATATTGAGATCAGGGATGGCTTCTATAGTCCTGTTCTGGAGAAAGTATACGAAAGATATCTGGAAAGCAGGGACTATGTATATGGTGGAGGCGGTAAAAATAGTGACAAAGGACAAAATGACACAGGAAAACCATCCTCCTGTGTTACTTTGATGGATCTGGCCACGATCGGGATGAAGGAGTTAAAAAAGAAAGGCTTGTTGGACGACCTGGATGAATCTGAAGAAATAAATGCCTGTAGTATCAAAATCAAAGTAGAAGTAGACGGTAAAGAAGAGGACTGGCTCCTGATGTTCAAAAATGAGACCCATAACCATCCTACTGAGATGGAACCCTTTGGCGGTGCAGCCACCTGTCTGGGTGGGGCCATCCGTGATCCCCTATCTGGCAGGGCCTATGTTTATCAGGCTATGCGGGTAAGTGGCAGCGGAGATCCCCGTACTCCTATTGAGAAGACAATGGAGGGAAAATTGCCCCAGCGGAAGATAAGTACAGGGGCAGCCCTGGGCTATAGTACTTACGGAAACCAGATAGGAATTGCTGCAGGACAGGTAGCAGAGATATATCATGATAATTTCCAGGCCAAGAGGCTGGAGTGCGGTGCAGTTATTGCAGCAGCCCCGGCGGAAAATGTAGTCCGTAAATCCCCGGAACCGGGAGACCTGGTCATCCTCCTAGGAGGCAGGACCGGCCGGGACGGCTGTGGTGGTGCCACTGGTTCTTCCCGTAAACATGATGAAGAGTCCCTGGCCAGTTCCGGAGCAGAAGTGCAGAAGGGTAACCCCCTTATTGAAAGGAATATCCAGCATCTTTTCCGCAAGCCTGAAGTCAGCAGGATGATAAAAAAATGTAATGATTTTGGTGCCGGCGGGGTTTCTGTGGCAATAGGGGAACTGGCTGACAGCCTGGATATAGACCTGGATGCTGTTCCTGTAAAATATGAAGGTCTGGATGGTACAGAACTGGCCATTTCTGAATCCCAGGAGAGGATGGCAGTGGTCATCGGCCGGGAGAATCTGGAGGATTTCCTGGCCGCTGCCAGGGAGGAAAACCTGGAAGCTACCCCAGTTGCTGTAGTGACAGATACCGGCCGACTCCGCATGAAGTGGCGGGACAAGATCATTGTCGACATGGCCCGGGACTTCCTCGATACCAATGGGGTAACCCAGAAGGCCAATATTACCCTTATTTCACCGGAAGGTGAGAATTATCTGCAGAAAGCACCTGTCGATACAGGTGACTTAAAGGACGCCTGGCTGAAGAATCTGGCTTCCCTCAATGCCTGCAGCCAGAAGGGCCTGATTGAGCTCTTTGACAATACAGTGGGAGGCAGAACTGTGTTCCTGCCCTTTGGCGGCAAGAGGCAGCTGACCCCTGTTGACGGAATGGTGGCTAAAATACCTGTGCAGGAAGGGGATACCACCACTGCCAGTATAATGACCTATGCCTATGATCCGGAACTCTTTATGTGGAGCACCTTCCATGGTGGTGTCTATTCCCTGGTGCATGCTGTTGCCAAATCGGTAGCCCTGGGAGGGGATTATAAAAGGGTCCGCCTCTCCTTACAGGAATACTTCGGCAGCCCGGGCCGGGACAGTATCAAGTGGGGCAAACCTTTCAGCGCTTTATTGGGGGCCTATCTGGTACAGTCAGAACTGGCTATCCCCGCTATTGGCGGAAAGGACAGTATGTCCGGAACCTATAAGGACCTGGATGTTCCGCCGACCCTTATAGCCTTTGCAGTAAATACGGTTGATGCCAATAAGGCCGTATCACCTGAGTTTAAAGAGGCCGGGAATAGGGTTATCTGGGTCAGGGTGAAACAGGATAAATACTCNTTACCGGATTTTACAGACCTGAAGGAGAAATATGAGAGAATACACCGGTTGATCAATGATGGAAAGGTCCTGGCAGCTTCTGCAATCCATTATGGCGGTGTAGCTGCCACCATTAGCAAGATGTGTTTTGGCAATGAGCTAGGCTTTACCTTTAATGAGGATATCTTCAGTGGAGATATCAAGGAGGAAGACCTTTTCCTGCCGGATTATGCTTCCCTGTTGCTGGAATTAAAGGAAGGAGCAGCTCCAGACTCCTTACCTGATGCCATACTCCTGGGAGAAACCAGCAATGAAGGGCTGATTAAAATTGGTGATGTAGAGATCAGGTTGGATGAAGCCCTGGAGAGCTGGGCAAAACCACTGGCTGATGTCTATTCTGGCAGGATTGAAAAAACTGAAGGTATAAATAAAGAAACGAGAGATATAAATATAGATCATTATGCACCGGAGAAAAGGGTACAACCCCGTATCCGGATAGCAAAACCGACAGTCTTCATACCGGTTTTCCCGGGAACAGGAGGAGAAGATGAACTGGCCCATAAATTTATGGAAGCAGGGGCAAAAGTGGATGAATTTGTTTTCAAAAACCTGGATGCCGGGCTGCTGGAGGAATCCATAGAGATTTTGGCCGGCAAAATAAAAAAGGCCCAGATATTGGCCCTTCCAGGCGGAGCCAGTGCTGGTGATGAACCTGAGGGGGCAGGGAAATTTATTGCCACTATCTTCAGGATGCCTGCTATCCAGGAAGCAGTAATGCAATTACTGGAGGAGAGGGATGGTTTAATCCTCGGAATCGGCAATGGTTTTCAGGCCTTGATCAGGCTGGGCCTCCTGCCTTATGGGGAGTACAGGGAATTGGATGAGGATTCGCCAACCCTGAGCTATAATGTAATTGGAAGATATGTTTCAACAATGGTCAGGACAAAGGTTGTTTCTACCCTGTCCCCCTGGTTGGCCAGGGTGGAGGTAGGTTCAGAATTTGTCTTACCTGTTGCCCACGGGGAAGGACGTTTTCTGGCCAGCGAAGGACTATTGGAGGAATTGATTAAAAAGGGCCAGGTGGCAACCCAGTATGTTGATTGTAATGGAAATGCAACATGTGATATCAGATATAATCCCAACGGCTCGGTAATGGCTATTGAAGGTATCACCAGTCCGGATGGAAGGATATTCGGAAAGATGGCCCATTCAGAGCGGATAGGAGATAATGTGGCGAAAAATATTCCTGGTGATAAGGACCAGAAGATATTTGCAGCAGGTGTGGAATATTTTATATAACCGCCTAAAGCAAAAGAGAATATTTTCTGCATAAAAAATACCGGCATTGAAAATGCCGGTATTTTTATTAGGCAGATGCCTTCTGTTCCAGTATTTTTTCCAGAGAGGCCTTTTTAATACAGGTACAGACAATCTCCATGGCTTTCTCCAGTTCCTCCAGGGGAGGAAAGGAAGGGGCAATCCTTATATTACTGTCCCGGGGGTCTTTTCCATAGGGGAAGGTGGCTCCCGCCGGGGTCAGGATAACACCTGCTTCTTTAGCCAGTTCTACAATTCTGGCTGCACAACCTTCCATCACTTCGAGACTGATGAAATAGCCCCCTGCCGGTTTACTCCAGGTAGCGATTCCCAATTCTCCCAGTTCCCTCTCAAAGATATCCAGAACCAGGTCGAATTTTGGTTTTAGGATCCGGGCATGTTTTTCCATATGTTCCATGATTCCGTCTACAGATTTGAGGAATCTATAATGGAGTAACTGGTTGATTTTATTGGAACCTATGGTCTGAATTGATAATAATTTACACATATAATCAATATTGTTTTTGCTGGTGGCAAGGACAGCAACACCAGCACCGGCAAAAGTAATCTTGGAGGTGGAAGTAAAGATATAGACCCGGTCCGGGTTATTATATTCCTTACAGGCCTTTAAGATATTTT
>JGI24708J26588_10000743_pt1 | contig 26486 bp, 24 predicted proteins | sample BioPla1DNA2_FD_26588 | JGI IMG/M metagenome (IMG submission 26588) | reverse complement strand
CACCTCTCAGGATGATCAATCCACAGTATTTAATTGTTTTATAATTTAGCATAGTATAGCAAACTCAAGAGATACTGTCAAGTCTTATTATATACAATTATTCTCATATGATTATTAAATGCTTAAAATAATATTTTTCCTTTAAGTTATTAATTGCATTTTAAAATGTTATGTGAAATAACAGTAGTTACAACTATAAATCCTAATCATTTACATTAAGTACATTAAGCTGTAAGGAGTGATAAGTTGGTTACTATAAAAGAATTAGCGAAAATGATTGGAGTAAGTCCAACAACCGTTTCTAATGTTATTCGGGGAAAAACACAGGAGGTTTCTCAGCAGACTATAGAAAAGGTTCAGAAAGTATTAAAAGAGGTAAACTATATTCCAAATATGACGGCAATCAATTTAGCAAAAAACAGTTCCAATGTGATCGGTTATGTTATGAATGCAAAAGGGATTATTCAGGATAATGCGGTAAAAGATTTTTTTACCGGGGAATTAATTGGTGCATTAGAAATGGAAATCAGAAAAGCTGGATACTATATGATGATTTACATTTCAGACGATGTTGAAGAAATTATTAAATTCGTATCCTCGTGGAATGTGGACGGTTTGATTGCCTTAGGTTTTACGGATGACAATGCACAGAAATTAAGTGAAGTATATAAGAAACCTCTTGTGTTTATTGATGGACATTTTTATGATGATGGAAATGAGTATACAAATGTAGGCCTGGAAGATTATAAAGGGGCTTATGAAATAACCCAATATCTTATTGAATGTGGGCATAGGCGAATGGGTTTTTTTGCCAACAATTACATTGGCATCAACCATGAGCGATACCGTGGATTTAAAGATGCTATTAAAAATGCAGGATTGCCGGAAGAAGCAGGAGAGCAATTTTTCATTGAAAAAAGCGAGAAAGGCATTAAGCGATGTTTGGATGAGTTAATGATACGAATTTCAGATTTCAGTGCGTTATTTTTCATTTCGGACAATTTTGCTGTAGTAGCGATGGATTATTTAATGGAGAATGGCATTCGAATTCCTGAGGATATATCTGTAGTAGGGTTTGACGATGCTGCAGTAGCTTCCCTTGTTCGTCCTAAGTTGACTACAGTTCACCAGAATCCTACTCAAAAGGCCCGAGTAGCTTTTGAAAAGCTTATGAAATTAATTAATAATCCTGATGAGAAAGCAGAAAACATCATTTTACCTATCTCCCTCTGCATAAGACAATCTGTTAAAAATATTAACTCTCGTGCAATGTAGTTGGATCAGTAAAATTGATCATTGAGCTTTTGAATTTGGTTGGAAAAATTTTATCGTTGAAATCTTTAGTCAGTGTATAAAATTGAGTAATACGGTTTAATTACCGAAAGAGCTCAATTTAAGGCACTGATTTTTTATTTTTTTGCACAAATTTTTTGCATAAAATGTTCAATTAAGAAAATAATAAGATTACTATTGGAACAAGCTAGGTTTTGCGATACACTTATAAATAACATAATTTTAAAGTGAAAAAAATATAATTTTTGTGAAATAAATCAATAAAACTACTTGAAAAGTAGTTATATCAGTGATAATATAATAACTGTAATTGTAACTTTTGCGTAAAAGTTATAATTTAAAATCAATTGATATTAGGGAGGAATTCTTATGAAACTCAAAAAATTTGTTTCGGCATTGTTGATTACAGCAATGACGGGAGCACTTTTAGTAGGCTGTGGAAGCAATAATTCCACTAACACTAACACAGGTACTGACTCTGGAACGACTACAGAAAATAAGACGACAGAAAATACTTCTAAGGGAAACGTTAGCATCAGATTATTAAACGGTAAAATTGAAATTGATGCGCCTTTAAAAGCGTATGCAGAAGCCTACAAGCAAAAAACTGGCGTTGAAGTAGTGATTGAATCCCTTGGTGGTGGTGCTGATATCGCTGCAACACTTAAAGGTTATCTTGCAGCAGGCAACATGCCAGATATGTTTGTAATTGGTGGAGAAGGCGATTACAATGTTTGGAAAGATTACATGGAAGATTTAAGCAATGAATCATGGGTAAGTGACACGGATGTTGCATATGTTTCTCCAGAAGGAAAAGTTGTTGGTTTCCCATATGCTGTTGAAGGTTATGGTCTTACATATAATAAAGATTTATTAGACAAAGCGGGAATTGATCCAGCAACATTAACAAATATCAATGCATATAAAGCAGCATTTGAAAAATTGGACAGCATGAAAGATGAATTGGGTATAACAGCTGTAGTATCTATGGCGGCTGAAGCTGGACAAATGTGGTGGTCTGTAGCGAACCACAACTTTGGATCTTATCTTGCAACTGGTGTTGAAAATGGAGATTCCAAATACATTGACATGTTGAAAAAAGGTGAAATTGACAGAGACCGTATGACTCAATACGCTAAATTCCTAAAATTACTCTTTGATTATTCAGACAAGAATACCTTGATCAGTGGTACTTATGATGACCAATTGGCATTATGGGCACAAGGAAAGACAGTATTTATTCATCAAGGTAACTGGATTGATCCATCTCTTCCAAGCTATAATGTAACATTTGGAATGGGAATAGCTCCATCAGCATTTATGGAACAAGATACAGACGGAATTCTTGCAGATGCTCCTTCTTGGTGGGCAGTATACAATGGAGGAAAAAATATTCAAGCATGTAAAGATTTCTTAACTAGTCTTGCAACTACAGAAGAAGGTGCTAAATGTCTTGTACAAGATTGTGGTATGATTTCTNCATTCAAATCTACTACAGTGCAACCAACAGCACCTCTTGCAACAGACTTAATGAAATGGGTTCAAGCTGGAAAAACTTATCCATGGCACTGGGCTAAGATGCCAGATGGATTTGCAATGAATAACTTAGGACCAGTATTTGAATCTTTTGCAAAAGGTGATGTTGATATCGAAGGTTTCGTTGATTTGATGGCAAATGCAATTGCTACATTAAAACAGTAAAAGACAATGAAGTTAAGTTTTCAGGCGACCATTTATAGTCGCCTGAAAACTTAATTTTTAAATTTTGAAAGGGGGACTTCCTTTGGATGTGAAAGTAAAAAAAGTATTATCTCTTGCAGCAATTATTTTAGGTATTGCAGGAGTTATTCTTGCATTAATCATGGATTTTTCCGGAAGTGAAAACCCACTGCGCGGAGCCATTCTGGTAATTGGCGGCCTTATGGTGTTGGCAGGCTTTTACTTTTTGCCAAGCAAAAATCATAAAAAGATTATCAATGTTTTATTTCTCTTTCCCTTACTGTTAGCTTTTACAGTGACTGTAATAATTCCGTTTATATTTGGTGTTTTCTATTCATTGACTGATTGGAATGGTATTAAATTTGAGAATTTTGTAGGGCTACAAAATTATATTACAATGTTTACGTCTAACGATTATATGTATTCGGTTGTTATAACTTTTATTTTTTCTGCGATCAATATAGTACTGGTAAATGTAATAGCTTTTTCACTGGCTTTACTTTGCACTTCGAAAATTAAAGGGAAAAATTATTATAGAGCTGCATTTTTCGTACCCAATTTGATTGGTGGTATTGTACTCGGTTATGTATGGCAATTTATTTTCAACAAAGTATTAACAGTGCTTATTCCTGGTAGTGTTTCTATGTTAACAGATCCTAATCTTGCATTACTCGCAATAATTATTGTAAGCAGCTGGCAGTATTCAGGCTATATTATGATGATTTATGTTACAGGCTTACAAGGTGTACCCAAGGATGTGCTGGAAGCTTCAGCTGTTGACGGTGCTGACCGATTAACCACTTTATTCCGTATAAAAATGCCATTAATAGCAAACACATTCACAATATGTATTTTCTTAACGCTTATCAATTCTTTTAAACAATTTGATTTAAACTTCGCAATTACCAATGGTGCTCCAAGCCGAATATTGAACGGAGTGTCTATTTTATCAACTGAGTTGTTGGCATTAAATATTTATAAGACTGCTATTTCAAAGAATCAGTATGCCTTAGGTCAGACAAAAGCAGTTGTATTCTTTATCGTTCTTGCAATTATTTCACTGACTCAAGTTGCTATTAGCAAGAAGAGGGAGGTAGAAATGTAATGAAAGCACAAAATGTAGCAAGTACTAAGAATGTGGCAATAGACGAAATTCCAGAAGGAAGAAAGAAAATAGGGATTTTTCTCTTGGAAATCTTGGCAATTGCATTGGTACTCCTGTTTTTATTCCCCTTCTTCTTGGTACTGATCAATTCGGCTAAGCAAAGTGCTGATATTATTATCAGCCCGTTAAACATGCCCGAAAAATGGGGACAATTGTTTACAAATATGAATAATGTAATTCATAACCAAAATTTTAACTACTGGAAATCCTTCTTTAGTTCATTGTTTATTACAGCGGTGAGCTTAGTTTTAATATCACTTTTTTCCAGTATGGCAGCGTGGATTTTGGTTCGAAATAAAACCAAGTGGTCCAATTTCATATTTATGACGCTTGTAGCTGCGATGATTATTCCTTTCCAGGTAGTTATGTTGCCTCTCTTATCAACATTTAGGGAATTGTCCGATTTTATTGGAATCAGAATGTTAACCAGTTATAAAGGATTAATATTTGCTTATATAGGTTTTGGTGGATCTATGTCTGTATTTATATTCCACGGATTTATTAAATCAATCCCTTATGAACTGGAAGAAGCAGCTCTGATAGATGGATGCACTCCTGAAGGTACTTTTTTCCGAATCCTTTTCCCACTGTTAAAGCCAATTCAAGTGACTGTACTCATATTGAATGGTGTTTGGATCTGGAACGATTTCTTATTGCCATCCCTTATGCTGGGCTTGAACGGAAAAATTAAGACACTGCCGATTGCAGTAACCAGCTTTGTTGGTTCTTATGTTAAGCAATGGGATTTAATATTGACAGCAGCATTGCTGGCAATGCTTCCAATTATAGTATTGTTCATATTTGCGCAGAAGCAAATTATCCGAGGTATGGTAGAAGGAGCAATAAAATAATCAGCAAAGAAGCAATAAAATATATAGCGTATAATTTAGGAGGATATTTAAATGAAGAAACAGTGGTGGCACGACAAAGTAGCATATCAGATTTATCCTAAAAGCTTCAAGGATACTAATGGTGATGGCATAGGAGATCTGAGAGGAATAATAAATAAATTGGATTACCTTAAAGATTTGGGTATTGATATTATCTGGCTTTCTCCTGTTTATTGCTCACCTTTTGTAGATCAGGGATATGATATATCTGATTATTATAATATCGATCCTAGGTTTGGAACGATGGACGATATGGATGAACTTTTAGCAGAAGCTAAAAAAAGAAATATGTATATTGTAATGGATCTGGTAGTAAATCACTGTTCTGACCAACATGAATGGTTCCAGAAGGCATTAAAAGATCCTGACGGTGAATATGGACAATATTTTTATATAAGAGAAGGCAAAGGAGATCAACCACCTTGTAACTGGCGATCTTATTTCGGCGGTAGTGCTTGGGAAAGAATTCCAGGAACCAATAAGTATTATTTACATCTGTTTGCAAAAGAACAGCCTGATTTAAATTGGGAAAACGAGAAAGTAAGACAAGAAATATATAAGATGGTCAATTGGTGGCTTGATAAAGGACTAGCAGGTTTTAGAATTGATGCTATTATCAATATTAAAAAGGACTTGAGATTTGAAGATTTTCCGCCGGACAGAGATGATGGGCTTTGCAGTCCTAGCAAGATGCTTGAATGTGCTGACGGAATAGGAACCTTTTTGAAAGAATTAAGAGACAATACTTTCCGTAAGTATGATGCTTTTACGGTGGCTGAATTATTTGATTACAAGGAAGAAGAATTAAGAAATTATATTGGCGAGGACGGTTATTTTTCTACTATATTTGATTTTAGTACTCATCTTATTGGAGCAAGCGAAAAAGGTTGGTTTGACAGAAAACCAGTTACTCCTAACGAATACAGAGATGTAATTTTTAGAAGTAAGTTAAAAACGGAAAATATAGGATTTTTGGCAAACATAATAGAGAATCATGATGAGCCAAGGGGTGTAAGCTTTTATATTCCTGAAAGCGAGTGTAATGACAAGAGTAAAAAAATGCTTGCTACAATTCATATTATGCTAAAAGGTATTCCATTTATTTATCAAGGTCAAGAAATTGGAATGACCAATAATGAGTTTGAAAGCATCGATGAAATAGATGATATTGGTACCAAGAATGAATATCAGGTAGCGTTAAAGGCTGGATACTCTCCAAAAGAAGCGTTAAAAATAATATCAAAATATAGCCGTGACAATGCCAGAACACCTTTTCATTGGGATGACAGTGAAAATGCTGGCTTTACCACAGGAAAACCTTGGTTAGTTGTTAATAAGAATTATAAAGAAATCAATGTAAAGAGCCAGATCAATGATGAAAATTCACTGCTTTCATATTACAAGAAACTTATACGCCTGCGAAAAGATGAGGAATATAAAGATGCAATTGTTCATGGGAAATTCAATCCGATTTATACAGAGTATGACAATGTACTTGCATTCTATAGAAAAGGTGAAAGCAAAACAGTATTGATTATTGCTAACTATCAAAATAAAGAGGTTACATTACCTTTTTCACATCAAAACAGCAAAGTATTAATTAATAATTATAACAACTTTAAAGTGGACAACGGGATGATTATGCTTGAACCTTATCAAACGTTAGTATTGGATGTATAAATATTCTCTACTAAATATGAGGGGGATACCGTTATATTATGAATAAAATGAGTTTAAAAAATTTATCTGAAAGCTTAAAAAAAAAAGCATATCGGTTACAATCATTTAAAAAACAAGAAGAATGGAAGCAATATAGGAATAGCGCATAGATTGATTACTTCTTTCATTATTTTAAGTATTTTACCGTTAAGTATCGTTGGTACATTTTCTTATCTCAATGCAGAACAGACTGTCAAAGATAAAGTAGGATCATATTCAGGGAAAATGGTTGAGCAGCTGGCCATAAACATAGATTCTACAATAAACGAATTTGAAAGAATTTATAAAATGATTAATACCAACGTCAAATTAATGGAAAAAATTCAAACCGTAGATTCATTAAACAGCTTTGATAAAGTAAAGATTTTTCGGGAAATAGATAACGATGTTGTTTCGATAGTGGCTGCAAATACTTTTATTAAATCGGCGAATATTATAAAAAATACTGGAGAAAACTTTGGTACGGGATTTGTTAACGTTTCAGTCGATGGAAAGTCAATGAATAAAAATGAGCAAATTCAACATCTGTTAGAGCTTATCCATAGCACTGACGGAAAAATTATGTGGATTACAGGATTATATGATTCCTATGAGAATATTTATTTGATCTCACAGTTACGCACTGTGAATTCAGTTGAATCTATTGGTGGAGTGGTTCTTAGTATTGATGCCAAAGGAATCCATTCAGTACTGGAGAAAGCTAATCTAGACTCCGGAGAAATTTTTTTGCTTGATGAAAACAGAGAAGTAATCTCCAGTATGGATCAAGAAAAACTGGGTACGGTATTAGAAGAAGGATTTTTGGATAAAGTTTATGGCGATAATACTTCCGGTTATTTTACCGATTCCGGGCATGTCATAAGCTATGCAACTACTAATAATGGCTGGAAAATTGTAACCAAAGAACCTGTTTCAGCTTTAATGCAGGAAATGAAAGCAGTAAAAAACGGAACAATTTTATTAGTTATTTTATGTATTGCTATAGCTATTATTGTTGGAATGGCTATTTCTTTTAGTATTTCTAATCCATTGAAAGTAATTATGGATTTAATGGGAAAAGTAGAGCAAGGGAATCTTGTTGTAACATGTCCCATTAAAGGAAGCAATGAAATTGGAAGACTATCCAACAGCTTTAACAAAATGATAGAAAATATCAGAAATTTAATTTTGGAAACAGAAGCGGTAGTAGGCAGAGTGGAGAAAGATACAGATACCATCAGATCTGCTTCCGAAAAATCGGCAACTGCTGCATTACAAGTTTCTGCTGCGATCAGCGAGCTTTCAGAAGGTTCTATGAAACAAGCAAAAGAAGCAGAGCAAACTACTATGTTAATGGAGGATCTCTCTAAAAATATCAATTGCATAATTCAAGAAATTAAAGATGTGATGGGTATGATTGAGCAAGCGGAAAATTCAAGAGATTATGCATCTAACACCATGGAGCAACTCAATGAAAAAACAAAGACTGCATTAGAATCTTCCCATACGATCCATGGAGAAATTCAAGAACTAAGTGAAGAAGCAAAAGAAATCATTCATGTTGTTAATGTTATAGAAGGTATCAGCGAGCAAACCAATTTGCTTGCCCTCAATGCAGCTATAGAAGCAGCCAGAGCAGGAGAAACAGGAAAAGGTTTTGCAGTGGTGGCGGAAGAAATTCGAAAATTGGCTATGGGTACGAAAGAAGCAACCAAGATGATTAGCACAATTATTACGAATATACAGGAAAAAACGAAGCGAGCAGTATCGGTGGTTGAAAGATCTGATACAATATTTGAAGAACAGAAAACCATTGTTTTTGAAACAAACGATGCTTTTAACAAAATGGCAGGCTGCATGCAGAGTATTATTCAGCGTATTGAAGATGTAATGAAGAGAATTAAGGATATTGAACAGCAAAAAGATCGATCGGTGGAGGCAAATATTCATATTGCGTCCATAGTACAGGAAAGTGCAGCATCCATTGAAGAAGTTACTGCAACCAGCCAGGAACAAGCCAGCTCTGCGGAACAACTGTCTATACTGGCAAACAATCTTATGTCAGCAGTGAGAAATCTGAATAATACTTTATCTCATTTCAAAGTTTAGTTTTTGGTGTTGTCAGCCTACATTGGAGGTATTGGTGTTGACTATGAGGACATTATCTAATATCATACACTCATAGACCAGAAACAGAAAGTAGGTTTGGTAATGAACAATATAATATTCGACGTTGACGGCACTTTATGGGATACTACTGAAGTTGTGGCCAAAGGATGGAATAAAGCCATTTCAGAAATTGGTGGAACGACTGCCCATATTACAGCTTCCATATTGAAAAAAGAGTTTGGAAAGCCGATGGACGAAATAGCAGATGATTTATTTTTTGATGCTGATGATGAAAAAAGAAAATTATTATTGGAAAAATGTTGTGAATACGAGCAAGAGGTCTTAATTGAGAATACGGATAACTTGCTTTTTCCTGATGTAAAGCAAACTCTTAAAAAACTATCTGAGCGCTGCCGCTTGTTTATTGTGAGCAATTGTCAGTCAGGATATATAGAACTGTTCATGAAAAAAGCTGGAATAGGAGAATATATTATGGACTATGAATGCTTTGGAGATACGGGGAAGAGTAAAGGTGAAAATATCAGGCTTATTATGGAGAGAAACCGTATAGATGATGCGGTATACGTAGGAGATACCCAGGGAGATTATGAAGCTGCAGTGTTTGCAGGGATTCCTTTTATATTTGCAAAATATGGCTTTGGTAATCCGGCGAACTATGATTATGCGATCAATGGCATAAAAGAGTTGTTAGATTTACAGGAAAGGTTATAAAAATATTAATTCATCTGCAGAAGAATATTAGACACACGAACCTGTTTTGAACTGACCCCAAAAAGTTAGACAAAAGGCGGGCATCGCAATTAAGCGACTATTTGGGTCTGAACTCGGTATTGAACTGGGCTCAGACCTTTTAGTTTGCCCTTTATTCTATGATTGTTGTAGTAGTAAATTCATCAAGCGTTGAACCGTTTTGTGATTGATGACATAACCACGATTCCGCATCTCAAGGGTAATCCGTCGATAGCCATATCGACCTTGATGCTCATGGTAAATCGCCGTGATCTCATCTTTTTCGATACGGTACTTGTCAGGCCGCTGAGCACGCTTCAAATAATAGTAATATGTACTTCTGGCAACACCAGCTAATTTAAGTAATGCTTCAAGCGGATATTTCTGCCTTAATTCAGAAATGACAGCTACTTTTTCTTCTGTTCTGACTTTTCCCGCTCTTGAATTAAGGCATTCAATTTTTTTAGATATTCATTCTCCATGCGAAGACGCTGAACTTCAGCAAGAAGATCCTCATTTTCTTTGATATCTTTCTTATCTTTCCTTGGCTTTTTTGTGCTCATTTTCCGTGACCGACCTCGCCGTTCTTCGTAAAGTGCTTCTTTTCCCTCTTCATAATAAGTACGTTCCCATTTTGATACTGTTGTTGGACTTTGAACTCCAAAAAGTGCTGCAGTTGATCTTATAGACAAAGAGTTCTGATGCATATATTCTACAACATGAATTTTGAAATCTCCACTAAAAGTTCTGCGGGCATTAATAAGCTGGTCTATTCCACCGTTTTTGTAGAGAGCAACCCAGTTTTTAATTATTGACGGGTTAATTCCATATTTAGCAGCTAAAGCACGATAGCCACCTGTATGACCGTCTAAATACTCACTTACAATTGCCAACTTAAACTCATCAGAATATTTCTTTTTCCCTGACATTCGAAAACCCCTTTCATTAGTATTTTGTCTAACGAAAGGGGTTCACTTCATTTTAGGTTAGTGTGTTTTTTATTTAATATTATTGTTAAAAAGCTATATGGATATTAAAATAAAAACGCTTAATGAAAAATATCACATCGAGGATGGATGAAATTATGGAAGTGTTTGTAAGAGAATATCAAGACAAAGATATACCATCTATGATTGCGATTTGGAATGAGATTGTGGAAGAAGGAAATGCATTTCCTCAAACAGATAAACTGGCTTTTGATGAGGCAAAAAGATTTTTTTGATCTCAAACCTATACAGGCGTAGCTTTAGATGGAAATGAAGTCCTTGGATTATATATTTTACATCCTAATAATTTAAAATTCTACAGTTTAATGCTGTAGTTTCTACAAATATAGTTGCAATTCGTTTATATGAAAAATAGGTTTTCATAGATTAGGTGTCATTCCTGGAGGATATTTGCTTAAAGACGGCAGTTACACAGATATAATTTTGTATTATATTGAGTTATAATAGAAACTAAAAAAGAGGATAAGTTTGATCATGAAAAATATAAGTGAATTTGTGGAGCAATTAGCATCTATGGAAGTTACGCCGAACGTATTTAATCAGTACTCTTACGATTTCCCAGAGAACTCCATAAGAAGAGACAATCTCTTACTGTATTTAAATCAGATGGACCAATTAAAACCTAAAATTTTACTTGTAGGAGAAGCACCGGGATATAGAGGCTGTCGCCTTACAGGAGTTCCTTTTACCAGTGAGCATTTACTTATGAATAACATGGATGGGTTAAAATTATTCGGCAGCGCAAACGGTTATAAGCTGGCAGCCGAAAATTCGAAGTTATCAAAGGAAGCTACAGCTACTATTAGCTACTATTATATGGAGTACCCTTATAGAGTACAATATTATTGCATTAGGATGGAATGCCTTTCCCTTTTATCCTCATAAAAAAGGTAATTCGAACAGTAACAGACCACCATTAAAAAAAGAGTTGGAAATTGGACAGAAGCCTCTTCTTCAGATCATAGAATTCTTTGATATAAAAAAAGTAATTGCAGTAGGCAATAAAGCTGATGAAAATCTTAAGGTATTAGGAATTAGCTGTGACAAAGTCAGACACCCTGCGCAGGGAGGAAAAAATGAATTTGTAAAGGGTATGAAAACACTATTAGGTCCTAGATAAAAAAATGGTGCCTTATCACAGGCACCGTTTTTTATTTACATACTATTTACACACTATTCAACAATGGTTACGGAATATTTTTTCATTAATTCTTCTTGTTTTTCTATATATGCTTTTTGTTGTTTATAGAATAAGCATTGGTTTTTTGCTTCATCTTTTACTTCTTCAAAGGAGCTTTCCTTTTCTTCATTTACTTTGTCAACTTTAATGATATGATAGCCAAATTGAGTTTGAACAGGTTTGCTGATTTCTCCGGCTTCCATAGAAAAAACAGCCTGGTCAAATTCAGGCACCATTTTTCCTTGAGAGAATTCACCAAGGACACCGCCGCTATCTTTGGAAGGGCATCTTGAATATTTACGAGCTGCATCAGAAAAATCCAGTCCGTGCTCGATCTCATCTAATATGTTCAATGCTTCTTCTTCACTATCTACTAAAATATGACTGGCAGCTACAGTTTTTGGCTGGATAAACATCGCTTTATTTTCTTCAAAATATTTTTGAACTTCTTCGTCACTTACGGAAACAGAAGACATGAATTTATTTGCAGCATACTGCATTAGTAAGGACTTTTTCATCTGCTCTAATACTGTAACAAAATTCTCTTCTTTGTCAAATTCTTTTTCTAAAGCTTCAGAGTAAAGTAATTCCTGAGCAATAATCTCGTTAAGTAATTGCTTTTGGCCTTGTGGGCTTCTAAAATGTGCAGCCTGTTGACCTAAATTTTGCATAAGTGAATAAATATCTGATTCTTTGATTTCTCTGCCATCAACAATGGCTAATACCTTATTTTCCATGAAAAAATCTCCTTTGTCATATTAAGTATCCACAAAAGTGTACCATGAAATCAGCAGAATGTAAAATGAAGTTTGATCTAAATCAAATAAAAATAGAAGTTAACAGAAAGCACCCTGTTAACTTCTCTATACATATATAATATATTAGCAGCAACGTTCTTTAAAGAGACCTTCTATAACGTCTGCAGGATCAGCAATGACTTCACAGATGCAGTCAATGTCAACGAATTTAATATCTCCATTTGGGCTGGCGATGAGCAGATTTCCTTCTACACCGAGTATAGTAACTTCTTCACATTTTCCGGATTTTAATACGATTATTACATCTTCATCAATGAGACTTTTTAAAATGTCTTTAATGTTGCGAGGTAATACGACATTATTTTTTGTAGTTCCTTGAACTTCCATTTTTCTTTTCATTTTATCACCTCCTTCTAGTATCAATATATGAATTTCTTTCGGACATGTTGCAAAAATTCGACAAAGATTTTTAAAATACTATTGATTTGATTAAAGCTGGAAGGAATCATATGTTTTTGATAAAATATGAATAAAGTGCAATTGGGTATCAAAAGGGTTAGAAAATCATTGAAGAGGAGAGATCAGATGGATGTAGTAAAAGGATATAGGTGTACCAGTTGTGGAGGAGGATTGAAATTTGATCCTGCTTCTCAAAAGTGGAAATGTCAGTATTGCTTGAGTGAGTTTAGTAAGAATGAAATTGAAACGGATACACCAATAGAAGAATCTCTTGAAAAAGATATTTCAGACTTGGATTCTTATCATTGTACCAGTTGTGGAGCTGAATTGATTGCAGACAATACAACTTCTGCCACTTTTTGTTTGTATTGCAGAAGTCATAGTATTATTAAGTCCAGGTTTTCGGGGAAATTCAAGCCAAAGAGTCTTATTCCTTTTAAAATAACAAAGGATCAAGCTGAAGAACTTTATAAAAAGTGGATTAGCAAGCGTATATTTGCTCCCAAGGATTTTAAACGTAAAGAAGAAATTGAAAAGATCACAGGAATATATGCTCCATTTTGGCTGTTTAATTGTAAAAGTGAAGGTATGATTAGAGGAGAAGGCACTCGGACGCGATCCTGGACCAGTGGAAATTATCAGTATACCCAAACCAAATATTATCACGTGATGCGGGGAGGGCATGCTAAATATCACAAAGTGCCGGTGGATGCTTCAAAAAAACTGGATGATAAGTTTATGCATATGATAGAGCCATACAATTATAATGATTTGACTGATTTTTCAATGAAATATATGTCAGGATTTATGGCTGAAAAATACGATGTGGAAGCATCGGAAGCAGAAGTAGTTATGAAAGGCAGAGTAGAGAAATACATGGAAGAACGGTTAAGAGAAACTGTAGACGGGTACACATCGTTTTCTCTCCACGACAAAAAGGTATCTCTTTCAGATATACATAACGAATACTCAATGCTCCCTATTTATCTTCTGAATAACAAATATAAAGGAAAAGACCATATATTTATTGTAAATGGCCAAACAGGAAAAGTAGTAGGAGACACACCAATTAGCCGTTCACGACAGTTTGCATTTATGGGAATTGTTTTTGCAATAGTTTGGATCATATCTGTGTTTGGAGGTGCCTTCTTTGTTTAAAAGATTAAATGTTTTATTGATTGCTTTTATATTTTTCATGATTATTGGTCCAGCTTATGCTGTTTCCGGTGAATTAAGCAATGTTAAAGATTATTTAGATTATCTGACAGATGATGAAGAAAGTGAATTACAAGAGGCTATTGACAGTGTTAGAACCGGTTACAATCTGGATGTTGTTATTGTGATTACGGATGATACAGAAGGCAAATCATCCAAAGATTTTGCCGACGATTATTATGATTATAACGGATATGGTGTCGGCAGTGATTCTTCCGGGCTACTTATGCTTATTAATATGGCTGAAAGAGAGGTCTGGATTTCTACAACCGGTAAAGCGATTGATATATTTACAGACAGCAGAATTGCAGAAATGATTGATGATGTTGTAGGACCTCTTTCTGAGGGTGCGTATTTTGAAGCTTCCAATACCTTTATTGATGATATAAGATACTATGTAGAAATGGGAGTACCCCAGGGACAGCATAGGGTAGAGCAGGAATATCAGGGGCAGTCCAGTACAGCCTATTATCATAAAGTTACTTATTTCGATAAAGTTCTAGGATTGATGCAGTCTTTTTATGTATTTCTTTTTGCTTTGATTATTTCAGGAATCGCTACTATACTAGCATCTCTTTCCAGTAAAGGAACTGTTACGATTAATAACCATACTTATGAAGCAAAAGGTTCATTTGTCCTTTCAAGTAGCAGAGATGATTTCATAAGAGAAACTACTACAAAAACTGAAATTCACAAGGATTCCGGAGATTCAACCAGCAGCATTCATACTGGCAGCAGCGGAACGACCCATGGTGGTGGAGGCGGAAAGTTCTAGAAACATTCATAGAAGCTTATTTAATCAGAAATTAATTTTTGAATTAAGTAAGCTTTTTACATACTTGGCATAGTAAAAGGATGCAGAAAAAACACCGATTTTTATTAAAAATTCCCTTGATCCCAAATATTTTAGAGGCTTTTTCTTTATGCGATAATAGTAAAAATATAAAAATACATAAAGGTTGTGAAATCATTGAATAACAGCAAGCCAAATAAGGACACTTTATATAGAAGGTATTCAGAGTACTTACGAGAAAAATACGGCGAAAAAGTATATAAACTTCCAATTAATTTACCTGTTACTTGTCCCAATAGAGATGGTATATCAGGATGCGGTGGATGTACTTTTTGCGGAGATGAAGGGGCGGGGTTTGAAAATTTATCTAATTTAATACCTGTACCTGAGCAAATTCGTAAAAATAAAGAATATATCAGCAAGAAATATAAAGCGAGAAAATTTATTGCTTATTTTCAAAACTTTAGTAATACCTATATGCCTTTTGATACTTTTAAAATGGTTATGGAACAGGCTGCCAGAGAAAATATTGTCCAACTGGCCATTTCTACCAGGCCAGATTGCATCAGAGAAGAGTATTTGCAGTTTTTATCGGAATTAAAGATCAAATATAATATTGATATTGCAGTAGAATTGGGCCTTCAGACGGTTAACTATCATTCTCTTCGTAAAATCAACAGGGGGCATACTTTGGCTGAATTCATAGATGCTGTATTGAGAATAAAAAAATATGGTTTTGAAACATGTGCGCATTTAATTTTAAATCTTCCCTGGGATACGAGAATGGATGTTATAGAAAGTGCAAAAATTCTGTCAGCGCTTTCTGTTGATCAGGTGAAGCTCCATTCTTTGTATATTGTAGAAAATACCGTAATGGGGGAGCAATTTAAAAATAGAGAATTTGAGATGATTTCTGTTGAAGAGTATAAAAAAAGAGTTATAGATTTTCTTGAATATCTTTCTCCGTATATCGTTATTCAAAGACTTATTGGAAGGGCTCCTGAAGAAAATACCTTGTTTGTTAACTGGAATACAAGCTGGTGGAAGATCAGAGACGAAATAGAGGAAGAAATGCGAGCAAATCATTATTATCAAGGACGGTTGTGTAATTATCTGAACGGAAGTGCTGTACGACATTTTTTTGATTGAGAAAAGACTAAGAGCCCTTCTTAACAAATAAGAGGGATAAAAGAATTAACATGGATTTCCATAATCGATGCATATAATAAGACAGAACCTAAGGATCTGTCTTTTTTAATTTGTAAAGGGGTGCCAAAATGAAAAAAAAGAGGAAAAAAGTAATATGGAGAAAGAGGAGAAACTATGATAAAATATATTTGATTTTGGTCCTCGTTGTATTAATGAGTATTTTCTTAATAAGAAAATGTGTTTATAAAGACAGCAGACAACTTCCGGCACTTGTTGAAAAAGTAGCAGCATTTAATATTCCGGGGGATATTTTATATAAATTAAAAAATATCTCTGAAATAACAGAAACAGATTTCATTGAAGCGGTTACATTTTATGCTTTGGAAAATGATTTTGCTATAGCTGAAAACATCACGATCGATCAGAAAGAACTTTATACATTTTGTACAGAGGACATGAATAAAATTAGAAAAAAGTATAATAAAAAAGAGGTTCAAAAACTTTATAGGATCTATGAACAGGCATTAAAGGATGTTAATGTATTTCCAGTTCCAGATATAGGGGAATATATCTATTCTAATTCCTGGGGGGCAGATAGAGATTACGGAGGAAAAAGAAAGCATTTAGGAACAGATATCATTGATGTTCATAATCAACGGGGAAGTATACCTATTGTCAGTATGACAGATGGGATTGTTGAGCAAATGGGATGGAATGAAAAGGGTGGATGGAGAATAGGCATCAGATCTCCCAGTGGAGCTTATTTTTATTACGCTCATCTGGATTCTTATTCTTCTGAGGTTAGCGAGGGGATGGAAATCAAATCAGGACAATGTATAGGATATATGGGAGATTCAGGATATGGAAAAGAGCCTGGTACAATAGGGAACTTTCCGGTTCACCTGCATTTAGGCATTATGCTTGATGTTTCATTTGTAAAAGAAGAATTGTGGATCAACCCCTATGCTATCCTTAAGTATGCAGAATATAATAAAGTAAATTGGAATGGACCAGATGAAAGGTTTTAGGGTCACGTTTAACGATTTATATGATATAATCTAACAGTTAATAGATTTTTGATATACTAAGGAAGAGGGGTCATATGTCTATATATGCAATAGGTGATTTGCATTTAAGTGGATCAATTGATAAACCTATGGATAAATTCGGTAAAAATTGGGAGAATCATGCTGAAAAAATTAAAAAGCATTGGCTCGACATCATTTCTGAAGAAGATACAGTATTAATTCCTGGAGATATTTCATGGGGAATGACATTGGAAGAAGCAGAAATTGATTTGCAATACATCTATGAGTTGCCGGGAAAGAAAATACTTATTAGAGGTAATCATGATTATTGGTGGAAGTCTGTAACGAAATTAAATACGATATATGATAACATGTACTTTCTTCAAAATGATTTTACAGTTGCAGAAAGTTTTGCTATTTGTGGCGGAAGAGGCTGGATTTGTCCTAACGATACAAAATTTACTGCCCATGATCAGAAGATTTATGAACGAGAAGAAAAAAGATTACGGTTGTCCCTTTTGGCAGCTAAGAAGGCAAACTATGACAGAATCATTGTGATCATGCATTATCCTCCCACAAATGAAAATCTGGAGCCTTCCATTTATACTCAGTTATTTGAAGAATTTAAGGTGGAAAAAGTTATTTACGGCCATCTTCATGGAAAAGAGTCTTTTAATCTGGGGCTGCAGGGACATTATAACGGCATTGAATATAGATTGGTTTCTTCTGATTATATTGATTTTAAGCCGGTCCTTATTTATTAAGCCATGGCAGGAGCGTTTGCCACGGCTTATATACCATCTAGATCCAAAAGTTACTCGTAATTTTCTACTGCTTTTAGAATCATTTCTTTTAAATCATCTTCATCGTAGTCTTTTGGATCGGTTTCGATATCTAATTCTTCAAATTCACCGGTTATAGAATTGTAATTGGCCTGAAAAGTTGTTAGTAATTCTTCTTCGAAAGTAATTTCGCCTTCAATGAGCCAAACGTCATCGGATTTATCTACAGTAATAATATTAATTTCTGTAATATTCATTACGGTTGCCATAATTAATCTCCTTTCTTATCAATAACTTGGTATTTATATATCAATGTTTTATGTAATTTTGTGAAAATAATACATGCAAAATAATTACAAAGATTAACAATTCGACAAAATCAGATTGTAATTCTGAAATAATTATTATAAAATAAATAAAAAGGAGATTATTATAAAATTATAGATAAATATCAATAGGGGGGAGAAAAAGGTGGAAACTAACGAAAAAAGAAGATTCTTACGTTTCCCTAATGAATCTGAAGTAAAAATAAAAATGAATGATACTTTGTCATCCTATCCTATGGAAGATTTTTCTGCTGGTGGGTTTAGAATAAGTTATGTTGAGGATTTTGAAATAGGTCAAATTGTAGAAGCTGAAATAGACTTTGATTACGGTCAGTTTGTAACAAAAGCAAAAGTTAAATGGATTAATAAAGAAAGAGGAGTAGGTTTTGAATTTATAGATCTTGAAATGTTTTCTTAAAAGAGCTTAAGAAGCTCTTTTTTTGATGAAATGAGTTATAATGTTTATACTATTTATAAAATCCATTTTTAAAGAGGAGTAGATACATTGATTAAGTTACCTGCACAATTTGAAGAAAAGATGAGAGGTCTTCTTAAAGATGAATTTAATGAATATGTTAAGTCTTTTGAAGAGAAAAGATATTATGGATTGAGGGTCAATACCTTGAAAATAGAACCTGGTACATTTAAGGAACGGGTGGATTTTCAATTGAGTCCAGTGCCCTGGTGTAAGGAAGGCTTTTATTACTCAGAAGAAGACAAGCCTGCAAAGCATCCATACTATTATGCAGGGTTGTATTACATTCAGGAACCCAGTGCGATGGCACCGGGAGCTATTTTAGATGTCCAGCCGGGAGATAAGGTGCTGGATTTATGTGCAGCTCCCGGAGGAAAAAGCACACAGCTTGGAGCGAAGTTAAAGCAGGAAGGCGTCCTTTTTGCCAATGATATTAGTGCGAGCAGAATAAAAGCACTTATAAAAAACATTGAGATGGCAGGGATTAGAAATGCAGTGATTACCAATGAAACTCCGGAAAAGCTATCCCTGCGTTTAGAAGAATATTTTGATAAAATATTGGTGGATGCGCCCTGTTCCGGTGAAGGAATGTTCAGGAAAGAGCCCCAGGCTCTAAAGAACTGGGAAACCCATGGAGTAGAAAAATGCTGCACGATGCAAAGAAATATACTTCCCCATGCAGCAAAAATGCTTAAGCCAGGAGGATACATGCTGTATTCTACCTGTACCTTTTCTCCTGAGGAAAATGAAGGGACGATAGAAGAATTTTTAAAAACGCATCCTGATTTTGAAGTTGTTCCAATTCCCCACGAAAATGGCTTTTCGCCGGGGAGACCTGAATGGATCGGAGGACGGGAAAGTTTAAGGGGAGCTGCCAGATTATGGCCTCATAAAGTAAAAGGAGAAGGACATTTTTTGGTCCTTCTGCATAAAAAAGAAGGAGAAGTAAAAAATAAAATTTCGATTCCTAAACGGGAAGTATCAGATAAGCAGTTAGAAGATTTTTATAACTTTATGAAAGAGAATATTAATGTTACCTTAAAAGGGGACTTTAAAATTCATAGAGACAATCTTTACCTGGTTCCAAACGATGTACCGGATCTTAATGGTTTAAGAATTATACGATCGGGATGGCTTTTGGGAAGTTTGAAAAAGAACCGTTTTGAGCCTTCTCATGTAATGGCTATGGGACTTACAAAAAATATGGTTAAGAATAGTATTGATTTACCGCTAGGTGATCCCAATGTGATGCGCTATTTAAAAGGTGAAACCCTTCAAATAGCAGGCAATAAGGGATGGAATCTGGTATGTGTAGATGGTTATCCCCTGGGGTGGGGTAAAATGCAGCAAAACATGTTAAAAAATAAATATTATCCTGCATGGCGATGGATTTAGTGGAGGCTGAAATGACAGATTTTTTACCGATTTCAAAAAGAGATATGGAAAAAAGAGGATGGGAATATGTTGATTTTGTTTTGATATCAGGTGATGCTTACGTAGATCATCCTTCTTTTGGAACTGCGATCATTGGACGTATTTTAGAAAGCAGGGGATATAAGGTAGGAATTATTGCACAACCTTCCTGGAAAGATGCTTCTGATTTTAAAAAACTGGGAAAGCCGAGACTCGGGTTTTTAATTACCAGTGGAAACATTGATTCCATGGTAAATCATTATACTGTAGCGAAAAAGAGACGAAATCAAGATGCTTATTCTCCGGGGGGAAAAGCAGGTATGCGGCCGGATAGGGCAACCATTGTCTATGCCAACAGAGCACGGGAAGCCTATAAAGATGTTCCAATAATATTAGGCGGTATTGAAGCAAGTTTAAGAAGACTGGCCCATTATGATTATTGGGACAATAAGGTAAGACGATCGATTTTATTAGACTCTAAGGCCGATTTGATCGTATATGGCATGGGAGAAAAAGCGATTGTTGAAATTGCGGAGGCGTTAGATAGTGGAATACCGGTCAATGAAATAACTTATATCAGGGGAACGGTATATAAGACAAAAGATAAAGAAAGAGCCTATGACTATATGGTGCTTCCGCCTTATAATGAGATTATAAGCTCAAAAGAAAAATATGGAGAGAGCTTCTTAATACAATATGAAAATACTGATGCAATAGCTGCAAAGACGCTTATAGAACCCTATGGGGACATTTATGTGGTTCAAAATCCTCCGGCAATGCCTTTAAGCCAAAAGGAATTAGATGCTGTTTACGATCTTCCTTATATGAGAACCTATCATCCCATATATGAGTCTCAAGGGGGCATTCCCGCCTTACAGGAGGTTAAATTCAGTATTATAAACAATAGAGGATGTTTTGGAAGCTGCAGTTTTTGTGCATTGACTTTTCATCAGGGACGAGTGGTACAGTCGAGAAGCCATGAATCTATTATTCATGAGGCTGAGGCCATGACAGAAGACCCAGAGTTTAAAGGCTACATTCATGATGTGGGAGGGCCTACGGCCAATTTTAGAGAGCCAGCCTGTCAGAAGCAGAAAAGTAAAGGAGCATGTATCAAAAAGCAATGCTTATTTCCTAATCCCTGTAAGCAGCTAAAAGTAGATCATAAGGATTATTTGACTCTTCTTCGTAAATTGAGAAACATTCCTAAAGTAAAAAAAGTGTTTATTCGTTCAGGGATTCGTTATGATTATTTGATTTATGATCAGGATGAAAGTTTCTTCAGGGAACTGTGCCAGCATCATATCAGCGGACAACTTAAAGTTGCACCTGAACATATTTCATCCAGAGTGCTTCAGAAGATGGGAAAGCCCAACAGAAATGTATATGATAAATTTGTAAGAAGATACTACGAAATTAATAAAGAGCTGGGGAAAAATCAATTCTTAGTTCCTTATTTGATGTCGAGCCATCCTGGATCGGATATCGAAGCAGCTATTGAGCTGGCAGAATATTTAAGAGATTTAGGCTACATGCCGGAACAGGTGCAGGATTTTTATCCTACCCCCGGGACACTGTCAACATGCATGTATTACACTGAAATGGATCCCAGAACAAAGGAAAAAGTATATGTTGCAAAATCTCCCCATGAGAAAGCCGTCCAGAGAGCATTAATGCAATTTAGAAAGACTGAAAACTACTCGCTTGTCCTGGAAGCGTTGAAGAAAGCCGGCAGAGAGGATTTAATCGGGTATGATAAAAAGTGTTTAATTAAGCCTCGGAAGAAAAACGAACCACAAGAGAAAAGTAAAAAAAGATATAACGGTAAAAGGTTGAAAGATCAACACAAATAATATACAATAAAACAAATTAGCGAGCACGATTTGGGGGGACGGATAACATGTCTCTTTTTAAGAGATTTACTAAGAATACTGCTTCTGATAAAGAAATTACTCAACTTTTAAAAACACTGGATGAAGAAATGGCAAAAATTAAGGTTGAATCCTCAACAATGGAAGCAACTCAGTCCAGAACCAAACGAGAGCTGGACGAATGCCGTGAAGAAATAAAAAAGATGCAGGATTATATAGAACATGCCAGAAACTCAGGAAATACGGAGAACGAAAGGATATTCCTGACCAAAAAGGCTGCACTGGAAGAAAAAGAGAAAACACTGAAAAATGCTTTTGATGCTATGATTAATCATATGCAAAGAATGAATCAGTCTCAAGATCTAATAGTATCTAAAATGAATGAGTTAAAAAATCGCAAGGATGCTATAGATATCAAAATGGAGAGAGCTAAAATATTAGAAAAATTAAATGAGATCAATACCAATGCTTTTTCAGCTTTAGAAGAAAAAGTTAATAGAAGGTTAGACCTGGTAGAAGCACTAGCTGAACTTGATGAGATAGAAAAAGGAAATTTCTAAGGGGGCTAAGTCATGGGTATTTTTGGAAAACAATTATTGAATGTGATTGAATGGAATGAAACAAGGGATGATGTGCTGTTCTGGAAATGGAATAATGATGAAATTAAAAAAGGAAGCAGATTAATCATTAGACCGGGGCAAGATGCCATTTTTCTTTATAATGGTAAGATAGAAGGCATATTTAAAGATGAAGGCAATTATGAAATAGAAACAGAGATCATACCTTTTTTAAGTACATTGAAAGGATTTAAGTTTGGTTTTAACAGTGGACTTAGGGCAGAAATTGTGTTCGTAAATACTAAAGAATTTTTAATCAGATGGGGGACAAAAAATGCCATCAACATTCCTGCTCCAAGTATGCCAGGAGGTATTCCCATACGCAGTTTTGGAACTTTTACGGTTAAAGTGGATGATTATTTAGTGCTTATTGATAAAATCGTAGGAATAAAGAAAACTTTCACAGTGGATGATATCAGGGAAAGGGCCTTAGCAGTCTTAGATCAGCTGCTTATGAAATGGATTGTCAAAGAAGGCAAAAATATGTTTAACCTTCAGGCAAATGCTTTTGATATTGCCAGAGGAATAAGAACGGATTTGGATATGGAAATGATTAAGATTGGATTGACCGTTACCGATCTTACGATATCCAGTTTCAACTATCCGGAACAAATCCAGAAGATGATCGAAAAGAATGCATCTTTTGAAATGGTTGGAAATGTAGACAAGTATCAGAAGATCAGCATAATAGATTCTTTAGAAAAGAATCCCGGTGGTAATATAGGAAGTACCCTTCAAGCCGGTATGGGAATTTCTATCGGAATGGAAATGGCAAAGCAAATGACAAAGCCCCTTACTGAAAACAATCCTTTTGCTGGGCAGAAATTCTGTAAAAAATGTTACGAACCTATAGCCCCTGATACGAAATTTTGCAGCAATTGTGGGGAAAAAGTTGTGGATGATGTTCCAACTGCACCCAAAAAGCAATTTTGCTCTGAATGTGGAGCTAAATTACAGGATGGAGCAAAGTTCTGCAGCGAGTGTGGAAGTAAAATCATATAGATATAAAGGAAAAAAGATGGATCAATATGATGATCCATCTATTGCATTTTATAAATGAATAAATTTGTCTATATCTTTTTCAATAAGCTTAAGAGAATTTTTCCAAAATTCTACAGAGTGAAGATCAATATTCATTTTTTTGGCCACATCCACTAAATTGCTTTTGCCTGTGGCAGCAAGCAAATCATCAAATTCTTTTACAAAGGTTTCGCCTCGTTCTAAATATAAAGCATAGAGTCCTTTAGAGAATAAAAGTCCAAAAGCATAAGGGAAGTTATAATAATTGTAATCGGCATAATAATAATGAGGCTTGCAGACCCACATATAAGGATGAAGGTAATTTTCGTCAAGGCCCTCGCCGTAGGCTTCCTTTTGAGATTCCAGCATCATCTTTTTAAGCTCATTGACAGATAAAGAACCATGTTCTCTTCTTTTAAAAAGTTCATCTTCGAATAAGAAACGACTGTAGATATCCACGATTACTTGAGTTGAACTCATCAGATCGCTTTCAAGTATGGCAAAGGCTTCTTCGGGAGAAGCTTCCTTAAGAGCCGCATTGATGATAATTGTTTCAGCGAAAATGGATGCAGTTTCTGCAATGGGCATAGGATAATCACTGTTTAAATAAGTTTCATTTTTTAAACACTCACCATGATATCCGTGACCAAGTTCATGAGCAAGGGTCACCACGTCATTGAATGTTCCTGTAAAGTTGCTTAAAATTCGACTTTCTTTTATGGCATGGATATTTGAACAGAAAGCACCACCTCGTTTGCCGTCTCTGGGTTCTGCATCAATCCATCTTTTTTCAAAGGCATTCTTTGCAAAGTTTCCTAAAGCAGGACTAAATTTGCTAAAATTCTTTACGATGAAATCTTTTGCTTCTTCATAAGTGAATTTCATTTCCACTTCACCCATAGGGGCAAACAAATCATAGAAAGGAATTCCATTTTTATGTCCCAGCAGTTCTGCTTTTTTCTTAAGATATTTCCTAAAAGAAGGCAGAGATTCCATAATGGATGAAAACATTGCATCCAAGGTTTCTTGATCCATTCTTGAATGAATCAGTGTCATTTCAAGAGGAGAATGATATCCTCTCATTTTGGATTCAGTGATGACTTCACCCTTGATACCGTTTAAGGATGCAGCAGAGGCTTCTGCAATTTTATCATAGGCCTTAAGTTCAGCTTCATAAGCTGTCTTTCTAAGCTCAGCATCCTTTTCATATGCCATATTGCGTACAATCGGAAGGGGCAATTGCTTGCTTTCTCCATTGATTGTAATATCTACAAGCAAAGTGGATGAAAGGAGTTCCTGAAGTTTTTCCCAGGCTTTTGAACCGGTGTTTTTCATCTTAGCCAGTAAAATTTCTTCTTCGTCGCTTAATAAGTAATTAGTTTCTAAAATAAGTTCTTTTAAATAAAAAGTATGTTCTTTTAAAAGATCCGAACAGCAAATCAAAGTATCTAAATTGCCTAAGGAGTTAAGCCATTTTTTGAACTTCGTTAAGGGTTCGGCAAGATCAGTAATTTTGGCTTCCAATTTTTCTATTACTTGCAGAGCTGTTTCGTTTTTTGCGTCTACACTCATAGTTAAAGAAGCATATTCATATAATCGACTATAAAGATTTCCAAATTCAATTTGCATTTTGAGGTAGTTTTCAATTTTGGAAACAGAACTTTCGATGGAATCTAAATTGTTCTTTGACCATTCTTTTATGGTTTCAATTTTTTCAAATACTTCTTCAAAATCTTTTTGAAACGATTCTGAGTCAAACGAAGGGTATAATTCTTCAAGACTCCAGCGCATATCCATGATGATCACTCCTGTATATATTCTATGGTATAGTATTATAATACCCTTTATTTTAATAAACTACAATATGTATTAATCGAGGAAGTTTAAACTTTACCAGAATGGTCAAGCTTAGTGTAAAATTGTTCTAGGACAAAAAATACAAGAGACCACTCTTTTTGGTAAAATATTAGTCGCTGAAAACAATAAATACCAAGGAGGGTCTCTTGTGAATAATATTATACAGCAAATTTGTGAGAATTACATTAGTGAAATTTTAAATTTTTTTGATACAGATATAATCAGAACGCTCGATGAAATGGAGACAGAGCTTAAGAAAAAGACAGATAATTATATCAGAATTATGATAAAAACCTATCTCGAAGGACTTGATGAAGCAATAGCAGAAGATAAGGCGAGTAGGAAGAAAAAAGGTTATGTAGTTGAGCAGAAGGCAGTTAAGAGGGAAATATATACACAGTTTGGCAGTTTAGAATTTAATAGAAGATATTACATCAACAAGTTGAATGGTACTTACTCTTACCTTGTAGATAAAGTAGTAGGCATAGAAAGCTATGACAGAGTCAGCGCTTCTGTTTCGGCAGCCTTGGTTGAAAGTGCATCAGAAATGTCATACGCTAAGAGCAGCAAATATGTTTGTAATGGGGATATAAGCCGTCAAACAGTAATGAATAAAATCAGACGGACGAAAGAGCTTAAGGTGGAAGTTCCGGAAGAGAAGCGCAAAGTAAGATATCTGAATGTAGAAGCAGACGAAGATCATGTTTCACTGCAGGATGGAACCGATACAGTTGTTCCATTGATAAGCATACACGAAGGGGTAGAACGTATAGGTAAAAGGGGAAAATGTATCAACATTCATCATATAAGCAGCCATGGAAAGAGTATAGAGGATATATGGCAAGAAGCTGCAGAATGGATATATGCAGTCTATGATGTAGATAAAATAGAGAAGATATACCTACATGGGGA